>ENA-UOUL01000062-UOUL01000062.1-bioreactor-metagenome-genome-assembly--contig:-NODE-62-length-161409-cov-17.556052_pt1 | contig 161409 bp, 108 predicted proteins | sample MGYA00249838_ERZ747220 | MGnify/ENA primary metagenome ERZ747220 (study PRJEB28778, sample SAMN05720191) | bioreactor metagenome | isolation source: Anaerobic biogas reactor | place... | reverse complement strand
GAGGGAATTTTTTCGCGCCCATCAGGCAACTTGCGCAGATTCTGCCGGTTATCCCGCCCTGATCTCGCCCACGCTCAAAGGACGCTGGCGGGAAAGGGGCGCAAGCGCCAACGTCCCCGGCTCGATTCACGCCCTGGGGCGTCGCATCAGTCGGTTTCGCTTTCGGATTCGCATATCGCTGCAACAGCCCGCTCGATGGCATCCTTCGGTTGTTCGTTGGCAAAGATGATGGAGCAGAACGCCGGAACGAATGCGTCAAGCATTATGACCGTGTGGACCATCATCCACTCGATCGCTTCTTCGCCCAGCGTGTCGTCAGTCATCTTTTGCGCCGTCACAAAATGCACTCGGCGAGTGTCCAAATCCAGGTCGAATCGGCCCGCCGGCAGCCTGCGATTGACTTGAATCACGGCTACGGTGATGGCTGAAAGGAAGTCTTCGGGTATCCGCACGGGCAGCCAGCCGATGATCTGAAAAAGCTCCCACTGTGGCTCGGCGTGCGCTCGCAGCCAGTAGTAGCCGGCCTCGCCTGCAACTGGCAACATAATTGACTGGTCCGTCTCGACCATGTACTGCATCTCGTTCTTGTCCAAGTAGCGGATGAATTCTTCGCAGACAGCGGGCATGGAAGGGACTTCTTCATCATCGCGGTCCTGCCCGGTGTTCACGCCGCTGAGGTCCACATCGCGAAGGTCCACGCCGCTGAGGTCCGCGTCACGCAGGTCTGCTCCGCGAAGATCCGCCCAACTGATATCTGCGCCGCGAAGGTTCGCCGTTCGCAGATCCGCCCCGCGAAGGTCTGCGCCACGGAGATTCGCTGTGCCAAGATCCGCCTCCGCCAGAATCGCACCGCTCAGGTCCGCCTTGCCCAAGTTCGCGCCGTGAAGAGTCACGTCGCTGAGGACCAACCGGCTGAGGTTCGCCCGACTAAGGTCCGCGCCGCTGAAGTTCGCCCGGCTCAGCTTGGCCGTGCTCAGATTCGTTCCGCTCAGGTTGGCATGACTGAGATCCGTCCCGTCGGGTTCCGTCCCGCTGAAGTCCGTTTCGCGCAGGTACGCACGCCGGAAATCCGCCCGCACAAGACTTGCGTCCCGAAGCTTCGCCTCGGCAAGGTTCGCGCCCAAGAGTTTCGCCTCATTCAACTTTGCACGGCACAAATCCGCGCCGCTGAGTTCCGCGCCGGTCAGGTCCGCGCCGGTGAGATCCGCCTCGTCAAGCATTGCACTGGTAAGGTTCGCACAAGTCAGATCTGCGCCAGTGAGGTCCGCGCCGCGCAGCGACAGTCCGACGAGGTTTGCCTCACCAAGGTTTGCTCCGCTCAGCTTGACCTGCGAAAGGATCGCGCGGCGGAGAGACGCTCGGCGGAGGTCCGCCCGGTTCAGAATCGCGTTGCTGAGATTCGCGCGATCGAGGTTCACGTCGCTCAGGTCTGCCCCCGTGAGGTCTGTGTTGCTGAGATCCGCGTTGCTCAGGTTCGCCTTACTCAGCTGCGCCTCCGCAAGGTTTGCCCCGCTGAGCTTGACACCGCTCAGATCCGCACCATCGAGAACCGCTCCCGCGAGATTCACGCCGCTGAGGTCCAGCTTCTTGAGATCTACGACACGGAAATCAACGCTGCCGAGATCGAGCCCCTGGAGGACCGTCCCGTCGAAATTCGCCCTACTGAGGTTCGCGCCGTTGACGCTTGCCTCGCCAAGATCGGCTTCGGTGAGATTTGCTCCGTCGAGGTTTGCCCGGCTCAAGTCGGTCCCGCTGAGATCTGCCCGGCTCAGGTCCGCCCCGCTGAGATCCGCCCAGCTCAGGTCAGCCCCACTGAGATCCGCCGACAACAGCTTGGCGCCACCAAGGTTGGCACCACGGAGATCTGCCTCACGCAGACAGGCCCCGTACAAGCTCGCATTGCTGAGGTCGAATCGCCGATGGGCATTCTTCTGTCGCCATCCGTGGATGGCCGCCGCGCCTTGCTTGACGATCTGTACGTGTTCAAAATTGGCCATTGCTCATGCTCCCTGAAAATCCCTTCTGAAATCGCACCGAAATCAGTTCCCTTCACCACAACCTGCCCCCAGCCACTGGGAAGCAACGGAGTCGTCGCGATTGCCGACAGCATTCTACTGGTTTCTCCGAAGGAACTGGTTGATGGCTTTCTCGGTCGTTTGGGAAATCGGGCCGTTGCGTCGCGTTCGCGCGTCGTAGAGTGCCCAAATGCTGTAATCGTGGCCGACGTGGTGTTCGCTGATTACCAGCGTCGCACGTTCGATTTGTCGTTCCGCGTCAGGCAGTATCCGGAAGATGTGGAGTTCGCGGTCGGCGACCCTGGGGATCAAATCGGCGATGCAGTTTGGCCCCATTTCCACCGCTTCGGCAAGGGCGGAAAGAGGGTCTTCGATGTGCTGAAATGCAGGATCGTCCGAGCCAAAGGGCGGTGGCGGAAAGTCACGGTCCAGCAAGCCGTTCACCTCGTACGGGTACAAGCCACCGAAGTGGCGACCGTAGATCCGCTGAAGCTGGGCTCTGGACCGGATACCCCGAACACGTAGACGCGGAAATCGGGCTTCGGCGTGTAATAACTGAGCCAGCATGTCCCAATCGCCCGTGCCAACTCGGAACTCATCGGGGGGCTGACTGCACAACTCGACCACGGCGCTGTTCTCGACACGCTCGAACGCCGCGTTGTTGCAGACGACTCGAACGGCGTCGCGCGTGATGTACGAGCAGTGCGGCAGTACCCGCCTGGCTCGCCGCCCAGCGGCATCGTCGGCCGTCAGCCGCCACTTGAGGGCATCGACAGCCGCGAAACTTGCCGCCGGAAGCCACAGACGCCGGAGAATCCCAGCGGTCCCACTTGGCCAATCCAGCTCGGCAGCGATGTCTCTTGCGTTCCCCCGTAGAAGTGGCGTCAGATACTCCGCTGCGCCGATCAAGTGCTTGCCGCACGCTCTGACGGCGCTGCGCAGCGCATCCGTGGCCAGACCGGGACAAGTCAGCACGAGTTGTCGAAATCGGGGAACCCGATCCGCCAAGAACAGAATGCGGGCGTGCAACGCGGGCGGATAGTGGGCAACCTGCGATGCCCATTCCGGCCCAATCGCGGCGAGCAACCGCGCGGCAGCGAGTTGGTCCGGCGGAACGATTGGCTGGCAGCCGAATAGCTGGCGGGCGGTCGCGATCAACTCCGACTCGATGCTCTTCTGGAGCCGGCTCTTGTCCTTGGCAAGGTACTTCCGAAGATCAAAACTCGTCGTCAGGCAGGGCTTCGGCTTGAGACGTTGAACGTCGTACAGCAGCACCTCGAAAGGTGGACCGACCTTGACGACCTGAATCCCATCCGGGTCGGTTTCCCGGAGTTCGCGTGCCTTGGCATCGAAATAGGATCGTATGCGTTTCTTCATGGCGTCCCCCCACGGCATTTCGCCCTACGACCAGAAATTGCGCCTCCCCAACGGCTCCTCGCGTTGGCAGAATCGGCCGTCCGATGGCCAACTCCGCTGAGCCGCAACTGCCCAGTTTCGCCGATCCGTGTGACACGGTTGGTCACAGAGTGTTCGGCCTGCTTCGGCGCCGCTCGCGAAACAGACGGCGGGCCGCTGTGCAGACGTGTGGTGGGGCCAACTTTGCGGACTCGCTGCGGTTCGCGAACTTGCTAGACGCGAACACGCTGGTTGAACTGCCGGCCCGGCTGTCCAGAGAACGGCAGTTTTTGTTCGTGGGGTGCCAAGAGTGCATTATGGACTTTTGGTGTCATCGTGATGGATCGTGATTTGGATTCTTGGTGTTTCGTGGCTGTCGTGGCCGCCTTTGTCGCTCTGGAAACGGCATTGGTCATCTACGGCTTGTCTTGACCCTTTGCGCCCCGTCGGTCTTCGGATCGGCGGGGCGTTTCCATGCGCTGATGGTCAGTTGTTCTTTCTGACCTTCTGCCTAAAGCGTTACGTTCCAACAGGTTGCAAGCCACGCTTAGGTCGGTGGTGGTTGCAGCAACCCGCGACGGGGCGAAACTCTGGTGGTGCCTCAATGTGAGGCACAGCCCCGGTCCGATCGCCCGGTAACCAGCAGCCACAATGCCCCTCATCTAGCCCCAGAAAAGCGCCGACGCGAAGACGGCTTTAGAAGTCGCGTTCACACGCCGCGATTTTCCTGGCGCAAACCTGGGGCCGCAACGGGACGTCTGCCGAAGTCTCGCTCGGCAGCATCCTCGCAACAAGAAAGGCCACCCTCGCGGACGGCCTTGTGCGGTTCGGGCTCGTCGGGTATGCGGTTCGCTTGCGACGGCGGCAAGCGGCGATTAAGGCCAGCAGTGGCGTGGATGTCACACCGCAACGGGACTGCTGACAAGCCGGTCGCGCTTCTGCCGCGCGGCGTTCCTGGGGCAATCGTGGGGCAGCAATCGGGCAACGGGCCGACGGGCAGGTGGCGCTGGCGGGACTCGTCAAAGCCCGTGGGATGGTTGAACCTGATCCGGACCGCCAGCTTCGACCACCGAGGCGGCCACGGCGGGCGGGACGCTGCAACCGGGCACGGCGGGCCGACAGTCGGTATCGCAAGGGCGTACTGATCTTGGAGGCTGCAAAGACCGGCGTACTGTTCGCATTCACGTTTCTTGCCAGAACGGTATTTACCGTTTTGCGTTTCGGCGGATCGTCCGACTACCGCATATTCGTTGGGATTCTTGCGTACGCACGAATACGTTTGACTAAGGCCGGTACTTTGGTAAAATACCCATGAAACATTGGGAAAAGGCCGAAAGAGATGGAGTTTTCGGCGCGACTGTCGATCCGGTGGTTGCGGGTTCGATTCCCGTCGGCCTCGCTTGACGCAAGTCTTTTCTCCAGTGCAACTTATCGTGCATTCCCCGATCGGGCAATGAGGCTGTTTGGTCCTTCGAAGAGTGGCGAGTTGGGCCACTTTCAGGACGAACCGGCAGATTCTTGCGGCGTCTGATCGCCAAAACTGCGGTCAATGGGATTCGGCGTCGATGCCGACGCCATTGACTGCGGCCATGCGGCCGCGTGCATGCCGGAAGCGATCTGGCCGCTTTGGCAACTCGTTGGTCCGCCTCCGCCGCTGATTTTGGCCGCGTATCGCTGGGGCATGGAGTGGGCGGAAGTTCAGGCCGAGTCGGGCAGCTAATAAGACGTCCGCTTCAACAGCAGCCCGATGATGCGGCTTGGCGGACAAATCGGTGGCGTGCGAGGGAAAGTATGGCAAACGCAACTCGCCGCACACGTGTGCTGATCCTGGCCCGTAAGCATCGTTCGAGAAGTGATTGTCGCCTCGTCAAAGCAGACATCACAGTCGGAGGCTGTGTAGAAAATGGGAGCGACTCCGAGCGAGCACCGCGCCAATTTCTGGAAAGACAGGGGTTGCGAGGCGTCTGTCCCGGTTCTTTCACCGCCTGTTCGTGGAAGGATCAGCGATAAACACGGGACCGTTATTGCTCGAACGATGCGACGCGCCGTCTGCGGCGGCGGACGTGGAGTCCGCCGACCGGACACGGTTGCCAAAGGCGGCCGGCTACGCGAGAATTCTTCTTCGTGTGACGGAGACGGCTCGAACGGTGCGAACAGTGAATCGGGAGCGAGATACCATGAAATGTTGGACAGGGTTCCTTCTTGTGCTGCTGGCACGAATCGCTTGGGCTCAGACGGTTCCGCCGATCTTGCCGGTCGGGGAGATCTCGCCGGCGAAGTATGAAGTGCTCGAGGAGCGGAACCAGAAAGCGCCGATGCGGGACGGGATGCGGCTGATGGTGGATGTGTTCCGTCCGCAGGCGGACGGCCGTTTTCCCGCGGTCTTGTGGCAGACCCCTTACAACAAGAACGGCGGGGCGGGGCGGGCCCGAAAGTTTGCCGCCCGCGGATACGTGGTCGTCAATGCCGATTCCCGTGGCCGCTTCGAGTCCGAAGGCGAGTGGGACCCGTTCTCGCCGCTGCACAAGAGCGACGGATACGATCTGGTCGAGTGGATTGCCAGGCAGTCGTGGTGCACCGGTCGCGTAGGCACCTATGGCCTGTCTTACATGGGCTGGCAGCAGTGGTGGACGGCATCCCAGTCGCCGCCGTCGCTCAAAGCAATCGTGCCCGAGGTGGCGCCGCCCGACCACTTGCAGAACTGTCCTTACCAGAATGGGATACTCGTCTGCTGGATGATGGATTGGGCCGGCATGATGTCCGGGCGGCGCCCGCACAGTGCCGGCCCCGGGCCGTACGGCGGTTTTGCCGTCAACCGCGAGGCCGCCTACCGCCGGTTGCCGTACATCGACTTCGACAAATCGCGCGGGCACCTGCCGACCGAGTGGTGGCGCAAGTGGATGCTGCAGAACACGGCCTCCGGCGAATATTGGCGAGCGATCGCTTATCAGACGCCCGAAAGCTACGCCCGCGTCAAGGTTCCTTCGCTGGCCATCAGCGGCTGGTTCGACGCAAACTTTCCCGGCACCCCCACGAACTACCTGGCGGTGAAGCAGCACGGCGGCTCGCCGGAAGCCCGCCGGCCGCGAATGATCGTCGGCCCCTGGGAGCACATTATCAACACGCGCCGGGAGGCCGCGGGCGTGGATTTCGGTCCCCAGGCCATCATCGACTGGGACGGCTACGTCTGCCGCTGGTTCGACTATCACCTGAAGGAAATCGACAACGGGGTCCTGGCCGATCCGCCGGTCCACGTCTTCGTCATGGGGCGGAACCAGTGGCGCGCGGCCAGCGACTGGCCGCTGCCCGAAGCCGTGCCCACCAAGTTCTACTTGCACAGCCAGGGACATGCGAATTCGTCCGCCGGCGACGGATTGCTAGATACCCAGCCGCCGGGCGAGGAACCGCCGGACGCGTACACGTACGACCCGGACAATCCCACGCCGTCGGCTGCGTTCGCCAACGGGCATATCGACGGCCCGCGGGACGTGAGCCAGGCCGCCTTGCGGCCGGACGTACTGATCTATTCGACCCCCGTCTTGGAACAGGACGTGGAAGTGATCGGTCCCCTCTCGGCCCGGTTGTTCGCCGCGACCAGCGCCGCCGACACCGACTGGATGGTCCGGCTGGTCGACGTGCATCCCGACGGCCGGGCGCTGTTCCTGGCGGAAGGCGTGATGCGCGCCCGGCATCGCGACGACCAGCGCAACGGCGGATTCAACCCGGAGCGGCTCAGCACGATCGAGCCGAACCGCGTCTATCCATACACGATCGACTTTTGGCGCCCGACCGGCAACCGGTTTGCCAAGGGACACCGCATTCGCGTCGAAATCTCCAGCAGTTACTACCCTTACTACCTGCGGAATCTGAACACGGGCGAAGACAATCTGGCGTTGGCCGTTCGGCCCGTCGTGGCTCGGCAGGTGATTCGGCATGACGCCGAACACCCGTCGCACATTGTCCTGCCGGTGATCCCGGCGACGGCTGCCGGTTCGGCTGCACAGGACTGAGTCTTCGCCGGACAGAGTTGTTCCCCAATCCGAACCGCCGTCTGGGCGTTGTGTTCTCCAGCGGCGCGCGTCGGCTGTCCCCTGTCGGCTGCCCCCGCTGGCACGACGGCTCGCCGGATGGCACACTGGGGATGACGGCGGGACGCCGGAAGAGCAAGAACGCCCGGCGGCGTGGTCGACAAAGTCGTCCCGCGCGGGATCGGGCAAATCCGGGGTCGAACCATCGGTCCCCAACTTGAAAGCCATCCATGCCGGATTTGAATTTGAAGGAACATCTGGTCAGTCGCATTCTGGCGCGGGTCGAAATGCCGGCGCAGTACATCGGCGGCGAACTGAACGCGGTCCGCAAGGATCCCCGCAGCGTGCGCGGGCGGCTGTGCCTGGCCTTTCCGGACGCGTACACGATCGGCATGAGCCATCACGGCTTGCAGGTGCTGTACTCGTTGATGAACGCCCGCCCGGACTGGTACTGCGAGCGGGCTTATACGCCCTGGCTGGACATGGAACAGCAGCTGCGCGGGGCCGGTCTGCCGCTGTACAGCCTGGAATCGTACACGCCGCTGGCCGACTTCGACGTGCTCGGCTTCTCGCTGCAATACGAGATCTGCTACACCAACATCCTGACGATGCTCGATCTGGGCGGCATTCCGTTGCGAGCCGAAGCGCGGACCATGCACCATCCGCTGGTGATCGCCGGCGGCCCCTGCGCGCAGAACCCGGAACCGCTGGCCCCGTTCATCGACGTGTTGGTGACCGGCGACGGCGAGCCAAGTCTGCCGCAAGTGTGCGACCTGTGGAAGGAGTTGCAGGAAGCTTGCGGCTCGCTGGGCGGGTTGGCGGTCGGAGTGGCCGGGCAACAACAGCGTGCCGAAGCGCTGGCCCAGCTGGCGGCCCAACTGCCGTTTGCCTACGTGCCGCGGTTCTACGAGCCGGAATACCGCGACGGGCGTTTCGCGGCCCTGAACCGCACGCGGCCGGACGTGCCGGAAACGATCCAGCCGTGCGTGGTCGCCGACTTGGAATCCATCCCGTTGGCGACCAGGCCGATCGTGCCGTTTGTGGAATGCGTTCACGACCGCATCGCCGTCGAGATCATGCGCGGCTGCCCCTGGCAGTGCCGGTTTTGCCAGAGCACAGTCATCAAACGTCCGCTGCGGTTCCGCTCGGTCAAGACGATTGTCGACGGGGCGCTGGAGAGCTACGGGAACACAGGCTTCAACGAGATCTCGCTGCTGTCGCTGTCCAGCAGCGACTATCCGCATTTCGAGGAGTTGGTCCGCGAGCTGAAACGCGTGTTCGGGCCGCTGGGCGTCAACATCTCCGTGCCCAGCCTGCGGGTGAACGAGCAGTTGCGGACCATCGCCGAGTTGATCGGGAACGAGCGGCGTTCGAGTCTGACGCTCGCGCCGGAAGTCGCCCGCGACGACATGCGGGAGCAGATCCGTAAGAAGATCAAGAACGAGGACTTGTACGAGGGCTGCCGCGTGGCGTTTCGCCACAACTACGAGAGCGTCAAGTTGTACTTTTTGTGCGGCTTGCCCGGCGAACGGCCGGCGGATTTGGACGGCATCCTGGAAATGGCTGAGACGATCGCCCGCCTCGGCAAGGAGGAGCGTGGCCGGTGGGCCAATGTGACCGCCAGCGTGTCGAATTTTGTGCCCAAGGCCCACACGCCGTACCAGTGGAACGCGATGCAGACCCGCGAGTACTTTGAAGCAGCCCATCGCCACTTGAGGAAACAGCTGCGGCGACGAAGCAGCGTGAGCGTCAAGTGCCACCACATCGAGACCAGTTTGGTCGAAGGCGTGCTGAGCCGCGGCGACCGCCGCGTGGCCGAGGCCGTCGAGCTGGTTTGGCGGCGCGGAGCCCGAATGGACAGCTGGCGCGAGCACTTCGACCCGCAGCGCTGGTGGCAGGCGCTGGCCGACGCGGGACTGGACGTCGATCAACTGCTGCACACACCCTACGACCTCGACGCCCGTCTGCCTTGGGACCATCTGAGCGTGAAATACGGCCGCGAATTCCTGGAAAAGGAACAAACCCGGTCCGCCGTCCAGTTGCAGGCGATGTCCGACGCCGGCTAGCGGCGGCAGGGGGGCAGACGCACGGGACTTGGCCTCCGCAGAGAATGCAGAGGGGCGAGCCCGAATTGTGCGGACTGGTTCCGGCCTGCGCACGAGTTTCCCCGTGGTTGACACAGGCGAACCGATCACACCAACAGGTCGCGGGCCACGTCGTAGCCGACCAGGAAAATGGCAGCGTCGACGACCAAGTGACTCAGCCAGGGGCCGGCGAGCGATCCGCTGCGCTCGTACAACCAGGCCCACACGGCTCCGCCCACCGCGACGGCCAGGGAGAAGGCATAGGTCCAGGGCGAGGACCAGCCAAAATAGGTCGCCAGCAGAATGACGTGGTGGGCCATGAACGCCAGACTGGAAATCGCCGTCGCCGACGCCGGCCGCAACCGGTGCCGCAACTGGCCGAAGACAAACCACCGCCAGTAGTACTCCTCCAGGCCCGAATGGCAGACGGCGTAGAAGATACCCACCGCCGCGTACGTCCACAGCCGGTCGATACCCAAGTCCACGAGTTTGCCGCGGATCTCCTGAGCGGCGCCGGCAAACAGCTCGCCGGTCTTCCAGAGCGCTTCGTACAGTCCGAACATGACGGCCAATACGAGCAGGCCGAAGCCGAGGCCCAGGACCAGAAATTGCGCGTTCCGCCGGAACCAGCGCGAGCGGGGACGGAGCCACTGGGCAAGCCGCAGCCGGCCCCGCTGCAGCTGCCGCCGCAGCACGTCCCTCAGGCCCCGCCGGCTGTGCGCGGCGGCGGGCGGCGTGCGACCCGCAGGACGGCGCACGAGCCAGACGCCGACGGCCAGGGCGGGGAAGGCAAACTGGACGATCTTCCCGGCCAGGTAGACGCCCTGCTGCAAGCCGGCCGGAAACCCCGCCAGCAGGACGAAATAAGCCAGCGTCAGCACCGTCGGGAAGACCATCGCCAACGCGACAGCAGCCCCGTGGACAACGGTCCCGTGCAAGGCGCGATGGGGTCGCAGCATGAGATTCCCGGTCGTGCGAGTCTTGCTGTTTCTCGAACGATGCTTACCTGCGCCAACGACGCCCCCGGCCGCGTCCGCCGCCGTTGGGGTTCTTGGCTCGCGATTCCATATTGGTGGCGATGATGGCCTCCATCGCCTGCTGCCACGTGGGGATCTTGCGGTGTTTCAGCTTCAGCCGTTCCCCGCCAGCTTCGTCGTCGTCGTCCTCGTCCTCGTCGAAGTGCCCCGCGCCTTCCAGGTCGTCGTCCTCGTCTTCGTCGTCGGCCACGGCGGCGTGCCGGTCGCGGGCGGGAGCGGCGCTGCGCGGCTCGACCGCGTCTTCCTCGCCGAACTCGTCCTCTTCGGCGGCCTCGTCCTCCTCGGCGGCCTCGTGGGCCTCGGGCTCGCTGGGCGTCTCCTCGCGGCGGACACTGCGGCGGCGGCGGCGCGGGCGGCGGCGGCGGCGAGCCGGTTTGTCCTCGTCCTCCGTCTCGGCCGCTTCTCCCGACTCAAACCGTTCGGCCACCGTTTCCGTGGCCGGTTCGTCGGCGGCTTCGTCCGGGAACAAGTCGTGCAGCGTCTTGGGCGCAAACCGATCGCGGCTCTCGAATTCGTCCTCGAACGGCTCCGACTGGCGCGGTTCCGCGATCGCTTTCGGTTCGGCAAACGCAGGTGGTTCGCTGTCGTCGAACACGGCATCCAAGACGCCGGGCGCGTCCAGCGCCAAATCGGGATCGTCAAAGATCGCAGGCTGACGCCGCTCGCGTCGCGAATTCGGCCGGCCTCGCCACCCGGTAGCAGACTCGCGTTCCATCGGCGGCGGCGTCACGGGCGGCGGCGTCACGGGCGGCGGCGTCACGGGCGGCGGGGGTTCCGGCGGTGCTGCAGGTGTACGCAGATCGATCGTCGCGGCCGGCTCGACCGCCGCGGCTTCTTCCGGCTCCTCCGGTTCGGGCTCGTTGATCTCAATGCCCAGCGTGCTGGCCAATTCTCGCCAATGATTGCGTGCCTTGGCTTTGGCCGCAGGAGCGCGCGGAGCGGCAGGTGGGGGCGCGGGCGGGGGAGCGAGGGCCTTGACTGGCGGACTGGGGGCGCTGGGCGTCGGCGACTGCCAGAAGGGAGTGGCGTCCTCCTCCGCGGCCTCCACAGCCGTCACGATCGATTCGGGTTGCGGTGCGGCGAGGTCCGTTGCCTCGGCTGACGCCTCGGCCGGTTCCCCGGGCTCGGGCGTGCTTGGTTCCTGTTCCGGCTCGTTGTCGGGTATCGCCCCCAGTTGTCGGGCCAGGAAATTCCAGTGGTCGATGGATTTGCCGTTCGTCATCTTTTCTGTCTGCCGCCTGGAACGCGATTACACCGCGTATTTGGCGGCTCCTCCTTAGTGTAAGTGTTTTGTGTGAATCGGCTTACAACAAGTGGGCGATACAGGAATCGAACCTGCGACTTCCGCCTTGCAGGGCAGTGTGGCACCGTTCAACGCCTTGACGGGACCAGGACTTCCGACCGCGCCGAGGCTGGTTTGTGCCGGCTGTTGCACCGTCGAGTGCGAAAACTGCCGCGACCAAGGCTCGCCCGATTAGCCCACCACAATAGCCGAATTACCCCAGAAAGGCAAGCATGAACAGGCCTTGGGAAACGCCTTGGGGCCTTCGTGCCGCTCCGTCCAGCTCCGTGCCGCGGATCGGTAACTCGGCCTGCCGCGCCGGATCGACGCGACGGCACGGCGATTGGACGGTACACTATCCGAGGTGCGGCTTTGCGCGGCGGCAACCGGCTGATCCGTGGCGACGCTCGCATGGCCCTTGGCGGGACAGCGGCGCCGGCCGCTGGTTGGATGCTGAAGACCAACGGAGGCGAGAGATGATTCGAGAAACGACAGTGCGTTGGGCTCTGATCCTGGCGGTGTTCGGTGCGGGGTTCGCTTCTGCCGGAGCCGCTGGTTTGGCGTTCCAGCCGGCACCGGCAAGCGCGGCTCCAGCGGGCGGACAGGCGGATCCGGCGGCGGAGTATTGGGTATCGCCCAGCGGGAATGACGCCAACGCCGGGACGCGCGATGCGCCATGGCAGACCCTGCGGAAGGCAGCAGCGGCAGTGGCGCCGGGGACCACCGTGTTTCTGGGCGCGGGGACCTACCGCGAGACGCTCCGTCCGGCAAGATCCGGCGAGGCGGGAAAGCCGATCCGGTTTGTCGCTGCGCCCGGGGAACGGCCGGTCCTGAGCGGCGCGGACGCGATTGCCGGGACTTGGCAGCCGCACCGGGGCGAGATTTTCAAGCTGCAGACGGATCTCAAGTTCATCCAGGTCTTTGTTGATGGCGTCATGCTGCCGGAGGCGCGGTGGCCGAACACGCCACCGGGCGATCTGATGACCTACCGCCGCGCCGCTGCCGGGGAGGGCACCGGTTATGAACTGCTCGCCGACGAGAACCTGCCCTCCGGCGACTGGAATGGCGGCATCGTCCTGTTCTGGCCCGGTTCGCGCTGGGTGAGCATGACCCGGCGGATCACCGGCTACCAGCCCGGCAAGTCCCTGCGGTTCGAGCCCACCACACAACGGAAGGTCAAGGACAAGTACCACACCAGCGACCCGTACCAGCCGCGGGCCGGCAATCCTTACCTGCTGCTGGGCGCGCTGGCCGGCCTGGATTGCCCCGGCGAGTGGTTCCTGGACGCAGACGCTGGCACGGTCTACCTGTGGACGCCCGACGGCAAGTCTCCCGCAGCGCACGCCGTGGAGGTCAAGCAGCGGGATTGCGCCGCCGATTTCAGCCGCTGCCGCTTCGTCGAACTCAAGGGCGTGGACATCCTGGGCGCGGGCGTGAACATGGCCGACGCGGAGGGCTGTGCGCTCGAGGACTGCCGTCTGCGTTACGTCGAGCACGTGCGGGACTGGCAAGGCGGGACACTGCCGCCGGCGTGCAACGTCATGACCGGCAAGGGCAACCAATGGCGGCGTTGCCTGATCTACGGCGCGGCGACCACCGGCCTGCGGATGGCCGGCGAAGGCAACCGCCTGATCAACTCGATCGTCCACGATGTGAACTACGTCGGTTCCGGGCGCGGAGGCCTGGATCTGGTCCACTCGGTCGGCGCGGTCGTCTCGCACTGTACACTTTCCCGCACGGGCCGCGACGGCATCCAGCACCACGGCAGCAAGCGGATTCGCATTGAATACTGCGACCTCTTCCAGGCCAACCTGCTGAACAACGATTCCGGCGCCATCTATGCCTGGGGCACGGACGGCGAAGGCGGCGTGATCGCTTACAACTGGGTGCACGATCACTTGGGCGACAGCACCGTCGGCATCTATCTCGACAATTTCGGCAAGAACTTCATCGTCCACCACAACCTGGTGTGGAACTGTACCGGCAGCGGCATCCGCATGAACAGCGATGCGCTCCAGCACCTGATCGCCAACAACACGATCCAGCAGGTGCGCGAGCCTTTCGGCACCTTCTGCTATGCCGGTTACACGCCCACGATGAAGGGCACGCGGATCCTCAACAACCTTGTCAACGAAGCGATGGATCCCCGCAGCCCGCGCGAATTCGTGCAGGGCGAACTCGGCCCGACCTGGTCGCACTGCGGACCCGCGGCGGTGGACCGGGACGGCTATCCCACGGAGGACTCCCTCGCCATCGACGCAGGGATCGAAATCGCCGGCATCACAGAGGGCTTTCGCGGCCGAGCCCCCGACCTGGGCGCGTACGAATTTGGCGGCCCGCGCTGGACCGCCGGCGCGGACTGGACCGCGCCCCAGACGCCGGCGTCTGGGGCCCGCAACCTCGCCTACACGCCCCAGCCCCCGATCAGCGAGAAGACCATGATTCGCAAGGGGCTGGCCGTCTGGCTGGACGCCGCCGATCGAGCCACGCTCGAAATCGCCGCGGACGGGGCGGTCACCGCGTGGCGGGACAAGTCTGCCGCCCAGCGGGTGGCTGTGCCGACGCGGCCCAACGGCCCGGTCACGTGGGTCGCGGACGGGATGCAGGGCAAGCCGACCGTGCGCGGCAACGGCGCCGGCAGTCTGCGAATCGAGGGATTCCGGGGCGAGCCCAAGCCGCTCACCGTGTTCGTAGTCTCGCAGTCGCTGCAACCCCGCGGGCCGGATTGGCAGCGGATCATCGCCAGCTTTACAGGCGTGGGGCAGGAGTGGGTGTTGCCCAACTGGATGATCGGCGCGCCGGGCGGCAAGACGCCGGCCACGTGGCCTCCCCGCCTGTTCCTGCTTCAGCAGCGCGGAGGTGCGGCCCTGGGGAAACTCACGGTCCTCGGCGCGTCGGCGAGCCAGGGCCAGGCGCTCGGCGGCGACATCTCCGAGGTGTTGATCTTCGACCGCTCTCTGCGTTTCGACGAGACGGAGGCCGTCAGCAACTACCTGCGCGACAAGTGGGGACTTGACTAGCCGGCGGCGAGCCTGGGGGCCGGAATCGCCCTCCGAAACCTGGCCTCCCGCGGCGTCCGGCCGGGGGGCGGAAAAGAGACGACGATCCAGACTTGAAGAGGCCTTTTGACAAACAGGAGCCATGACATGAGTTCCGACCGATCTCGCTTGACCCGACGCGTGTCGATCGTTGCTGGAGCCTTGACCATCGCCGTCGCCGGGGGCGTCGCGGTATGCGTAGGGCCGACGCGCGCGGCGGACGCCGAGCCGTTTGAAACCGACGCCTGCGGCGCCCCGCCGGCCGATTCGCCGCTGGTTGCTCCCTGGCGTACGATCACGCTCGATGCCCAGTACGGCGGTCACTGGGTGGTTGCCGGCGATGTGGATGGCGACGGCCAGATCGAGATCGTCTCGGCCCAGAACTTCAACCAGACGGACGACCACTTCACTTCGGCGGTGGCGGTTCAGAAACTCGATGGCAGCGTGCTCTGGCGGTGGGGACAGCCGAAACTTGGCCGCCGCCAGCTTCACCACGACGTGGCTTGCCAGATCCACGACCTGGACAACAACGGCACGAACGAGGTCATCGTGGCGGCGGACCGGCAACTGGTGATTCTGGACGGCCGTTCGGGGCAACCGGCCCGCGCCTTCCCCATCGCACAGCACGCCAGCGACTGTGTCGTTTTTGCCGATCTGTCCGGCACAGGGTGGCCCGCGGAGATCCTGGTCAAGACCCGCTACGGCCAGATTTGGGCGCACGCTGCCGACGGGCGGTTGCTGTGGACGGTCAAGGAACCGGGCGGCTACCCGACCGCGCATCAACCCTGGCCCGTCGATCTCGACGGCGATGGCCGCGATGAGATCCTGGCGGGCTACGCGGCATTGAATTCGGACGGCTCCGTCCGGTGGGTCTTCCAAGCCGAACAAGGGCGGCGGAACCGCGGGCACGCCGACTGCTGGCGCGTGGTCCGCGTGGCCCAGCGACCGGAAGACACGCGGCTTGTCATGACGATGTGCGGCGGTAATGCGCTGGTCATGACCGACGGCTCCGGCAAACTCATCTGGCGCGTCACCGGCCAGCACTACGAATCAGTGGACGTGGGCGAAATCCGCAACGACGTGCCCGGCTTGGAACTGGTCGTCGACGTCGACCATCTGTCGACTCCCTCCAAGCCGTTGTGCCTGTTCGATGAACGGGGGACTCCGCTCGGCCGGATCGACACGGACTACACGCGCCATCACATCCTGGTCGACTGGACCGGCGACGGCGTTGCGGAGATCGGGACAGCCCTTCCGCGAGCGCTGTTCGATGGCCGAGGCCGCCGCGTCTGCCGCTTTGCGATTGGGGAATCCGAACGCCCCAGTCTGATGGCCGACGTCGACCTCACGGGCGACGGTGGCCGCGACGTCCTGCTGACGACGGTGCGAGACGGCGAATCCAAGGTCTATCTGTACCGAAGCCGTCCCGCCGATCCTCCGGGGCGGAAGCGTCCTGCCGGGACCGGGCTGAATTACACCCTGTACTGACTCGGCTGTCGTGCGTAACCAACCGCCTGGGGAAATCGGGAACGTCCGGCTCTGCCCAGGGACGGGGTGACGCATTAGAATATCCGCATGAGTGAAAATGCCCGACAGGACGCTCTGCAACGCCTGGCGACGCCCATCCAGTTCGTCAAAGGCGTCGGCCCGCACCTGGCCCCGCTGCTGGAGCGGCTCGAGCTGCGCACGGCCAGCGACCTGTTGTTTTGTTTCCCCCGCGATTACCACGACGCCAGCCGGTTGCTGGCCATCCCCGAGCTGCGGGAGGACGAACCCGCCAGCGTCTGCGGCGTGGTGGAAGAGATCGACGTGCAGAACACGGGCACGGGGAAATCGCTGCTGGGCGTGCTGATCCGCCAGGATCGCTGGCACCTGCGGGCGCTGTGGTTCAACCAGCCTTACATGCGGGAGCGTTTCCGGCGGGGCGGCCGCGTGCTGCTGTCCGGCACGCCGCGTTTCAACGGCGGCCGTTGGGAAATGGTGCATCCGCGCGTGGAGCCGCTGGAGGGCGACCGCGAGCCGACCGGCGGCAGCATCCTGGCGCTGTATCCGCTGACCGAGGGCCTCAAGCAATCGCACTTGCGGCGGGCGATCCGCGCGGCGGTGGACGGCTATGCGGGGCTGCTGGAAGAGGTTTTTCCGGCCGCGTATCTCGACGCCCACGGGCTGTTGCCGATCCACGCGGCGGTGACGGAAATCCACGCCCCGCGCGACACGTCGAACTTGGAGCGGGCACGCCGCCGGTTCATCTATCAGGAGTTGCTGATTCTGCAATTGGCGCTGGCGCTGCGGAAACAGCAGCGGTCGGTGCGGAGCCAGACGCCGCCGCTGCCCGTCAACGCGAAGATCGATGCGCGGATTCGGCGTCTGTTCCCCTTTGAACTCACGCCGGCCCAGCAGCAGGCGCTGCAGGAGATCACGGCCGACCTGGCGCGGCCGACGCCCATGAACCGGCTGTTGCAGGGCGACGTGGGCAGCGGCAAGACGGTGGTGGCCGAGTACGCGATGCTGCTGGCGGTGGCGCACGGGTTCCAGGCGGCGCTGATGGCTCCCACGGAGATCCTGGCCCGGCAGCACGCGGCGACCTTGCAGCGGGACCTGCGCGAAAGCCGCGTGCGGATCCGGCTGCTGACGGGCTCGCTGTCCGCCGCCCAGCGGCGGCAGACGCTGGAGCAGATCGCGGCGGGCGATGCGGACTTGATCGTCGGCACCCACGCCTTGCTGCAGGAGAGCATCGATCTGGCCAAGTTGGCGCTGGTGGTCATCGACGAGCAGCACAAGTTCGGCGTCAACCAGCGGGCGGCCCTGCGCCGCGTCGGCGCGGACCCGCACTATCTGGTCATGACGGCGACGCCCATTCCGCGCACGATTTCGATGACCCTGTTCGGCGATTTGGACGTCTCGCTGCTGCGGGAAGGCCCGCCGGGACGCGCCGCGGTCCACACCTACCTGGGCTTGGAATCCGAGCGCGGCCGCTGGTGGGAGTTCTTCCGCAAGAAGCTTCGCGAGGGCCGGCAGGGTTACGTGATCGCGCCGCACGTCGAGTCGTCGGAGGACGAATCCGTGACCGGCGTTCGGCAGACGTTCGAGGCGTTGGCCCAGGGCGAACTGGCCGATTTCCGCCTGGCCCTGCTGCACGGCCGGCTGGGCGCGGACGAAAAGGAAGCCGTGATGGGCGACTTTCAACGCGGCAAGACCCAGGTGCTGGTGGCCACGTCGATCGTCGAAGTCGGCATCGACGTGCCCAACGCGACGCTGATGACCATCGAGGACGGCGAACGGTTCGGCCTGGCCCAACTGCACCAGATGCGGGGCCGCGTCAGCCGGGGCATGCATCCGGGGTTCGTGTGCGTGTTTGCCGAAGGGAAGACGGAGCAGTCGCGGCAGCGGTTGGAAGCCTTTTCCAAGCTGAACGACGGTTTCGAACTGGCCGAAACGGACTTCCGACTCCGCGGCCCCGGCAGCCTGTTCAGCTTTCAGCAACACGGCCTGGCCCCGTTCCGCATCGCCGATCTGGTGCGCGACGGGGACGTGCTGGCGGAAGCCCGGCACGACGCGCAGACGCTGGTCTTCGGCGGCTTGCTGGCACAGCCTGAATTCGTCCGGTTGCGGCAGATGGTCAACCGGCGATACGGCCAGGCGTTGGAATTGGCGGACGCAGGTTGAGACCGCGCGACTGCTCCGGAAATCGGGGGGTCCTGTGCCGCCCGCCGGCCGCGACGCCCGCCATCGCGACGCGCGTTGCCTTGGCGGCCCATGTCGAATATCATGCGTCTTTCGCCGCGACGGGTTGGGAGCGACGTCCGCACCCCGAGCGGGAGTGTTACAAGGGAAGAGGTTGCGATCATGAAATGGAACGCGGAGGATCTTTCGCAGCGGATTTTCGATCTCCGCCTGCTGGATCAACGGCAACTGGAAACCGTCTGGAGCGAACTGGGCTCGCGGGAGGTCAGCGCCGAGGATTTCTCGGCCCGCTTGCTGAACAAAGCGCTGCTCACCAATTTCCAGTTGGACAAGGTCTTGAGGGGAGATCGCGAGGGGTTCTTCTACGGCAACTACCGCGTGCTGTACATGGTCGGCGCCGGCACGTTCGCCCGCGTTTTTCGCGCCGTCCACGCGACGACCAAGAAGGTGGTGGCGCTCAAGGTCCTCCGCCGCCGCTACCGCACCGAGCCGGAACAGGTGGAGTTGTTCCTTCGCGAAGCGCACATGGGCGAGAAACTGGTGCATCCCAACATCGTGCGGATCTTCGACGTCAGCGACGACGTGCGGGCGCCGTACATGGTGATGGAATTCGTCGAAGGCCAAACGCTGCGGGAATTCCTCAAGGTCCGCAAGCGGCTGGACGTTCCCACCTCGATCAGCTTGATGATCGACATCGCCAGTGCCCTGGATTATGCCCGCAAGCTGGGGATCACGCACCGCGACATGAAGTTGTCCAACGTGATGGTGGCCTCCAACGGCAGGGCCAAGCTGGTGGACTTCGGCCTGGCCACCATGTCGGAGGCCAGCGAAGACAAGTTGTTGGCGGCGCCCAACGCCCGCTCCATCGACTACGTGGCCCTGGAACGCGGCACGGGCGTGAGGAAGAACGATCACCGCAGCGACATCTACTTCGCCGGCTGCGTGTTCTATCACATGATGACCGGCGTCGCCCCGTTGCTGGAGACGCGCGATCGGCTCACGCGGATGAACGTCTCGCGATTCGGGGAAGTCAAGCCGGCCAACAGCCTGGTTCCCGACATTCCCATCCCCGTCCTGACCGTCCTGGGCCACGCCATGTGCTTCAAACCGGAAGAACGGTACCAGGAGCCGGAGCAGTTCCTGGCCGATTTGAAGCGGGTCAAATTCGTGATGGACAAAGGCGATGCGGCAGCTGCGGAGGAAGAGCCGGAGGATGAAGGGACCGAAAGGACGCGCGTCGCCGAGCAGGCGGAGGGACTCGGCAAAACCGTGCTGGTGGTCGAATCCAACCACGACTTGCAGAATGTGCTCCGCGAGCAACTGAAGAAACGCGGCTATCGCGTGCTGATCACCAACGATCCGGACCGCGCGATTCGGCGGTTTGAGGACGAGATCCGCACCGCCGACTGCGCGGTCTTCTCGTCCCAGGATCTGGGGATGCGCGCCGTGGAAGCCTTCAACCAGCTGGGCGCGGGACAGACCACGTCCGACATCCCGGCCGTGCTGCTGGTCGACAAACGCGAGAAAGAACTGACCGCGGCCGCCAAGCCCGACGACCACCGCCTGCTGCTGCCCATGCCGTTGAAGATCAAGTCGCTGCGGGAAGCGCTGATCAAACTACTGAAAAAGAAAGCCTGACGCGGGCGCCGGCCGCAGCCAGCGCAGCGCGGCGACGGTGCGCACGCGCTGCGTGCCGCCTGCGAACCGGGCGCCGAGGCTCGCCGCACACAAAGCAAGGAGTTTCCGCATGACCGCTCACTGCCGTTTGCTGCTTGGCCTTTTGGCCGCCTGGTCCGCCTGCGGGCTGGAACGAGGGCTTGCCGTCGCTGCGGGCGAACCCGCTCCGCGCCGGAACGTCGTGCTGGTGCTCAGCGACGACCATCGCTTCGACTTCCTGGGCTTTCTGCCCAACGCCCCCAAGTTCCTGGAAACGCCGCACATGGACCGGATGGCGGCCGAGGGAGCGCACCTGGCCAACGCCTTCGTGAGCACGTCGCTGTGCTCGCCCAGCCGCGCCTCGATTCTCACCGGCCAGTACATGCACCGCCACCGCGTGGTGGACAACCAGCGGCCGGTGCCGGAGGGGACCGTCTACTTTCCCCACTGGCTCCGCGAGTCGGGTTATGCGACCGCCTTCGTGGGCAAGTGGCACATGGGCCACGACGACGATGCGCCGCAGCCGGGTTTCGACCACTGGGTCAGCTTCCGCGGCCAGGGCGAGTACTTCGACCCGGTGCTGAACATCAACGGCCGCCGCGAGACGATCGCCGGCTATACGGCCGATGTCCTGACCGACCAGGCTCTGCAGTGGCTGCAGCGCCAACGGGACACGGCCAAGCCGTTCTTCCTGTACTTGTCCCACAAGTCCGTCCACTATCCCTTCGTGCCCGCCCCGCGACACCGAGGCCGCTACGACAAAGAGCCGATCGATTATCCGGAAACGATGGCCAACACGGAGGGCAACTACCAGACCCAGTCGCGTTGGATCCGCGACCGCCGCTACAGCATCCACGGCATCGACCACATGGAGACGGGGGCTTTTGACAAGGACCCCGTGCCCGATTTCGACGACCTGTTCCACCGCTATTGCGAGACGCTGCACACGCTGGACGAGAATCTGGGCCGCGTCTTGAAATACCTGGACGAATCGGGCCTCAGCCGCAATACCCTGGTCCTGTACCTGGGCGACAACGGATTCGCCCTGGGGGAACACGGCTTCTACGACAAGCGGGACGCGTTCGAAGTCTCCATCCGCGTGCCGCTGCTGGCCTACGCCCCCGGCCTGATCGCCGCGGGCACGAAGGTCAGCCCGATGGTGCAGAACATCGACCTCGGCCCCACGATCCTGGAAGCCTGCGGCGTCGCCGTTCCCGCCACGGCGCGGCTGGACGGCCGCTCCTTCCTGCCGCTGTTGCTCGGCCGGCAAGTCCCGTGGCGCGACCACATCCTGTACGAGTACCACTGGGAATGGAATTTCCCGGCGACGCCGACGAACTTCGCGATCCGCACCGATCGCTACAAGTTCATCTTCTACCACGGGCTCTGGGACCGGAACGGCTTCTACGACCTGCAGACCGACCCCTGGGAACGCCACAACCTGATCGACGTCCCCGCCTACCAGGAGCAGATCACCGCCCTGCAGAAGCAACTGTTCGACGAACTGGACGCCTCCGGCGGTCTGCTCCTGCCCGTGCGCCGCCCGGAAGGCGAACGGCTGGACCAGCGAAAGAACTCTCGCTAGCGCGCCGTCCAATGGGCAGGTCTTGTTGCTGTTCATGACCGCACACTTGCGCGACAGGCCGCCGAGACCGTGAGGTCATCAACAACGCGAAACAGCAGCCTATGACCGTTCGCTGCTAGTCCCCCTTGCGTCGCGGTCCCATCACGCCGGAATGTGGTTCCGCTGTTTCGATCCGCCAAGCCTCTGCCCCAAGGAACACGTGAGGTGCTTGCGAACCCGCAACGGCAAAAACTTGTGGAGGGCGTTACAAGCCCGGACTAGATGTAGAACATCTGCTCGGCCGGCTCTCCGACGGCGGCGATAAGGTCGGCAAAGCTCGTCGCGTTGAGCCATTCGCGTTCGGCGGCGGCGGCGCGGTCCCATGTCTGCCGGAGCGCACGGGACAGCGGCGTCCCGGACGCACCATTTCTGTCCGCGCCGTGCAGCGGTCCGTCCATGACTTGCATCACTTCCCCCAGCGAAAGCTCGGCGGGATCCCGGACCAGGCGATATCCGCCCGACGCGCCGCGCGTGCTGGTGACCAGTCCGGCGGCCTTCAACTGCAGGAGAATCTGCATGAGGAATTGCGGCGGAATGCCGTGCGCGTCGGCGATCTGACGGACCCGCACCGGCTGGCAGGCCTCGTAGTGCAGGGCCAGCTCGAGCAAGGCGAGGCAGGCATACTCGGTGCGCGCGGAGACGTTCATTTGTCCTCGTCCAGCGTATGCAGCCCGCACTCGGTCTTGGCGAATCCGCTCCAGCGGCCCGCCCGCTCGTCCTCGCCGAACAGGACGGCCCGCGTGCATGGCCAGCAGCCCACGCTGGTATAACCCTGATCGTGCAGCGGATTGTAGGGGATGTCGTGATCCACGATCATCTTCCAGACGTCCTGCTTCGTCCAATTCGCCAGGGGGCTGACTTTGACCAGTCCGAATTTCTTGTCCCACCCCGCAATCGCCGCTCGGGCGCGGTCGGGACTCTGATCTCGGCGAATCCCGCTGATCCAAGCGTGCATGCCGCGCACCGCCTCGTGCAGCACGCGAATCTTCCGCTCTCCACAGCACTGGTCCGGCTTCGTTTTGTACAGCGGGCCGCCGTGCAGATGCTCGTATGCCTCCACGGACAACTCCGGCCGCTTGAACTCGACCTCGATCCCGTACCGCTGCTTGACCCGCTCCCGAAGCTCCAGCGTCTCCGGAAACTGGTACCCCGTGTCCAAGTTGAAAATGGGCGTATCGGGGGCCAACTCCGCAAACATGTGCAAGATGACCATCCCCTCCGGACCAAACGCCGTGGCCATGGTCAACCGCGGCGCGAAGCGACCAACAGCCCACTGCAAAACCTCACGGGGAGAGGCCGGCTCCAACTCCTCGCTCTTGCGGCGCAACTCGTCCAGCAACTCCGGCGTCGGCTCCAATCGTTCGGCAGACGTGACCGCGTTCCGCCGTTCCTCGGGTGACAACATGGAAACCACTCAAAAACCTTCTTCCCAGAAACGACCTGGATCCAATCTCTCAACTCGGGACGGTCGTGCAAACAACGCCGAAACGCCAAATCATAGAAATCATAATCATGATAGTCAACAATCGGTTCATTTTCTCGGTAGATACTCGCCTCAGGCCAAGCTGATCTCGCTCCGGTTCGTGCCCGCCGACCGACGGATGCTCGATGCGTTGAAACCCTACCAGCGATTGGCTCAGCAGATCGCAGGTTCGTCCAATGCGTGAGTGCCTTCGACAATCCACGCGAGGTATGGGAAGCGGATGCTGACCAGCCGCGTAGAGCAGGCGACGGAGATTGACCAACTCTTGCCGGTTCAACTGCAGGGCGTCGATCGTGGCACGGCCGACAGGCGTGAGACCGATGATGAGTTCGAAAGACTCGTCCCACGCGAAATGGTCACTTCACACATCTCGGCGGGGAAGGAAAAGTGGGACGAGTTGATTGGTCGCGGGATCAACGGATTGGGTGCGGTTGTATTTGTGATTGTTGCAGCCCTGACAGGCCAGCGCTAGGTTTTGCGACACAGTGAGGCCACCGCGGCTGCGCGGCGTGATGTGCTCCAGCGCGAACGTCTGCGTGGAGAAGCGTGCCTGACTGTGGCAGTACTCGCACCGGCCGTGCGCCCGCCGCTCGACTTCGTCGCGAAGGGTCATCTTCCCCCGTCGCTCCCTCTTGGCGGATCGATTTTCAGCTGCCGCAGCACATCGCTCAAGGTCACTCCGCGCAGCTGCGCCAATTTGGTGAGTGCTTCGATCCGCTGTACGTCGATCGCTTCGGCCTGCTGCGACAATTGAAGAAGCTCGGCGTGCTCCTCAGCGGTCAGTGTTTTTGCATCACGTTTGGCGATCAACTGGTCGTACCGTTGCTGACGCTCGATCGGCAAACGCCGGCTGATCCGCAACAGGCACTGAGCTTCGCTTTCCGAAACGCTGGACGCCGCCCGTTTGGCACTGATCGCCAGCACCTGGGAACGGAACCGTTGCAGGTCCGACGGGCTGAGTTGTTCCGTCGCCTTGACGAGCGTCCCCACGGAAATGTCGGCTTCGATGTTAATCGTGGGCATCGATCGCAAACCTCGCTGGGAGCCCGGGGGTATCCCAGAAAACACGCAGCGCGTGCGGCACGCGCAAGCCCCACAGCGGACTTCTCCGCTGCATTATACCAACCAGCCTTTCCGCAAGAAGCCGACAAGGTACGTGGAATGTGAGTTCCGAGGATTTTCCGGACAAACGAGGAAGGGCCGCGTGCGTAGCGAGAAACGGAACCATCCTCCGGGCAAGCCGGAGGCATTCGCCAGGTCCCGCGTTCCCGCCACCTTGAAAGCCACCGGGCAGACCGCGACAATCGGGCTTGCTTCGTTCTGTAATTGCACGCTGGGCCGAGGGCACCGTGAGTACGCGACCGGCGAAATCGACGCTCGCCGACTTGCCGCTGGAAACCGAGTACCGGTCGGACTGCCGCGACCTGATTCGGGACCTCTAATTTGCCGTGTCTTGAGCGGAGCACCCGATACCGTCGCGCGCTCGGGTACTCCATCATCCCACCCGGCGTTGCAGAACCTTGCTCTCGCAGAGTCGTTGCGGACTCCACACTGCGAATCGGCGAATATCTCGTCTTGCCGCCAAGTCCCGCCGAAACGGGAAGTTATTTCAGCCTCCGTTGCTACGGCTGGCGTCACAATCGGCTCAGATTGCAGTCTGTAAGCCTGACCCCATTTCGCTTGACCGTGCCATCACGGACGGCGTCTTTCGATGTCAGTTTCCCGCTTGCCGCCAGTTCGGCAGCCGAACCGGCCGCGGTGGCGAACGTCTGGCCGCTCTCTGCGTTCGCCGACGGTGCGCAGTTTGCGGGACAAGCCGGTCGATGACGCCCGCCAACGCTCCCAGGTGCCCGAAACGGGCGGTTCGAAATCCGCAGGCTTGCTGCGCGGGTGATCTCGAATTATAACGATCCATACGACTCTTGTCTCGGATTACGATTGAACTCGAAAGGGGGGGGGCAGCGGCCTCCGTGGTGGCAAGCGTCATGTTGGTCGTCACGGTCAACAACATGGGACAGTCGGTCCGCATCCAGCACCGCGACGGGCCGCTGGAATTCGGGCGCCGGGAGACGCCGGAAAATCGCCGCGTGGTGATTCACGACCCCTTCGTTTCACGGGATCATCTGCGGATCCTGGAACGGGCGCACGGCCGCGTCCTGGTGGAGTGTCTTTCCAAGACGAAACCGGCTGCGCTGGCACATGGCGAGAGTCTGCAGCCGGGGGAGAGCCGGGAGTTGCTGCTGCCGACCTGGCTGCAGATCGGCTACACGAGGATCGAGTTGACGGAAGCCGCCGGGCAGCTCGAGGCCGACGCCGCTTCCTCGTTGACCGTGCTGGGCGAATCGGAGCAGTCGTCTTCGACCACGAGTCTGAATCAGTTGGGCGACGCGCCCGAGGCGGTGACGCTGGCCAAGTGGTTTGAAACCCTGTTGCGCGTGCAGCAGTCCGCGGCGGGCTCGAACGAGTTTTTTGCGGAGACCGCCCGCGCCGTGGTCGAATTGATCGGCTTGGACCGCGGTCTGGTGCTGCTGCTGCAGGACGGCGACTGGCGGATCGAGGCGGAGTATGGCAAGCGGAAGAGCGCCGCCGGCTTCAGTCGCACCGTTGTCCAGAGCGTGTTGCAGCGGCGGCAAAGCGTTTTGCTGACTCCGCAGGTGGAAGCCGAGGGTTCCAGTTTGTACGACGTCCAGGCGGTCATCGCAGCGCCGATTGTCGCCGGGAAGCAAGTCGTCGGCGTCGTTTACGGCTCGCGGAGCGGCCATTCTTCGGGGGGCCTGGCCCAGGTCACGCCGTTGGAGGCCCAAGTCGTCCAGTTGCTGGCGGCGATTGTCGGCACCGGTCTGGGGCGGTTGCGCAAGGAGTTGGAGGCGGCCGAAGCGCGGGCCCGGTTCGAACAATTCGCCTCGCCCGAACTGGCGCGGGAACTGCAACGGAATCCGCATCTGCTGGAGGGCGCCGACCGCGAGATCACCGTCTTGTTTGGCGATCTCCGCGAGTTCTCGCCACTTTCGGAGCGGCTGGGCGCGGGCCAGACGTATCGCTTGCTCGGCGACTTGATGGATCGCCTGACCGACTGCGTGTTCGCCCAGCACGGCGTGATCGTCGATTACTTTGGCGACGGGCTGTGCGCGATGTGGAACGCGCCGCTGGAACAGCCCGACCACGCCGATCGCGCTTGCCGGGCCGCCTTAAACATGCTCCGGAACCTGCCCGAACTGGATCGACATTGGCAGAGCGTGACGGGCGGCTCTCTCCGGCTGGGAATCGGCATCCACACCGGGGCGGCACTGGTGGGCAACGCCGGCAGCCGGCGGCGGATGAAGTACGGGCCTCGCGGTCACACCGTCAATTTGGCCAGCCGCGTCGAAGGCGTCACGAAGCAGATCGGGGTTTCGGCCGTCCTGACCGGCGCCACGCGGCGCAGCTTGCGCGCGGACTTCCCCTTGCGGCGCCTGTGCCGTGCGAGGTTGGCGGGGGTTGAGGAAGCGGTGGAGTTGTACGAACTGGCGGCTGGCGGCGAAACGGCGGACTGGCAGCAGTGCCGCGACGCCTACGAAGCCGCGCTGGGCCACTTTGAGCAAGGACGCTGGTTCGAAGCGCAGGCGGCCCTGGAGCCTGGGTGCCGGGACGGGGCCGCGCCGCGGGACGGTCCGTCCCAGTCGCTGCGGGAGCACATCCGATCGCTCGATCCGCAGCCGCGTGTGGGGTTCGATGGGATTTGGGCGTTCGAGCACAAATGATCGCCGGCAGTGAGTCTCGCGGCTGACAGGAAGCCCAGGCATGCGCAACGCCGGGCTGCGGCGGGCGAGTCGGCTGTCGAGGGATATTCTTCCGATCTGAGGGTTTCGTGATGTTTGAAGGGCTGTCGCTGCTCAAGGAATTGACCGAAGACGACGTCGCTTGGATTATCGAGGCGGGCAGGGAGCGCCGCGTGCCCGCCCAGGCGTCGATCACGGAGGAGGGGCTCCGGCCGGAAGCCTTGTACCTGGTGCTGCAGGGCTTGCTCCAGGTCGCCATCGCTTCGGGAGGCGACCGCCCGTTGGCTGTCCTGGGGCCCGGAGAACTAGTCGGCGAGATGTCGCTGCTGGAGAACCGCCCAGCCTCGGCGACGGTCAAGGCGGTGGAGCCGACGGTGCTGCTGGCCGTCCCCCACGAGGTGCTGGCGGCCAAGCTGAGCGCCGAGCCCCCGTTTGCGTCCCGTTGGTACCGGGCCTTTGCGTTGATTCTGGCACAACGGCTCCGGCAACGCGTGTTGACGCTTACGCGGGAACGGCGTCGAGCCGAGCCGCCGGAGGACCGTTATGCGGAGCTGTGGGCGCCGTTGGCCGAAGCCTTGGAAGAGTTGAAGTCGAGTCTCGCGGCGGCGGAGACCGAGGCGGTGAAAAGAGGCCAGGTGCCGGCGGCCAGCGCAGCGGGAATCGAGCGGCAATTCAGCCGCTTCGCCGTGCTCCTGAACGAGCGGATCGGCGAACGGTCGGGGCTGGACGAACACGTGCGGGAGGAATTGGGCAGCCGGGTCCGGCTGCAGTTCATGCCCTACCTGCTGCTGACGGCTTCCGCCGAACGGATGTTCGTCAAGCCGCGCGGGTATGCCGGCGACTTCCTGAGCATCGAGGAGATCTACGAGAACCGGGGGCAGGGCAAGGGGCATCTGGGACCGGTCATCGACCGCTGCTTTCTGGACCTGTCGGGAGCCAAGGCGGTGCGGAATCGCCGCGGGTTGCTGGTCGAGGAGATCCGCCGCACGTGCCGGGGCGTCCCCGAAGGCCTGGTGCGTTTCACCAGTCTGGCCTGTGGTCCGGCCGAGGAAGTGTTCGACGTCCTGCAAGAGCCCGCGCTGGCTTCCCGTTTGCACGCCACGTTGATCGACATCGACGAACAGGCGTTGTCTTTTGTCCGAGAGCGAGCCGTGCAGCGGGGCCTTCGGGAGCGTCTGACGCTGGAACAGCAGAACCTGATCTACCTGGCCGTAGGGCGGCATCGCCTGGAGCTGCCGCCCCAGGATCTGGTTTACAGCGTGGGACTGATCGACTACTTCAACGACGCCTTCGTGCTGAAGTTGATGGACTACGCCCATGCTCTGCTGCGCCCCGGCGGCCGCTTGATCCTGGGCAACTTCCATCCGGTCAACTCGTCGCGCGCCATCATGGAACATGTGCTGGATTGGAAGCTGATCCATCGCACGGAAGACGAGATGCACCGCTTGTTCGCGGCGTCCAAGTTCGGCCGGCCCTGCACCAGGCTGCAGTTTGAGGCCGAAGGGGTCAACCTGTTCGCCGAATGCGTCAAGGCGTGAAAACGCAGGTCAGAACCTTGCCGAGCGACGTTTCGCACCCCGCCCTGCGCCGCGGCGTCAAGTCCCGAAAACGAAGGCCCGACCGCTCCGATCCCAGCCCGTGAATCGGGAATCCAGCAGCGCAGGCCCGCCTCACTCGCCTGTCGTCCCGCCCTTTTCCGCCCGGTACGGGTACATCGTGTATCCCACGTCGCGGCAAGCAGCGATTGTCTCCGGGTACGGCGTGTCGCAGATATCGAGAAAGCCGATCTGGTAGTTTTCGCCATCGCCGCGTCCGGTGGTCGCCTGGTCGCCGTACTGGAAAAAGTGCGTCCCGACGATCGCCGGATTCCGCAGCGCGCCTTGCACGTAGCTCTTGTACATCGCGGCCCGCTCCTGCTGGTTGGCTGTCTTCTGCAGCCCCGGATGGAACAGGCCGCGATCCAGCGCGCCGAAGTGGAATTCGCCCACGATCACCGGCTTGTCGATACCCGCCGGCAGGCGGAATCCGGCAATGTCGCGTTTGTACAGGTTATAGGCGATCACGTCGCAGTATTTCGCAGCAGCCAGGGCCGCGCGGTCGTTGACCCAGGCAAAGCGACAGCCCAAGTACAGCTGGTGCGGGGCCGCCCGGTGGACTTCCTCGCGGCACGTGCGGAAGTACTCTTCGGCCAGTCGCGTGTAGAACGCCTTCAAATCCTCGCCCGCCTTTTGCTTGTCGGGCGGGTCGGTGGCAACCGCCAGCGCGTCCCAGGAACCATGCTTCGTTCCCCACGCGGCGTTCAACGGTTCGATCGCGGCGTATTTCTTTTTCAGATCGCTCAGGAAGGCCTCTTTGGCAGGCTGACCGGGCGGCGACGCCAGCGCGGCGATGGCTAGGGAGGTTTCGTCGCCCCAGCCCAATTCGTTGTGGACGAAGAAGCCCAGACACCACGGATCGCCAGTTGCCTTGCCTTGCTCCTGATCCAGCGCCCGGCGCAAAGCAGCACGGAATCCCGGATCGAAGGGATCCGGGAACTTGCCCCAGTAACCCGTGCTGCCTTGGATCTGCCGCACGTCCCGGCCGCCGGGCGAACAGGTCGCCACGTAGGGCGTCTTCCGCAGCAGATAGATGTCCGGGTCGGACCAGTTGCCGATGGTGTTCATCCCCCAACTGCACAGCCGCACGTGCGCCAACTGGGCAAACGTCGCAGGCCAGGCGGGACCGTACTTGCGCAACAGATTCACGCCGGTGAAGTTGAACGTCTGAAAAGGCCGGCCTTGGAACCGCTGGTAGTATCCCTTGGGCGCCCAAGTCTGCTGGCCCAGAAACATCGCCTCCGGCGTGCCCGCCGCCGGGAACGGCTCGAAGTAATGCATCCGGTCCGCGAGCGGCGTGGTGCCGGACGACGAGCGGACACAGTCGATGCCGTGGGACCAGAACAGCGACCCGTCGGGATCGACCAGCCACCATCGTCCTTGGTGCTTTTCCACGCGGAAGAACCCGGTGCCCCGTAACTGCGGGCCGTCCATCCAGCCGCCGTAGGTGTCCCAGCCGCTCGGCCCCGCCTGGTCCTGCAAGTCCCTTCGCTCCGCTTCACGCTGCCGGCGCAGATCGTCCAGCGTCGCCGTCTTTCCCGGCCAATCACGGTGCCGGTACTGGCCGAACCGATCGATCATGGGGAACAGTCCGCCCGGCGACTTGAGCGCGGCGAGCACCTCGTCTTTGGGCGGATTGCCGCGCATCCCAAGGAAGACCAGCGGGGCGGGAAATTGGGACTGCTTCTCGCCCGCGACCGTCACGTCCAGGACGTCCGGGCGAATGCCCCAGGGCAGCGGATCGAACGCCAGCTTGGCGACCGCCCCATCCTGCGCCGCGATGAATTCTCCGGCGCAGACGGTGGTCCCGCCTTTGCGCAACGCCACCGGCTTGCCCGACCAGGCCTTCGGCCCCGTCACTTCGACGGTCACCGGCTGATCGGTCTTGTCGTGCAACGGGGGGCAGCGAACCTGCAGCCGATCCTCGCTGCTTGCGGCACTCAGCGCGGCCAAGACGACAAACGCGGCGGGGGCGCAAAGCTGGTAACGCATACGATTCTCCTTCGTTCGACGCCGGCAGAGACCATGCCGTGTTCAAGGCCTGACGGCTGTGCGGAAACCTCACGGGGCTGCGACGTTCATGCGAATTGCGTACAGGCCCTTGCGGGCGGTGATGAACAACGTCCGACGGTCCGCGCCGCCGAAACAAACGTTGGACGGCGATTCGGGAACCACGACTTCGGCAAGCTTCTGGCCGTCCGGGCGGTACACATGCACCACGCCTCGCGTCAGGTAAAGGTTGCCTCGTTCGTCCAGCGTCAGGCCATCGGAGCCGACGGGGGCGATCAGTTTCCGGTCGTGCAATGCGCCGTCCTCCCGGATGCGGTACACGTAGGTCTTGCCGTCGCCCGCATCGGCCACGTACAGCAGCTTGCCGTCGGCAGTCCCGACCACGCCGTTGGGCTTGACCAGGTTGTCGATCACGCGCCGCAAGGACTTGCGGCCGGGAGGCAGATAGTACACGTGGAATCCATCCTGCTCCACGCCCTCCTGGCTGCCGTAACGCGGATCGGAGAAGTAGACGCCGCCTTTCGGATCGACCCACAGGTCGTTCGGACTGTTCAGTTTCTTGCCGGCATAGCTGTCCGCCAACACGGTCGCCGTGCCGTCGGGCGCCAGGGACGTCACGCGACGTTGGCCGCCCTCGCAAACCACCAGATTCCCGGAGCCGTCGAAGAACAGGCCATTTGCCCCGCCGCTGTCCTCCCGAAACACGCTCAGCTTTCCGTCGGACGACCACTTGTGAATGCGCTGGTTGGGGATATCGGTGAAGTAGACGTTGCCCTGCGCGTCGCAGGCAGGGCCTTCCGTAAACGCAAAACCGTCTGCGAGCCGTTCCACCTTTGCCCCGGGGGCTATCAGGTCCGCGGCTGCCGACGCGGCACAAGCCGATAAAGCCAGGCCGAGCCATGACATCAGAAACACGCTGGAGAGGAGAGGTTTTCTCATCAGGGGCCTTTCATACTTGGAGTCTTCTTGTCACCGTGTCGTCTGGGGTGCTCGTGAGTTCGTCTTTTCGTGACGGTCACCGTGGCGGCGTGCGGGCCGCGGCCCAATCGCCGTTCCGCGCCGCGCGTTACCCAGCGCTGTCCTTCACGGCGCGGAACAGGGCGAGCAGGTTTTCGGTGGGCGTGGGGCCTTGGACGTTGTGGATCGAATTGAACACGAAACCGCCGTTCTCGTTGAAGATCTCGATCCGCTGACGCACTTCGTCGTACACCTGTTGCGGCGTGCCGAACGAGATCGTCTTCTGCGTGTCGACTCCGCCCCCCCAGAACACCACGTCCTTGCCGAATTCTCGCTTCAGCCGCACGGGGTCCATTTCGGCGGCCGAGCACTGGACCGGATTCAGGATGTCAAAGCCGGATTCGATGAAGTCCGGGATCAGCTGATACACCGAGCCGCAGGAATGGATGAAGGTCTTCCATGTCGTTCGCGAGTGGATCAGATCGTTGACGCGTTTGTGAAAGGGCTGGTACAAATCTCGATAGGCGGCCAGGGAAATGAACGGGCCCCGTTGGGTGCCGAAGTCGGTGCCGGTGATCATGGCCGCGTCGATCAGGTCGCCAAACAGCTCGATCAACGCGACGAGGTTCTGTTCGGCGATCTCACACTGCCGTTCAAACACCGTCCGCACGTAAGCTTTGCGAGTCACCGTCGAAACGTACCACTCTTCCACGTCCCGGATGCCCCGCGGGTGTTTCAGGAACGGAGCCGGAACGAGCGCGATATCGCCAAACGCCGTGCCGGGCACGCACAGCATGTGGCCGCAGTCCGGATGCTGCAGTAGCCCATCGCGCATCGTCCGGTAGTAGGCCAGATCTTCCTCGCTGAACAGCCCGAACTCCTCCAGGTTGTCCTCCGGGTCCAATCGCTCTTCGTCGATCGGGTCTTGGCGAATGACCGCGTCGAAGAAGTATCCTCCCGCCGGCATGCGGCCGCTGGCCGGCACCGAAGTGTCGCCTTCGGGATAGATGTACGTGTCGCCAGCTTCATCCTGGGTGACGTTGAAGTCGCCGGAAACGAGCACCGGAGTACCGTCGTTCAACGTCCAGGGCTTCCAATCGCCGGCCAGGGTGCCGAACAGCGTTTTGCGGCCGGGAACGCCAATCAGGTCGATGCCCAGGGCGGCCCGCAGTTCGTCGTCCACCTCGCCCAACATCTGGTACGGCTCGATCACTTTGACGCGGTAATCGCTTTGGCCGAGCACCGCCCGGCGGAGCCGGGTCACCGCGCTGACATGCATCCCGGTGACGGCCGTGGCGCCGAAATCCACACAGACTCGATCCGGCTGGCGGTGGCTCAGGGTGGCCTGCAGACGCTGACGGCTGGTCATTGACCCGGCGGTGGTAGCTGACATGACGGTACCCCTTGCTGGAAAAAAGCCGCGCCGGGTTCCGGCCCCGTGCCGCAAATGAAATCCTGGACCTGCCAGCAGTTTACCACACCGTCACCGGCGGCGAAAAGTCAGCCAATCACGCAGGTCCGGCTGGTCAAGCCGCCGGCTCAATGGTGTAGAATGCCTCCAAGATCTGCGGGCGACCAGCGAATTACAGGCGGTCTCGAGCCTGTCCCGGATTCTCGCGTCGGGGTTGGACGGCGCTGGCGGCCCTGGTGTTTCCACGCACGTCGTGACGAAAGTGAGGGAGTGTTCCATGAGTGTGCCGAGGTTTCTACGCACCGCTGTCTGCTGTTTGCTAACCGTGGTTCCCGCGGCGATGGCTGCGGCCGAAGACGTTCTCAAACTGGTCCCCGACAACGCCTTGGGCGTCGTCGTGGTGAATCGTGTTGGGGCGACGAACGAGAAGCTCAGATCGCTCGCCCTGCAGTTGAAGGTGCCCCCGCTGGATTTGCTGAGCACCGCGAAACTGACGCTGGGGCTGCGGGAAGGTCTGGATGAACAAGGCAACCTCGCGCTGGCAGCGGTGCCCAGCGTCCCCGACGGCGCTCCTGTCGTGGTGGCCTTCGTGCCTGCGGCGAATTACGCAGCCTTGCTCAAACAGATGAAGGCCGAAACCGGAACGGACGCCGTGGCCAGGGTTTCCGTCGGCGAAAGGCGGTTCGTCGCGTTGCCCAAGGACGGCTTCGCCGTGGTCGCCGAGGAAGCGAACCAGGCAACCCTGCAAGCCGTCGTCGCTGCGTCGAACGGCATCGCGGCCGCCGCGCCGGAGCTGGACGCATGGCGGGGCGAGAACGATGCCTATGCCGTCGCGCCCCCGGCCGGCATCAAGTTCGCCCAGCAGCAAATCCAGGCTGGTTTGAAGATCGCCAAAATGGAATTGGCCAAGCAGGGCGAGCAAGGCAAGGCAGCCCTGGCCAGTCTGGGCATGTACGATTCGCTGATTCAGTCGATGGACAAGGAACTCAGTCACTTTGCCGTCGGCCTGCGGATCGCCGACGACGGTGCGGTTCGTGTCGTCAGCCGCACGCTGCCGGTCAAGGGGGGGACGCTGGCCAGGATCGCCGCCCAAGCCAAACCGGCCACGGTCAGCCCGCTGGCCGGACTGCCCCAGTCGCCGTTCTTCGTGGCCGGCGGCGGCGTCTTCACGGCCGCGTCCATGAAGTCCTGGATAAAAATGTCGTTCGAGATGATGCGGTCCTACCCAGGCGGCGAAAAGCTGAGCGACGAGCAGCTCAAAAAGCTGTCGGAAATCTCGCTGAAGTCCATGCGGGGACTGCGATCCATGGCGCTGCTGATGGACGTCAGCAAAGCGGACGAACCGTTGTACGGCCGGCTCTTGCTGGCCGTGCAAACGAAGGACGCCAAGGCGTATTTGAAGGGCTACGAAGACTCGCTGACCGAGATGGTGAAGATCTTCCAAGAGGCCAACTCGTCGCTGTTCTCGTTCGAGTGCGAGCGGATCGAAATCGACGGGCTGCCGGTGCTGAAGTTGGCGATGAACATGGAGCCCTTTCTGGGCGAACAGGCACGGGCTCCCGAATCCAAGAAGATGATGGAACTGATGTTTGGCAGCGGCGGCAAGATGAACGTCTACATGGCGGCGGCCGACGAACACACCGTGATCGGTGTGTACATCACTCCTCAACAGTTGGGCCCGGCGGTCAAGGCGATACGGGACGGCAAGCCGCAGTTGGCGGACCACGCCGCAGTCGCCAAAACGGCGGCAATGCTGCCCGTTGGCGCCCAATGGCAGGGTTTTGTCAGTCCCCGCGGCGCGGCCGCGTACGTGTCTCGATTCCTCAAAACCGTGGCGCCGCCGGGAGGATCAGGGGTGCCCGAACTTCCGGAAATTCCTGAGACGCCGCCGATCGGCTTTGGCGTGCGACTCTCGACTGACGGCCTGGATATGGACGTCGTCCTCCCGGCCGCAGTGTTGGAGAAGGGTTCCGAGGCCGTCCGCAAGGCCATGGCCGACCGCAAAAAGCCGGCAGCGTGAACCCAGAAGATGTCTCGCGACGACGATCGCGATTGGACCTTGCAGAGGAAGCGATCCGAACCCGTCCACGACGGGTTCGGATTCCGTCTGGCTGGATTGCCTCCGGCTTCCAGCCCGGGCACAGCGCCCACGGGCGGGTCGCATCTGTGCGAACGATCGCTGATCCGGCTCGAAACCTTCTGCCCGTTAGCGTTTGGAGAACTGCACCCCGCGGCGAGCGCCACGCAGGCCGTACTTCTTCCGCTCTTTCATGCGCGAATCGCGGGTCAGGAAGCCGCCGTCACGCAGCACCGGAAACAGGCTGGAGTCGTAACTGATCAGCGCTCGAGCGATCCCCATCCGGCACGCGCCTGCCTGGCCCGCCGGTCCGCCGCCGCTGACGCGGATCGACACGTCCACGCTGTCGTTCCTGCCCGTCGCCTGCAACACGTCGTTCACGGCTCGCCGATCGCCGTCAACTAAGAAAAACTGATCGAGCGGCCGGTCGTTAATGGTCACTCGACCGCTTCCCGCGCGGACTCGCACTCGAGCCACCGCCGTCTTTCGCCGTCCCGTCCCCAAAGCGTCGCCCGTAATCTTGTCAGTCTTTACTGCTACCATACTTGCCTTGCGATCGAGTTGAAGAAGTCCTTGTGTGCTTGTTCATCGAAGACTGCGCTCAACGCGGCACGGGGCCGTTCACGCAGCCGCCTACTTAATTGCCAACTCCAACGGTTCCGGCTGCTGGGCCTGATGCTCGTGCTCCGGGCCCGTGTAGATTTTCAATTTGTCGAGCATGCGGCGGGCCAAATGGTTCTTAGGCAGCATGCGCCGCACCGCCTCGCGCAGAATCCGATCCGGGTGCTTCTTCAGCCTTTCGCCCGCTGTCTCCACGTGCAAGCCGGGATAGCCAGAATACCACGTGTATTTCTTGTCGGTCCACTTGTTACCCGTGAACACGACCTTCTCCGCGTTGATCACGATCACGTAGTCTCCCGTATCAACGTGAGGCGTGTAGGTCGGCCGGTGCTTTCCCATCAGGATCATGGCGATGTCGCTCGCCAGCCGGCCAACGACCTTGTCGGTCGCGTCCACCACCCACCACTTTTTGGTCAACTCGCCCGGTTTGGCCATGTACGTCTTCGTGCCGGTCAACTCTCGTCACCTCCGGGGCGTTCATCCACAGATGAGCCCAACTGCCATAGGTATTTGCATTTCCTGCGTTGTGCAAAAACGTAGTGTAGCGATGGAATCATCGTCCATCAAGGGTTGCTCACCACCAAGTTTCTGCTTGGACCCCAAAACTCCAGCCGTCCGTCTGTTCTTGGTAGGCAGGCGCACCCACCAAACCCCGAGCGCTGGAACTCCACCACGCATAGGTCGCGAAAAGCCTTAATTCAGGACGACTCCAGAAGTTAGGACGCGGGAATTCGTCGGGCTTGACCTTCCCCAGACTGGAAACAGTCCGAATGGTCGGCGCTACCGTGAACTTGGCACAGTAGGCGTTGTCTCCGCTCTTTGCCGTGTAACGAATCTCATCCACGTAGTCGATTCCCGTCTCGAATTGAAGGGCCAGCGTCTCCGTGAACATGAAGATCGGCCGCACGCCAGCCGAGTACAAGCGTCGCTTGGGCTGCGAAAACCCGTACCCGTAGGTCCCATCGTGACCTTGGCCGACATTCTCGTCGTCGAATGTAAACGCCACCATGTAGTGCAGCCAGTCATTCACGCTTTTGACAAACCAATTCGCCGCGAAAAACCGCTCCTGATCGCCGACCGCGCCGGGCGGCTTTCCAACAACTATGTAGGTATTAAAATCTGCAGCAGCGCCAAAGCCGTACATCACGAAGAGTTTATTGAAACCGCCCAGCAGATCGCGCTCGTCAACAATCCCGATCGCAAGTCCGGCTTCAGTCTCGAAACGGACCTCGTCATACGTGATCATCCGCAAATCGCCGCTCAAATCCTGATCGCCGACTCCGGTGACACTTCGATTGGCAATCCCGAAATCGGTGTAGTTTCCACCCGGAACCCAGGCAAAATCCAGCCACAGCATCGTTTTTCCTTTGAACGTTTCGATTCCTTTGATGCGCAGGTCCAGATGCTGTTCGGTCAAGGTTCCCACGCCGCCATAGTCTTTGAACTGGTCCCGCGTGCCGCCCAGGTAGGCCACCCACAGCTTGCCAAAGTCCAGGTCAACATCCCTCACGCCTCCACCCCAGCCGCTGTTGTCCAGGGCAAACAGGTCGGTGATGTGAATGTCGTGCCGGTCGTAGAATCGCTCGCCGATCCAGAACCCGACTTCCGGATGCCCCTCGAGCACCTTGGTCACTTCGACATACGTTTCGCGGACGAGGATGTCCGCGTCCTCGTCGACGCTATAGTTGGTCTTGTCGCTGCGGTACTTGAAGGCGAGGTCGGTCCAAACCAGAACCTGGGGTTTGTCGGGCTCCCGCTGGTTGAATCTCTGTTGGAACCAGAGTTCGCCGTACGTGTCCTTCTCGTTCCCCAGTCGCCAGACAATTTCAAAGAGATTATCGGGGACGGCGAATTCCTCGATTCCGCCGCCGCGCCCGTTCACGCCGTAGCCCGCACGCAGGTACATGCCCAGTTTGAAGCCTTCATTGAGCCAGTCAGGGAGGTTCTGCGTGACCCACGAAGGATCAAGCACTTTGTCGAGACTCTTCGATTTTTCGTCCAGTTTCTGTTCCAGTTCCGCCAGTTGCTTGGCCGTTCCGTCCAGTTGTTGATCGGCCTGTTTCAACTGCTGGTCGACTTGACCGAGGCCAGCATCCAATCCGGCAAAGCGTTGCTCTAAGGCCGAAATCTGGCCCTCGACCGCTTCCGAGCGAAGTTCCAGGGGTTGTAGTGCGCCCTGCAGATCGAGAGAACGCACGAGGGCAGAACCCGGCTCGCCGCTGCGGGCCTTGTTGGCGGACAGCGCGCGCTCAAGATCGCGAACACGGGAACTGAGTCGCTGCAATTCATCGCTGGCCGATTCGGGGTCCAGCGGAATGCGGCGGGGCGCAGCGGACGGCAGTTGCGGTACCGGCGGCAGGCGGCAGGGGGCGGAAAACGAGTCCAGGACGCCACGAGCTGGGGGGGGTAGCCGTTGCGATTCCACGACCGCGGACGCTGCGCGCTCGGCAGGAACAGGACTTGCCGCTAGGAGCGGCAAGCCGAACAGCAGTAGATAGGTGACTGGGCTCACCAGTCTGGACCGCGACATGTCGAAGGAAACTCGGAGTCTAAGGCGGACCTTGGGCCTGGGCCGGACTTTCCAGAACAATCCTTCGGTTCGACACTGCCGGAATATCCAGCATTCGCGTTGTTCGTGCGACAAGCCGCACAAACGCTACAATTCAACGGCCCCAACGAGTGCTAGCTTGGGTTTCTGAACGTCGTCCTCGCCGGTCAGGCAAACCTGGCTGCCTGGCGAAAAGCGAAAGGAAGCGTCGATCCGACGCTGGCAAGACGCCTGCAGGGGGGGAACGCAAGTGCCCCGCCCCGCCTGTTGCTCCACGCTTCACAGGCGAACGCCTGATGTCGGGAACTGTGAGAATCTGCGGTCGCCGGTCTTCGCGACGTGGCGGGACGCGAACCGGTCGCTCAATCGTGACGGTGCTTTTCCCGCATCCGGCGGCTGTAGGCTTCCAGGACGCGGCGTTCCTTGGCCGTCAAACTGGCTTCGCCCTCGCGGTGGACCTTGATCAAAAGCCGATCGCCCTCCTCAATCACGTCGCCATCGTCCGGGTCGGGGTCATGAATCCGCAGACGCGGTTTCCTCTGGAATCGCTTCCACGACGATCGGGGTGAAAACAACGCCGGCAGCAGACCGCCGAGGCTCCAGCCGAACCGGAAGTAAAGAATGGCAAAGGCGGCGCCCGCCAGGTGGACGTCGAAGGCGATGTTCTGCCGTCCCGGAGTCGGCTGACTGCCGACCATTTCCATCACATTCCCGCCGATAACCAGCGCCCCCAGCACCCAAGCGGGCACGGGCAGGACGAACATCAGGAGGATCGTGCGTTTCGGGTAGTGCAGTACAAACAGCAGAATAACCGCCGTCACCGCCCCGGAGGCGCCCAAGAGGACATGCTCCACCTGAGGCGAGCCGAACATCAGGCAGCGCAGGGCCCAGACTGCCGAACCGAGAATCACGGCCAGGACGTAGATCCGCAAAAACTCCCGCCGCCCGTAAACCATCTCGACGTCCCGGCCAAACATCCACAGCCCCAGCATGTTCCAGAAAACGTGGGCGACGTCCGAGTGGTGGGCGAAGCCGTACGTGAGGAACTTCCACCACAACCAAGGCTTGGCCAAATCGGCCGAACTGAGCGACAGGGCGTTCTGCAGCCAGTGTTCGCCGCCCAGGAACGTGTCGATCAAGTAAATGGCCACGTTGAGGATCACCAGGTTGGTGACCATCAGCCGTTCCGCGAAATGCAGCGGGGGCCTGCGGTCGTCCCGATAGTATTCGCGTTCGTGCAGGGCCATGAGCAGTTTCACACGCAATGCGGATCGGCACGCGATTCCGACGGGAGAACTCGGCAACGATTAGAATTCCGGCCTCTCCCAACAGGTTGCTTTTTCAGGTTCGGTTCCACCTACAACCCCAGCCATATCGTACGCCAAGGAAAGTGACTTGGGGAGTGGGGGTGCGTTCCCGTTCTTGTTTGGGCGTCCCTTTGCGGCAGGGCTGCCTTCGCCGGCGTGGAAGCACTGTCCTGGGCACGCGTGACACCGGGAGCACAGGGGCCGAACTGCAGCGCCTTCGTTGCCTTACCTCTCCGCCAGCAAGTGCCGCCCGTGGTCGCGGAGTGCGTCCAGGAGTTGATCCAGGTGATCGGAGGTGGTCAGCGGGTTGATGATCGTCACTCGCAACGCGCCGACCCCGTCGATGTTCGTCGAGACGAGATAGAATTCGCCGGATTCGATCAGCCGCCGGCGGAGGTCCATCTGGAACCGTCCGAGCTGTTCGGGCGGCGCGTCGCGGAGCGTTTCCGGCAGATGCCGAAACACGACGATGTTGCACTGCGGCTCGTGGACCGGCTCGAAATCGGGGGCCGCCAGGAGTTTCTGGTACAGGACTTGTCCGAGTTCGAACGTCACGTCGACCAGATCGGCGAACAACTGCGGCCCAAACAGCGCCCACGCGCCCCACAGGCCGAACGCAGCGGATCGCTTGGTACACTCGACGGCTCGCAGTCCGCTGTCGAACTCGACCAAAGCGGGAGCGGTGGGATCGAACAGGTACGGCGCGACCTGGCGGAACGTCTCGAAGCGGTGCGAGGTGTCGCGATAGAAGACAAAGGCGCACAGGGCGGGCATGAAGAGCATCTTGTGCGCGTCCCAGACGAGGCTGTCGGCCCGCTCCAGGCCCGACACCAAATGCCGATGCCGCGTGCTGAGACAGGCGGCTCCGCCGTGGGCGGCGTCGACGTGCAGCCAGACGTCGTGGCGGCGGCACACGTCGGCGATGTCCGGCAACGGGTCGAACGCACCCACGGGCGTAGAGCAGGAGCAGGCGACAGCGGCCACGATGCGCTGTCCGGTCGCCCGCAGTCCCCGAAGCATCTCGTCCAACTGGTTCGGATCCATGCGGCGGCGAGCGTCCAGCGGGACACGCAGCACCTGGTTGGTGCCCAGCCCCAGCATCCCGGCAGAGCGAGAAACGCAGTAATGGGCGTCCGCATGAACGACCATCACGGGCGGCGGACCGTCGCGGGCGAGGCCCCGCTCCCAGGCATCGCCCAGTGTCACGTTGCGGGCGGTCAGCAAGGCCGTGAAATTGGCCAGCGAGCCGCCGTGCGTCACCAGTCCGGAGAAGTGTCCGGGTTGCCAACCGATCGCGCGGCCCAACTCTTGCACCATCGCCCATTCCGCGGCCGTCGCCCACGGCCCCATCTCGTAGATGGCCATGCACTGGTTGGTCACGGAACCGACGGCGTCGAACAGTCCGGCGACCGGCACGGAGGCCGGCACCTGATGCCCGACGTAGCGGGGATGATGCAAATGGATTCCCCGCCGGAGCATCTCCGTCACCAATTCGGCGAAACGCTCCAGCAGCGACTCGGCGGAAAGGTCCGTTCCGGGACCTCGTTCGAGCATCCGGCAAGCCTCCGCCACGCTCTCCGGCGGCCGGCGCCAGGGGAGCACGCAGCCGTCGCCCGCTTGGAGGGCCGTCAAGTGCCCGGCCAGCAGATCGGCCAGTCGGTGACCGGCGCCGCGCACCAGGGCGGGATCGTAGGCGGCTTGAATTCGGCGGCGGGCTTCGTCCCAGACGGCGGCGTCAGACATCGGCTTGTATTCCCGTTCGGAAGGCGTCATAGTAAAAGGGTCGGGGGAAACTTCTCCGTGGCGGCTTTCTGCGGCGGTGTGCCGTCTATCAAGGTAAGTCGGATTGTCGGCATCGACAAGGCGTGACGGGTTCTCGTCCATAGAAAGGGCAGCACGATGAACGTGGAACTGACGGACGTCGAACGAGAGTTTCTGCTGTCACTCCTCCAAGATCGCCTGGGCGAATTGAAGGAGGAAATTCACCACTCGCGAGTGGCCGATTTCACGGCCCAACTGAAGGCGATGGAGCAGTGCGTGCGCGGGCTGATCGGCAAGTTGGAAAAGAGTCCGTAACCGAGGACCATCCGAAACCACCCCGCGCAGGATGCGGACGCTGCCGCACGTCGCCACGCCGCCGAGACGCAGTGCGCCGCCGAGACGCAGTGCGCCGGCGAGCGAGGTTCGTTCCGTGCCGCGCATCGCCGCCAGGAGAAAACGCGGATGCCCGACAACCGCCGACCGGCTCGGCTCGGATGGGCCGTCATCGTGGTCTGGCCCGCGTTGTGGGGACCGGCTTGGGCCGTGGCTCCGCATCGGAGCGACGCGGCCGAGGTGCGGTCTTTGCCCGTCCCCAACGGCGACTGGCCGACATTTCTGGGGCCGACCGGCGACGGCAAATCCACGGAGCGAGGCCTGGTCTTGAACTGGCCCGCGCAGGGCCCGCGAGTCGTCTGGCACAAGCGTCTGGGAGCCAGTTACGGGATTGGCTCTGTCAGCCGAGGGCGGCTGTACCAGTTCGACCGCTTCGCCGACAACGCCCGGCTGACCTGCCTGAACGCCTTGACGGGCGATGAATTGTGGAGATTTGAATCGCCCACCGACTACTCCGACATGTACGGCTACCACGGCGGCCCGCGATGCTCGCCGCTGGTCGATGGCGAGCGCGTCTACCTGTTCGGCGCGGACGGCATGCTGTTCTGCCTGAACACCTCGGACGGCAAGCTCCTGTGGCAAGTGAACACGCGGGAAGCGTTCGGCGTGGTGCAGAACTTCTTTGGCGTGGCCAGCAATCCCGTCGTCGAGGGCCGGCTGTTGATCGTCATGGTCGGCGGCAGTCCCGCCGCCTGCCAGAACGTCCCGCCGGGGCAACTGGACGAGGTCGTCGGCGACGGCAGCGGCATCGTCGCGTTCGACAAGCGGACGGGGGAAGTCGTGTACGCGATCAGCGATGAATTGGCAAGCTGCGCCTCGCTCAAACTGGCCACGATCGGCGACCGCCGCTGGTGTTTTGCGTTCGCCCGCGGCGGACTGCTGGGCTTCGAACCGGCGACCGGCCAAGTCGACTTTCACTATCCCTGGCGGGCCAAGCTGTTGGAGAGCGTCCATGCCAGCGTGCCGGTCGTCGCGGGTGACGAGGTGTTGATCTCGGAGGCGTACGGTCCGGGAAGTTCGCTGTTGAAGGTCCGTCCGGGCGGTTATGAGGTCGTCTGGCGCGACAAGCCCCGCAGTCGGGAAAAAGCCATGCAGACGCACTGGAACACGCCCATTTATCACGACGGATCCTTGTACGGCTGCAGCGGCCGGCACACGCACAACGCCGATCTGCGGTGCGTCGATTGGAGGACCGGCAAGGTGATGTGGACGGCGGATCGGACCACGCGCACGTCGCTGCTGTACGTGGACGGCCACTTCATCAGCCTCGGCGAGTTCGGACAGCTGATCGTCTTCAAGGCGAATCCGGCGCGATTTGAACTGGTGGCAGCCGTCGAGGAGGGGACGCTCCGATCCGAAGTCGGCGAACCGCTGCTGGCCTATCCCTGCTGGGCCGCGCCGATCCTGTCCCACGGCCTGTTGTACGTCCGCGGCAACGATCGCCTGGTTTGCCTGGATCTGAGGCCCAAGTCCCGTCCTTAGCGCCCCGCTGAAAAAAGGGGGAGGGGTTCCGAGTCGCCCCGGAGAACCTCCAGGAAGAACGACCACGCGAGGTACCTGTCTTTTTGCAGTCGGCTCTTGTGCCAGGGTTGGCTGTGCCGGATCTAGCCGGTTGGGACCGCATCCAGAGGGTGCGACAAGCCCTGTTTGGGGATTTCAGGCGGGGTGACGCGGAGCCCCGACGGAGTTTGAAACGCCAAGTGCGCCGTGTTTGTGTTGACGCGGCGCGGCGAGGTTCTGTCTGGAGCCGGCGATTTTGAGCAATTCCCAACGCTTTTTCTGCAAGACCGGAGCGGTGGGGCGAGGCGATCTTCGAGCGATGATGCGGGATGCCAAGCGACCAACCGACTGCAGTTGGCCTCCGGCAAGTTCAGTCAATCTTGTCGCCAACCAAGTGGTAGATCGTCCACGTATTCCCGTCGGGGCCGTGAAAGGGCCGGACCGTGAGCAGGCCCTCGACGGCGATGGGCCGCACCGTAAAGGAAGTGCTCAGTCCAGGCTGCAGATCAACCAGGATGATGTGATGCGCCAAGCCTCCGGGCCCGAATTTGCACTGGGTGTTCTTGATCAACGGAAACTGCGTGATGCCCGTTTGCTGGAAGATCGCCGGGAAAATGAAGCCGCGAATGCGGACCCGCTGACCGTCCAATTCCTTGACCCGCTGGGTGAGCATCGACGACTCGAAGACCGCGTCTTCCTGCATGTCCAACTGCAGGTCATCGAACGAGATCGGGATCGCGCGGCGGTCCGGCAACTTGCCGTTGGCCAGCGTCGTCGCCGCCACGGGCGTCTGGTACTGGCACCCGGACGCGGCGAAGCACACGGCGATGGCAATCGGGACGAGACAGCGACCGTCCAACATGGGATTCCCGATCTCCGAATCAGCGGCGATGCGCGGCTCGCGGAGTCCAATCGTCCGGTCCCGCGGACCCCGGTTGCGCGGTGAAGTAAGACGGATTTCCATTGCATTATAGTCGCCCCTGGGCGCGGACCGAGACCGACCCGGTCGCACCTGGTCGAGGTCGGCGGGCGGCAGTGCCGCTGACAACGATTCTTCCGGTCTTAACTGACGACGTCGGGCTCTTTCGAGCTGTGGTTGGGCGTGGCCGAACTTTGCCCTTCGCCGCGCGGCATTCACTCCGCGGCAAACCGATTGCAGGGCGTTCTGCCTGGCGTCAGCGGTGGCCGCGCTACGAGGGCGGCGCCAGTTCCGTCAGGGCGGCTGCGAATTCGTCGTAGGCCGGGCGGCCGAACAGGACGAAGCGAACCAGTTCCGGACGGCCCTGCTCTTGGAGAAACTGGATCGCGGTTTGGATCGCGACACGCGCGGCCTGGTCCAACGGATAACCGTAGACCCCCGTGCTGATCGCGGGAAACGCGATGCTGCGGCAATCGTGCTCGACCGCCAATTCCAGGCATCGCCGATGCGCGCCGGCCAACAAGTCGGGCTCGCCGCGCCGGCCGCCACTCCAGACCGGCCCCACGGCATGGATCACGTGCTTCGCGGGCAGTCTGCCGGCACACGAAATGACCGCCGATCCCGTGGGGCATCCATCCGGATGCAGGCGGTCGGTCTCGGCCATGATCTCCGGACCGCCGCCGCGGTGGATCGCGCCGTCCACCCCGCCACCGCCGGCCAAACGGCTGTTGGCCGCATTGACGATAGCATCCACCCGCTGTTTGGTGATATCCCCTTCCACCAACTCCAGCGTTTGTCCGCAAATCGTGGCTTTCATCGTTGCCTCCCGGTTCCGCCTGAAGTAAAGTGCATGAATGCGGTTGTCGTTTCCGTCTTCCAGGATTCCGATTGACGCCGCGGTGCCGCCGACGGACAATCCGACCGCCGGTATTGTAGTCGATGCGCAGTCACGGAGAAACGGTTGATGAGGTACGTGGCCGTCTTGGTTCTCGCCTGGTTGACGCTGCCCAGCGCCGCCCCCGCTCGCGATATCTACGTGAACAATATCGCCGGCGACGATCGCTTTGACGGCACGGCTCCCGTCTCGCAGGGCGCACGGATGGGCCCCTTCCGGACGCTGACTCGCGCGCTGAAGCTGGCAGACAAGGGCGACCGCGTGATCCTGGCCGCGACCGCTCATCCGTATCGCGAAAGCGTCACGTTGCAAGCTGGGCGGCACAGCGGCTCGGCCGAGCATCCGTTCGAGATCGTCGGCAACGGCGCCGTGTTGGACGGCTTGGCCGATGTGCCCGACAGCGCTTGGACACACGTAGGCGGTGAGGTCTACCGTTTTTCGCCGCCGCGGATGAGCTTCCAGCTGCTTTATCTGGACGGCCGGCCGGCGACGCGCGTGCCCGTCGGCTCGGCCGACTTGAAGTTGCCGCCGTTGCAGCCGCTCCAGTGGTGCCTGTTCCAGCGCGAGGTGTACTTTCGCCCGGAGAACGGGAGGACGCCCGGCAGTTATCGCCTGGAGTATTGTGCCCTGCCCGTCGGCATCACGCTGTACCAGGTGCGGCATGTCGTGATCCGCGATCTGATCGTGCAGGGCTTCCAACTGGACGGCATCAACGCGCATGACGGAGTGTTCGATACGCTGCTGAAGGGAGTCACCTGCCGCGGCAATGCCCGCGCCGGCATCTGTGTCGCGGGCGCATCGCGCGTGCGGATCGTGCAATGCCTGGCCGGCGGCAACGGCGCAGCCCAGTTGCGGACCGAGGGCTATTCCCACACCCGCCTCGTCAGTTGCCGCCTGCTGGACGACACGGCGCCGCCGCGGACGAGCGAAGACGGAAGCGTCGTCACGGAGGACGAGCCCGCCCACGCGAACTCGCCCTCGCCAGACGCCGCCGATCGGACCGCGTCCGCCGCCGACGCTTCGCTGGCCGAACGCACAACGCCTCGGCCCCCAGCCCGTTGAACGCCCAACGGCAAGAGCGGCTCGTGCGCGCCAACTCGCAACGCCCGGCCTATTCCGCGTCGGCACCGTCAAGCGCCGCCTCGATATCCTCGTCCTCTTGCTCGTGCCCGACCTCGCGCAGCAACTCACCCACCTCGCGGCGGCCCAACCAGTAGTACACCACGCCGATCGCCGCGATGACGATCGTGATCACGCGGAAGACCAAGGCCACCAAAAAGCCATCGCCGCCGGCTTGGGCAGGAATCTCCTGGTACAGGATCCTCATCGCCGCTTCGAATGTGCCCAAACCCGCGGGCGCCAGCGGCAACGCCCCGGCGGTCAACGACAGCGGGACGATGATGAAATGGTCGGTCAGTGTCGGATGCTGTGCGAACACGGCGGCGGCGGACAAGTACAGCGACATGGCAAAGACCACGTGCACAGCCAGACTCACCGCCGCCACCACGGCCAGGATACCCCGTTTTCCCCGGTAGACCTTTAACGCCCCGGCCAAGCGGTGGACGACGACACCGATCTTCGGAATCCGATAGGCGGTCTGCATCAGCCGCGAACGATCCCAGCCGGGAAGCAGGATGACCGCAATCACCGCCGTCCCCGCCACAGTGGCCGCGAGCGTCAGGTTGCAGATGGTCCTGACCTCTGCGTCCCAGCCCGATGCGCCGCTGAACAAGATCGCCGCACTGGCGACAACCAGCAACGAGTACAACCCGACCGCCCGGTCCAAAAACACGGTGGCCACCGCCTCCGTTCGTCGTCCCGGCTGCTCGCGGGCCAGAAACACCGCCTTGAACAGGTCGCCCCCAACGCTGCCGAAAGCCACGAAATTCAGCAAGTAGCCGACAAAACTCAACCGAAAGGCGTCGGCCAGCCGGAACGGCAAATCCAAAGCGCGGACCAACAGATACCAACGGACGAACGTCGCACAAACACAGAACATCGCCAACGCAAAACCGCTACCCAACAACGGCCAGCGAATGGAATGCTGTCCAAGTTGCCGCAACTGGTCCCGGTCGAGACTGCTGACCAACCATACGATAATCGCCAGTGGCAAGGCGATTTTGAGAACCGTAACGACGTGACGTTTTTTCAACGGGCAAGTCCTGTAAGGTGCGGATCGACGGGGCGACGCAGCACAGCAGCAGTTGGTTGACGCGAGAGTCCTGCCGCGTGCGGATCGTAACCAAACGTGCCGTGGATTTTCCTTCCCGGCAGCGTGCTTGGCAAGAACCGTTTGGAACCAGTGGTGTGCAATTGGCGGGAAAGAGGAGCAGCATGATCGCTAGATACCGGGGGGCTACGCCGCCCCGTTCGCCGAGGGACAGGGATAGCATCATCGCGGGGCGGGCTCGTGTCGCGGAAAGAAGTCGGTTTCTTTGCAGGCCAGCAGGTTCGTCGTCACCTTTGCTGTCCTTGACAGACCGAGGCGGCGGTGTTAACTTTCTCGTATCTGGACGCGAAATCCGTCCCGAAACACCAAAGACCGGGGGATTAGCTCAGTTGGGAGAGCGCTTGAATGGCATTCAAGAGGTCGAGGGTTCGACTCCCTTATCCTCCACTTAACTAAGTCTCGCTGAAATCGGAGCTTAGGTTATCTTTCGCCGGTCAAAAAAGCGGCATTCCTGAGAAGGCCGTTACGCCTTTTACGCCTTTGCGAAGTGCAAAGGGGAATGCAGCACGCCGAAACTCATCACCAGACCGCCGAAGTACGCTCGTCACAAGGACAGTGGACAAGCCGTGGTTAAGATCGACGGCAAGCTCCGCTATCCTTGCGGCGAAATCCAGCATGCTTTCAACCGTCGTCGGATTGCCCAAGCAGCAGTCGGACAATACGTGTTTGTCGGGACAGGCAGGCAATGCCATAATTAGTTTCCCGGCTTAAGGTTAAATTGCGCGAACTGGGGCGACCTTCCCCGACCTCCGGCCCGCACGACATGCAGAAATCCCCGCACTAACTAGAACGGCAAAGGTGTGACCGATTTTTTCGTCGTAGCGTTTCGACGTAGCTCGAGATGCATGAGACGCCGCACCGCGGGGGCGCTGCCGGTACACGACGCCGCTCCAAGTCGGATTCGTCGTCAGTCCGCGGTCCGCTTTGCCGCTGCACCAGCCGCACTGCCTGGGGTCAGGCTTACAGATTTCAGTTTTCGCGGTCACAGGACTTCGCGCTTGGACGGCGACTGCCCCGCGAAAATTGAAATCTGGAGGCCTGATCCCAGACTCCGGGGAAACCGGGAAGCTGTTTCGGTCACCGTTGCGACGCAAGCGCGTTCCGCTTGGTCGGTGCGGCGGTTGGGGCGCGATCACGATTTGCCGATGGGGACGGACTGGAGCCACTGCGGGTTCTCGCGCACGCCCTCGGCTTCCCGAATGGGCCAGGTCGCGCGGGCGTCGTCCCGATAGGGGCCGATGTCGCGAAACGGAATCGGCTCGAAGCCCAGTTTGAGGGCGGGCGAGTCGGGCTGGAGCGTAAAGTCGCCGTGCTCCGGATCGACCAGTCGCGGGTCAGCCACCACCGAATGCACGTCGGCGCCGGCCATCTGCCACGCCTCCCATTCCGTCGCCGGTTCCACTTCGTGCAGTTGCAGGTCGCTGATCTCCGCCCAGCCCTGGCTGGAGTTGAACTGGAAATGGAGCGTCAACTCGGTCACGCGGGCGTCGTAATCGGCCTCGCCGGCTTGGGGCAGATAGAATGCCGTCTGGCACGGGAATCCCTGGGCCGCCGTGGTGGCGTCCGACACGTCGGAACGTTTCAGAAAGCCCCGCGTGCCGAACGCCTTCCACAGGCCCTGGTTCTCGCAAACGAAACGGGCGACCAGTTCGCCGGTCGCGTCCTGGTGGCGCAACTGGAAGGTCAGACGGTAATGCTTGCCGGGCGTCAGCGCAAAGGCCGTCGAACGGACGCAGGTGTTCCTGATGTATTTCTTCTCCTTGTTGAACGCGCCGGGCAGTCGCAAGGCGTTCTTGTCCCCTGCCGTGACGATTTCCGCTTGAAGGTCCGGGAAGACCTTCTGGTACCAGCGCCAGTCGGCAGCCACGGTGCGGTCGGATGACTGGGCGATTTCTTCCGGTGCCAGACGCCGCGAGAAATCCGCGTTCGGAATCCGGTCGGTGAGTTCGGCGAGCGACTTCTTGAACGCCTGCCGGCCCGTTTTGACCGGCACCGTCCCGCCGTTCCAAACGAGGTTAGAGTCGATGGTGTTGTGCTGGAGGTTCACGCCGTTCTCGCGGATGTAACGCGAGTCCGGCTGGCTGGGGTAGTAGAAGATGTTCCGCGTGATCACGTTGCCCCGCATGATCGTGCCGTCGGGCAGGAACGGGTTTGCCGGCGACACGTGCATGCCGCGCATAGCAGCCCACGCCGGATTGGTCATCAGCTCTTCGTAGCGTTTGAGCATCTTCGGCTGCCGGTCGCGGAGGAAGACGCCGCTGGGGGAATCGTTCCAGGTCTGCAGCGAAAGCTGGTGGGTCTTGCCCTGGGGGCCGGCGTTGTTGAGGAACAGGTTGTTGGAGATGTGGTTCTCGCGGGCGTTGTGCAGGTGCATCGCGCCGACCTGACAGCGTTCGACGATGTTGCCGTAGACGTCGTTGCCGCAGCCGCTTTCATCCAGATAGATGCCCCACGCAAACACGAAAAACCGCCCGTGATTGTCGAACCCGATGCTGTCGCTGCAATGGTTGTAGCGGATCGTCTGCCAGCCGCCCGTCCAGCCGCCGGTGTAGGTGCAGCCTGTGTCCTCCATTTCCAGGTTGCAGTGGCGGATGCGGTTGTATTCCAGGGTGTGCAGGGCCCCGCCGTGGAAGATGCCGCAACGGGGCATATCGTGAATCAGATTGTGCGCGACGCGGACGCCGACGCCGCTGACCATCACCCCGATGCCGTGACGGTTGAACTGCCCCACGTGGTGAATGTAGCAGTTGTCCACCACGTGGCCGCAACGTTCCAACCGCACCTGATTGCCGCCGCTGACCGAGACGCCGTGGCCGCCGATATTCCAGATGTCGCAGCCGCGGACCGCGCCGTACGTGCCGCCATTCAGCGAAACAGCGGAACCCTGGAAGTAGCCTAAGTCGTGGATCGAGCACTTCTCGACCACCGCGTCGTCGCAGTTCGAGAAGCGAACCGCACACTGCTCGGCGCAACTCATTTCAAGCCCCCGGACGCGGACGTGGTGAGTCTTGGTGAAACTCAGAATCTCCTGGACCGTGGGGACGGTCACTACGTCCCGCGCGAGATCCGCGCCGGCAGGCGGGATCAGGTACAGTTTCTGATTCTCCACGTCCTGGAACCACTCGCCGGGCGCGTCCAGTTCTTCCCGCAGGCCCATGATGCATAACCGGTCTTCGGGCCGCGCCGCATATTGCATTTTCTTTCCGAGCGTGATGGTGCGACTTGACGGATCGTAGGCCGCGATCTTCTCGATGCGGTTCCACCAGTTGTAGCGAGGAAAGATGCAGACTTCCCCGTCCTGAGGCCGCGACCACTCCCGCGCGTCTGGGGCGCGCAACACCACCGTATCCGTGCGCTCGCCCTCGATGTCCTGGTACATGGGCGGGCGAACGCCGTCCACGTAGGCCCAGCCGCCGGAATACGGCCGGGCCGGATCCTCGTTGGGATAGCGGGCCCAGGTCAGACGCTTGCCGTTGAGATAGACTTGCCGGAAAGGAACCTTGAGCGCCAGCGGCTTCAGGTCGGCTTCCCACACGTCTGCACGACCGTTGAACGAGGACCTGGTCCAGCCGGCGACGACCGCGCCGCCCACCAGCAACGGCCGTGCGTCCGGGGCCGCCGGATCGCGCCACGCGAGGATGTTCAGGGGACCTTCCGCCGTCCCGGAGTCTTCCGGTTGGAACGCGACCGTCGTCCGGATCGCATGCGTGCCGGGATGCAGGACGAGATTGATGGTCGCTGCCGGATCGGTCTTGCGAACCGCTTGGGCCAGCAGGCGAGCCTTGTCCAGAGTCCGGACGGCCGCGTCGGGCGTCCCCGCGTGATCGTCCGAACCGGTCGGCGCGACGTGAATATCGGCCGCCAACGAGACGCCGCACAGCGGCACCAGCACGAGCAGATAGCAGCCACGTCTCAGGTGTCGAGTTCTCCATGCCTGGTTCATGCGAAGCCCTTTCCAAAGCGGTTTCGGGGTCGCCGCTGCCCCTGGCTCGTGCGATCAACGTCGAGCCTCAGTGCGTCCTTGCCGGCCTGTCGAAAAAAGGAGCCCACGCTGGCTGTCGAGCAACACTTAACAGACTTGAAGCAAAAGACGCCATCCGTTCGAGACGGCAAGTGTTGGTTCGAGCGGATTGCCGGTACGTTTCAAGACGACCCGGATTCCACCGAAATTGTCCGACTGGAACGCGAATTCCGCAAGTCGGTTCCATAAATGGTTGGTCGAAAGCCATGTTCTCGCTCGCTACGGACCGCGTTGTGATTACCCAACAACAAGCTGCCTCCGAATACAATCGCCTGATCCAGCGCGTTCGTCAACATGTTCAGCACCAGCCGCCGCCCCGCCCCGCAACCTCTTCGGCCACCACGCTGCTCGGCAGCGTGGAGCCATGTTCAGCACCAGCCGTCGCCCCGCCCCGCAACCTCTTCGGCCACCACGCTGCTCGGCAGCGTGGAGCCATGTTCAGCACCAGCCGCCGCCCCGCCCCGCGACCTCTTCGGCCACCACGCTGCTCGGCAGCGTGGAGCCATGTTCAGCACCAGCCGTCGCCCCGCCCCGTGCCGTCTTCGGCCACCACGCTGCTCGGCAGCGTGGAGCCATGTTCAGCACCAGCCGTTGCCCCGCCCCGTGCCGTCTTCGGCCACCACGCTGCTCGGCAGCGTGGAGCCATGTTCAGCACCAGCCGCCGCCCCGCCCCGTGCCGTCTTCGGTTCCTGACCGCAGAGAAGCAGCGAGTTGCCTCGCTTTTCGCCCACCAGAATGATCGTCACTTCTTCCACTTCCGTGTCCACGTTGAACAGCACGCGGTAGAAAATCGCGGGCAGGTCTTGTCGGTTTACCGATCACGTAGGCGATCGTCTCCCTGAAAGCTACAATGGAAAAATCGGGCGGGCCACGACGGCATCAGGGGCAACTCGGTCTGACGTGTAAACAAAGCTGGCGCAGAAGGCGAAGGGAACCATCATGTCCGCAACGCTTGAAACACGTGTGGAGGCCCTTGAACACGAGGTTTCTGGGATGAAGGCGATGCTGGGGGGTAGGCCACGCGTCAAGGATTGGCGGGCGACCTTTGGCATGTCCCGAAACGACCCGGACTTCGACGAGTTGGTTCGGCTAGGCCGCGAGATCCGCGACCAGCAGAGCGAGGGAGGGACATCCGGTGTTGGTTCTTGACACCGACCATCTCGTAGAGTTCGATCGTGGGTCCGACGCAGGCGAAATACTGCGCCAACGCTTGGAAAATGCGGACGAAGAAATCACGACGACGATCATTTTCCGCAGAAGAGCAATTCCGTGGGTGGCTGGCACAGGTTCACCGAATCCGTGATCCGCATCAACAGGTCGTCGCCTACGAACGATTGCAGCGACGGATCGAGTTCTTTGCCGCGTGGGAGGTCTTGCCCTGGACGGAGAAAGCAGCCGATATTCTCGTCGATCTGCGACGCCAGAAAATCCGTATCGGGACCATGGACCTCAAGATCGCCGCGATTGTACTGTCGCAGCGAGCCACCCTGCTTTCCCGGAATCTGGTTGATTTCTCCCAAGTTCCCAGCCTGAGCATTGAGGATTGGACGCTGCCGGAATCGTAACCCTCACGCCGAGAGAATCTTCATGCCGCGTGCGACACGACGTATACTTCGACATCTCACGAGCGGCGTATCGTCCTGTCGTCGGGGACAACGGCGCCGATCTCGATCCGGACGTGCTGTGCCGGGGCCTGACGCCCGCCTGAAGGGAAGCAGAAAAAACCGCCGGCTGATGGCAGGCTTGCTCCGCGAAGGCATGAATGGTGGATCACGTTGCATCCTGGAATTGCGTGATGCGGATCGCGCCGCCGGGCAGATGAGCAATGATCTCCAACTCGCCGCCCAGCGCGGCAACGAGCCGTCGGAGCGTACTGATTTGCATGTCGTCCTGAGATTCCAGCCGCGAGAGGCTCGGCTGCTTGATGCCCAGGGACGCGGCCACTTGCTCCTGGGTCAAGCCCACCGCGCGGCGAATCTCCGCCAGCAGCATTTCCGCCACGATGCCAGTCCGTGGAGGATGTCGCCACGACGGCTCTCGAGAAGGCATTCCCGCGATCCGAGGCGGACCAAGATTGGGGCAGACGCAACCAGCGCCGCCTGGAGTTGATTCGTCAGAGCACACGTCGGGAACTGACCCTGCCCGAACAAGTGGAACTCGACGACTTGTAGGGCTGCCTGGACGAACGGTTCGCGTGGTTTGACGCCGGGCTCTTGCACCAGCTGGAAGAGATGCAGCAGGCTGTCCAACACTTGCCGACTGAGCCACCCCATGAATGACGGACGTTGGGTCAATCTGCCACGTTTGCCGGTGGAACGACAGTGTGATCGTATCAAGGCGCCCTCCTGCCCGATGGCTGGCTGGAATAGGAAAGCACCTGCAAACCGGGGATGCGCAGAAAATGCTCCGGATTGCGGATCAGCAGGGGAAGGTCTGCCGCTCGGGCCGTGCATCCGATCCAAAGGTCGTTGGTGCCGATCAACAGTCCGGCCGATCGGAGGTGGCGGAGCGTGACGGCGTAGATGTGCGCGACCGCCGCGGTGATCTCCAGAATCTCCAGAGGATCGACAAGAGCCCGGGCAGCCGGCGAAGACGGGTCCGAAAAACCTTCCAGAGACTCCCCCAGCGCCACCGCCGGCAGCAGCAACTCGGTATCGCGGTGCGATTCGAGGAACTTCGTTGCTCCCCGCACCTGCCCACGCTGGCGTCGTTCGTTCTGCAGGTCGATCAGAAACGTGGTGTCTAGCGCGATTCGATCCATGCGTTGTCCGGCGCCGCGTCTGCCTGTTGGGCGGATTCCAATCGCTGAATCACCCCTTCGTCAAGCACGGGGGCCTGCTCCAGGGCTTGGAGCAGGGCGGCGGCCGTGGAGGGCGGCGTTTCCCAGCGCGCACGCCTGATGACCTGCGAGAAGGACTCGTCGGGTCGAATCCGAGCGCGTCGCAGCCGGTCGTAAGCATCCAGATCCAAGGAAATCGTTTCCGTCGTCATACTTCAATCGTTGGCAGTCAACCGCATGAATGTCAAGCCCCGCGGCGGATTCGATCCGGCAGACAGCGTAGCCGGAAAGCGGGGCACCTCGCCATGGTCGAGCACTACAAGCGTCGGCGGGCGTCTTTGGCCAGTGTCCACCAACCCATCGAGCAACGCGGCGATTTCGTCCGTACCGGCGTCGTCGAACACCACCGCCGCGACCGGCCCTCCAAGCGCTTCGTCCAACCGATCGCGCGACACGCCGAGCCCAACGCCTGTCACGGGCGGTGTTCCAAGTGCGTAGTGGGTTGCTGTGGGACGCATGGAATTCAAAGGCTTTCTTGGCTCCAGCGATTTCGTTCAGGTTTTTCCCTCGATGATGCGCACCGTGTCCAGAGTCTGAAGTTTATCCAGCGCGATGCGCAACGGGTGTTTGGAGTCAGACAGATCCTCGAACTTCTCACGCAGTGTCTGCAGCCGTTTTGCTTCGGGGATGGTGTTGATGTCCGGCAGTTTGGCTTGCTCGACCAGGTCGAAGAGTCGCAGTCCCGCCCCATGGACTTCCTCCGGGAAATACAGCTCATACACCAGCCCGTTCAACACCCGCTCCCAATACGCCAGGATCAACGGATCGTACGAGACCCCCGATTTCTTATTGGTCATGGTCGACTTCGTGAGATAGACCGAGGCGCGAACGATTCGCTCGATTGATGCTCGTTGCACGTCCGAGGCGGGTGGAATCGGGATCGATTCCTGATAAATCAGCAGCGCCTGCAGATAGCCGTTTTGCAGGTCCGTGCAAGTCTGTGTCAAGAACCACCAAGCGCACGGTGAGTTCAATACTCCAACGAGAAAGGGGTCTGCGCGACCGATGCAGAACTGAGCGTTATTCGGGAAGTATCCCTCCTCGTCATAAGCGTATGTCGGCTTATTCATGAATATGCCAAGGACCACCTTCGGGGCTTCAAACGCGGAATGAATTTCGAATCGCGGACGGGCGTGTGCGTACCACTCGTATTTGATCCCTGTCTCGAATGGCACTGCCGCTTGTCAGCGTAGAAGTTACGGCGCGAGCGGGCAAGGGTGGGAGGTGAGAATCTCAGCGGCGATGGGGCGTCGGATCCTGGGGGACGCGAGGCGACAATGTAGAGGCTCATGGGACGCACCGGCGCGCACGGCGAGCTGCGGCAGGCCGGAATGTCTTTTCGGGCAACGGCGCAGAACGCGGCTGAAGTCAAGCGGGGAAGCGTGTGGTTCCTCCGTCCGCAGATAGGATCGGCGTGGGGAGGCTACGCGGCCTCGTGGGCCTCGGCCTCGGGCTCCAGTACGCCACGCAGCAAGTCGGCCTGGGCCTCCTTCCGGGGTTTGGTGAGCAGGCGATGCGGTTTGGGACGTTGCTTCACAGCGCGAGGTTCGACACGGTTGGGACGATCGCCGATCTGCTGCTGGGCGAGACTGTCGAGTTGTGCGATCACCAAAGCGAACGCGGACGCACCACTGGCGATGGGCAACGTCATCCACGAAGCCGCCACCGTTTGAACCGCGGTCGCGAAGCTCAGTTGACGTGGTAAGAGTTCGTTTCGCTGGGCCGCTTGGAGCATCGTCTTGCGGATCAGATTGTAGGCCAAGAAGCAGTTCCAGATTTCCTTGCGGACCATCGCGGGCGTCTGACAACGGAGCACGTCCATGCCGAGCGTAATCTTGATCGCCTCGATGTCTAACTCCACTTGCCACCTTCGGCGGTACAGGTCGGCGATCTCCTCCTGACGATATTTCTTGGCATTCAGCAAGGTCGTCACGACGACCAACGACTCGCTGCGGAAGCCAGGTTGGTGAACTTGCACTTCGACCTGTCGCAACGTGAGCGTCAGCGGCATCTGTGCGTACGTCGCATCGTCCATCCAGTCGGGCTTCTCGGGTCGTTTCCAGACGACCAAATGGTCCCCCTTGCCGAGACGCTGAGCGCGCGAGAAGTCGGTCTTGCGACACTGATGCAGCCGCGTCACGAAGTCGCACTTCCTCTGGACCAAGAGGGCGATCATGAAGAAGCTACAGAAGTAGCGATCCGCCAGCAGAAGGTCACCGGGAGCGAACTGGTCCAGCACTTCTCGGAGTAACGCCGTCTCGCCGGTCTCCTTGCCCGAGTACGGTCCCATGGCGGCACTGCACAGCATGGCGGTTGCCAAGGACAAGGCGACCACGATGCGGATGAGCGGGAAGCCGAGTCCTTCCTTCTGCGATGAAGGCTGCGGATAAGCGGCTTGATTCGCTTCCGTGTCCGGCATGCTGCAGGTGGTCCCGTCAACCATCTTCACGTGGTGTTGGTGCCACAGCCAACCCCGCGGAACCTGCGCTTCGCAGCCGCGGGCCACGTCCACCGCCAGAAGGAGACTGGAATCAAACCAAATCGACGTGGCAGGGGACGGTCAGGGCGGTAAAATGACATGAGGCCCTCTTTGGTCTCAACGCCACTCGAGTTCCAAGGAAGGCCTCACGGATCGGGACACATCATAAACCAAGGAAGGCCCCGGTCCAAGAGCAACACACACCCGCCCAGCGAGGCGGGAGGTCGACTGGCCGATGCCATGGAAGGGCCCGTTCTTTGCAGAAACGGCCCCGCGCATGGACGGGGAGCCTGCGCGCGGACCTTGCCGCCCCCTGGCCCGTACGCTCCTTCACCCGGCCTCTCCGTATCCAAACGCCATGAATCATAGCACCACCCGTTGGAATGGCACCCGCCGTAAGTCCTTGACAGAACGCCGGCAGTGCCATTCGGGTCCGGACGCTTTTTCCGGTTCTTTTTCCGGTTAGCCCGCCTCCGCAGCCTTTCGGGAGGACACGGTTCCGTAGTCCCGCGTGGCCTGCACGTTGAACTGGATCTCGTCGACGAAGCGGGGGAACATGCCGACGATGACGGCGTCCGTGGGTTTGATATTTGTAAAGGCGAATTTGAACGCCTCGCGCACGCGGCGATCGTTGCGGCAGGCCCGGCCGGCCGCCAGGATCTTGAAGCCGAAGCACGGCTGCTTGACCTGGCGCATGACCTCGGTCATCGTCAACGGGTCGTCGATATAGAAGGGGTACGACAGTTCGAGGCAGGGGACGGGCGGGACCTTGTCCAAAGCGCCGGGCACGCGCTCGCGGGTCAGGAAGTAGAAGCAGGTCATAAAGAAATCCACTTCCCAGCCTTCGTCGGCCACTCGCTTGATGCAGTCGGGGTTGTGCGCGGAGACGCCGGCCAGGATGCCTGCGTCGTGCACGGCCTTGACGAAATCATGGACCGCCTGCGGTTTCCCTTCGGCAAAGCGGGTATCGGTCGCTCCGCCGTGATGCACCAGCGCCATCGGCTGGACGGTTTGCACCGCCTCTTTGACGGTGGCCGGATCGGAATGCAGCCCGAAGTATTGCAGTTTCACGCCGCTGTCGCGGGCGGCCTTCAGGTAGTCCGAGTCCTTGTAGGTGGAGAACTGGTGGGCCGTGATCCCCGCCCGCTCGCAGTTCTGCAGAAACTCGACGCGCCGCTCCAGCGTGAAGTACTCCTTCATCGCCCGATCGGTGTGCGGGCCCTGGTACGAGTAGCCGCTGAGCGGGTTGGCGCCGGCGACCAGTCGGCTGACGCGGTGCTCGCCCAATTGGATGGACGGCAGCGGGGGCCCGGCGGCCGGCGTCTGGCTGGCCGGGGTCTGGGCGCGGGCCGGACCGGCGCCCAGCACGGCCGGCGCAGCCACACCGGCCAATCCCGCCAGAAAACGGCGTCGGCCTGTGTCGGGAGCGGTGTCGGCCGAGGGCGTGCCGGGGCGAGCCAGCGAATCGGCGGCCTTCGGAAGGGAAGTCGTGATGGGGGACGTGCAAGGGTGTTCTGGTTGAATCATGATAGGCAGACTCCTGGCGATTCGACGTGTGGACCGGCCCGCAACCGGCCGGCGTTTCCGGCAACAAGACCGCTCTATCGTACCCGCCCCTGCCGCCCGTCGCAACTGCGATCCGGCGTTTGTGGCCATCGCCTGGGTCGTCGGAAACCGGGCGATCTGGCCGTTCCCCTCGCGTCCTAGGTTCGCCCGCGTCCTGGGTTCACCGCGGCGGGCTGGGAACATGCTTGAGGAAGAAAGCCGCCAAGTCGCCGCGCGCTTACGCGGCCTTCCGCCCGTTCTCGTTTCGTTCCAGCGCTTCTTCGCGGCGGACCGCGTCTTCGCTGATCTCGCCGTCTTCGCTGACGTCCTCGAAGCGGACCGAGACGCGTTTGGAGACGCCTGATTCCTGCATGGTGACGCCGTACAGCGTGGTGGCGGCCGTCATGGTTCGCTTCGAGTGCGTGACGATCACGAATTTGGTCGAGGCCAGGAAGTCCTTCAGGACATCGACGAAGCGACCGATGTTGGCTTCGTCGAACGGCGCGTCGACCTCGTCCAGGATGCAGAACGGGCTGGGGCGGAACTGGAAGATCGACATCAGCAGGGCGACGGCGGTCAGGGCTTTTTCCCCGCCGCTGAGCAGCGAGTTGCTGAACGACGGTTTGCCCGGCGGCGTGGCCACGATGTCCACCCCGGCGTCCAGCGGGTCTTTGCCTTCTTCCAGCACGAGATCCGCGCGGCCGCCGCCGAAGGCCTTGCGATACAGGACTTGGAAGTTGGCGCGAATGGTCTCCAGCGTTTCGATGAACAGGCGGCGGCTGTCCGCGTTGATTCTCTGAATAATCCGCTCCAGCGATTCCTTGGCCTGCGTCAAGTCCTGGAATTGTCCGGACAGCGTCCGGAAGCGTTCTTCGAGCGCATCCAGTTCCTCCAGGGCGTCCACGTTCACGGCGCCGATGCGATTGATCTTGCTTCGCAGGTCGTTGATTTCCGCCTCGACTTCGGCGCGCCGCTGTTCTTCCTCGGGCGACTCTTGTTGCTGCGTGACGGCCGCGATGTCGATGCCGTAGTCTTCGCGGAGGCGGTTAGCCAGCGTGTTTCGTTCGTGTTGCAGTTCGCCGGCGGCCAGCTCTTGTTTGTGCTGTTGATCTTCCAGTTTGCGGAGCCGGCGGCGGAGCGTCTCCTGTTCGGCGGCCCAGGCGGCGCGCTGGGCCAGGTGCTGCTGCCGGATTGCGTTGTCGGCGTCGATCGCTTCGGCCGACTGTTGTTTGCGGAGGTACAGCTGGGCCAATTCCGCGGTCAGGCGGAGGATCTGCAATTCCGTCTGATCGCGGCGTCCAACCGCTTGTTGCAGTTGCGTTTCGGCGTCGGCGATGGACCGCGCCCGTTCCCGGTGATCGGTCTTGAACTGGACCATTTGGGCTCGCAGCGACTCCCGCCGTTGTTCGCTCTTGGCCACCTCGACCTGGGTCCGCGTCAGCTCGCTTTGGCAGTGGTCGCGCCGCGATTTGACCTGTTCCACCCGGCCTTCGTCCTGGTGGATTTCGGCCTCCAGGGCGGCGATGGCGGACTCCTGTTCGGCCAGTTCGCTGCGGGCCTGCTGCAACTGGATATGAGCCGCCTGGTGCTGCTCGCGGGCTGCTTCACCTTCGTCGGCGACCGCCTGCCGCTCGCGGTCCAACTGCTGCTGGCGGTCCTCCAGGGTCCGCGTGCGGACGCGTTGGTCGGCCAGTGCGGCGTCGGCCTGGCGGCAGGTTTCGGCCAGCGTCCGATGCTGCTGGTCCTGGCGATCGATGTTCTCCTGCAGCCGCCCGATCTCCTCGGCGGACTCCGTGCCGCGGCGCTGCAGGTCCAGGATTTCCCGCTGCAGGGCCCGGAGTTCGCTGCGCCGCGAGATCAGGCCCAACGCGGCCTGGGCGGGTCCGATCACCAGGGTGCCGTCGGCCTCCAGCACCTCGCCCCTGGGCGTGACGAACCGCAAGCCCTTGCCGACGCTCTTGCTCAGGGCGAGCCCGTCGCTCAAGGTTTCGACGAACCACGTGTCGCCCAGCAGGTGCATCAACAGCGGGCGGAACGCTTCGCTCGTGCTGACCAGCCGGTCGGCGCGGCCGATCACGCCGGGACGTCCCTGCAGTTCGCCGCGGCCGGGCAGCAGCAGCGGGCCCAGGAGCATGGGCGGCGTGGAACTGAAGGCGTCCAGCCGGACGAAGCCGACGCGGCCCGTGGGCTGGAAATCGCCCGATTCGAGGCGTTTGATCAGCCGGCTGCCGGACAGGACGATGTACTGCGCGACGTCGCCCAACGCCGCGTCGATCAGCGGTGCGACTTCCACGCCGGCGTCGATCAGGTCGGCCACCATGCCGTGGACTTCGTCGCCGAACTGACTGGCCTGCTGCTTGGCCGCCGCGAGCACTTCCTGGACTCCGACGCTCAGCCCCGCCAGTTGACGTTCCAGTTCCTCGAGCACCTCGGCCCGCTGGCTGGCGCCGGAAAGCTGGCCCTGGAGGACCGCCAGTTCCTGTTGCCGGCGAGCCAGAACGCGGCGGTTTTCGGCCAGTTGGACCGCCGCCGCGTCGAGGGCGGCGTGGTGCTGCTGGGCCTGGTCGTTCAAGCTTCGTTCCCCCAGCCGGGATTGTTCGAGTTCCGCCGCGTAGCCGACGGCGACGCGGTCCAGTTCGGCCAGCCGTTGCGACGTCCGTTCGATGTCGTGCAGGGCGGCGGCGAGTGCGGATTCGAGCGCGCTGACGCGGTTTCCCAGGGCCGCGACGGTCCGCAGCCGTTCAAAATGTTCTTGGCGCCGCGCCTCGGCGTCTTTGCGGATCCGGTCCAGGTGGCGAGCCAGGTCGTCCGCCGCCTGGCGGTGCTGGGCCAGACGCTGGCTCAGCTCCGCATTCTCCCGTTCGACCTGTGCCAGATCCTGCTCGACGGTCCGCAACCGCTCCTGCAGATTGCCGGCCCGATGGGTCATTGCGCGTAGCCGTTGGCGGTGCCGTTCGGCTTCGTCCTCGAATTCGTCGCAGCGGGTGCGGCCCTCGGCGACCGCCGCCTCGCGGGCGGCGATCTGTTCGCGGTTCCGCGCCAGTTCGGCCTCTTGGGCGCGGAGCCGTTCGCCGGCCTGGTCCACGACGGCGCCGACGTTTTGCAGCCGGGATTCCAGGGCCTCGGACGCCTGGGTCGCTTCGGCGGACTGGTCGCGGAGGCTGGCCAGTTGGGTTTCGATCTCGTTCAGACGCTCCGACAGCAGCCGCCAGTCGGTCACGCCGACCTGGGTCCGCAACTGCTGCAGCCGTTCGCTGTACTCGCGGTACCGCTGGGCTTTGGCCGCTTGGGCCCGCACGCTGCGGAGCCGGCTTTCCACTTCTTCGACGATGTCGGACAGCCGCAACAGGTTTTGTTCGACGCGTTCCAGGCGGCGCTGTGCTTCGACCTTCTTGGCCTTGAAGCGGCTGATGCCCGCCGCCTCCTCAAAGATGGCCCGGCGGTCCTTGGCGTTGGCCTGCAGCAGGCTGTCGACTTTGCCCTGCTCGATCAGGCTGTAGGCGTCCACGCCCACGCCGGTGCCGCGGAACATGTCGCGGATGTCGCGGAGCCGGCAGGGCCGGCCGTTGATCAGGTACTCGCCTTCGCCGCTGCGGTACACGCGGCGGGTGACGTGGACTTCCGGCGCGTCGACGGGAAAAGTGCCTTGGGAGTTGTCGAAGACGACCGCGACCTCGGCCGTGTTCATCGGCTTGCGGCCGCCGGCGCCCGTGCCCTTGAAGATGACGTCGGACATGTCCTGGCCGCGGAGGCTCTTGGCGCTCTGCTCGCCCAGGACCCACTTCAGGGCGTCGACCACGTTCGACTTGCCGGAACCGTTCGGCCCGACGACCACGGTGATTCCGTCGGGGAACTCAAAGCGCGTCTTGTCGGCAAAGCTCTTGAAGCCGATCAGTTCGAGTGCTTTGAGCATGGCCTTCAGACCGCCTGACTGGGGAACCGGCTCCGTGCCGAAGCCCGGCTTTTCGCAAAGCCGGGCTGCTAGGCCGCCCGCGTCCGAGAAACGTTGGATGCTAGAACCATTTCTTCCACTTCTCCCAGAACCCTTCCGGCTCTTCCTCGGCCGGGTCCACGTCCGGTTCCTGCCAGTTGGCCGGCTCGCCGCCGTTCCACTCCGCGTCCTCGCCGTCTCCCGGCAGTCGGTTGCGGAACAAGTCGGGCATCGGGCTGGCCACTTTTTGCGCGTCGTCGCCGGGGGACTCCTCCGCCGGCTGGCTGCTCTCGGAACGCGGCTTCGCGCGGTTGACGCGGGGCAGCGCGTCGACCACCACGCGCGGCTCCAAATACCCCTTCCGCTTGGCTTCCAGCAGGGCCTGGGCCACGTCGTCGTACCCGCCGCCGATCTCGACCACGGTCCGCACGACGTCGTCCAGCTTGAGCGAACAGAACTGCTGGCGGTCTTCCTGGCCGGGGGCGAACCGCGAGACTTTGACCCGGCCCCCCCCCGCGTCTTTGAGCAGGATCTTCTTGCCGGCATACAGGAAGGCCGGCGGCCGCAATTCGATGTCCTGCCCAAAGACGACGATTTCCGACAGACGCGACCGCGACAGGTGAACCAGTGGGAGACCATCGGTATCGACGGTGTGGTAGGTGAACTGGCCGGCGAACGACTTGCCGCGCACCACCGGATCCGAGGGGTTGTGAGCACACATCGCGCGGAACGCGGCGTAACGCGTCTCGGCGCTGGGGACATCGAACAATTGGGCCAGCGCGTCGTAAGCGCTCACGTGGTCCAGGGCGGACAAGGCGGCGATCGCATGCCAGCGGAAGGCGGGCTGGTTCCGGGCCGTGTCCGCCAGCGCGTCGGCGGCCGATGCCTCGCCCAAGTAGGCCAGCGATTCGGCCGCGTAGAATCGCACTTCCGGATCGCTAGCGGTCAACCCCTTGCGCAGAATGCGAACGGACTCTTTGCCCAACGCTTCCAAATGCAGGGCCGCCGTCGCGGACGTGGCCGGTTCCAGCAGCTTACGTTCCAGCCTGTCCAGCCGGCGGACGCGGTCCGTCGGCGACTCGCTGATCGGAATGCTTTGAATGATGCGCACGTAGCGAACCAGGTTGTGTTTGTACTGAGGGTGGACCTCCAGTTCAACGAAATTGTCGCGTTTGGGGGTCGCAACGCCGCGTTTTGTACCGCGATCGTAGGTGTGGAAGCGCGCGTTGATGGCGGCCCCAACCTGGGAACTGGTGCGGATCGAATGCTGCTCGCTTTGAATGGCCAGTCCGATGGGCCGCGCCGTGAGCGCCACGCCGCCGCCCAGGACCCGGCCACGGACTTCGCCCACCTTGTCGTCGTCGCCGCGGAATACCGAGTCGACCAGGACGTGACCTTCCGCCAGTCCCTCCACGTGCCCGGTGTGCAGCGAGTTGTCCAGCACCGCCATTTCCCGCAGCCGAGCCCGCATCAGCCAGCCGCCGCGCAGACTGGTCGTTTCGGACTTGGACGGAATGCGGACCTCGATGTCGTACCGGTCGCCCTTCTGCACGCCGGGCGGCAGATAGCCGCGGACCAGCACCAGCGACGTCTCCGCCGAACCCAGGACCATGTTGGGGTTCTTCACGTCGTAGGTCTGCATGTCGCTGATCAGCGCCGTCCGTTGCGAGGACGGCGGCGGATCGCTGCCGGTCTTGTCCAGGGCAGTCACCAGGCCCACGCCTTCCAGGGCGATGTGATTCAGGCCCCAAGGCACCGAGACGTCTTTGATCAGCAACACGCTGTCTTCGTCCGGAACGGACTCCAACTCCGCCAATCCCTTGACGTCTTTGGTGTCGGACGAAGTCAACAGCAGCGGGGACGTGCAGCCGGCTAGCAGCGTTGCAGCCAGCCAGGACAACCAAGCATCAAACCTAGGACGTGGACGACTCGTTGCAGGCTTCATGCCTTACCGTGCTCCCTGCGCAAGGTCGCTCGCTGTCTCCGCTAGCACACGGCGCCGTGTGCCTGGAAAAGGCGGCAAGGCGTGCGGACCATCCGTGGACGCACCCTGGGCGGACCGCGGAGACAGGATACGGCGTGGGGACGATAGACAGTTGACTGCAAGCAGTCAAGAGCGGTTGGCGCGAGGCGCGAGGCAACGAGGCTAGGGAGGAGGGAGGGCTCTCGACGCAGACGCACTGCGGGGGGGGCTGGCGGAGCAAAGGAGCGGGAGCACAAGGGCCGACCGCCGACTAGTCCCGTGGCGACACGCGCGGATCGTCGCCGACACGATGGGCTGACATCGCGGGCAACCTGCCCTACAATCGGTGTTCCTGTTTTTTCGGAACCCCCAAGTTCTCCAGGGCACTGCGATGTCGGAAGCGGAATTCGTCACGGTGGCCAAGGTCGGCGATATCCCGGAAGGTCAAGGCGCGTCGTACGTGGTGGGCGAAAAAGTGGTCGGTCTCTTCCACCACGGAGGCGTGTATTACGCGATTAACGACCTCTGCCCCCACATGGGCGCTTCGCTCTCCGATGGCCACGTGGAAAATGGCGTCGTCACCTGTCCTTGGCACGGCTGGCGTTTCCAGATCAGCGATGGGACTTGGTGCGACAACCGCCGCATCAAGACCGAGAGCTACGAAGTCCGCGTCGTCGGCGACGAAATCCGGGTGCGAGTGACTCCCTGAACTCCAGGCGGGCAGCGCCGACGGCCGAATCCGCAATTTCGGGGCCGCAACCCAAGGCCCGATTCGGTCTCGATCCGGCCGGCGGATCGCCGAAGGGCGCATCACTTCCGGCCAAATCCGGCAAATATGCAAGCCGGGGCGCGCATCTATTAGCTGAGCACCTGTACGGGAACAACCACGCAGGGCGGAATTCACTCCGCGCCAGCGGATCGAAGTCCGCGCTGCGAAAGAAGGCCGAGTTGGTCTTGGACAGGCGCCAAGCGTCGGACGCGTCGTTCCAGAACCCTTGGCGGATTCGACTTCCGTAGCGGCTGTCGCCAGACAGCCGACGGTGCGTGCGCTGGCGAGCGGATCTGCGAGGGCTGATTCGCAAAGGCCGCGAACGCTCCCCCTGCGTTGCGTCGGTGCCTGGTTGACCTTGGTTGGGCTGCCCTTATGGAAATACATTTTGTGTTCTCGCTGATCCTGGCCGCAACCCTGTTCGGCACCGGGGCAGATGATCCGGCGACGCGGATCTTTGAAAGCCGGACCGACATTCCCCTCCAGGGCAAGATCGACGAGTCGGTGTTCGCCCGGTTGCAAAACGCCGGGATTCAACCGGCCCGCGTCTGCTCCGACGCCGTGTTCGTCCGGCGGGTCTACCTGGACGTGATCGGCACGCTGCCCACCGCGAAAGAGGCTCGCGAGTTCCTCCGCGACCAGGACCCCGACAAACGCCGCGTGCTGATCGATCGCTTGCTGGAACGCGACGAGTTCGCCGACTACTGGACGCTGAAATGGAGCGATCTGCTGCGGGTCAAAGCCGAATTCCCCATCAATTTGTGGCCCAATGCGGCCCAAGCGTATCATCGCTGGATTCGGACCAGCATCAAAGAGAACCTGTCGTATGACCGTTTCGTCCGCGAACTGCTCACGGCCAACGGCAGCAACTTCCGCGTGGGCCAGGTCAATTTCTACCGGGCCGTCCAAAGCAAGACACCGGAGGGCATTGCCCAGGCCGTGGCCTTGACGTTCCTGGGAACGCGGGCCGACAAGTGGCCGAAAGAACGCCTGTCGGGCATGGCCGCTTTTTTCTCCAAGATCGCTTACAAGGAGACCGGCGAGTGGAAGGAGGAAATCGTCTCCTTCGATCCGGACAAGGATGCCGACCGTGCGCCTGGCGGACCTCTGCCGCCCGCAAGATTCCCGGACGGAACTCTCGCCCGGTTGACCCCGGACACCGATCCGCGACAGGTTTTCGCCGACTGGCTGATCGACCCGCAAAACCCCTGGTTCGCCCGCAATCTCGTCAACCGCGTCTGGTCCTGGCTGCTGGGACGCGGTGTGATTCACGAGCCCGACGATCTGCGGCCCGACAATCCGCCCAGTCATCCCGAACTGCTGAGCTACCTGGAAAGGGAGTTGGTCGGCGCCAAATACGATCTGAAGCACATCTATCGCCTGATTCTGAATTCCAAGACGTACCAACTGTCGTCTGTCCCCCGAAGCAGCAGGCCCGACGCGGCGGAGCATTTCGCCTGCTATCCGTTGCGCCGGTTGGAAGCCGAGGTGTTGATCGACGCCTTGAACCAGATGACGGGCACGACGGAGCAGTATTCGAGCGCCATTCCCGAACCGTTCACCTTCGTTCCCGAAGGCCAACGGTCCGTCGCGCTGCCGGATGGCAGCATCACCAGCAGCTTCCTCGAACAGTTCGGGCGGCCGCCGCGTGATACGGGCTTGGAGTCGGAGCGGAGCAACCGGCCGACGGCGGATCAGCGATTGCACTTGCTGAATTCGAGCCACATCCAGCGAAAGATCGAGGGCAGTCCTTTGCTGCAAGCGGTGTTCGGAGCCGCGGCGGCGAAGCCTGCCGGCAGATTCGCCAAGTCCGGCAAGGCGGCCAAGAGCAAATACCGCAAGACGGATGCCTCTGGCGACTCCCGGCAACCTCGGGAGGTGGTCGAGACGCTCTACCTGACCATCCTCTCGCGTTTCCCGACGGACGAGGAGTGGAAAACGGTGACGGAGTATGCCCAGTCCGCCTCGTCCCGACGCGAGGCGGCGGTGGACCTGGCCTGGGCTTTGATCAACAGCGCCGAGTTCCTGTATCGACACTGACGGAGCGCGGTGGTGTAGGATCGTCGGCAAAGCAACGAGCGTCACGGCGCCGGCCTCCCGGTTCCGGATCGGCGGCCAGGATTCGGCGGCCCGCGTGCCGGGTGTTGCGACAGACAAAAGACAAGACGTGAAACCAGTGTGGGGAGATGGAAAGGCATGAGGACACAAGACGATAGCCAGCATGGATCGTTCGCCGACGAGCGGATCTCCCGGCGTCAAGCGGTGGGCCGCGGACTCCTGGGCGCCGCCGGACTGATGCTGGGCGGCCGGTTGGAGGCTGGGGAAGAACCTGCGTCATCCTCCGGGAGAGCGAACGCCAAAGCCAAATCGGTGATTCAAGTCTGGCTGTGGGGCGGCGCGTCACACATCGACACCTTCGATCCCAAACCGGACGCCGGGCCCGATTTCACCGGTCCGCTCCGCAACCCCATCGCCACCAACGTCGCCGGCATTCGCATCGGGGAGCAGTTGCCGGAACTGGCCAAGTGTGCGGACAAGTACTCGTTGATCCGCAGCATGACGCACGGCATCAACGGGCATGAAACGGCGGCCTATCTGGTCCAGACTGCGCGGGAACCCGGCGGGCGGGACGTGTATCCGTGTGCCGGCGCCGTGGTCTCGCTGTTCAAGGGCTACAACGCCGGTTACCAGGGCCTGATTCCGCCTTACATCGTCGTGACGCAGCCTCAGGGCCGGTTCTCCGAGGCGGGGTTCCTGGGAACGCGTTTCAAACCCTTTGCCACGGGCGGCGATCCCGGCCGGGTTCCGTTTGTCGTCGAAGGCGTGGTGGCTCAAGGCATCTCGGAACGACGGCAGAAGGACCGCCGCGCTTTGCTCGGCAAACTGAACTCGCTGACCCACGCCATGCCGGGCGACCCGCAGTTGACCCTCTTGGACCAATGCGAGAAACAGGCCTACGATTTGATCCTGGGCGACGCGGGCAAGGTATTCGACCTGACGCAAGAGAGCGAGGCGTTGCGAGACCGTTACGGCCGCACGACGTTCGGGCAAGCCTGCCTGCTGTGTCGGCGGCTGGTGGAGCGAGGTGTTCCCTACATCACGATCAACTATAGCGGCTGGGACACGCACAAGGGGCATTTCCAGACGGTGCAGCGAAAGCATCTGGAATTGGACAAGGGCCTGGCGACGTTGCTGCTGGACCTGTCCGATCGCGGCTTGCTCGACAGCACGATTGTCTGGTGCTGCGGCGAGTTTGGCCGCACGCCCAGGGTGGATTGGCAACCGCCCTGGAACGGCGGCCGCGGGCATTTCGGCAAAGTGTTCTCCGTCCTGGTCGCCGGCGGCGGATTCCAGGGCGGCCGCGTGGTGGGCTCGTCGAACGAGACCGGCGAAGAGGTCAAGGACCGCCCCGTGTACCCGGTGGACCTGATCGGCAGCATGTATCAACTGCTGGGGATCGACCCGGCGGCCAAGCTGCCGCATCCCCAGGGACAACTGGCCACGGTGCTGCCCGCCGCCGCGGACGGCGCGAAATCGGGCGGACTGTTGACGGAGATCATGTGAGTCGTCTTGCCGTGCGCGGAGACTCCCGGCCCCGCAGCACAGGCGACCGATGGCTCTCGACCAACGTCCGGGCGCGCGACGCTCGATGATTTCGGCGCGGTCCGGAGGCCGGCGGCGGCTGAAAGTCACGCGGCGGCTGGTTCTTGTCGGCTTGATGAGTTCGGTGGTTCGATGGCACAGGAGCGTTCTATGATCCCGCACAGATGGTACGCCGCGTTGGCCCTGTCGGTCTGCTGCGCGGTTGTCTCCTCGACGCACGCCCAGCAGCGCGGCCTGCACATCGGTTACGTCTACCCCGCCGGCGGCCAGCAGGGGGCGTCGTTCGAGGCTGTGATTGGAGGCCAGTTTCTGACGGGCGTCAGCTTGGTAGATGTGTCAGGCGGCGGCGTCCAGGCGGCGATCGTCGAACTCATCCAGCCGATGCCGGGCAAAGTGCTCAACGAACTCCGTATCCAAGTGGACGAGCTTCTGGCCCGGCGAGCCGTCGTGCGCGGCGACTACCGGGCGTTAGAAGCCTTCCGCAGCTTCAAAACCGCCAAGACTGCCAAGACCGAGCCCGGCGACCCGGACAAGGAACTCGGAGAACTGAAGAAGAAATACGCCGGCGCGACCTGGACGGCCGCGGACGAGGCCAAGCTGGTTGAACTCCGCAAGAAGATCAGCGGCGCCGTCCGCCGGCCCGCCAATCCTGCCATCGGCGAACTGGCGATCGTCCGCGTCACGGTGGCTGCGGACGCCCCGCCCGGCCAGCGCGAACTGCGCCTCGCCTCGCCTTTCGCCCTGTCCAATCCCCTCGTCTTCCACGTCGGTTCGCACCCCGAATTCTCCGCCAAACCGTCGAAGAGCCTGACCGAGCAGAAGAGTTCCGTCGCCAAAACGGCGATGGCTCCCAAGGATCGCCGGCCCGCACCGGAAATGACCGTCACGCTGCCAGCGGTCATCAACGGCCAAATCCTGCCCGGCAAAGTGGACCGGTACCGGTTCACGGCGACACGGGGCCAGCGTTTGGTCGCCGCCGCCTGTGCCCGCGAGTTGATCCCGTACATTGCCGATGCCGTGCCGGGCTGGTTCCAGGCCGTGCTGGCAGTCTATGATGCCCAGGGAAAGGAACTGGCCTATGACGACGACTTCCGCTTCCATCCCGATCCCGTCTTGCACTTTCAGATCCCCGCCGACGGCCAGTATGTCGTCGAGATCAAAGACGCGATCTACCGCGGCCGGGAGGACTTTGTGTATCGGATCACCATCGGCGAACTGCCGTTCGTGACCGGCGTCTTCCCGCTGGGCGGGCCGGCGGACGGGCAGACCGCCGTGGAGTTACAGGGCTGGAACCTTCCCAAAACCCGCCTGACGCTGGATAATCACGGCAAAACGCCGGGCGTGTACGCGCTTGTCGATCGGAGCCGGGACTGGATTTTCAATCGAGTTCCCTTCGCGGTGGACACGCTGCCGGAGTGTTTGGAGGCAGAGCCGGACGAGCGATCGTCCCAGGCCCAGCAAGTGGCGTCCCCGATCATTGTCAACGGGCGCATCGGCCGGCCGGATGACGGCGACGTGTTCTGCTTCGAGGGCCGCGCAGGCGAAGAAATCGTCGCGGAAGTCATGGCCCGCCGTCTGAACTCGCCGCTGGATTCGATCCTCAAACTGACCGACGCTGCCGGCAAACAGCTGGCCGGAAATGACGACTACGAGGACAAGGGTTCGGGACTGGCGACGCATCACGCCGATTCCTGGCTTCGCGCCGCCTTGCCCGCCGACGGCCGGTACTATCTTCATTTGGCCGATATGCAGCATCGGGGCGGTTCGGAGTACGCCTATCGCTTGCGGATCAGTCCGCCGCGCCCGGATTTCGAGTTGCGGGTCGTGCCATCCAGCGTCAGCGTGCGTGCCGGCAACCGCGTTGCCTTGACCGTGTACGCCCTGCGAAAGGACGGGTTTGCCGGCGAAATCGACCTGTCGCTTCAGGACTCGCCAACAGGCTTCTCGCTGGACGTCCATCAGGTACCGGCCAAGCAGGACGAAGTGCAGATCATGCTCCGTGTCCCGTTCACGGCCTCCAGGCAACCCGTCAGCCTGAAACTGGAAGGACGCGCCACGATCCAGGGCCGCGATGTCGCTCACCCGGTGGTGCCTGCGGAGGACATGATGCAGGCGTTCGCCTACCGCCACCTGGTCCCGTCCCAGGAGTTGAAGGTGTCCATCTCCGGCCGCGACGTCAACCGCCGTCCCACGCGAAATCGAGCGAAAAAGCCGACGTGATCTTGCGATCGTTCGGTCGAAGTCCCGGTGAACCGAGCACTCGCGGCGTGCCGCTGCCGTGCCACCGCTGCGCCCTACTTGGGACGCGGCGGAAGTGGTGCTAAACTGCGCCCGATGGAAACCGCAATCCGTGGCAGCGCAATCGGAGCCTGGGCCATGTCGGAGTCGACCGAGTTGGATCGCAAGTGGCCGCACGCGGCGGGGTGGGCCGCCGCAAACGAGTGTTTCTGTGTTTCTGCAGGAAACCGCCCGCGGAAGCCTGGCCTGGGGGGAAAAGTCAGGCTGGTTCTTTGCCCCAGGCTTCCGGCCGCGTACCTGCTTGCGGCGGCCTTGATCGTCGGGCGTGACGCTCCCGCCGCCTCGCTCGAGTACGTGGGCGAGAATGCGCAGGCTGGCCTTGCGGCGGCGGTAGTGGTCCAGGGCTATGCCCTGGCGCACACGGCGCAGATTCTGCCGCTGGACCATCGCGGCCAGCTCGTGGGCGATGGTTCGGTCGACGCCCAGTTGGCCCAGGCCTTGTTCAACCTGGAAGCGGCATTGGCTGCCGTCGGCAGCGGCAGCGAGCACCTGGTGAAGCTCAACTTCTACGTCGACGGACCGAAAACGGCATCCGCCGCGCGGAAGATGCTGAGCAAGCGGTTTCCGGCGCCGGTCCGGCCCGCGTTGTCATGGGTAAGCACGCGGTTGCCGCATCCGAAGGCGATGCTGGCCCTGGATGCCGTGGCGGCGGTGCCCGGCGACGGACCGCGGGCGGTGGTGCGGAGTGACGGCTGGACGCAGCCGGGACAAGAGGATGCCGCGGGGGGCGTGGCGGTCCTGCCGCGCGGCCAGTGCGTGTACGTGTCGGGGCAGGCAGAACAGGGAGACTTGCCGGCGGCGACGGCGAGGACTCTGGAGAGCCTGCTGAAGACCATTGGCTGCCTGGGGCTCGATGCGGGCCACGTCGTCCACGTCAAGGCTTTCTTGACCCCGATGGAACAGGCGGAAATCGTTCGGCAGCAGGTCGCGAAGGCGTTCGCCGGCCAGAAACCGCCGCCCTTGACGCTGGTCGAATGGTCGTCCAACTTGCCGATCGAGATCGAGCTGATCGCCTTTGCGCCTGCCGGACCGGCGGCGGAATCGCGCGACACGGCCAGCTACTTCACGCCGCCCGGAGTGAAACCGTCGCCGGTGTCCAGTCGCGTGGCGCGGGTCCACGGTGGGAAGCGGATCTATGTGTCCGGGCTCTTCGCACAGAAGGCGGGCGACGGCGAGGCTCAGGTCCGCGACTTGTTCGCGTCGCTCCAGAACACGCTCCAAATCGCAGGCGGCGACTTGCGGCATTTGGTCAAGGCAACCTACTACTGCTCGGACAACGAGGCCAGTGAAATGCTGAACAAGGTTCGGCCGGAGTTCTACGATCCGCAACGCCCCCCGGCCGCCTCCCAAGCGCCGGTCCGAGGCGTTGCGGTCGCGGACCGGTCGGTTACGATGGATCTGATCGCGGTGACTCCGCCGTAGTGTTGCAGGCTGGGGTCAGGCTTACAGAATTCAATTTTGCTGGTCCAAGACTATGCTAATGGTTGACGGGATGGCCAGCAAAATTGAATTCTGTAAGCCTGACCCCAGTGAGGAGACCCTGAGAGGAGACCTTCCGATGTCTGCTGAGCAACCCTCCCTGACGCGTCGACATTTTCTGGAGCAGAGTTCCGCTGCCGCACTGGGCGCGGCTTGGGTGGCGCACACGGCGCAAGCCCCGGGCGCCTCGGCCGAAATGCGTTATCGCCGCTTTGGCAAGACCGAATTGAAGGTCTCGGAAATCGGGTTGGGCTGCGCGACGGGCCTGAAGTCGCGGATGCTGGGGCCGGAGGGCTTCAACCGCTATCGGGAAGAACTCCCTGCGATCCTGCACAAGCTGCTGGATCTGGGCGGCAACTTCGTCGCCACCGGACGCGGCTACCACGACACGGAAGAGATTCTGGGCAACGCCATGAAAGGCCGCCGTCAGGACGTGATCATCTTCACCGCCCCGGACCCGCCACGCGACGACGTGCCGACGATCATCCAGTGCTGCGAGGAGAGTCTGGGGCATTTCCACACCGACTGCATCGACTGCTACTTCTCGCACGGCCGCTGGAGTGAAGCGTTCTATGAAGCGGCTCTGCAACTTCGCCAGCAGGGAAAAATCCGCTTCATCGGACTCAGCAGCCATGTGCCGGCCGAGCACCGGGCCTGCGTCGAGGCCGGCAAGCTGGACTTTGTCTTCCAGCCCTACAACTACATGGCCCTGGCCAAATGGACGGAGAAGTTCGACCGCAACGACGTGGAGGGGCTGTTCGCCTACTGCAAACAACAGGACGTGGGCGTGATTTCGATGAAGCCCATGACCGGCCACTTTGTGCCCAACTGGGCCAAGGACCGGTCCAACCCGCTGGTCGCCAAGCTGCTGGCGCAATTGCAGCAGTTCGGCGCGGAACACCTGTATCAAGCCCTCTTGATGTGGGTTTTGAAGAATCCCAATGTCTGCTGTGCGGCGGTGGGCATGAGCACGGTCGCTGAAGCCGTCGAGGACTGTGCGGCAGTGGGCCGGCGACTCGCGCAGCGGCATGAGGAGTTGCTCGAGTTGTACGCCGAGGCCGCCACGGGCGACTACTGCCGGATGTGCGAGACCTGCATTCCTTCCTGTCCCGCCGGGATCCGCATTCCGGACGTCATGCGCTACCGCATGTACTACAAGAACTACGGCCACTGCGACGACGCGCGGGAACTGTACGCCGCCGTGCCGGCCGAGCGGCGTGTGACCGCCTGTACGGAATGCGGCGCCTGCCAGCAGGCCTGCCCGAACGGGCTGGCCATCATCGACAAGCTGCGGGAGGCGCATCGGCTGTTAGCTTGAGTTCCAGGGCGGGGCCAGGCACTTCAAACTTCAATCTTCGCCGAACAAAGACCAGCCGTGCGGTTCAACGTTCGCCGGCGAAGATTGCAGTCTGAAGTGCCTGACCCCTGACTTGAAGACGACGGAGCGAAAGAACGGAGCGGCGATCCATGAAAGCGTTAGTCAAGAGTAAATCCGAGCCGGGGCTGTGGCTGGAAGAGGTGCCGGAGCCGAAAATCGGGATCAACGACGTGTTGATCAAGGTGCATCGCACCGGCATTTGCGGCACCGATTTGCACATCTACAACTGGGACGCGTGGGCCCAAAAGACGATCCCCGTGCCGATGGCCGTCGGGCACGAGTTCGTGGGCGAGATCGTCGAAGTCGGCTCGAACGTCACCGACTTCTTTCCCGGCAACATCGTTAGCGGCGAAGGCCACGTGGTCTGCGGGCGATGCCGCAACTGTCTGGCCGGGCGCCGGCACCTGTGCGCCCACACCAAGGGCATCGGCGTCAATCGGCCGGGCGCGTTTGCCGAATACCTGGCGTTGCCGATGACGAACGTCTGGCTGTTGCACGAGGCGGTCGAACCGGATATCGCGGCCATTTTCGATCCGTTCGGCAACGCCGTCCACACGGCGCTGTCGTTTCCCGTGCTGGGCGAGGACGTGCTGATTACCGGGGCGGGGCCGATCGGTTTGATGGCCGTCGCGGTGGTCCGGTACGCGGGTTGTCGCTACGTCGTGGTCACGGACGTGAACCCCTACCGTTTGGAACTGGCCCGGAAGCTGGGCGCGACGCTGGCGGTGGACGCGCGCACGGAGCGTGTTGCCGACGCCCAGAAACAACTGGGCATGGTGGAAGGCTTCGACGTCGGCCTGGAGATGTCGGGGCACCCCGCGGCGTTTCGCGAGATGCTGGCCAACATGTGCCACGGCGGGCGGATCGCCATGCTGGGGATTCCACCCGGCGAGATGGCGATCGACTGGAACACGGTAATCTTCAACATGCTGACCGTGAAAGGCATCTACGGCCGCGAGATGTACGAGACGTGGTACAAGATGACCGTCATGATCCAAGGCGGTCTGGACATCCGGCCCGTGATCACGCACCGTTTGCACTTCACGGAGTTCGAGCAAGGATTTCAGGTCATGAACAGCGGCCAATGCGGCAAGGTCGTGTTGAACTGGAGCGCGTGAGCATGTCGGGCACGGCGCTTCGCCAGGCGTTGATCGCGGCCGGGTTGTGGCCGGCGGCCGACAGTGGGTCCGCGACGAGGTCGCCGCCGGAGCCGGGCGGGGATCTGCTGCCTGCGGTGTGCGGCGCGTGGGCGGAGAGTGTCGAATCCTCCCAGCGGCAACGCCGGAACGCGATCGCGGCGAGGGCCGAATCGTTCCAGCGGGCGATGCACTCCGGTGCCCGGCTGACCTGGGGCGTGCCCGGCAGCGACGCCGCGCGGACCGCGGCCTGGCTGGGAAGCCGGCTGGCATGGTGGCCTGCCGGGGTGCCCGCCGGCCGTCGCGTGGGCCTCGTCAGTTCGCGTTTGGGGCAGGAACTCGATCGGCACCAAGCCTGGTTTGCCGTCTTGCGGACCGCGTGCATGAGGCTCGATCCTCGTCGCGACTTGCTGGTCACCGCCGGCCAGACGGCCGCGCAGCGTTACGTCCAGCGGTGCGGCCGGCTGTTCGGCCTGCCGGTGCTGACGATCGAGGTCGAGCGCGACGACACGCTCTCGTGGACCAGTTGGGGCCGGCTGGTGCGGGACTCGTTCCGTCAGGCCGGTCAAGTGCAACCCGAAGCGGCGGCGAGCGGGGTTCGCGCCCACCCGCTCGCCGCCGCTTCGGGTTTCCGTGGCGGTCTCGCCGCTCCGTTGCGGCGCGTGCTGCTCTCGCCGCCGTTGGCCACGGAAGGGGCGTCGGCCGCGCTCGGCGAACTGGCCGGTCTGCCGGCCGCGGATCGGGCGATCCTGGCCTGGAGCGAACGGATCGTCGCCTTGCACGTCCGGCCGAACGGGAATCTGGTCCGTCTGTTGCAAGCCCGCTTGGGGCAGCCGAGGTTTCCTGCGGCCAGCGTCTTTCTGGCCTTGGGTGCGGAACTCGTCCCGCGTGAACTGGCCGCCGGACTGCTCGATGCGGGCGGCGTGGGTTGGTACGTCATGAACGCCGCCGGGGAACACGATCCCGCGCAGCCTCCTCCGTGGACGCGGGGCGACGTGCCGACAACGACGCCGGCGCCGATTGTTCCCTGTCCGCCGGCGGATGGCTGGGACTACTTGACGCATTGCACGCGGCGGCGGCTCGGGCCCTGGCCGGGTGAAGGCGAGGAGCGGTTTCTGGACGACCTGATCCTGGACCGTGCCGGGGCGGATCATTCCGCGCTGGCCGCCCTGTGGCGGATCGTGCGCAGTGGCCGGCTGATCGCCCGCGGCGAGTTCATTCGCGGCGGAACGCCGGTGGTCAGCTGGACGGCCGTCCCGTTGAGCGAGTTGTCGCCGCTGCGGACCTACCGCGCGCACCTGGGCCGGTGGGACTTCGAGCCGTACGGCATCTGCATCCGCCGCGATTGGCTCCAGCGGCGCGGCGCCCGCCCCGTGCTGTACGGCGACGACCCGATGTGGGACGAACTGTCGGCGGAAGCGCAACCCTTTTTTCAGAAGCGTGAGTCGCGGACCGCGAGCGGCAAGCAGATCGACTGGACGGTCGAACGGGAGTGGCGTCACGTGGGCGACGTGGATTTGAACGAACTCCCCGCCGACGCCGCGCTGTTGTTCGTGCCTGCGGAGGCCGAAGCCCGGCAGTTGGCCGCAGCCAGTCCGTGGCCGGTCGCCGTCCTGGCGGGCGGTCGCTAGCAGTCGATTTCGCTCTTTGTGGGTTTTTACTTGGAGTTGCTCGGAGCGTTCGGCCGATAATGGGGACGCTTCTCGACCGTGCCGGGCCGCCCGGCTCCGGGTACTTCTCTTTCGAGGAAAACCAACTCCATGGCTCATCCCCAACTGCGAGTGTACTTCAGTCCTGAAGATTCACGTGAATCCGTGTTGGCCTCGACCAGTGAACCGATCCGCAATCCGATCACGGTTCCTCTGGGCGAGGTGCTGCCATTGCTGGCAGACGCCGTCCAGACGCGCCGGCTGTGGGTCCAGGACTTTGCGGATGAGCCGATTACCCTCAGCCCCGATCTGTACGAGGTGCTGATGACGTACCAGGAACTGCGGCAGACGGGGTGAAACGCGTGCCGTTCGGTGAACCGGACGTGCTGACGTTGTCGCTCACTTCCCGCCGTTCAGCAACTCCGCCAGTTTCCGCTGCTGCGGTTGCGGCAGGGCGGCGATCAGATGCCGGCTGGGCGCGTCGAAATGCAGGACGCCCGCCAGCCGGTCCGGTTCTCCCCCGCTCAATTCGCGGCGGACGCGGGCCACGAACTCCTCCGGCGTCTCGCCCGGCGACGGCAACTTTGCGACAGGGTAGAACTCGACGTCCCAGCAGGCGTCGAGGGCGGCGGGCGAGGTGACCTGCACGGTGGCCGCATCGACGACCCGATACGTCAGGTCCATGGGCTGCAGCAGCTGAGTCAGCACCTCGCCGACGGGCCGCTGGTTGACGGCCAGCGTGGTCTCGGTGTCGGGCGTCCAGCCGAGCGTTGCCAGGGCCTGCCAGTCCACGACCAGTTCGACGCCGCTCTCCTCGCTCAGCCGACCCAGGATGCGCACGAAGGACGCCGGCTGCAGGAAGTTGAGCGTGACGGGCCGGGACAGGCGAGACGCAGCGCGAGCCCAACGCGGCGTCAAGGAGAACAGCTCCGGGTCGAACTTGGACTGGGGCGGCAAGCCGCGCGCCGCCCGCAGACGCTCGCAGAAGACGATCGTTCGGAACAGCACCGTGTCCTGTTGCTGGATCACCAGCGCGGGCATCTGTTCCCGCATCACGCCGGGGCCACCCGCCGCCTGCCACGTGGCGGGGGCGATGGTGTCCACGATCAAGTCAGCCAGCTGCTGCAATTGTTGCGGATCGCCGCCGACCAGGTCGGACACGGCGTGAGCGTGCGTCCGCCAGACGCCGTCGGGAGGCGGCGGCCGAGTCACCACCAGTTGCTGGTCGCGCACCACGTGCGCGAGTTGCAACGGGCCGAGCACGGCGGTCAGCAACTGGTCCACGGTGATCTCTGATTTCCGCACGCTGACTTTCGTGCGCGGCGTGGCGCGCACCAGCGCCAGAGCGTCCAAGTCCAGCGTAATCGGAATCGTGCTGAAATTCATGACGAAACGGAGGAAGGCTTCCAGCGGCACGTCCGCGAATTCGACCTCCGCGATCTTGTCCTGCAGACGGGCCGGCAGATCGACCTGCCGGGGCTCCGGGCGCGGCGCGGCCGGCTGTTCGGTCGTGATCGGCTCCGGCTCCGAAGACGGCGAGTCCTGGGCAGCCGCCTCCAACGACTTCATGGGGGCCGCGTTCAGATTGGGATCGATAAAGGGAGCGAACGCGTTCAGGGTTTCGGACAGCGCCGCCGTCTCGGTCGGACGCTTGTCGTCCTTCACGGGTTTCGGCCCGGACTCCTGGGCGCCGGACTCCGCCTCCGCGGGCTTGGTCTCCGCGGACTGCGTCTCCGCGGGCTGCGTCTCCGCGGGCTGCGTCTCGGCGGGCTTGGTCTCCGCGGCGCCGGGATTCTGTGTCGGAGGTGAATCGGCGGGCTGGTCGGCAGGCTGGGATGCGGCCGCAGCGTCGGCAACTGGGATGTCGGCCGCCTTCGGCATCTCGGTCGCCGGCTTCGCGGCCGGGGCCGGCTTCGCGCCGGTCGCCAACGGTTCTGCGGCCGGCGTCTGAAGCCGGGCGGCGTCACCCGGAGCGCTGGCCGCCACACCGGCGGTCTCGGAATTCGGCCCGGCGGCACGCAGGGCAAAGAAGCCCAACACGCCCAAGGCCAACGTCACTCCCGCGACCGCTGCCGCGCCCAGCATCAGCCACTGCTGGCGCTGCGACGCGGCCGGGGCAGCTTCCTCGCCGGTCGCCCAGGGTGGCGGGGCGGCGGGGTACTCGCCGGCCAGCGGCGGCGCGGCTACCGGTTCGACTGGTGGCGACTCGATGCCCGTGTCCAGGTTCGCGGCGGACGCTTCGCGTTCGGCAAGCAAGGGGACATCCGGTGGGCGCGAGACGCCGTCGGCTGGAGGCAGCGGCGCGGCGAGCGGCGGATTGCATTCCGGTTCGGGTTCCGTCGATGCGGCTGGTAGCGGTGGCGCCGGCGGCAGCGAGGACGCCGGCACCTCATCCGCATTCGCCTCACGCCAGCCCTCCGGCGGTTCGACCAGGACCATGCTCCCGCACTTGGGGCAGATTTGAATCTCGCCAATGGTCGCAGCGTCACGGACTTTGAGCCGCTGCTGGCAGGTGGTGCAGGTGATAGTGAAGAGTTCCACAATCCGTCGCCTCGTTCTGCCGAAAAGACCGCGGGACGCGATCCCGCTATGTTGATTGTAAGCCCTGAAACGTAAGATGAGTACCGTTTAGCCGCCGCACCGGCCGGTTTTCGAGTGGTTTTGTGGAAAGAAAGGATCTTGACGGTCCGCAGCCGCACGCACCGCTCGAGCACCGCACGCAGGCGCCGAGGGCCGCCGGACGCTTAACCCGAACCCAACCGCGACGGCATGCGGCAGGAACCCGCGCGTCCTGAAGAAAATCGAGTGGAACCCATGCAAGCTGCCCAGATCCTGGTGATTCTCTACATCTCTCAGGCGACCGCGTGGACTGCCGATGCCCCTGCGAAAGAATCGGCCGTTCCGGCGGAAGAACTTGTCTGGTACGACGACTTTTCGGACCCCTCGCGATGGAAACCGCAGCCCGCCTGGCTGGCAAACCCGTCGGCAACGGCCGCCATCGCCGGCGTCGCCGGCGTCGCGGAGTTCTGCGTGGACCGACCGCACCAAGGGATGAAATGGTCGCGAGATCTGCCCCCGGCGGCGCTGGCCGAAACCCCGTGGCTGGCGATGCGGTATCGCGCCAAGAATTTGAATCAGCAGCACGGCGACTACGCGATCTACGTGCGGGATGGCAAGGCGAAACGACAGCTGTCGCCTTGGATGCCCGGCGATCTGGTGGCGGACGGCGCCTGGCACGTCGCGGCCGTGAACGTCAGCGAGCTGACCGACCGCCCGACCGTGGACCAGATCGCCGTCCAAGTCCAGGCCGGACCCGCAGGCGCGGCGACGTTATCGCTGGACTGGATCGGATTCTCCGACGTGCCGCCGGCCGGCGCCCTGATCCTGGGACGGCGCGACGCCGTTCCTTGCCCTGCCGACTGGGTCGCGCCGCCGAGCGAGGCCTGGACCGCGCAGCCCTCCTGGCTGGCCAATCCGGCCAGTCCGGATTCTCATCACACGACGACCGCCGCGGGGATCACGCGGTTTCGCGTCACGACGCCTGGCCGCGGGATGAAATGGTCCTGGTCGCTGCCGGCGCCCGTCGATCCGGCAGGCTTTCGCTACGCCGTCATGCGTTTTCGGGCCCGCAACCTCTCGCCCCACGGTCACTATGCCTTGTGCTTTCTTGGCAAACCGCTGGCAGGCGACGTTGACTATCAAGTCGTGCTCTCGACCGGCGAATTGACCGCCGACGGCCGCTGGCATACAGTTTGGGCGAGCCTCGGCGAGTTGGCGGCGAAACTCGCACCGGTGACCGGCCTGGCCTGCGAAGTCCAGGCGGCGGCGAGCGATGCGGAGTTGGAGGTTGCGGAGATTCGCCTGGCGAACCGCTTGCCTCCACAGCCGCTGTCCGAGGCGTGTTCCTGGCGTCCGGGCGCGACGTTCGAGACTTTTCAGAGCGTCCCGCTGCCGGCGGACGCCAGGACGGACGGCGATCGCTGGCTGCAGCGGTTGCGGCTGACCGATTGGCCCGCGACGGAGCGCGTCACGGTCGAAGGCATTCCGTTCCTGCTGGCCGCGCGGCCGCGGCAGTTGGCCGCAACGTCGATTCAGGACAAATCGCCACTGGCGCTGGCTGCGGATTGTCGGGGCCGCGAGGTGTTTCTGCTGTTGCTGGCCAAGTTTTTCGGCCCGGACGAGCCGGTCTTTGGCGGCGGCCGGCTGAAGGCGATCAGCGACGTCGACCGTTTCCGGCTGCAGCTGCAGTACGACGACGGAACGGCCGACGAGTGTCTGCCTTGGAACATCAGCGCCGGTCGGTTCGGCGTGATCGAGGGCGCCCAAGTTCTGGCGGCGGCGGCGGACGGCGCCAAACGCCTTCGCCAGATTGTCGTCTGCGACGGGACGCGGCAAGGCGCCTTTGCCGTCGCCGCATGTTCGGCCCGCATCGCGGGCGAGCGCGGGTTTCCGCAGGTGCTGGAGGACACGCCGCCACTGGTGCATCGGCCGACGGTGACGACGGCCTTTCCGCCGCCCCAATTCAAGATCTCCGGAACGCACTTGCATGTCGCCAGCGGAGGCCTGGCCGCGGAAATCGCTTGGGACGGGTTGCCGAGTTGGCGAAGGCTGGAGCAGCGGGCCAGCGGCTGGGATTTGTTGCCGGGTCCGAATCCGCTGGTCGGTTTGACCGTGGATGGCCAGGCGATCGTTTCGGCGAGCGTCCAGTTGCGCGACTTGGCGGCGACAGCCGATTCCTGCACCGCGGAAGACGCGATCGACGGCGCACCGGGATTGACCTTGACGATCACCGTCGAAGCTGCCGGCGACGGCAGTCTGGCCGCTGGCGCAGCGGTGGCCAACCAGGGCCTGCAGCCGCACCGCGTCACGCTCATCGCCCCACGACTCGGTCCGTACCGTTTGTCGGCCGACGCACTGGCGGCGCACTACCTGGTTCCCAAACGCGGCGCGGCTTTCGACAATCGGCCCTGCAATTACCGCGAACGCTATTGCGGGCTCTTCCCCCTGCAGTTTCTCGATACGTTCAGCCCGGCCGACGGGCGCGGGTTGTCGTTACGGACCGAGGACACCGACTGCGCGTGGAAGCACTACCTGCTCGAAAAGACGGGCGTCGATTTCAGCGCGGGCGTCGAATACGCGGAGCGAATGCTGGCGCCCGGCGAGCGATTCCAGACGCCGCGAACGGTCATCCAGCTGACGGACGGTTTCTGGCTCCGCGGCTTCTCGGCCTATCGCGATTGGCTGCAGACGTTCTACCAGCCGGCCGCCCCGCGTCTGGCCTGGTTCCGCGAGGTGTTCAACTTCCGCCAGCGGTTCCTGCACTGGCTGGACCCGCTGTACGACGGTCAGCAGATTCACCTGCAGCGGGCCGTGGACGAAGCGGTCCGGGAGTTCGGCGGCATCGACTACCTGCACCTGTTCGACTGGGGCAATTGCGGGCCGCACGGCCGGATCTACGGCCGCACGGGCGACTACTCGCCGTTCGACTTCCTGCAGGGCGGGCAGGCGGCGTTGCGCGACGCGATCGCGGGCGTCCAGCGCCAGGGGGTTCCCGTCGGGCTGTACATCGAAGGCTATCTGCTGGACGAGCGCGGCAGGCTGGGAGGGCAATTCGGCAAGGCCTGGCAGTTGATCGACGCCGCCGGTCGCGGAGCACGCTGGCCGGACAGCAACGAGATCGACATCTGCTCGTACGTCCCCGCGTGGCGCGAGGTCCAGGCTGCGACGTACGCGGAGAAAGTCCGGCAGTTGAACGTGGACGGAATGTACATCGACGAGTACGGTTTTGCCAGCTCGCATTTCGACTGCTGGTCCGCCGAGCATGGCCACGCCCGGCCGGGCTATGCGGTGATCGGCGAGCGCGAAACGACACGGGCAATCCGCCACCGCGTCGGCCGTGAGAAGACCGGCGTGGCGATCTACACGGAGGAATCGCCCGTGGACGTGGTCACGCAACTGCAGGACGGCAGCTTCACCTATGCCATGTCTACCGCCGGCCGCACGACGACCCGCGTGCCGCTGAACGTGACGCGGTTTGCCCTGCCCAGCTTCAAGACCATCGAAATCCTGTACTGCGACAAGCCCACCGCCAGCTGGGCCACGGGCGTCAAGTGGGTGTTCTTCAACGGGGAAGCGATCTGGCTGGAGGGGCCGGCGGCGGAGTGGTTCGAGCCGGAAACGCGAGCCGCCATCCGCCGCTGTTACCGTTTGTTGCGCGAACACCGCGACGCGTTCACGAGCGACCGCCCCACGCCGCTGTTCCCCACGCTCCTCGGCGGCGTGTACGCCAATGCCTTCCCGGCTCGGGACAAAACCGTCTACACGCTGTACAACTCCCGCCACCGCACGGTGCGTGGAGGTCTGTTGTCGCTTCCTTGGAACGACGGCGCCTCCTGCGAGGATGCCTGGAACGGCTGTCCGGCAACCGTTGCTCGTCAGGGCGAGCGGGCGGTCGTCACGCTGGAACTCGGCCCTCACGACGTAGGCTGCCTGGTCGCACGGCAGAAACCGTGAACCGCGCCCCGCGGTGCGGACACCGCCCCTGGCTCCAGCGCAGGCCGGCGAGCCTCGTTCGAGAGATCACGGTCCGGTGTTTGCTGCTGATCCTCCCACGCAGTGCGATGGCTGCGGTGAGGTGGCGACAGTCGTCTTTCGAACGATGCGGAATCTGCCGTGCGAGCGGATCGCGGACGAGACGTCGACCGCAACTCGAACGTGAACCCGAGCCACGGAACCTCAGGTCGCCGCCAGGTCGTCCAGCGGCGGATACCAGAGCGGCAGTTGGGGAAGCAGCGCGCCGGCCAGGTCGAAGCCGCGCCGATTGGAAACGAACAGGGCGCCTTGGCTGGCGGCTTGCTGGACGTCCAGGTGCCCCAGCAGCAATTGCCAGAATTGCGGCCATTCGCACCGCACATGGGGCCGGCCGAGCCGTCTGCGCGTCAGCCGACTAGCGTCCGGCGTGATTTCCAGCGCCAGCGGTTGTTCGCCGATCACGAACCCCAGTTCGCGCTGCGCGTTCGGCTTTTCAAACCGCAGCCGGGATCGCAACTCAGCGTGCAACGCCGACACGAGCCGGGCCGTATCGAGGACCTTGACCATGAAAGCCCGGCCGCGATCCAGCTCGAGTTGGCGAAACACGCCTTGGGAGGCAAGCAGCGTGCTGTGCAGGGGATGATTCGGCGGAAGATCGACGCGAATCTCGCGCAAGTCCCGTTCGACGGCGTCGCTGCAGAAACGGGCCAGCAGCCGCGCCGCCGCGTCGGGGCGTTCCGGCGTCGTGGCCAGTTCCACAATCCGTTCGTTGCGGGCCGCGGCGTAACCGACAATAGCCGAAAACGTCCCGTCCAGCTCGATCTCCGGCGAACCTTCGATCGCCACATAGATCCGATCGTAGCCGCGCCGATTGACCAACCACCGCCAGCCGGCTTCCGAGCGCGCGAACGAGCCGTAAGCTTGACGCGTTTGCCACTCGTGCATCCGGATCACCGCGGCGAGTTCGACGCGACGCAGATAGCGCAAGTGCAGTGCGGGCGGCCCCGCCGCCTTGAAGCGGCGCAGCGACGAAGGCTCCAGTTCGCGGAGTTGAGCCAACACGTGATGACAGCCGGCTACCGAATAGGTGTGCCGGCCGCACACGATCCAGCCGCGGCGGCGGTAGAAGTCGGGCTCCGAAGTCCGCAGCAACCCCAGCAACGCACCCTCCGCGCGCATCCTCTGCTCGGCGGCAGCTAGCAGCGCCGAGGCGTACCCGCGGCCGCGATACTCCGGCAACGTGGCGACGTCGGCGACGTACGCGACCGGCAACGTGGCGGCGCCGAACCGCATTTCCCGCCGGATCAGACGCAGGTGCGCGGCAACGCGGTCGCCGTGCTTGATCAACAGCCGATCGCGCGGCTCGTAGGTCGGTTCATCCAGCTGCGATTGAAACTCGGCGCCGGACGGTTCGTGAGAGACGCTCAGCAGGAATTGATGGACGGCGGGGTGGTCCCCGGCGGTGCCGGGCACGGCCGCGATCCCCGCCACACTGCCCCGCGGCACGCCGGGGTGACGCGCGGTGTCCGTCGCGCGTGCGAGAGCGGTGGAAGTCATTTCCCAGAATCCTTCTTTGCGAGATTCCTTCGATCCGACGGCCATCACTCGCCGGCCGCGCAGCGGACGTTGCGACGAGGGCCCGCTTCCTTCTGATGCGTAAGTTAGACGGTCCTGTCGGAAAGGTCCAGTAGGAGTGGCCGCAAAATATTTTCCGAAAAGAGACAGAAGGCAAACTCGCGCGAGGCGAGCTGCGCCTGACGCCGAAGCTCGACGCTCCACTGCCGCAGCTGCGTCTCCGTCTGCACGCGACGATCTTCCAGCGCCGAACTCAACTGCGCGTTCAGACGTTCCAGCGCCCGCTGCCGGACCAGACGTTGGCCGCGTGGCAAGTCGCTTGCGATCCAGGCTCGCTTCTCGGCAAGCGCGGCCTCGAGTCCCGCCTCCGGCGCCAGATGACGCTCGGGCTGAAACCGCAACTCGCGGAGCAGCCGCTTGCCGTCCCGGATGGCTTGCGTCAGCGCGCGCGTGCGATCCTCGAACAGCAACACGGTCGCGGACAGCGTGACGAAGCCGGGCGGCCGCAGGCCGAAGAAACGGGCCACAATCAGATCGGTCAGCTGATCGTACTTGGCTCCGCCGATGCCGTGCAGAAACAGGTCGCTTAGCACCAGCCGCGCGTACATCGTGGTCACCAGAGCCCGCGGCCGCAGCTTGATTCCCTGCCGGCCTAGCGCGATGAGCGCCTCCACGGCGCAGGCGGCGTCGTCGCCGTCCGCCAACGGAAGCCGGACGCGGATCGGCCCGCGGTCGGTCAACTCCAAGCCGTCCCGGCCGGCCCGCACGAAGGCCCGCTGGCGAGCTGGCGCAGCGTCGCTCCACAACCAAAACGGCGCTTCCTGCCAGTCGCCGTCCCGCTCCAGGTCAGGCACCGGATGCGAACGGCTGCGGACGTGATTCACCCGGCGGTACTCCCGCAGCGACGCGTTGTGGATCTCCCGAAACCGCGGGAGGTGGGCCAGCAAGTGAGCGGCGAAGCGGGCAAACGACGACGTCTGGCAGACGGTGCTCAACGGCACCTCCCAGGTGCTCTGGCCCCAGCGGCCCTCCAGTCGATGCCGCGCCTCGCTCAGGCAGCGGCCCAGGTTGGGCGACCGTTGCAATGCCTCCAGCACGAGTTGCCAGTACTGGTCCAGCAGCGGCCGCGCGAGCATCCCGCGGCTGGCCGCGCGGACCCGCTCGGCGAACGACGCGAACAACTCCGCGTCGGCGACGTCGCGTTGTTCGTAAGGAATCGTCTCGACCGTCCGGTCGAAGGACACGGGGACAACCTGAGACTCCGCCGGAGAACCGCTGGGTACGCGGATCGACAAATTGCGGAGAATATCGTTGTCGATCAGCAGATTCACCGCCTGCCCGCCGTGCCGGCAGGCCAGCGCCGATAAGGCGAAGTTCTTGAACCAGACTCCGGGGTGAAACAGCTGCGGCTGATGCCCGGCCAGCAGGAGCGGGCCGTCTGGGCCCGGCGGTGCGGCCACGTCGCGATAGGCACCCGTGTACCGCCGCGCGTCCTGCAGCAGGCTTCGGCGGGCCTCCGCACGAAGCGCGGACAGCGTCAGGCCCTGGACATCGTACGCCGCGTCCGGCCCGTCGCTCCGGTTCCGCTCCAGCAGCCGGCCGATCGCTTCCGCGGGCGGCTCCAACAACATCTGACCATGCCCGCGCGGCGCCCGGATCGGTTGGTAGGTGAGGTGCTCAGGCATGGACGGACCGGTTACCAAACCACGCGTCTTCCTTCGACTGGCTACGACGCCGCAGCCAGCGCCTCCGCCGCGACCGGCTCGCCGCGTGCGCGGACGGCTCGCAGACTACGTTCCAGCACATCGTAGTAGTGCTGCAGCCGCGTGGCCGCGTTGTCGAGTTCTCCGCCGAACGAACGCGATTCATCCAAGTAGACCAACGGCACCGGCAATTCGATGAGCTTCAGCCCGGCGGCCACCGCCTGGACCCACAACTCGATCGGCATCGCATATCCCGTCTCCGTCAGATGCAGACGCTGCAGCGCACGAACCCGATACGCTTTGAACCCGCAAAACGCGTCGGTCAGGTGCAGCCCCAGACGGCGGTTCAATTCGTCCGTGATCCGGCGATTGATCCGCTGCCGGTCCGCCGGGGGCTCGCTGTCGCCGTCGAACTGCCGCAGGTAGCGGCTGCCCGAGACAAGGTCGGCGTGGGCACAAGCCGCGACGAACTGAGGAATCCGCTGCGGCTCGTGCTGACCGTCGCAGTCGATCGTGACCAGGCAATCGTAGCCCTCGCGAACGGCAAACTGAAAGGCCGTCTTCAAACCGGCGCCGTAGCCCCGATTGCGCGCATGTCGGACCACTTGGATGTCGTTGCGGGCCGCGAGCAGTTCCCCCGTGCCGTCCGTCGAGCCGTCGTCCACGACCAGAACTTCGGGGCTGTACTCGCAGACCTCATCCAGGACGTCGTCCACATAACGGACTTCGTTATAGACAGGCAAAGCTGTCAACCAGCGATAATTCATAGCGCCATTCCGGGGTTCGGTAGTTGTCATCTGACCGCCGACACGCCATTCTAGGCGATCAGAGGCACGGGTCAATGAACAAGTTGCAGACAAGACCGCCCGCCGTTCGAAGAATTCGCTTTACGGCCGGCATCCGCGTTTCATTTCGCCTGACCGCGCGGGTCTCGAAGCGATGCAGAGGGAATCTCGGATGGTAGACGTCAGCAGTACGGCTCGTAAGATCATCAGCAACGTGGAAAACGTCATCGTGGGCAAACGGCAACAGCTGGCGCTGTCGCTCGTCTCCTGGTTTTGCGAAGGCCACATCTTGCTGGAGGACGTGCCGGGCGTGGCCAAGACGATGTTGGCCCGAGCTTTGGCGTCCAGCGTCGGCTGCAATTTCAAACGGATTCAGTGCACTCCAGACCTGTTGCCGACAGACGTGACCGGGACGTCGATTTTCAATCAGAAAAGCGCTGAATTCGAGTTCCGGCCCGGCCCCATCTTTGCCCAGATCGTCCTGGCGGACGAGATCAACCGCACCACGCCGCGCACCCAGGCGGCGCTGCTGGAGGCCATGGCCGAACGCCGCGTGACCGTGGACGGCGTGACCCGCGAGTTGCAGCCGCCGTTTCTGGTCATCGCCACCCAAAATCCGATCGATCACGAAGGCACCTTCCCGCTGCCGGAGGCCCAACTGGATCGGTTCCTGATGCGGTTCAGCTTAGGGTACCCCAGCATGGACGAGGAGTTGAAGATGCTGGCCATGCTCCAGCACGGGCATCCGTTGGACCGCCTCCAGCCGGTGGTCGCCGCCGAGGAACTGATCGCCTGCCAGCAAGCCGTCCGCGAAGTCGAAGTCCATGACAAGGTGCGCCAGTACCTGATGCAAATCATCCACGACACGCGGGAAAACGAAGATCTGGCACTGGGCGCCAGCCCTCGCGCCTCAATCGCCCTGTTCCGGACTTGCCAAGCCATGGCCGCCATCCGCGGTCGCAAATTCGTGCAACCGGACGACGTCAAACGGGTGGCCGGTCCGGTGCTGACGCACCGCCTGATCCTGCGGCCGGAAAGCCGCCTGCGGAAGATCACCGCCGAACACATCCTGAGCGAACTGATCGCCGAAATCGCCGTGCCGACGCTGGACGAATGACGGCCAGGCTGCCGCCGCTCGCCTGCTGACAAACGGCACAAGACGGCCGGCGGACCGGACGAGCCGGAGCCGCCGAGGCTGGCGACACCTGGCCGGAAGGCACCGACAACGACCTTCGAATCCCTCTTTCTGGTCAGAGAATTCGGGGTACTCACCAAGACCGACTGCCCACCAGGGCCTCGTAACCCGCCGCGTTTCCTCGCCGCCGGTTTAAATCAGCCCAATCTCGATTGCAGGCGATGTCGCCCGCGAACTAGAATTGTGGGTAGGAGTTGGCGCAGGGACATCGGCTGCCTTTGGGGAGAGTATCCACCGGTCGTATCTTTCGATCGTTTCTTTTTTCTGCGGACGATCGGTTGGAACTCGCAGTCAGGCGTAGCGGTCCGGAGCTGCCGTGTTGGCTTGGGGTATCGTTTTCTTCGTCCTTCTTGGGAAAGGTCCTGACATGGCTGGGAGATCTCGCAGAGGCTTTACGCTGGTGGAATTGCTGGTGGTGATTGCCATCATTGGGATCCTGGTAGCCCTTCTGCTGCCGGCGATCCAGGCGGCGCGCGAGGCGGCGCGGCGGACGCAATGCACGAACAACATGAAACAGCTTGGCGTGGGCTTGCACAATTATCACGACACCCACAAGTCGTTTCCGTTCGGGTGGATGGTCGATTTGCCCACGGGCAACCTGGGTCCTGGTATGAACGCGCAAGTCTGGGGCGTGTTGCTCTTGCCGTTCATCGAACAGCAGCCGCTGTTTGACCGGTACGACATGCGCGTACCGACCCTCAATGAAATGGTGGCGTTGTTTCCTGCCGCGACCGTGGCCGCGAACATGGAGGTGATCCAGACGGTTGTCCCCACGTACATCTGCCCGTCGGCGCCGGGAGACGCCGAGAAGCGAGTCTACAGCGGGGACTTCAATCCCGATCTCCCCGTGACGTTTCGCGCGGCCCCTTCCGACTATTGCGTGGCTTCCGGCGTGCGCAGCACCTACGCGAATTTGGCGTATGCCAGCTATCCGGTCAGCTCTCGTGACGGAGCCTTGCAGTACGCCGGCAGAAGTCCGTACGGTACCGCGCGTGCCAGCACGATGGCCGCCATCCTGGACGGCACGTCGAACACGATCCTGCTGGGCGAGCGACTCGGAGGCGACAAGATCTACGTGGGGCGTCAGATGCGGACGGCGACGCCCTACGACTTGCTCGGCAAAGCCAACGGCGGCGGCTGGGGCGATTTGCTCAACGGCGAACACTGGCTGGAAGGGTCCGTGCAGGGCGAAACCGCGCCGGCGGCAGGTCCGTGTGCCATCAACTGCACCAACCGCCGCGGAGCGAACTTCTTCGGGATGCATCCGGGCGGGGCGATGTTCCTGCTGGCCGACGCCTCCGTGACTTTCTTCAGCGACTCCATCGCGCCCTTTCAACTCGCTTCGCTGATCACCCGCGCCGGAGGCGAGCCGTCTTCCAACTAGCGTCCATCCTTGGAAAGTCGCTGTGTACGATGGCACGGTTGCGCGAAATGGGGTCAGGCTTACAGAATTCAATTTTTGGCCGAGCAGAGTCGCAGGACGTGGCTGGCACCAAGCTCGGCCAAAAATGGAATTCTGTAAGCCTGACCCCAGCACGGAAACCGTGACTTCATCAACGACGCGGAAAAGTGTCGAGATCCCGTTTAATGCTAGTGCCGATTGCCGTTCCGCGAGTCCCGCAACGGTAGCAGCGTTGGCCGAAACAACTTCCCGATTTCGCCGCGAAGGGGTCCAGCCATTCGGTTTCAAGAAGTTATTTCAGCCGTCGTTGCTACGTCCGTGAACGTTGCGGTTTTTTCCGGAAAGAGTGAACCCGATGATGAAACACCAAATCGCCCGTGTGCTGGTCCTTGTGAGCATCGCCGGCACGTGCCTTTCGACCGCCTCGTGCCAGAAGACGGACCCGAACCGCAAAGAGACGATTCCCGTCTGTGGCGAAGTCTACGTCGACGGCCAACCGGCTGCCATGTTGCAGATTCAATGCCATCCGGTCGAAGGCATGGATACCCAGCAGCCGACGATTACTCAGGCGGTTACCGACCAGGAGGGTAAATTCCAATTGGCGACGTACGAGGCGGGCGACGGGGCGCCGGTCGGCGAGTACAAGCTGACCTTTGTCTGGCAGAATTTCAGCGCGGTGGCCGCCTCCTATTCCGGCCCCGACAAATTGAAGAAACGCTATGCCGACCCAGGCAAGTCGCCGTTTCCGCTGCGGGTGGAAAAGGGCAAACAGGTCGACCTCGGCCGCATCGAGTTGTCGACCAAGTAGCCCGCCCCGCCAAGTGTGCCGCAAAACGGACGCCGGTACGCCGGTCCGGAACCGGAGGCCAGGGCGTTTGCGCGCAGCGGGGCGCGGATCAGCCCAACGGGGACCCCGACGCGCTCCGCGCGAAAGGGCCTCAGACGCTGCCCGGAGTCCGGAGACTATCTGGGAGACTCGCCGTTCGCGTCGGCCGACGCCTCGGGACCCGTCTCGTCACCGCCCACGACGATCCGGTCGATGGCGATGCCCAACTGGCGGAGTTTCGTGCGCAACGTCGTCCGCGTGACCCCCAGGATCCGGGCGGCTTCCAGTTGGTTGCCTGCGGTACGGCGCAGCACGCGGGTGATCAATTCGGTTTCCATCCGCGCCAGGGCCTGGTCGTACAAATCCTCCACGCCCGCCGTCATCCGTTCGCTGACGAACCGCTCCCAGTACTCGGCCCCGCCGTCCTCACCGGCGCAACTGGCCAGCGCCGACGACTGGCCGCCCCGGACAATCTCCGGAAGGAAATCGGCCAGCAGCACCGGCCCGGTCGTCTGCAGCACCGACTGGCGGAGGACACTCTGCAGTTCCCGCACGTTGCCGGGCCAGGCGTAGCGCCGCAGCATGTCCAAGGCGGCCGGCGACACCGCGCGCACCTCTTTTTTCAAATCCCGCTTCGCCCGCAACAGGAAGTAATCGACCAGCAGCGGCAAGTCCTCGCCGCGTTCGCGCAACGGAGGCAACTGGATCGTGAAGCCGTTCAGGCGGTAGTACAGATCGGCGCGGAAGTGATTGCGGGCCACCATGCGTTCCAGGTCACGGTTGGTGGCGGCAATCACGCGGACGTCGGCGGCGATCGTCTCGTTGCCCCCCACCCGCTCGAAACGCTGCTCCTGCAAAACCCGCAGAATCTTGCTTTGCAGGGCCGGCGACATGTCGCCGATTTCGTCCAGAAACAGCGTGCCGCGATGGCACTGCTCGAACTTGCCGATCCGGCGGCGGTCCGCGCCGGTAAAGGCCCCTCGCTCGTACCCGAACAACTCGCTCTCCAGCAGCGCTTCCGGGATCGCGGCGCTGTTCACTTCCATGAACGGGCCGGACGAACGGTGACTGTGGTGATACAGCGCGCGGGCCACCAGTTCCTTGCCCGTTCCGCTTTCGCCGCGAATCAACACGGTGACGTTCTGCGAAGCGACCCGGCCGATGGCCTTGTACACCAATTGCATGGCCGGACAGCGGCCGACCAGCGCGTCGCCTTCGGCCGGAAGGCCGGCTGCGGCGTCTTGCAGGGCGACAGGCTGCCGCGTCCAGCGACGGATTTCCAACGCCTGGTCCACCAGCTTGCGGACCTCGGCAAAGTCCAAGGGCTTGAGCAGATAGTCCAACGCCCCCAGTTTCATCGCCTCGATGGCCGTGTCGCTGTTGCCCGAAGCGGTCATGAAGATCACCGGCAGCCGGGAGTCGATTTCCTTCAGCGACTGAAACACCTGCAGGCCGGTCTGGTCGGGCAGGACCAGATCCAGAACCGCCACGTCCGGACGCGTCTCGGCGACCAGCCGCCGGGCCTCGGCCGCGTTGGCCGCCGTCAGCACCTCGATGCCCACCTTGTCGAACATCCGCCGGAACAGGTGCAGCACGGTGGGTTCGTCATCGACGACTAACAGCGACGGCATCCGTCCAGCCTCACTCGTGCATGGCAACCAGCGCCGCGCGTTGCCCCAGATCGTCATGCCGCCGCTGGTGGCGGGACAGGGCCAGCTGGAACCGGTGAAACCGCGACTCGACGTCGTCCCACGTGGAGACGGGACGAACGGACGAGCCCGTCAGTTCGCCGACCTCTTCCAGTTGGCTCAACAGTTGCGGATGTTCGTCGCGCAGCCCTTCCAGTTCGTCCCGAAGCTCCGGTTGCTCCTCCAGGAGTTCCTCCAGCGTTCCGTCGTTTTCTTCCAGGAAGAACAGCGTCTGCAACCGGCTGGAAAGATCGGACACCCGATCCGGCACCGCGTCCGTGGGTACCGCAGACCAGCCCCACGACGAATCCGCATCGGCATCCGCGAGGTCCTCGAGCAGTTCCGCCAACTGGTTCAGCAGCCGATGCACCTGGTCGCGCTGGGAACGCAAATCCCCGCGCCGTGTGGTTACTGTGCTCACCATGATCCGCAGCCCCTTTCGCCTGGTGTCTCAAAACGTGCCACCGACGCCACGGAGAGACGCTTGGGCGAGCCGCAACGGATGTCGTACTTGAGAAGCAATCCTGTCAAAGCGTCTCCGCAACTATATATGGTCTAGCACTGGGCCGGGAAAGTCAAGCCATCCCGGCTGTTTTCCGCCCTCGGCGCCGAGCGTTAAGCCCCTGTCCAGCAACAACTTCGCAGGGCGGAATTCACTCCGTCCGAGCGGCCTGAAGTCCGCCCCGCGAGAGAACCTTGGAGTGGATCTTGGCCAGGCGCCAACTCCAGGCCGGCGGCGGCTCGAGGCCGGCGGCGGCGCTGCGGAGATTCTACGGTTCGTCGTCGGAGTCGGGGTCGTCTGCCGAGGCGGCGGCGTCGGGAGCCGGCTTCAGGGGCACGGTCCAGAGGTAGATGTAGTGCTCGACGGCGTCCTGCTTCGACGTCATGGTGATCGTCTTGTCCGGCGGATAGCCCTCGATGGAGTAATCGTGCGCGACGATCCGCGTGCCGGGCTTCATCTTTTGCAACTGCGGAACCAGTTTCTTGTTCATCCAGGGCAGCAGATAGATCGACACCACGGTGGCTTCGCTGAAATCCACCGTAAAGATGTCCTTCCGCTCGACGCGGACCAGCTTCTCCACGCCGTTGCGTTTGATGTTCTCCAGTGATTCGCGGATCCGCACCGGATTCAGGTCGAACCCGACCGCGCGACAGCCGTACTTCTTGGCCGCCATGACACAGATGCGTCCGTCGCCGCAGCCCGGATCGTACAGAAGGTCGTCCTTCTTGACCTGGGCCACTTCCAACATCTTTGCCACCACGTCGTGAGGACTGCCGACGTAGACCACGTCGGGGGCGCGAGCTTCGGTGGTGTCCTGGGCCGCGGAGGCGGTCGGCAGGACAAGGGTCAAGGCGAACAGAATCAATCCACTCACACAGATCAAACGACTCATGCCAATGCTCCTGTGAAAAACTTCGCCGAATCGCGTCTCAATCGCAGCCGCAACGACCCCGTCAGGCGGGCGAACCGACCTGGCGGCCGCGCACCGCCGGCCCGCTAAGACCCCGGCGGCCTGGCGGCCTGGCTGTTGCCCGACCATTGACTGAACAGGTACAGCGGCAGACCGACGGCCAAGGGAACCAAGCCCAGCAGAGAGAGCCCCTGGGCGTATTCGATTGCAGAAAACAACATGAAGTGGCACATCCCGCAGAACAGGATCGGCTCCAACGGATACAGGGGGGCGGAGAACGGCCGGCGGATGTCGTGATCGATGGCCCGCAAAATCATCATCGAGTAACCGGTGAGCAGAAAGAAGCCCCAGAACACCGGCGCCGTCGCGGCCACCAGCGTGTCGAAGCCGCCAAAGTACTTGTCCCACGGCAGGGGACTGAGCAGGATGACCGTCATGCCCCGGTCCACGCAGTCGCGCCCCAACTGCGTGCCGACGATCAAGATCAGCAACAAGGCGATCGCGCTTTGCGTCAACAGCGAGCGGACGGGCGTACCACGCTGGACGTTCCAACGGCCCAGCCACGCGAAGACGCGGTGGTCCGCCCCCAGGCTCACGTAGATCCGCGAACCCGTGAAGATCAAGCCGTTGATCGCCCCCAACGCGGAAGCCATCACCAGCAGACTGATGCCCTTGGCGCCCCAGGTCCCAAAGGCCAGACGCGCCACATCGGCGGCAGGGGCGCGGGAAGCACGCACGCCTTCAAAGCCCAGCCCCCACAGCAACGCGGCGTTGATCAGCAGGTAGATGACGGTGATGCCGCCCGTCCCCAACAACAGCGCCAAGGGCATATTGCGATGGCGATGGCGGACCTCGGCGGCCACAAAGGCGGCGTCGTTCCAGCCGCCGTAGGCGTACAACACGAACACCATCGCCAGCCCGAATCCAGGGCCCTCCATGCCGGTCTGGGCAGCCCACGAGGCGTCTGTGCCCCAAGCAAATCCGGCGACGACGATCGCGCCCAAGCCCAAAACCTTGATCCCCGTCAATAGGTTCTGCACGGCCTTTCCAAACACGACGCCAAACAAATTCAGCCCCGTCAGCACCACCACCGAACCGACCGCCAACCAAACGGAATGCTTCGCGTCCCAGCCGAACAGCGTGACCGCATAGTCGCCAAAGGCATAGGCCATCGCGCCGATGCTGCCCGTCAGGATCACCGTCAGCTGGGCCCAGCCGAACAAAAAGCCCACCCAGCGACCAAAGGCCCGCGTCAGGTACACATAGTCGCCGCCCATCCGCGGATAGGTCGTCGCCAGTTCGGCGTAGCACAGGGAGCCGATCAACGCCAAGACGCCGCCCAACAGCCAACAACCAAGCCCTAGCCAAGGCCCATGCACGTTGGCGAACACGTTCTGAGGCGTCTTGAAAATGGCCGTCCCGACGACGATGCCGACGATGATGCTGACGGCATCCCAAAGTCCGAGATGGGCAAAAGCCGAATCGCTGTCAGGATGGGGCTCGTGGGGTTCGGTCATCAGAAAGCATCCCGGGGGCGGAGTGGAGTTACAGGCTAACAGGCGGGAACGTAGCGGTCGGCGCAGGGCCGGGACGGCGAGACTGCTAGTCCTCAAAGATCGCCAGACTGGGCGCCGCGTCTTTCAGTTTCTCCCGGCCCTGCTCGGTGACCTTGGTGCCGCCGACGTACAACATGCGCAGTTCCTCGAGACCGTACAGATGCTCCAATCCCTGATCGTCGACGTCGCAATCGATCAGGTTCAAGACGCGCAAGTCGGGACAGGTTTTCAGATGCACTAGCCCGGCGTTGGTCACCTGGGTGCCATTGAGCGCCAGCACGCCGAGGGTCGACATTTTTTTCAAATGCGCCAAGCCGTCATCGGTGATCGCGCACTTGCTGAGATTCAGGACCCGCAGGTTCTTCAACGCTTTGACGTGCGACAGGCCGGCGCTGGTCACCTTGGTCCCGCTGACGGCGATGACTTCCAGATTCGGGAGTTCCTTGACCAAGGAAAACCCCTCGTCGGTGATCTTCGTGTGGTCCAGGTACAGCTCCTGCAGCGTGACGGACTTGCCCAGCGACCGCAAACCGCCGTCGGTGATCGGACGGTTGCACAGATCCAGGTAGGACAGTTGGTGCAGACCCTGCAGATGGACGATTCCCGCGTCCTCGATCTTCGACTCGGAACCGTCCGCGGAATGCACGTTGCCCTTGTCGTTCAAGTCCAGCTTGACATTCAATTCGCGGAGGGCGGCCACCGCTTGGGGGTCGTCCGGTTTGTCCGGCACTTCGATCGGCGTCGCCTGGTCGGCCGGAATGACGACCAACTTCACCTCGTCCCGATGGACCCAGCCGGTGAACCGCTGGCCGTTCTTCATGGCGTATCCGCCCACCCAGGCCCCGCGCACCTCGGTTACCCGCACGGTGTCTCCCGTGTTCAGGGCCGTCGCCGGCTTGTCCCGCAGGCCCAATTCCACGTTGTCCTTGACGACCGTGACGGTATCGCCTGCGTAAATCGTGTCGGTCGATTCGTCTGCAGCGCTCGCCGGGACCGACACCCAGAGCGCGGAAACCAAGCCTGCACAGGCAGCGATACGGTGTAGTGCATTCATGCTCGAACTCGCTCAGCGTGGCCAAAAAGGAACACAACAGCGGGCCAGTATAACGCTCGGCCGCCCCCTTGGGAAAGTAAGCTACGACAGAAAGGGTGCATTTCCGTGTCTGCCCGGACGGGCCGCTGTCGAACCGAGCGGACTCCGAGCTCGAAGCGGCATCACTTGGCGCGAAGCCTTGCAAACTGGGCGAAAAGTCCCGAAAAAACACGACGCGGGCGGGTTGCCGACAACTCGTCCAGACCCGCCGGGCAATCGCCTGCCAACCGCTTTTTCTTTGGGTCTCTCCGACGTGGCTCAACGCCAAGCCCCGTCGCTCAACAGACGGCCAGGACAACGGACTCAGCATGCGCGCGCGGGCTTGGCTCCGATGACGGTCGGCGACGTTGTGAGGGACCTCCCAGGGTTCCAGGACCTGGCCAAGGCCGCGGCGAAAGGCCGCGGGAGCCGGGAGGGCATTGGAGCACCAGGCGTCGCGAAAGCACGCGACGGACCGCCCCTCACTCGCCGATTCTCTCCAGTACCTGGCTGCGCAATCCGCCCGCGCCGGCCAGGAAATGCTGGGCAATCCAGCGCAGGTGGCTGGAGTCTCGGCCCTCGAAACGAAAGGTGACGGCCGACTCGGTGATCGAAGCCCGGGCCAAGGCCCAGCCTCCGTCGTACTCGGCCCGCACGCCGTCCAGTCGCGTGACCGTACCGCCGCAACTGGCGGCGATGGCCTCGAGGGCCGCGGCCGCATCGCCTTCGTACGGCACGCGCACGTCCGGGGTGATCGCCGGCCAGCCAATAGGCTCGATCAACTCCGCCAGCCGTTTTCCCGTGCGGCGAAGAAGGCCAAGCACCACCAGCGCCGTGAACAAGCCGTCGTCGCCGCCGTCCAAGGCGGCAAAGAAGTGATGCCCGCTGACCTCGACGCCCACTTCGGCCCGCAGGTCCAGCATCGCCGTCTTGATGAATCCGTGGCCGCTGGGCTGCATCACCGCCCGGCCGCCGCGCGCTGCGGCCGCGGCCGCGACGATCGAGGCACATTTCAGGTCGTAGACCACCGTCGGGCTGTCAAAGAAATGTCGGATCAACAGCACGGCCAGTTGTTCGGGCCGCACAACGCGCCCGGCGTGGTCGACGAAAAGGACGCGATCGCCGTCGCCGTCCAGGGCGATTCCCAAGTCGCTGCCCCGTTCCAACACGGCCCCGATCAACGGCAGCAGGTTTTCATCGCGAGCCGGGTTGGGAGTTTGGGCCGAAAAATCCGGGTCGATGGCCGGCGTCAGCGCGGTGACGGCGGCGCCGGCACGAGCCAGCACGCGGGGGGCGATGTGAGTGCATGCGCCGGCCATGGCGTCCAGAACCACCGCCAGGGACGGCTCCGGCCCTCGTTCCCAGGCTCCCGCCTGGGAACGCACTGCCTCGCCGGCTCCGCCGGCCGGATGCGCGGCAAAGCCTTGCGATCCGTGGGGGACGGGGTGGAGTCCCGTCACCCGAGGGCTCCGACGCGCCGGTGAGCCAAGGCCAACGAATTCGCCGGCCTCCCGGAGCACCCAGTCCTCGTACTCTGTTCCCACTTCGTGGCAGATCACCGTGCCGCGGGGACCGGCGGCAGCAAGTGTTGCGCAACCGGCTTCCAGTTCTTGAACCAACGGCGGGACCGCCGGCCGGCCGGCCACCAGGAACTTGATCCCGTTGTCCCGAGCCGGGTTGTGCGAGGCCGTGACGACGGCGGCACTTCGACAACCCAGTCGCCGGGCGGCGAAGTAGACGACCGGCGTCGGTCGCTGACCGACGTCGTGAACCGCCAGGCCGGCGGCGAGCAAGCCTTCGATGAACTCCGACTTCAGGACCGGCGTGCTGCGGCGGAAGTCGCCGCCCACGCAGACCGCAGCGTCGCCGCGCGCGAGAATCATCTGCCCCAGCGAACGGCCGATGCGGCGGGCCTCTTCCGACCCCCACTCCCGGCCTACCTCGCCGCGAACGTCACAAGCCTTGAAGATGCTCACAGGTAGCCTCGCTCTCGCAACGCCGCTGGGAACTGTTCCCGCGACTCGGCGTAAGCGGCGACCAACTGCGGCTCCGGTTCCACCGTCCGTCCCGGACGCACGATCGCCGCCACGGCTTCGCGGCAGCTGCCCGCGTGCGGCAGCGCGGCCAGCACCGCCGCCCCCACGGCACACTGCGGGTGCCTCGGCACCGCGTAGGTCCGGCCGCTGACCGCCGCACGGATCCGCAGCCACGTTTCCCCCGCCGCGGCGCCGCCGGTGGCATACACGGTCGGGCCGATCCGCAGGCCCAAGGCCTCCAGCCGATCGCTGGCCAAACGTTCCAGAAAAGCCGTTCCCTCCATGCCGGCGGCGAACCGGACGACGGAATCTCCGATCGGCTCCAGGCCAAACCCGGTGGCCGTCGCGCACGCGAACGGAAACCGCTCGCCAGTCTTGACCAGCGGATAGGCGATCCGCCGGGTGGGCAGCCGATCGGCCGCTTCTCGTCCCAAACGTTCCAAGTCCTCCCCGCGGAAGAACCTCTCGACCCAGTCCGCTCCCGTGCTGGACGCGGCGCCGGGCAAGTAGCCGCCCGCCGGATGCCGGTGATTGTACACCACCGCGTCGGGATCGAGCAGCGGCTGCGGACTGATCGCCTTGAAAACCAAAGTGGTCCCCAACGTCACGTTCAGATCGCCCGGTTCCTTGGCTCCCGACGCCAGGCAGCCGGCGAGCCCGTCGGTGGCGCCGGCCACGACCGGCACGCTGGCCGGCAGGCCTGTCGCCGCGGCGGCCTCGGCCGTGACCCGCCCCACGGGCGTTCCCGGCAAGACCACCTCGGGCAACAGCCGGCGGGGAATTCCCAACCGGGATTCGAGCGCCGCCGGCCATTGCATCCGGCCCGGATCGACGCCCGTCTTCAACGCTGTCGAGACGTCCGTCACGTCGTACCGGCCGCAGAGCCCGCCGACGATCCAATCCGTCTGATGCACCACCCGGCGACAACGGCAAAACAGGTCGGGCTCGTGCCGCGCAAAGTGCAGCAGCTTGGACAACGCAAACGAGGCGGCCACATGAATGCCATACGGCGCCAGCACGTCGCGCACGGCTTCCGCAGCCTCTTCCGCCTCGGCCACGGCCCGCAGATCGCTGTACATCACACCCGGCGTCAGCGGCCGGTGGTTCTCGTCCACCAGCAGAAACGTGCCAGAGGTCGCGTCCACCGCGATGCCGGCGATCTCGCACCGAGCCGGCAACCGGGCGGTCACTTCGCGCAGCGCCGCGGCGGCCGCCGCCGTCCAGGCCAGCGGATCCTGCTCCACGCGCGGCCCCAGAACGCGGGCCGCCGCCGGCGGTAAATCCGCGCGCCCCTCGGCGAGCAATTGCCCGCGAAAATTCATGGCCACGGCACGAGCACCGCCCGTGCCGACGTCCAAGCCGATACAGATCAGGTCTGGGGACATGGGGCGCCCCTCGCCGCAACTCAACGCGGCGCGCGGAGGATCTCCCGCAACTCGTCCGCGATGGCCTTGGCGTCGGCCATCAGCTTCTGTTTCTTTTCGATCAGGTCAGTTTCCGTGGCCAGGTCGCGGAGTTGGATGTGGAACCGCAACGAATTGCCGGTTCCCGACGGCCGAACCGTGACGTGATTGAAGGGCTTGCCGTCGTGGGTGGGGTCTTCCAGGTAGAACCGCACGCCCTCGTCCGGGAACTGGAAATCGTACGTCGGCGGGTAGATCGCGTCATACTTGCCCGTCCGGTAGATGCAGGCGGAAACTGCCCGGCGGCCCGCGATTTGGAAATCGTGGGCCATGGCCAGTTGGAAGAAGCCTAGGGCGCGGCGGAGGATCTCCTTCTTTTTCCGGTCGCCTTCGATCCCCGGATATTCGCCGTCCATCGGGTCCGGTTCGTAGTGGTTGACGAACAGTCCGATCGCCGGATCGAGGAAGACGTGTTTGTCGATCAACTCGAAGATCGTCGTTCCCTGCGACTTGGCCCAGGCGGCGACTTCGGCGACCAGCAGGGCCGCCAGCGTTCCGTCTTTGTCGCGGACATGACCGCCGACGCCCAGCGACCGATCATCCGGAGGCTGGCCGCCCAGGAGGGAGAAGCCGTTGCTCTGCTCCATCGCGCCGATGTTGAACGACCGCTGGCCGTTGTTCATGTCCTGGTATTCGCAGACGAACGGGTCGCACAGTTCCGCCGTCTTGCCCAGCCGGCCTTCGTCCAGCGCCGGGATCGGCTTGCCGTCCCACACGTCGCGGACAGCTGCTGCCAAAGCGGCAAAACCGACCCACGTCTTGATGACTCCCAAGCCGTGTTTGCGGGCCAACAGAACGATGCTGTCGGACGTGGTGTGCGACTGGACGATGAATCGTTTTTCGGCGTCCAAGGCCTGTCCGTGCAGCTCCGTCTCGCGGTGCAGCCGGTACCACAGCAGCAGCGCCCACATCGAGTCGGCCGGCAGCAGCATCCAATCCTGGCCACCGTACAGAGGACGCTGGGCGGGAGGCACCTTGACGACCACGCCGCAGCGGTCGGCGTCGGGGTCCGTGCCGATCAGAATATCGACGTCATCAAAGCTGCCGTATTCGGCTCGGAAGGCTTCGACTGCCGTCTTGGCCGCACGTGCGTCGCCGGGGTCCGGCTGCTGTTCGCGTCCGGGGTCGCTGCAAAACGACGGGAACAAGCCGTTCAGGTCATTCAGTCCCCCGTGCGTGATGACCTTGACGTCCGCAAAGCCGACGTCCTTCAGCAGTCGCGGGACCGCGCGCCGCCCGGCGCCGTGGAAAGCACAGTAGCCGATGTGCAGCGGTTCCGGCGCCGCTTGTTGCTGGGCCGCCAGGTCGGTCATCAGGAACGTCTTCACGTGCGCGGCGTGCTGCCCGTGCAGGTTCATCACGCGGTCTTCCCGTCCGCAATAGTCGAACGTCGGAAGCCGCTCGTCGCCGCCCAGGAAGACCAGTCGCTCGGGCGGCGCTTCGGCAAACGGACACAATTTGACGGCGGACGTTTTCGCCTTGGCGATGTACTTATTGTACATCTCGTTGCGGGCGCTCGGATCGAATTGCGATCCGTTGGCGCACGAGAGCTTGTAGCCGTTGTATCGATAGTCGTTGTGACTTGCCGAAATCAGAATTCCGATATCGGCTTTGATGCCCTCGTACGGGATGGCGAAGGTCATTTCCGGATACGGGCACGGCTCGTCGAAGAAGTAGACCGTGTAGTCGTAGGCCAGAAAAAGCTCCGCCACGATCTTGGCCAGATCGAACCCTCGCACGCGGCTGTCGTAGCCGATCACGACCTTTTGGAACGGCGGATTCTGGCCTTTGCCGTATCGGGCGACGCCTGCCGAGGTCAGCAACAGGACCACTTCGTTGATTGTGTTGGGGCCTTTCAGGATCGGCGCCCCGATGCCTTCCGCGTGAAGGCGGACGACCGACTCGCGGTCAAAGGCCATCATGCCGCGGATGCCGCCCGTGCCGAATCGCGCTTGCTGCCGAAAGGCGTTGACCAGGTCCTCCCAACGCTCCTGCTGGATCGCCTCGCTCAGGCCCTCGACCAACTTGGGCGAGATCCGCCGCAGGTCCCGGTTCTTCAACCAGCTCTTGATCGAAGAGAACGTGTTCTTGGCGGCCAAGGCATACGACTGCTCGTCAATTCGTCCTTCCTGCAACGCGCCCGTCAAGTAGTCGGTCACGCCCTTCTCGACAGATTCAAGCAATGCGTCGATGGATACTTTTGCCATTCCCAATCCTTTCTCGTCACGGCGACTGCCTCGAACTCCCGCCCGGAAGGGCGCACTCCAAGCGCCTTCATCATATCGGCCTGAAAGGCCGGTGACCAGACCCGGATGATCAACGCTGGCGAAGGCGTTATCGGATCAGCCGCGCGGCCAAAGCTTTGCCTCTGGGAACGACCGGGCTTCGACGAAACCAGGACCCGAGGCCTCGCGGTGCGTCGGCAACCCGGCGGTCATCGGCGCCTTCGCTGAACGGCTTTCTGTCCTTCGGACGCGGGGGTAAACATATCCGCCCGCGTGAGCCCCAACTCACCGGCCATGGCCAGCGAGTAATCGAGCTGGCCCATTTTCGGATAGCGACCGTTGGTGCCAAAGCAGAACTTCACGCCCTGCGCCTTGGCGACTTCCAGGAAACGGCGTTTGGGCAGTCGGTAACCGGAACTGATCTCGATCGCGACCCCGTACTTGACCGCCGCGTTGGCGACACGGCGGATACGCGCTTCGGTCCAGTACAGGTCATAGTCCACGGCCAGCGGCGCGGGCAACCAGGAAACGTTGGCCAGAATGTCGATCGGCTGCTGTTCGAGGATGGCGACGTACCAGTCGACGTAGCGATCCATGAACGCCTGCTTGTCAGCCATGTCGACCCGCGTCTCGACGTCCTTTTCCCAAAGCTTCACCCGCTGCCCGTCGCGGCCGGGGAACGTCATCGCATCGGTCAGAATGTAGTCCAAGCGGGCGAGCATCTTTTGCGAGAAGCAGCCGACCCAATCGGTCCACTCGGTCTGCACGCCTCGGTACACCGGCTTGCCGTCCAGCATCGCCAGGTAGCGGCCCAACTCGTCGTCGTTGCTCAGCACCACCGGATACTTGTTTTCCTTCGTGCCGGCGTGTTCGACGATCCCGAACTTGACGCCGCGCTCTTCGGCCAGCTTCAGGACCTGGTCGATCGTGCTGTTGTCCAGGTGGACGTGCAGATCCAGCCGCGGGAGGTCGGCGGCAGGGGGGCCTGCCGGCGGCGTCGATTCGGCGCATCGTCCCGTGGCGGGACGGGCCGCCAACGCTCCCAGCCCGGCCAGACCCGCGGCGAGAAACCTGCGGCGGGGGAGCCCGCTGGACGAGAAGACGGCGGAGGCGTGCTCAGAGGGTTGACGGCGAGGGGAGCGAAGTGGGTTCGTCATGGTGAGGTTTCCTTCGGTTGGACGGTGCAAGACAGGGATGGCCGTCGGCGCCGGCAGCCAGTCGAGCCGAAGCCGTGGAATCAACCAGGCAAGCCGGATCGCCAACCCCGCTTATCGTAGCGGAGCCCCGCCAGTCCTGCCACGCGGGGTCCAAGGCGGCGGGGGCCAGCCTGGTCCCTGGCCGGGGAAACCAGGCGGCCTTGGCAACCGGGCGGCCGCTACCATCGCTTCCGGCCGCCGCGGTTGCCGCCGTCCAACGAGTTACTGCCGATTCCGGTCTGCCTTTGCCGTAGTCGCTGCGAGCTCCCCCGCTCCTTGCTACCGGTCGATTGATCTGCCGCTTACAATGGCATACGATTCTGGCCATCGTCAAGCTGCAATGTCAGGCGGGAGGGACAATGGTGGGGCTGCCGATCAATACCATCCATCAAGGGGACTGCGTCGAGATGCTGCGCCGGCTGGCGCCGGGTTCGGTGCATCTTGCATTTGCCGATCCGCCGTTCAACATCGGGTACAAGTACGACGTGTACGACGACCGAAGGCGAGCCGACGAATACCTTGACTGGTCGCGGGATTGGATCACGGGCGTTCATCGGGCACTGCGGCCCAGCGGCACGTTCTGGCTGGCGATTGGGGACGAGTTTGCCGCCGAACTGAAGCTGATCGCCCAGAGGGACATCGGTTTCAGCTGCCGGACCTGGGTCATCTGGTACTATACGTTTGGCGTCAACTGCCGCCGGGGTTTCAGCCGGTCGCACACGCACCTGTTTCACTTCGTCAAGGATCCGCGGGATTTCACCTTCAACGAAAGCAATCCGGCCGCCCGTGTCCCGTCGGCCCGGCAGTTGGTGTACGCCGACTTGCGCGCCAATCCGCGCGGGCGACTGCCGGACAACACGTGGATTCTGCGGCCGCAGGATGCGCCGCGCAGTTTTGCTCCCGATCACGACACGTGGTACTTTCCCCGCGTTGCCGGAACGTTCAAGGAGCGCGAGGGATTTCACGGCTGTCAGATGCCCGAACAACTGCTGGGCCGGATCATCCGCCTCTGTTCCAACCCGATGGACGTGGTCCTCGATCCGTTTGGGGGCAGCGGCACGACCCTGGCCGTCGCCAAAAAACTTGGCCGGCAATGGATCGGGATTGAATTATCGGCCGAGTACGTCGACCGCGTCCGCACTCGTCTGGAGCAGGCCCAAGTCGGCGCCCCGTTGGACGGCGCGGAAGACCCCCGAAAAAGCGCGCCCACGACGAAACGCGGGAAACAGCAGAAGAAACTGGTCGCGAGTCTGCCTACGTTCAAAAACAACCGTCCCACGATCCCCGCCGGCGAGCGTGCGGAGTTGACGCGGGCGGTGATCCAAGCGTACCAATTCCTGCCCGGCGGTTACTCGGCCGACTATGTGCTCGCCGATCCGGAGTTGAATGCGTCGTTCATCGCCGAATGCGAGCGGCAACAGGTGCCGGGCGATCCCGTCATCTGGAACCAGATGCTGCTGAGAGTCCGCAAGCAGGGCAAGCTGCCGCGGATTGCCAAACGCCGGTCGGGGCGGACCGCGGACGAGGCGGACGATTACGCCTTTGCCAGCGAAGTGGCCCTGCATCGGCTGAGCGTCGATTTTGACACCACACTGGACGGCGTTTTGTGCGATCCGGCGTTGGCCCAACGGTTCGACGACATCGCGGCCCTGTTCGACCCCGGACAGCACTCGCCGCTGGAATATCGCTGGGCAGCCCTGTCGCTGCGCAAGCGCGCCAAGTGGGCCAAGCGGTTGGCGACCCGGTTCGAGTCGTGGCGGAGCCAGGAACTGCCGCCGCCGGTGCCGCTGGCCAAGTGGAATGCGGACAAGGCGGCCGAGTACGCCGTTTCGGGTGTCTATGCCCTGCTCACGCGCCAACGGCATTGTCTGTTCATCGGGACGACCGTGGACGTGGGGCGGCAGATTCAACAGATCCTGCAAACCGCGTCCTGGAAGGAGTTGGAGCCCACTGCGGCCCACATCGTCCAAGCCAAAAAGGCCGGTATCTTGGGACTGAAGGCCGTCTTGATCCAACGCCTGCACCCGCTGATGAACTCGCAACTGCTGTTTCCGCAGACAGCCACCGAGACCACAGACGACCTGGTTACCGATCCGCAAATGCTTTTGGGGTAATTGCTTGCGTCATGCCGAGGAGCCGTGCGGGCAGGCCTTGATCGATAAAGTCGGGGCAATAACTACTCGGATGCTCGGCGAACAGTTTGAGTACTTTTCGGTCTCTCGTTCGCTTAAGTGATTGTGGCGGCAGATGGAAACGGCGACGACGCCAGACACGACAGGCTTCGATCCTGCGCAACTGATCGAGAAGTATCAAGTTGGCGTGTGGCGTTATCTGCGGGCCCTGGGCTGTGAGCCGGCGTTGGCGGACGACTTGACCCAGGAGACGTTTCTGTCGGTGCTGCGGCATCCCTTTACGGATTTTGGCGCCCCAGCGACTGCGGCTTACCTGCGCAAGATCGCCCACAACGAGTTCATTTCCTCGCGGCGGAGGGCGGGCAAGGTCATTGCGGTCGAGAACATCGAGGAGTTCGATCAGGCCTGGGAGCAGTGGGCCGGAGACGACGATGGAGAGGCAAAAGTGGAGGCCTTGCGTGAATGCCTCCAGGAGTTGACGCCACGGGCTCGACTGGCACTGGACCTGCGGTTCCAGAAGCGGGAGTCGCGGGCGAACATTGCAGCAGCGTTGGGCATTTCCGAACACGGCGCAAAGAACCTGATGCAGCGGGCTAAACAAGCGTTGCGAAAGTGCATCGAGGGCAGAGCACGGTGAACGCGGAGTACGACGATCGAATCCTGGAGGCGGGCCTGGAGGAGGTCCTGGGCGGCCATTATCCGCCCGACCTCACGTCTGCCATCCTGCAGACGTGGGAAGCCCGGCAGCAGGCGGCCATGCGGGCCGCCTCGGCGGCGGAGGACGATGCACTGCCACGACTCGCTGCCGCGGCCGTCCTGCCGGTCGCGCCCCCCGTGCATTCGCTCACCGAGCCTGAACCACCTCCACGGAACGGCACGGCGAGCCTACCGTTGGCGCCAAGCCTTCGCGCCCGACAAGATGCCCGCCACCACTGGCTGCCGCTGGCCTTGGCAATCAGTCTGCTGGCGGCGGCGGTGCTCCTGGGCGTCTATGCAGCGCGGCAGCTGGGAGAGGTTCCCGGTCGGCCGCTGGCCCAGCCCGGTGTTAGCGGCCAGCCTGGTGTTAGCGGCCAGCCTGACGGGAACGGCTCCGATGCTGGCATGACCGCGATCGAGCGTCCCGAACTCGCAGTCACGCCGAGGTCGCGCGACCAGGACGCGCCGAGTTTCCACCTGGAGCGTCCGGATGGACCCGTCAGCCAGCCGGAATTGGCGGTTACGCCCTCCGCGGTCTTGCCTCGCGCCGCCATCGAATCCCCGGCGGACGCCCCGCAACCGGCGCCCCAGCCGCGCAAGCCCTCGGCCGACGCCGACGTGATTGCCTCGATCAACGACGTGCTGCGGCAGGCCTGGCGAGACCACAGCGTGACACCGGCGCCGGCCCTGGCGGATGAAGACTGGTGTGAACGAGTGTATCTGAAGTTGGCCCGACGGCGTCCCTCCAGCGACGAACTGAAGCAGTTTGCGCGGGACAAGCAGAAGGACCAGACGCATCGCCGAGCACTGATCGACCGCTTGCTGGCGAGCGAGGAATTCGCCCGGCACTGGGCGCAATTGTGGTCCGACTCGCTAACGGGGCCTGCCGGGAACGACGCCGACGGCAGCCGGTTCAGCCGGGAGGCCTTGACGGGCTACTTGGCGGCGGCGATCCAGGCGGACAAACCGCAAGCGCAAATCGTGTTTGAGTTGTTGGCCGCCAGCGGTGCGAACCGGCCGGACGCGGCAGACTTCAACGGAGCGGTCAATTTCATCTTGGCGGGAGCCAATCAACAGGCCAAGGAAGCGACCGACCGCACCGCCCGCGTCTTTTTGGGCAAGCAGTTGGTCTGCACCAGCTGCCACGATCATCCGCACGGCGGCGGGGAACAGGGCGACTTCTGGAAACTCAACGCCTTCTTCCGCCAGTTGCGGATCGAGCGCGGCACCGACTCGGAAGTGCTCGTCCTGTCGGATACGGATTTTCCGGGCGCGAGCGGGGCCGTCAAGGATGCGGAGCTGTTCTATCGTCTGCCGGACGGCCGCTTGGGAATGGCCTATCCGGAGTTGAACGGTCAAGCCATCCCGCACAGCGGCTTGCTGAGCGACGTCAATCGGCGGCGTGAGTTGGCCAAGCTGGTCGTGACTTCGAAAGATTTTCGCCGGGCCGCGGTCAACCGCGTTTGGAGTTGGCTGTTCGGCTACGGATTCACCCAGCCGGTGGACGACATGGGTCCGCACAATCCCCCGTCGCACCCCGAGTTGCTGGAGCGGTTGGCCGATGAGTTCGCGGCTCATGACTTCAACACCAAGGGGCTTGTCCGCTGGATCGTGCTCAGCGAGCCGTTCGGTTTGTCGGGCAAGCGGATGCCCGAAAGCTGGTTGGATGCTCCGGAAACGGGCGGGGCTCCGTTGTTCGCCCGCTACTACGCACCTGGGGCCGGCGATCGGGACGTGTACAAGCTGTTGGTTCAAGCCGCCCACCGGCGGCCGGTCGCGGAATATGCGTCGACCAGCGCGATGGCCCGCCGGTCGTGGCTGAGGCCGAGCGTGGAACCGCCCCAGATCATCGCCGCGCTGCCCGACAGCCAGTGGCCCGGCCCGGCTTGGCTTCCCAAGCTGGCCCGCAGCCGCCTGGCGCCGGAGAAGAAGATCGAGCACGTGTTCTTGTCCGTCTTGGACCGCAGTCCCACGGCGCGGGAAATGACCGCCGCCAAACTCGTCCTGGCGGATCGGCTGGGCGATCCATCCGCGATCCGGGAAATCTGGCGGACGCTGCTCGCCAGCCGCCCGGCAGCGCCTGCTCCCGGTCAGTTCTGACCGTTGCGGCGGGAATCTCGTCACGAAAGACGCTAAACTGCTTTAGCCAGTTTTCAGGTGCCACACATGAGCCCTCCGGACGAGTCAACCCCGCCGCCAACCGCCGGCATGGCAGCGGAGGAGGCGCAAGCCTATGGAACGGATTCGTCGGTGGGTGAGCGAGTTTGCCGAGGTTTTGGAATCTCCTGAACTGTTTGAAGACTTGCAGGCGATCCTGCTTCGGCACGGAAAGCCGCGCGGGCGCAGGAGGCGTCGGAAGTGATGTCGTCCTGCATGGCGAGGCAAGACCATGCTGGTCGCCAGCACGGTTCAGGCTAGTTTGCGCACATCACAGGTTCAGTTGGTGCGCCACGTACTCGTCCAGGAACTGAAACGCGCGGCGTTCCTGCTCGCCGGCCGTCTTTTCCACCAGCACGGCCAACCGGCGAAACTCGGCGCAGATCTCCTGCGGCGGCACGTGCTCAAGACGTGTGGCCAGGATCGCGGCTTCCAGCACCGCATGTTTGGCCCGATTGAATCCGAAGAAATCGCGGATGCGGCCTTTCGCCACCACGTCACAGGCGATCGTAGTCCGCGCGGCGCGATCGTCCAGCGACGTGACCTGGAACTCGTACCAGCGGCAGGCCTCCGCGATCACGAACCCCTGCACCTTTTTGGCTTTGACCAGCCGCGGCAGGGGTGCCAATTGGTGTACCGCTGCCCGCGCCAGCATCTCGACGTCGTCCGTCACGTGCAACACGCCCTGAGCCGTGCGTTTCAGGTTGTCATAGGTGCCCGATGTCTGGTACGGGCGAAGCACGAATTGACGCATCTGCGGGTCGACCAGCGGTCCCATCGGCGCGATGTCAGGCGTGCCGTCGGCGTTGATCGTGGTCACGAGCGATTCGAGGATCATGCTGAGGTTCCCTGTTCCTGCCATTCATTATCTATTCCCGGCAGCACTTCGGGAACCGTTTCCCCGCAGCGCCGCAGGAATCTGGCCAGCAGCACGTAGCCGCAAGCGGTGAGAATCGCTTCCGGGTGAAACTGCAGGCCGATCAACGGCAGTGCCCGGTGCCGCAGAGCCATCACCACGCCGTCCGCCGTGCGGGCCGTCACGGCCAGGCTGGGCGGCAAGCTGGCTTCGTCCACGACCAGCGAGTGATAGCGGCAGGCCGGAAACGGATTCGGCAAGCCGCCGAACTCATCCTGCCCGTCGTGAAACACGGGGCTGATGCGTCCGTGCATCGGCTCCGGGGCCCGGACGATCTCCGCGCCCAACGCCGCCGCCAGGGTTTGGTGCCCCAGGCAGACGCCCAGCATGGGGATCGTCGCGTGAAATTGCCGGACCAGTTCCAGCGAACAGCCCGCTTCGCGCGGCGTACACGGGCCGGGCGAGAGCACGATCGCGCGGGGCTGACACCGCGGGACTTCGTCCAGACGGATCGCGTCGTTTCGCACCACGACCGTCTCCTGGCCCAGCCGCCGGAAATAACGGGCCAGGTTGTGGACGAAGCTGTCGTAGTTGTCGATCAGCAGAATCACCGCAACGCCTTGATCAGGCCCGTGGCCTTGTCCCAGGTTTCCTCGTATTCCGCCTGCGGCTTCGATTGGGCGACGATGCCGCCGCCGACCGGCAGCTGCCACCAGCCGCGTCCCGCCGTAATCGTCCGGATCAGGATACTCAGGTCCATCGAACCATCAAAGCCCAAGTAGCCCAGACAGCCGCAATAGGGCCCCCGCGCCGTCGGCTCCAACTCGGCGATGATCTCCATCGCCCGCACCTTGGGCGCCCCCGTGATCGAGCCGCCGGGGAAGGCCGCGCGCAGCAAATCCAGCGGCGTGCGGCCGACGTCCAATTGACCGCACACCGCCGAGACCAGGTGCTGGACGTACGGATAGACCTCCAGCCCGCACAACTGCGTGACGCGCACGCTGTCCGGCGTACAGACGCGGGACAGATCGTTGCGGAGCAAGTCGACGATCATGACGTTCTCCGCGCGGTCCTTCTCGCTGCGGAGCAACTCGTCGCCCGCGTACAGGTCCGACTCGGGGTGCAACGTCCGCCGCCGCGTGCCCTTGATGGGCCGCGTTTCCACTTGTCCCTGACGAACCTGCAAGAATCGTTCCGGCGACGCGCTGACGATTTGAAACGTGCCCAAGTCGAAATAGCCCGCGAACGTGGCCGGGTTGCGCTGCCGCAGCCGCAGGTACAACGACACGGAGTCCGTCGCGGCAGGATAGAGCAGCCGTTGCGCCAGATTGACTTGGAACGTATCGCCGGCGTAAATGTAGTCGATCACTCGCTGGACAGCCCGCCGATACTCGTCCGCTGTGAAATTGCTGGTCAGACCTCCCAGGCTGGCAACAGGGTACTGCTGGGCGAGTTGGCCGGGCCGCACCGCCATCGGGAACGAATCGGCAATCCGTCCGGCATGATCGGTCGCGTTGCGCCCTTCGACGAGCGCGGCGCGAAACTGGGCCAGCCTCGCTTCGGCGCGTCGCCGGCGGGCGGCAGGGTCTGACTCCGGCAATCCCTGCGAAATCAACCACGCCCGTTGCGCGACATGATCCCAGGCGAGCACGACGTCGTAGAAGCCTACGGCCAGTGCCGGGACGCCGAACTCGTCGAACCGAGGTCGCGGCAGCCGTTCCAGACCGCGGTTCAGATCGTAGCTGAACAGCCCCGCCACCCCGCCTTGAAACGGCGGCAAATCGGGAGCCGTCGGGGCCGTCAGCCCAGCCACTCGCCGGGCCAGCGTTGCGAACGCATCGGCCTCGTCTGCCGACATCGCAAAGGACTCGAACGGATCGGCCGCCAGAAAGGAAAACCTTCCCAACTGCGGATGCCGCAACGCGCTGTCCAGAAACAGACAGTGAGGCAACCGGCTGAATGCCGCAAACGCGGCCTCCACGTCCGGCGGCGGGCGCAGTTCTTCGATGTCCGGTTGAAAGGCGTCCAAAGGCGACGGTTCCTGAACGTGGTCCGGTGGGACTCCCCAGCCCCAGCTCGTTCGGCAAAGCACGAAAACCGCGAGCGATGTCGGGGACGAGGCGAGCCTCTCGAGACATTTGAGCGGGCGGCAGTTGCCGCAGGCAAGTGCCCGAGCGGGACTTCGGCAAGAAAACAGGAAAGCCCGGCCTCGTCGGAAGGCCGAGCTTTGGCAGCCGCGTTTCTGCCTGATCCGCTCAGCTGGCCAGCGCGATCAGCAGTTGTTTGGCGTCCACGTACTCTTGGGGCGAGCAACTGCGGATGCGGTTCTTCAATTCGCCGGCCATCGCCCGGCTAGCCTGGGTCAGCGTCGAGCGTTCTTGGTCCGACAGGCCTCCGCGCTGGTAGTTCTTGGCCACCAGCCGTTCCACAACGTGCCGGTAGCTGGCGAACGGCTCGTCCTGCAAGGCTTTCGGCCAGCAGACCACCCCCTTGGTCACGCCCGCCGTCTCCAGCGGCGAGCGGCGAGACGCAGCGGGGCGAGGAGCGGCGGGGCGGGGCTGCGTTTGGCCCACGACCGGCATTCTCGGCACACTGGGTGCATGACTGCCAAACCGCGTCTGTCGGTTGAGGTCCCGCATCTTGAAGTACGCTTCCGTCCGGGCGACTTCGTTGGCCACTTGCAGCCGGTAGGCTTCGGCCTGACAGACTCGGGCTTGCTCGGTCATCAAGTTGTACAGTGCCCTTGCTCGGGCTACGTCGGCCCATCCTCGGAGGATGCCTTCCTCGGCCGTCGAGGCATGATGCTGGGAGACGATCGTGTGCGGCCCGCACGCGGGATGCGGTTGGCCGCGGTAAGGTGCTTGGGCCTGGGCGAACGCGGCGGTCAGACTGAAATACACAGCGACGGCGAGAACGGATCGGCTCATCTTCTTCTCCTTCTTGCACTTGATTTGGGGTTGTCGCTTGCCTTCACCGAGAACTAGCCGGCGGACGGTTCGACCTAACAAGAAGGAGCAGGAATTCTCCAATTTCTTTGGAAGGCAGCGTTCGCGCGCGAAAAGCAGGCCTTCAGCATTTGCCGCAGCCTCTTCTAGCCAGCCGAGTGCGGGGGTAAGATAATATCGAATTCGGTATGCAACATGGGGCTTAGGCACGTCCACACCGGACTGGAGGCAAGGCATGATTGGCCAGGCTTCTGCAGGTCCCGTCACAAGCGCGACGCTGCTGGACCGCATCCGGGACCTGAAGAACCAGCAGGACTGGGAGCGGTTCATCGCCATCTATGGCTCGTTCCTGACGCGGTTCCTGCGCCGCCGGGGGCTCACGCACGACGACGCGCTGGATGTCGTCCAAGAAACCTTTGTGACGCTCGTCGACCACATCGGCGATTTCCGGTACGATCCGGAGAAGCGGTTCCGCGGCTGGCTGGCCACGGTCGCCCTGCGCAAGGCCTGGCGTTATCTCGATCGCCAGGGCCGGGAACCCGCCGGCGCGGGCGGCACGACGCACCAGGCGATCGTGGAGGGCATCCCCGGCCGCGACGGGGACGATCGGACCGAGCGACTGGAGGCCGTGCTCGATCGGGTCCGCGCCGAAGTTCCGCCGCTGGAATGGGACGTGTTCCGGCTGACGGTGCTGGAAGACATCGCGTCAAAGGTGGCGGCCGAACAACTGCACATCGAGATCGGCTACCTGTACGTCTGCCGCTCGCGGGTCAAGCGGGTGCTGCGGCGCATTCTGGAGCAAGGCGATGAGTGATCCGCAAATCGAACTTGCTGAGGGCTGTCCGTCGCTGGCCACGTTGCGCTGGGTCTGCGAGCGCCGCGAGGGAGACAACGAGCTGGCCGCGGCGGTGATGCGGCACCTGAGTCGCTGCGAGCAGTGCCGTCAGCGGCTGGACTCGCTGGAGCCCCTGCCGCCGCAGATCGACAGTCTGCGCACGGCTTGGAACCACAGTCCGGTCATCGACGTGGACACGCTGCGCTCGCGGTGTACGCCCTGTCTTCCGCAGTGGACTTCTCACGGCGACGCCGTCGAGTTGGAGGCGGGTTTGCGGCTAGCCCCGCCGCGCGAGCCGCCGTTCCTGGCCCGCCTGGGCAAGTTTGATGTAGCGTCCTTGCTGGGCCGGGGCGGGATGGGATTCGTGCTGGAGGGGTACGACCCGGTGCTCCGCCGCAGCGTGGCATTGAAGGTCATCAAGCCCGATCTGGCAGCCGATCCGCACAGCCGGGAACTCCTGCTGGAGGAAGCCCGCGCGGCCGCCGAACTCCAGCACCCGCACGTGGTCATCGTGCACGACATCTGCTTCGACCACGAACCACCGTTTCTGGTCATGGAGCACATCCGCGGCCGCTCGCTGGCCTCGCTGATCGACGCCGAAGGCCGCCTGGCGGCCGATCGCGCCGCCCGGCTGGGAATCGAAATCCTCTCCGCGCTGGGCTACGCGCATGACCGGGGCATTGTCCACCGGGACGTGAAGCCGTCGAACGTGATGTTAGACGGCCGCATCGACCTCGCCAAATTGGCCGACTTCGGCTTGGCCCGACGGTTTGTCGCGGGCTCCGAAAACCAGACTCGTGAGATCGCCGGGACCGCCGCGTACATGTCGCCGGAACAGGTTTCCGGTTCCCCGCAGTGCGACGGGCGCGCCGACTTGTTCGCCATGGGCGTGGTCCTGTTCCAGATGCTCACGGGCCACCTGCCGTTCACGGGATCGACGAAACGCGAGGTCATGCAGGCGATCTGCGATCGGCCCCCGGCCAACCCGCGGCAGTTCTGCGCCAACCTTCCCGCGACGCTGGTCCGGGTCGTCGAGCGCGCCTTGCAGAAGCCGCCCGGACAGCGTTATCCGACGGCCGCCGCGTTCAGCGAGGATTTGCAGGCCTTCGTGGACGACCACCGCGAGGCCGCCGAGTCGTCCACCGAGACTTGGACCCTGGGCCAGCCATCGACCGACACACAAACGGTGCTGCAAGCGCTGCTGGAAGTGACTCAGCCGAAGGCCCCGTTCCGGGCTCGCGTGTGGATCGACCGCCGTAACCTGGGGCTTACCCGCGACATCCTGACCGTGGCCCGCGACAGCCGGGACTGCTGCCGGATCGGCGAACGATTCACCTTGAGCGTCCAGGCCAGTGTGGACTGTTACGTGACGCTGATCGACGTGGGCACCAGCGGCGCCGTGGTGTTGCTGCTGCAAAACCTGCCGTTGCGGGCCAACGCTCCGGTGATCTTGTCGGGGCCGGACGACGAACGCGAATGGGTCGTCGGCGAGCCGCCCGGCGTGGAGCAGATCAAGGCGTTGTTCACCAGGCACCCCTTGGCGCTGTTTCCGGACACGGGACCGTTTCAGCCCTTAACCCGGACAAGGCACACCCGCGATATCGTGACCAGAATTCGGCACGCGGCTGCCAAGCTGCAAGAAATGCCCGCCGATTCCTGGGTCGATGCGACCTGCCGTTTCCTGGTCGAAGCCGTTTGAGGCCGTGAGAGCCATGACCGATCCGCTGCTTCCTGTCCGCGATATCCTGTCACGGTCGAAACCGTGTGTCGGACGGGCAGCGGGCGGTTCTTCGTCTCGGCTGATTGCCGTCATCGTGGGGATCGATGCGTATTCGACCGGCGCGGAGCCGGGCTTCATCCGCGGGTTGTCCTGCGCGGCAAACGACGCGGAAACCGTGGCCAGCACGATCCGCCAGTCCCATCCTGCGGCCGACCTGGACCTGACGCTGCTCACCAGTCCGGCCCGCGCGGGCAGTTCGGCCAGTCCCACGCGCGCGGCGATTGTCGAGGCGTTGCGCCGGGCCGCAGCCGTCGCGGAACCGGACGACACGGTGGTGTTCTATTTCGCCGGTCACGGCGGCATGCTCGGCGGCCGGCCGACCCTCTTTCCGGCCGACGTGCAACTGACGGCCGATGGCAGCGGGCTGTGTGAAGAAACCGTCTTGGCGGTGGGCGAATTGCAGGCGTTGTTCAACGACGCTCGCTGCCTGCGACGCGTGATGTTCCTCGACTGCTGCCAGAATGCGTGTGCGGCGAGTGCCGCTGCCGGCGGCGCGAGTGTGCCGCCGTTGGCCGGGAGCTGCCGCGGTCTTCAGTGGCGAACGGGACTGCCGGCGTCCGACGACCTCGTCCAAGCGTTGCGCGTCTTGCCTCACAGCTGGTCGGTGCTCCTGTCTTGCGGCCCTAACGAGTTCTCGCTGGAAGATCCGGAGGTGGGAGAACACGGCATTTTTTCTCACTTCCTGGCCGAGGGACTCGGCGGCAAGGCCGATCTGGACCGCGACGGCGTGGTGTCGCTGGCGGAATTGGCCCAGTACCTGGGCCGCCGGGTGGCCGGTCAAGCGCGGGCCGTGATCGAGGAAGACCGCGACCGGCCGGACGGCCGTCCCGGCAATCGAGGCGACCGACAGCCGGATCGCAAAGAGGACGGGAGTGGCACGGCACACTCGGTGGCCGTGCCGGGCAACGGAGGTGACCAAGGGGCGATCCGTCAAGCGAGCCAAACCCCGACGCTGTTTTGGGCCGGCCCGATGGAGTTCCCCTTGACGCGCGTTCTGGTCGGCGGACGGCGCGATTTTCAGCCTGAGATCTTCACCCAGATGCGGCGTTACGTGTTCGGCAAACTGCCCTATCCGTTGCCCCTGGTGGACATGATGCGTTACGGGATGGCGGCCCTGTGGGGGCTGGCGATGGCGCTGAGCGTTTTGCGATTCTCGCCTTCGCCGCAAACGCTCGGATGGCTTGCCTGGGCGGCCGGCGTCGCGTTGATCAGCGGCGGACTCTGGCTGCTGATGGTGGCCTTTGCCGCGGCGTCCAACGAAGCAGGCTGGCACGCCGGCGGTTACATGACCGGCAGCGCCGCGGCCAGTTGGCATCTGGTCGTCTTTATCGCCACGGTCGTCATCGGCGTCGCGGATGCCGGTTGGCCCGCCGTGGCCGGGGAGATTTTTCCGCTCGCCGTCGCCCTCGCCGGAACCTTGTCGCTGGTGATCCTCTTTGGCTGTAATGAGGTCCAGTCCGCGATCGCGTTGGGGGACCTCGTCAAGCGAGACGAGCGCGTTGTGTTGCGGCGAGCCTTCCGCGATCTCGACCAGCGCTGGCTGCAGGCGCGTTTGGAGAACCGGCTGGCCATGGTCTCCGCGCACCCGCTGGTCTATCAGATCCTGGCGCTGGCCCTGTGCGGCGCTGTCCTCGGCCACGCGATCTACGTCTGGTTCTCAAGTCCGCTGGCTCCCGGACCGGCCCTCAGTCTGGCTCGCGACGTTGTGCTGATCGTGCTCATTCTCTGGCAAGCTCAATGGTATCCTGGCGCGTATCACTCCTTGTATCGCGCCGTTCTCCCGGACAAGTGACTTTCGCCATGCCCGCTTCCCTACCGCCGCTCGACCGCCACCTCCTCGGACAATTCCTCCTGGCCAGCGTCGGCTTCGCCGCATTCGGCGTGTACAGCCGGTCCTGGAAGGATTGGGCGCATCTGGTCTATGACATTCCCGCCGGCCTGCTGGTGTTCTCGTTCATCGCGCAATGGGTGTTGGAAGCCCGGCACGCGGCCAGCGCGTACTGGCTGGCGCGGTTCGCCTTGCTCGTAGCCATGACGGTCGTCTGCACAGGGCGCGACTTCCTGCACTGGCCCATTTCCGGCCACCTCAGTTGCGTCCTGGCTGTGGCGATCGTTCAATTCCGGGACGTGCGTTTGCCGTTGGCCGAGCGCCTGCTGTACTGGTTTCCGCTGCCGATTGTGCTGGCCATCCGCTGGTGGATCTTCGACCAGGGCCAGCACGGCCAGACTTACCGAGCCGTGTTGTTCGCCGTGTCAGCCGCCGTGCCTGTGGTGCTCATCGCCCAGCGAGGCGGATGCGTGAAGTAAAGGGCCGCCTGACCAGGAGAGGGCAATGACCGACCGGGCATGACATTTCTTTCCGGTCGGGCGGGGAAGAGCGAAGTTTATTTTACGTTTTTTGTTAGCTTTGTCCTTGTGTCGGCTAGTTTTCGTTGCGGGACCGACGCTGGCGTCCTATTGCGTCCCTGTGGACCGACAGACACACTTGAGGCGTTAGGGACGAACCAAAGAAGAACGGGAGGCTGCGGAGATGGCGAGCGGGTCTTCTTCTCTGGTGTGCGAAGGCTGCGGTCAGCCGGTGCAGGCGGGAGACCGCTTCTGCCGCAATTGTGGTCGGCCTCAGGCGCGGCCGCCAAGGCGGACGTCGGCCTCGGCGGCGTTCGTCCGGTATCTTCAGCAGGCCCGCCGGATCGCCGATGGCGAATCGGATTCGAAGCCGGAGCCGCCGAAATCTGTCCGCTTCGACGACGTGGCGGGGTTGGGCGATCTGAAACAGACGCTCCGGGAAATCGCGATGGTGGCGCAGGGCCGGGGACCGAAGGGGTTGCGCCCGTGGCGGGCCGTGATGCTGTTCGGGCCGCCCGGCACCGGGAAGACACTGATCGCTCGCGCGCTGGCGGGAGAGTTGGGCTGGTACTTCCGCGCCGCCTCCGGCAGCGATTTCAAATCGAAGTGGTACGGCGAATCGGAACAGAACATTCACAACCTGTTCGAGGACGCCCGCCAGCAAGCGCCCAGCGTGGTGTTTTGGGACGAGGTGGACAACGTTTCCGGGCAACGGACGGGAAACGCCGGCGACTCGGTCCTGACCCAACTGCTGCAGGAAATCGAGGGCTTCACGGTGTCGTCGAGTCCGGTGCTGCTGATGGCAGCCACCAATTTGCCCTGGGCGCTGGACGAAGCGTTTGTGTCGCGGATGGAGCGGCGGATTCTGGTTCCGTTGCCCGAGGCGGCAGGCCGCGAGGAAATCCTCCGCCTGTACACGCGCGAGTTTCCCTTGGAGGACGGCATGGACTTTGCCGATCTGGCGCAGCGGAGCGAGTGGCGTTCCGGACGCGAACTGGAACGGATTTGCCAGGACGCGGCCATCGAAGTCTGGCGCGAGTCCGCCTACGATCCGGAACGTGTCCGTCCCGTCGGCGCCCGCGATTTCCACCAGGCCATCGATCGCAACCCGCCGCTGACCACACGCGACTTGGTGCGCACGCACGAGCAGTGGGCGGAACGCTACGGAACCGACGGACGGAAGCCTGCGGACGACGGTGCCGGACCCGTCCGCCGAATGGCGGCCCCGCCGAGCGCCGCGGGTCTGTCCGCTGTCGGGTCAAGCGGCGGCACGCTTGCCGAATGGACGGTCCCGGCCGGAGTTCTCCGCGAGCTGGTGGTGTCGTCGTTCGATCAGGCCCTGGAGTGCACTGCGGGCCTCTTGGCCGGCGCGGAGGGAACCGTCCGCCAGTTTGTTCCCGCAGCCCGCTTGGCCAAAGCGCCCAGCGACTCCCGGGGGATCGCGTTGATCCAGTACTTGGCCGGCCAGCCGTTGATGGACCGGTTCACCTTGCCGTTCGACCTCTGGCAACTGCCGGAGGACTTGGTCCGGGAGGGGCAGGTGTTCCTGCAGATGCTGTGCGTCCCCGGCGTCTTTTGCCAGGACGAAGTGCCGAGGGAACTGACTCGCGGTCCGCGCGAGCAGTGGCAGTTGACGGACCAGGACGTGTGGATGGCGTTGTTTGACTGCCCGCTGTCGGGCAAATCGGTTCGACCGCGTCTGCAGCGCCACCGGGAGTGGCTCCAACGCGTGCTGCCGCAACTGGCGGGACAGGAACAAGCAGAGATCCGGGAAATGCTGGAACGTCTGGACCGCGTGCTCGCCCAGTTGCTCGACGGATCGCTTTCTCCGTTGGTTTGCGTGGCCTTCTTGCTTGGATCAGCCGGGCCGCTGTCCTGGCGGATCGGACCCGTCGGAACGTCCAGGACCCGCGTCCCAGGGCGGCCGCTGTCCGCTGCCCCGCTGGCGCGTGCCCTCGCGGGCGGCGACTGGGCGGCGAGGTGGTGGCGTCAAGATCCGGTGGCGCTGCACGGGTTCGTCACGGCCGTTGCGCGAGCGGCTGACCGTCGCCCCGCGCCCGCACCGCCGCCGGAGCGAGAAGTCCCGTTCCGCCCGCCGGCGGCGGCGCCGCCGCCCCCCGCCAGCTCCAAACCGGAAGGCCTGGACGAACGGATCCGAAGTCTGGAGTCACGGTTGCAGCAGCGCCTGAACCGGCTCAGCGGGCAGGCGGCCAGCACGGGACCGCAACCGGCCGGACCGGCGGACAGCCGGTTCGAACGTCCCGCTCTGATCTCGGGTTCCCCGCCGCGCGAACGGATGGCAAGTCAAGCGGCTGGTCTGAGCGGGCTGTCCACCGCGCCGGCCTTCCGGCCGCTTGCCGGCTCAGGCCAAGACATCGAATTGTCGCTGTTTCCGGCCGAGTGGACGGGCCTCGTGCGGGCGTACCGCCAACAGCCGGAATTGCCCCAGGTTTCGTTGCGAACCTCCGGCATCCACCGCTTGGAGGACCTCCATCTGCGGCTGGAGATGGCCGACTTCAGCCATCCTCACGAAGAACTCATCCCGCGACTGGACCGACAGACCCCGGTCACCTTGACCGACGTGGCGCTGCCGCCGAAATTGGCTGCCTACCGGCAAGTATCCGAACGCGTGAGGGGGCGTCTTACCGCCACACTGACCGACGCGACAGGGCGTTTGCTGCAGGTCGCGCGTGCCGAGATCCCCGTGTTGGCCTACAACGAGTGTCCGATCTCGGCCGAAGAGGGCGAGTTGATTGCCTGTTTCGTCCAACCGAACGATCCCGGCGTGATCGAGGTCACGAAGTTGGCCGCGGCCCACGCGCGACAGCTGAACGGTTCGGCTGCCCTGTGTGGTTATCAACAACCGGATCCGCAGTTCATCGACAACATGGTCCAGGCCGTCTACTTGGCCGTGCAGAAGGATCTCCAGGTCACGTACATCAACCCGCCGCCCAGTTTCGAGGGCCGGCGGATGCTCCAGCGTTTGCGCACGCCGGGCCAGATCGTGTTGCGGGAGCGTCAAGCCACTTGCTTCGACTTGGCGCTGTTGTTTGCCGCCTGCCTGGAGCACATCGGCCTGAATCCGTTGGTGTTCCTGATCCGTGGGCATGCGTTTTTCGGCTATTTTGTTTCGGAGAGCAATTACCCCTTGGCCGTCACCGACCGCTGGCCTCAGATCGACGAGTCGCTGCGACGCGGACAGTTGGTAGCCATCAATTCCACCAGTTTTTGCGAGGGCTGCGATTACGCTCAAAGCCGGGAGCACGGCGAACGCTGTCTGGCCGACGAGTCTCAGTTCGAGTTCGCCATTGACGTGGTCCAGGCGCGTCGGCGGCAATTGCTGCCCCTGCCGTTCGAAAGCTAGAAAGGGAGACTCCGATGCCCGATCCCAGTGCGACTCAGAAATGTCCCCAATGCCAAAGCCCCCTCCACGCCGGGGACCGGTTCTGCGGCGTGTGTGGCGCGACGCTGGCCACCGGCCAGATTCCCTGCCCGAGCTGCGGACTAGACGTGCCGGCTAACAGCCAGTTTTGCGGACACTGTGGCCGGCCGATCCACGCTCCGAGTCCGGAAATTCGCCGGCATCGCTGGTGGCGTTCGCCGGAAGAGGTCGCGGTCCGCTTCGACGCGGCCAACTTGCCGGACCTGATCCACGGTTTCAAGGGCGTCGAGAAGCAGGGCTGGGTCGACTGGGGCAAGGAGAAAGCGGCTCGCCTGGGATTGCTGGAGACAGGCTTTGTGATCGAGGAGGGGACGCTGGCCGTGCTGTTCCAACATGGCGTGGCGGAAGTCTTCGGGCCGGGAAGCTACGGGGGCGGCGACCTGAACAACCGTCTGGCCCAGGTCCTGGCTGGCGAACCGATGGTGCTGGCCATGATGGACGGCGGTCCGGTCGAACTGCCCCTGGCGATCGATGACCTGCTGACGGCCGAATCGGTCAAGGTCGCGGTCCACTGCCGTCTCGTCGTCCAGATCAAGGACCCCGTGGTCTTTCAGACGGTGTGTGTCAAGGGTGTGAAGCGTGTGACTCGCCTGGAACTGGCCGAGCGGCTGAAGCCGGAAGTCCGGCTGGCCCTGCTGGACGGCCTCCGCGCGACACCGGCCAAATCGCTGCGCTCGGGCACCGAGTTACAGACGCAGTTGGAACAGCGGTTGGACGAGGATCTGCGGGCCGCTCTGCAGCCGTGGGGACTCCGGCTCACCGACGTCCGCGGACTGACGGTCCGTGGAGAAGTCTTGGAGCGGTTCACGGGCCAGCAAGGCCAACTGTACGAGCGCGGCGCGCAACTGGACTTCGAGATCCTGTCGGCAGCCCTCGATCAGCGGGAGTTGCGCCAGCAGGCGGCCCACAACCTGGAACGGGAGCGGGCGGGACACGAGTCGGACCGGGACGCATTCCGCGAACAGGCCGCACACGAATTGGAGATGGAGCGTCTGCAGCAGGAACGCGAACAGTTGCGGCAGCAGGACGCGGTGGCGCACGCCGGACGCCTGGATCAGATCGACCGGCAATTGTCGGACCTCGAGGCTCGCCGGGAAGTCGCGGACCATCAGCGTCAGACCGTGACGCGGGTCGAAAAGACGGCCGTGGATCTGGAAGGCGAGTTCCAGGAATCGGCGTTGGAAGTCGGGCAGGCGGAAAAACTGGCAGACCTGTACCGCCGGGCCGAGACCGTCAAGCTGGATCGGCTGCAAACCGAGGAAGACGTCGACAAGGTGGTCGCGGAACTGAACAAGAACAAAGCCCTGCGGGACGACGACGTCGAAACGCTGAAGCAGGGCCTGTTGGACCGCCGCGAAGATCGCGAACTGGCCCGCAGCTATCTGCTCAAGAAGATCTCGCTGGAGCAGGAGTTGGAGCAGCAGCGGATCCGCTTGCAGGCCGGGCAGGAAATGGACGCCGCGGGGGTGGAGCACGAGTTGGCGTTGCGCCGCCGGCAATTCGAGTCGGCTCAAGCCGAGGAGCGCACCTTGCACGAACGGTCGGTGGCGGAGGAGCGAAATCGGATCAAATTGGCGGAGGAGGCGGATCAAGCGGACTTGCGGACCCTGGAGCAAATGCGCCGGCTGAACCAGTCCGACGCGGAACACGCCCAGCGGATGGAGGCGGAACGCCTGAAGGCCCGCAGCGGCGCGTCGGTCGCCGCGCTGTTGAGCTTGATGCGCGAGCAGGGTGGCGCGGCCTCTGCCGAGGTCGATCAGACGCTGCGCGAACTGGCCCGCACCGAGCAGTTCAAGGGACTCAGCACCGACGCCATCCTGGCGATGCAAGCCGGCGAGTCCCCCGAGGTGGCCAAAATCTTCCAGGCGCGGGCCACCGCCGGGGGCTACGAGGAACTGATGCAGGCCCGCCTGGAAGAATCGCAAAAGGCCGTCGAGCAGGAACGTCGGCACTCCCAGGAGATGCGCGAGGTGTTCGAGAAGCACGCCCACGTCATGGGCGACTCCTCGGCCCAAGCGATGCAGCGGATCACCGACATCGCCCAAAGCGTGGCCGCCAGCAGCCGCGGCGAAACGGTGGTTGTCAATCCTCCGCCGGGCTCGTTCGCCGCCGGGGCGACCGTGGTCGGCCGGCAGCCGGGAAGCCCCGCGGAAGCCCTCGTCGCCTGCCCCGCCTGCCGTGCCATGCAGCGGAGTTCCGCGACGTTCTGCGACCACTGCGGCGCCCGCCTCAAGCCTCTGCCCGACGGCCGGCCTTGCGCCAACTGCGGAGCGCCGGTGCCGCCGGGCAATCGTTTTTGCCCCCAGTGTGGCGCGACGCTGGGGTGAGTAGGACAAATTCACCGGGTGGCGCCGACGGCACCGCCCGTGGTGTCGAGTTTCGAGCCAACGTACACTCTCCTAAGCCGGGTCTTGATCTCCGCTCTTTCGCGCGTTAGCCTCCCTACCTACGAAGATGTAGGCTCGAAGATATGCCTGAGTGGCTTCCACTCTGACAGGCGCGCACGACGAGCGGAAGCGGAATTTTGGCGGTCCTAGAACGAGGGAACAACCGTTGCTTTTCAAACGTGATCCTGGGGCCTTGCGACGGAGGCCTTGGATCGCGATTCGAGCGTGGGTTTTTCCTTTGTGGAAGGTGTGTGGTGACATGGCCAACGACTTCCAGGAAGCAGACCCTCATCGCGGCGCCGGGACCTTGAACGAGGCCTCCTCGGATCGGCGATGCGGACAGTGCGGAGCCTCCGTCCGGGAGGGGACCAGGTTCTGCACGAAGTGCGGCAATCCGCTGGACGGCGCCGCATCCGCCGAGTGCCTTCCGGCCCGCGGGTCTGCCGTGTCGCCGGGCTCCGTGTGTGTGGAAGCGCCCCCGGCTGAAGGTTCGGCGAGCGTCCGGCAAGCGCCGCAGCGCGTCGTCGCGGGCGGGAACGTGACCTTCGTGCAAAACACCCAAACCGTCGCCGGTCCGCGCCGGCTTGTCTGTGCGATCTGCGGGACGTCCCAGATTGAAGATGCGTGTTTCAAATGCCGCCGTTGCGGACGGTGGATCTGCCAGAGTCACCAGGACGTGGTCCACCTGACCTGTTGGGAATGCGCCCAGGTCTTGGAGGCGCAGAGCGTCCCGAACGCCGCGGCCAGGGGCCAGACGGCGGTTCCAGGCCAGGCATTGGCCAGTTCCGTCTCGTCGCAGGTTGCAGCCGCGGTGCGCCCCGTAGCGCGCCCCACGCAGCGTGTGTCGCCGCCTGCCGGCCCCGCCGTCATTTCGACCACGGCCACGTTGAGTATTCGCTCGGACCCGGCGGACGCAGAGGTCCTTGTCGACTCGCGGTTGGTAGGCCACACGCCGCTGGACTACCCTGTGGACTTGGGCGTCCTGCACCAACGTCAGGTGGAGGTATTGATCCGCAAAGAACGCCATCAGAGCCAGGCGGCTCTGATTCACATGCGCCGCGGCGAGGTCAGCCAATGGCACGGGGTTGTGTTGACGCAGTCCACCGCGGCCGGCCTTCCCGATCCGACCGAGGTAGAGGTCAAGGACGTCCGCGTCGAGCCGCTGGAAGTCGAAGTCCAGCCGTGCGTCCAACCGTCGCCGCCGATCAAGGGCTTGCCTCCGCTGCCTGCGGAAATGCGGGAAATGGCCGGAGTGCTGGAGGGGCTCAGGCGGGCCATCACCAGGCTGCGGGACGGGACGCATCCGAGCCTGAAAAAGGCTCAGGCGGCCGTGCGTCAAGCGCAAGAACAACATCAGCAACTCCGCCGCGACTTGGAAGAGCACGGGCGCAGCTTGCCCAGCCACGTCCGCCGCCGGCTCCTCGACGAGGCGACTCGGAATCCCGCTTGCTCCGTCTCGCAGTTGGCTGCCCTCGCGCCGCAACTGTCCACGGACCTGGTGCTCCGCTGGCTGTGTGCGTTCCGCAACTCCCAGAACGCCAACCGCGTTGCGGACCAGGCGCAGGCGGCTTACGAACAAGCCCGGCAGGCCAAGATCGCCGAACTGCAAGAGCAAGCGAACGACATCGAACGTGATCTTCTGCCCCGTTTGGAACAGGATTTCACTCGAATTGCCCTGGCGTTGTTTGAGAAGACAGACGTCTCGTCGGGCTTTCCGGTGCAGGCCTGGCTGAAATTGGAGCCGCTGCTGGCTCAACGCTCCTACCCTTGGGACAACCGGACGCTGGTGATCAAGGCGGAAGCCCTGTTTCGGGACTGGCCCGATCATCGGGCGTGGCGCAAAGCGTGCAGAGCAAACACGGTCGAGGCCCTTCAAGAGTACTTGGCGGCCATGCCCCACGGCCGACACGCGGCCGAGGCGCGGGCACGCTGGGAACAGACGCGTTCGGCAGCGCCGGGTCAGCCTGACCGGAATCAGACGGCGGATTCCTGGTCCAGCGGCGTCGGGATGGTCTTCCAGCTGATCCCTGCCGGCCAATTCGAAATGGGAGCCTCCCCCGGCGACCGAACGGCTTCGGCCAACGAGAAGCCGGCGGAGACGGTCGTCATCGAGCGTCCGTTCTGGGCCGCTGCGTTTCCCCTGACCAACGCCATGCTCCGGCGGTTTTTGGAGGGCGACGATACCGTGGCAGGACGAGCCGCTCAACTGCGCGGGGATCGTTCATTTGCCCGTGCCGTTCGGGCGGGTAGTGTTCCTGACGACTTGCCCGCCGTGGGGATCAATGCCTCGGACGCCGAAATCCTCTGTGAATGGCTTCGGGGTTTGGACGGCCGGCCCTATCGCTTGCCGACGGAAGCCGAGTGGGAATTCATGGCGCGCGCGGAGTCCACCGGAGCGTACTGGTGGGCGGACGAAGACGATCCTCAAAAGCGGGCCGTGGTTGGCAGCAGCGGTCCGGCGGCGGCAGATCCCCAGCGAGCGAATCCCTGGGGCCTCATCGACGTGCTGGGCAACGTGTGGGAGTGGACGAGCAGCACGTATGAACCGCTCGCTTCCGGGGCGGCGAGCCGGGCGGCCGGCCCGCTCAGCAGCGAAGCCCGCGTGGTGCGCGGCGGGAGTTGGCGGGTCAAAACCGCAAGCGATATCCGGGTCTTTCGGAGGCGTTCGATGTCGATGCGCACGCGGGCGGATGACTTGGGAGTACGTCTCGTGTGCGACGTGTAGACCAGTACGGATTGGGGAAGCATTTATGGCCGCCTGTTTTGCGTGCGAAAGCCCGATTCCGGACGGGGTGAGCCAATGTCCCGTTTGCGGACTGCAGCTGGCAGTGTGCCGCAATCCGGACTGTGGCCAGTGTTATCCGGCCGAGGCGAGCTTCTGTCCGTTCTGCGGCGAGTCCGTCCAGGACGCTGCGCCTGCCCCGGTGGAACCGGCCGCGGTGGAGGGCCCAACAGGGACCGGCGTCGTGGGTTCGCCCGTACCCTTCGTGGCCGAAAACGGGCCTTCGCCCGAAGTCTTCGACCCGGCGACCGGTTCGCCGCCGGGTGCCGAGCCAGCCGGGAAGCCCGCCAGTCCGGGCACCTTCGATCAGATGCTGGCCCTGTTCCAGGAGGGCGAAGATGCCGGCCCGGGCCCGGCGGCAGCCAGTGCGGCGGCAGATCCGTACGCGCCGCCAGCCGCCGCGTCGGAGAAGGCGACCCTCGTGGGTGGGCTGCCCGCGGCCTTTCCCGCAGATCCTTCTCCGGGCGTGCCGATGATCGGCCTCCCCGGAACCGGTGTTGCCGACAGAGGGCTTGCCGCGATGGCGATGCCCGGCCTGGGTTTGCCCGGCCTGGGCGTGCCGACGGCCGCGATGAGCACGGCGCCGGTGACGTTGGAGGTCGAAACATCCGACAAGTATCGTCGCCATCAACAGGGGTTGCTGCGTCTGCGGGTGCGTGGAGACGGTTTGTCGTCCGACGCTTTGGTGGACGTGGGCATCAGTTCGGCTCTGTTCTCCGGCCCTACGGACTTCCACGTGCGTTTGGGCTTCAGCCAGACGCACGAGTTCGACGCCCTGCGGTTTGTGCCCCACGTTGCGGGAGCCGAACACGTGCGGATTTCGCTGACATTGAAGACTCCGGCCAGCGTGCCGTTAGGCCGGTGGTCGGCCGCCTGGCTGATGCAGATCGAGGACGTGGAGAAGCAGGAGATTCACGCGGGCGGCGACGTGTTTATTGTGGGCGGAGTCCCTGCGGCGTCGCCCTCGCTGGGCCTGGACGGTTTCGGCGCGATGGGGGGCTGGCAACCGCTGCCGCTGCAAGCGGACCCCCACTTCAATCGGCGGCTGACCAACGCCTGCCCGGAAGCGGCTCTTGGCACGCCGCCGCCGCTGGATCCGGGATCGGTTTGGCCCGCGGGAGCCCGCGCGCAGGCGGCGGTGTGTGTCGACGATCTCCAGACCGGGCTTTCCCAGGCCCTGGCCGTGGTCTGCGGCAATTCAGCCAACCTGGGCCGCGGCGGCGACCCGGCCGTGTCGTGGTGGCTGCAACCGTCGCCGTTCGATGCCCACCAGCACGGCCGGCTGTCGCGCCGGCACGTGTCCCTGGAACTTCGCGACGGCCGAGCCTGGGGCAGCGACTGGAGCACCAACGGCACGTGGCTGAACGGCGAGCGAGTCGCGAAATCCGAGTTGCAGCTGCTGGCCGACGAAGACCGCTTGGAGCCGGCGCAGGTCGTCCCGTTCCACGTGACGCTGTTGGCCCGCGAGGGGCAAGTCCACGCGATCTGGCTGCGCCGTCAGGACGCGCTCCGCGAGCAGTTAAGCTACCTGCTGACCGACGGCCAGACTCCGCTCCCCGTGCTGGTGCCCGGACAGTCCGCGCCCGTCGCGTGGCTGGCCTGGCGGCGCACGCCTAACCAAGGGCCGGAACTGATGGCTTGTGCAGCGGAGGCCGGGAGGTGGGAACCGCTGGGGCCTCAGCAGCAGCGCGTCCTGGCGGACCGCTACCGCCTGTCGTGGCAACTCTTGCTTGCCCCGGTCGATCAGGCGACGTACCTGGGAGCCATTTGTGCCCAGACTTAATCCCGTGAGGAATTCGCCATGCAAAAGATCCAATGCCCGAAGTGCGGGAAAGAGACCTTCGACGGTAAGTATTGCATGCATTGTCAGGCCGACCTGCATCCCGAACAGGTCGCAGGACGGAAGAAGGTCACGTGCCCGTCCTGCGGCAAGGAGACGTTCGAAGCCCGCTACTGCCTGTACTGCCGGGCAGATATGCACAAGGACATCGTCCGACAGGAAAAAGTCATTTTGAAGGAAGACAAGGCAGGAATCCTCTTGAAGGCGCGGGCGATCCACAACGAGCAGCAAGCCGTGCCCATCGTCCAGATCTCGGTGGCGGATCAGTTGCCGAACGGAACACTGCCCAACGTCAAGAAGCTGGTCGTCCAGCCGGGGACGTTCACTTTTGTGGTCTCGCAAATGCACAAGCTGGTGTATTTCAAGCCGGGGGAGTACGACGCCTCCCAACTGGCCCTGGGCGGCGAGGTGAAACCCAGCCTCGGCGGCCCCGCGGAAATCTGTCCCGTCTTTCTTTGTACCATCAGCCAGCGTCCGATCGTCACGACGGTCTTCCTGCCGGACTGGGACGCGCTGTTCCGAGAGAGCGGCGACAGCGCCGTCGCCGAGCAAGGCAACTGGGATGTCGAGGGCGCCATTCAGCAGTTGAGCCTGCGGACTGCGGACAATCTTTTGGGCGGGGCCAGCGCCCAAATGGTCCTCCGGTGCATGAATCCCGCCCAGTTGCTCGACATGTTCATCCAGCGAAAACTAAGTCAGCTGGACCTCGCGGAACGCGGCCAACTGGGGCTCTTGTCGGACGAACAACAGGCCGCCCTTCCCGACGAGCAACGCCTGGCGTTGGGAATCCCCAAAACGAAGCCCAAGCAGCGGTACGAAGGTCTGTTTGGGAAATACATCGGCGTGCCCGTCAAGGCCCTCTGGCAAACGGTCTTCGGCGTTCAGGTCGAATCGTCGCCGCTGCCGCAGACGGTGAGCATCACGATGCTGGACTTCTATCGGCAAATCCGCATGGAATTCGCCGCGGCGATCATCGAGGCCATCCGCAACGACACGGCGGAGCAGTTGTACAACACGGTCGAACTCCGCGAACGCATCGCCGAAGACATCCAGCGCGTGATGTCGCAATCGTTCGAGATGTACGGGCTGAAAATCGAACGCGTCTCCGCCTTCCGCTTCATCTGTCCAAAGTATGAAGAAGTGCTGAAGCGCCGCGGCGATATTGCGCTCGACCGCGAGCAACTTACGGATCGAAAAAAGGAGATGGACATTGGCCGCGAACAGCGGCGGATGGCGGTAGAAGAAGCCCGTGACGTGTCCACGGTCGAGACCGAGTTGCAGACGCAACTCGCCTCGGACGATGCGCTGCTGGAGCGGCACAAGCTCAAAGAAGCCCGCGAAACCGAACACGACCGGGACCTGTTGCGGGCGGAACAACTGCAGCGTCAGCTGGCGCTGGACGCCGAGGCGCATCGGGCCAAGCTGGAGATGGAAGAGCAGCAGCACGAACTGGAGATGCGCAAGGAGCGGCGGCGGTTGGAGTTGCAGGCCGAAAAAATGCAACTGGCGCTGGGCTTTCAGCAGCAGGCCCTGGAGATGCAGAACCAGCAGCAGAACTTGCTCCTGGAACGCCGCATCAAGATGCTCGAACAGTATGCCAGACTCCCCAAAGAATCCATCCTCACCATCGCCCTGGCCGAGAATCCCCAATTGGCGGCAGCCTACTCGGCTTCCGTGCAGGCCCAGAGTCAGCAGGAGCAACTCCAGATGCAGGAAAAGTTCCGTTCGGAGTTGTCTCAAGCCTATGCCGGCAACAACGCTCAATTCACCCGGTTGCTGCAAGAGGCGGTCAAGCAATGGGGCCAGTACCAGGCCGCCAAGGTGCAGGAAAGAGGCAGAGCGCAACAAGTGATCAACGTCGGCGCCCAGGGCAACCTGCCGCCGCCAAGCGGTTCTCTCCCGGAAGAGAAATGAAGTCCGCCCACCTTGAACGGTTCAACCTTCTGAGGGCCTGAGTCATGAACGAGCGCACGATCAGCGACGCCGACCAAGGAGTCCCCCGCACGGCGACCCCGCCGCCTCAAGACAACTACGGAGCGACCTGCGCGGACGCCGGCACGGGAAGCACGGTCCCGCTGAGCAACCGCCGCAGCGTGGCGGCCCGCGACGTGTATCAAGTCGTACATCTGATCGGCAAGGGGGGGATGGGATCGGTGAGCCTCGCGCAAGACGTGCGCCTCCGCCGCTGGGTGGCCCTGAAGCGGCTGTCCGAACAATACGCCCACGACTCCCGGCTGTTGGCGCGGTTCCACACCGAAGCCCAATCGGTCGCCGCCCTGTCGCACTTTCATATTGTCCAGGTGTACGCCATGGACGAGGACGACGAGGGGCCTTATATCGCCATGGAGTACGTGGCGGGGCCGGGCAAGGTCGCCCGCGAAGGATGGCCCGGCAACCTGCCGCCTCCCCCGATGGACCTGGAAGACATGGTCAAAACCCAGGGCGTCCTGAAGGTCGCAGAAGCGGCCAAACTTGGCATCAAGCTGTGCAGCGCCGTCGGCTACGCCCACAAGCGCGGCGTGATCCACCGCGATATCAAACCGGCCAACATCCTGCTGAACGAGGAAGGCGAACCCAAGCTGGCCGACTTCGGCCTGGCGCGGCAAGTCAACGCGCAGCACGAAGGCATGACCATGGCCGGCGCCCAACTGTTGACGTTGGGCTACGGCGCGCCCGAGCAAGAAACCGACGCCTCGCGGGTCGACGAACGGGCGGACCTGTATGCCTTGGGCGCTACGCTGTGGTTCGCCATCACCGGTCAAAACCCGCGGTTTTTCCGCGAGAGCGAAGTTCCAGGTCCCTTGCGGCCGATCCTGTCCAAGGCGCTGGAAAAAGACCGGGAAAAGCGGTTCCAGTCGGCTGCGGAGTTCGAGCAGGCGTTGAGCAAGTTGGATCCGCGGGCCCGGTTCGTGCCCCAGGCCACGGCCATCGACGGCCTGCTGCCGGGCTGCTGCCCGAAGTGCGGCCACCAGCACGACTTGGGCGACAAGGCGAGCGCGAAACGCAAGTTCTGCGAGAGTTGCGGCACGGCGCTTCTGGAACCCTGCTTGAAATGCGGGGCCGAAAACGGCGTGTGGGCGAAGTTCTGCGGGCCTTGCGGCGCGGACCTGAACACCACCCTGAACGCCGAAATCGAGCGACTCCAGGCGGAACGCGATCGCTTCGAGGTGTGCCACAAGTCGTACCAGTTCGAGGAGGCGATCGAGATCCTGACGCCGATGGCCGCCGTGAAACATCCGCGCTTGAAGGTGTTCCACGACTGGGCGGCCGAGTTCCTCCCCCGCGTGCGCGCGGAATTCGAGGCGGCCCAACAACAGCGGGACGAAGCGCTGCAGAAAGCCCAATCACTGGCGACGATGTGCGAGTACCGCGATGTGTTTCCCGTGCTCGAAAACGTGCCCAAGCCGCTGTGGACGCCCACGATGGAAAAACTGCACCGCGTGTCGCGGGAATTGTACACGCGGGCCAGCCAGCTGCGCAAGGAAGTCGCGGACCAAATCGCCGCCAAGGACTACGACACGCTCAAAGCCAAAGTCCTGGAGCTGCTGAAGATCAATCCCAATGACGCGGAAGTGCAAAAACTGCTGCAGCAACTCGAAAAACGCGAGGAGAGACTGCGCGAAGCTTCGTGGCAGGCGGTCCGCAAACACCCGACCGTGCGAAACTGCCAGGAATACATCGCCAACTATCCCGCCGGACCCCACGTGTCTCAGGTCCAGGCGCTGCTTGCCCCGTTGTTGCGGGACTCGCTGGTCGACCGGCCCCGAGATGCGACGGTGCGCCAGCAATATGTGGCGATCCGCACGCCCCAACTGCAGAAACTGGATGAAAAACTAGCGCGGCAGGGCTGCCAGATTGTCGACGCGATCGGCGGCGCGCTGGCAGGCGCCGTGCTGGGCGCGCTGGTCGGGGGCGTCGGCGGCTGGATCGGCGGGATCCTCGGCGGAGTGATCGCCGGAGTGGCGCTGGGGATCGTGTTAGAAAACAAAGCGTGAGGAGACAAAAAATGGCACAAGAAGACCAAGGCTGCGCCAACGCTGGTTGCGGCTGTGTGGCGTTGATCGTGGTGGCCGGACTCCTGCTGGCTGGGATTGAGGCTTACGCGGCCGCCTTCGACGGGACCCGATTGATCATCGGCGCCTTTCTCGGCAGCCTGGCCGGCGCAGGCGGTGCGGTGCTCGTGCCGTTCTTCGGACAGGCACACCGGAAGAAGGCCGAAATCGGACCGCTTCGCTGGCAGGATTGCATTAACAGCGCCGCAAAGCTGCGCGAGAAATACCTGTAGCAACGGTGACCGAAATAACTTCCCGGATTTCGGCTTCCACGCTGCTCGCCAGCGTGGAGCCATGTTCAGAACCAGCCCGCGTCCCAGACCGGCGCTCTTTTGGGCCACCACGCTGCTTGCCAGCGTGGAGCCATGTTCAGAACCAGCCGGCGTCCCAGACCCAGCCGTCGTCCAGCCACTGCGTCCAGCATCTTGAACACCGCTCCACGCTGGCGAGCAGCGAGGTGGCGAGGCAACCGATTTCGAGGAGATACCACCCGCTGGACGCCCACACGGTTTTCGGACCCAGACGCTGCGGGAGGTTGACGTCGGTTGCATCGCGCCGGCCGTCGGGTAGAATCAGGGTACGGCTGGCGTTGACCGAGGGCGGAGCGTTGTGACAGGGGCGCCGGTCGGCTATGTCCTCACCAGCGGCGAAGGGGGGGCTCATGTCCAAGGCAACGCGTCAGATCTTCAAGCGGATCGTGCTACACAACAAGCTGTTGGCCGAGCCGGAGGTGGACTCGCTGCTGGCCGAAGTGGATGATCCGGAGCACGCCATCCAGCGTCTGGTCGAACGCCACACGCTCAGCGCCAAGGCGGCGGAACAGTTCTTGGCGGTTTACAAGAAGCAGGCCGACAAACTGATCTTGGAGACACTGGGGGCGTTGGACGAGTTGGATGCCAAACCGGCCGCACCTGGGCCGGAGCCCGCGCCGGCAGCCGCGAAGAAGGAGCCGAAAAAGGAACCGCCGCCGGAGGCGAAGCTGGAAGTGGAGCCGGCGGTCGAGTTGGAAGTGGAGCCGGCGGTCGAGTTGGAAGTGGAGCCGGCGGTCGAGGGACCGCAGGGAGCGAAACCGCTGCCCCAGGCCGGCGCCGAACTTGTGCTCCAATTGCTGCGCGAGGCCCGCGGTCTGGGCGCCTCGGACTTGCACCTCAAGGCCGGCATGCGTCCCACCGTCCGCCTGCACGGCGCGCTGCAGGAGTTGCCGCATCCCGAACTCGAGCCGGCGGCTTGTGAAAAGTCCCTGCTGGCGCTCCTCGACGACCAGCAGCGGGCCCAGTTTGACACGGACCAGGATCTCGATTTCTGCTACGACGGCGGCCGCGGCATGGGACGCTTCCGCACCAACTACCTCCGCGAGCACCGCGGCCTTAACGCCATCTTCCGCCTGATTCCCGATCACGTGCCCAGTTTCGACGAACTGCAGTTGCCGCCGCAGGTCAAACGGTTCACCGAGTACCGGGTCGGCATCGTGCTGGTCACCGGGCCCAAGGGCAGCGGCAAGACCACCACGCTGGCCGCCATGGTCGATATGATCAATTCCTCGCGCGCCGAGCACATCATTACCGTCGAGGACCCCATCGAGTTCGTCCAGCCGTGCAAGAAGGGGCACGTCAACCAGCGGCAGGTCGGGATCCACACCAAGTCGTTCAGCAACGCGCTGCGGTCGGCGCTCCGCGAAGCCCCGGACGTGATCATGGTCGGCGAGATGCGCGACTTGGAGACCACCTCCTTGGCCATCACGGCCGCCGAGACCGGGCACCTGGTTCTGGCCACGCTGCACACGCCGGACGCCGTCCGCACGATCGGCCGCGTGCTGGACGTGTTCCCGCCCAAGGAACAGCCGCAGGTTCGTGCCATGCTCTCCGAATCGCTCCGCGGCATCGTCTCGCAACTGCTCGTGCCCGGCGCCGACGGCCAGTCGATGGTGCTGGCTACTGAGATCCTGGTCAACACGCAAGCCATCGGCCACCTGATCCGGGAAGAAAAAGTCCATCAGATCCGCGGCCTGATGCAGACCGGCAAGCAGTACGGCATGGTGCTGATGGAGGAATCGCTGATCCGCCTGGCCAAGGAAGGCAAGATCACGAAAGAGACCGCGCTGGCCTGGGCCGAGGACGTCAAAATGGTCCAGCGCGGACTGCTGGATTAAACCGCCGGGCGATGGGGCACCTCGCGGACAAGATCGCCGACCGCTGGACGCCGTCGGAGGGGCGGCCGCGGTGGCGGGCGGCAGCCATCGGCCGACGCGACGCCGCTACCCCCTCGAATGGAAGAACTCGCCATGCCCTGTACAGATTGAGGGATCGAACTAGAATAGTCGGGACGCGGTCCGAGGCGTCTGTTTTCAAACCGGGGCACAGGAGGGGCGACAAGCATGACCAGAATCCCATCGGAAATGCCGGACCCGCCGGCGGGTCTGCCGCAGCTGGTGGCGGGAACCCTGCTGCTTGTGCTGATCGGCTACGCTGTGATGACGTCCTTTTATACCGTCTCGGCCGAATCCCAGGCGGTGGTGCTGCGTTTCGGCAAGATGATCAAGACGGTGGACCCCGGATTGCACTGGAAGCTGCCCTTGGGGATCGACCGGCATTATCCGGTGCAGGTGCGGCGGCAACTCAAGCAGGAGTTTGGCTTCGGCAGTGCCGGGGCGAGCAACCCGTGGCAGGCGACGGGGCCCGACGAGCAGGAAGCGGAGCGGAACATCGTCACGGGGGACTTGAATGCGGCCTTGGTCGAGTGGGTCGTCCAATACCGGATCGATGATCCGGAGCAGTATCTGTTCGCCGTGCGGAATCCGGATGCCACGTTGCGGCACTTGAGCGAAAGCGTGATGCGCGAGATGGTGGGCGACCGGACGGTGGACGAAGTCATCACGATTGGTCGGCAGGAAATCGAGGCCCAGGCGGTGGTCAAGCTGCAGGAGGTCACGCAGAGTTACGGCATGGGCCTTAAGATCGATCAAGTGCAACTCAAGAACGTGAATCCGCCGCAGAAGGTGCAAGCGAGCTTCAACGAGGTGAATCAGGCGCAGCAAGAGAAGGAGAGCGCCATCAACGTCGCCACCGGCGAATACAACAAAGTCGTGCCGCGGGCCGAAGGCGAGGCGGACCAGAAGATCAGCGCGGCCCAGGGCTACGCCGTCAAGCGGACCAATGAGGCGGAGGGGGACGTGGCTGCGTTCGAGGCCCTGCTGGCGGAGTACGTGAAGGCACCGGAGGTGACGCGGCGACGAATCTACCTGGAAACGATGTCCGAGATTCTGCCCAAGGTCGGCAAGACGGTGATCTTGGACGAGGATGCCCGGAATCTGCTCCCGCTGTTGAACCTGGGAGACGCGAAACCCCCGATCCAGACAGGAGGCCCGCGATGACGGCGAGATACTCCGTCCCCGCCGCGCTGCTGCTGGCCGTTGCCGCCGTCATCCTGTTGGCCGGCGTCTATACGGTCGATCCCACCGAGCAGGTGATCGTCACCCAGTTTGGCGAACCGCGGGGCGAGCCCGTCCAGCAAGCCGGGCTGCACTTCAAGGTCCCCTTCATCCAGCACGTGAACCGCGTCCCGAAGCTCATCTTGCCCTGGGACGGGCAAGCGAACGAGATGCCCACCAAGGACAAACTGTACATCCGGGTGGACACCTTCGGGCGGTGGCGCGTGACCGATCCTCTCGAGTACTTCCGCCGGATGCGGGACGAGCGCAGTGCGCTGTCGCGGCTCGAGGATATCCTGGGCAGTGAAACCCGGAACGCGGTGGCCAAGCACGACCTGATCGAAATCGTCCGCACCGACCGGGAACGGCAGCCGCTGGTCGACGAGGCGCTGGAGGAAATGTCCGACGCCGTTTCGGGGCGGATCGGCGTCCTGACGCCGATCCGCAAGGGGCGGAGCGCGATCGAGGCGGAAATCCAGAAGGCAGCCAAGGCCAAATTGGCCGAGTTCGGCATCGAGTTGCTGGACCTGCGTTTCAAACGCATTAACTACAATCCCAGTGTCGTGGAGAAAATCTACGAGCGGATGGTTTCCGAACGCCAGCAGATCGCCTCGAAGTTCCGCGCCGAGGGCGAGGGCGAGGCGGCCCGCATCCTGGGAAACAAAGAGCGGGACCTCGACAAGATCGAGTCGGAGGCTTACCGCGAAGTGCAGATCATCCGCGGGACGGCCGACGCCAAAGCGACCGAAATCTACGCGCGGGCCTACAACCAGACGCCCGAAGCGGCGGCACTGTACGAGTTCGTCAAGTCGATGGAGACGTACAAGAGCGTGATCGGCCAGGACGCCACCCTGGTCCTCTCGACCGACACCGATCTGTTCCGTTTTCTGAAGTGTGCCGAAGGCAACGGTGCGGGCCCCGGCCCCGCTGCGACGCCGCCGTGATTCTCCGGCAGCAGGCCGCGGTTACGGGGCGAATCGGGTCAGAAACGTCCGGGCGCGTTCGCGCTTCTTGGGAGGCAACGTGGGGTCGGTCTTGTCGAGCGCCTGCTGGAAGCAGGCCGCCGCTTCGCGGTTGCGGCCCACGTGGTGAAAGACGACGCCGCGGTTGTAGTGCAGCCAGGCGTTGTCAGGGGCGTCCCGGAACGAGCGGTCGAAGTCCCGCAGGGCATCCTCCAGCCGCCCCAAGCCGGCCAGGACCAACGCGCGACCGTTGTAGGCATACGCCAGGCCGGTCTTGCCGCCGCGCTTCAAGCCCAAGCTGATGGCGCGGTTCAAGTCGGCCAGGGCCAGGTCGAATTCGCCCAGTTCGGCGTACACCTGGCCGCGTCCGGCCAGCGCGTGGAAATCGTCTTCGTTCTCCTCGATCAGCCGGGTGAAATCGTCGATGGCCTCCACCCGCTGCTCGGAATACCAGTGCGCTCCGGCGCGCAGGGCGTAGGCCGGCAAGCACTCCTCGTCCAACTCGATCGCCTCCGTCGCGCGGCCGACGGCCTCGTCGAATTCCTCGCGGCGGCCGTGGTAGGCGGCCTCCAGCAACAGCCGTTCCACCGCGAAGGCTTCGGCCATGCCGGGTTCGCAGACGACGGCCTGCTGGAAATCGGCGTCCGCCTTGTCGGGCTCGCCCTTCTGAATCCAGACGCTGCCGCGACTGCTGTAGGCGGCGGCCAGATCCGGGACCAGTTCGATCACGCGGTCGAAATCCTGCAGGGCTTCGTCATAGTTGCCCTGCTGCAAGTGCAGCCGGCCGCGGTGGAACCAGGCCGGCGCGAGATCGGGTTGCAGCCGCAAGGCTTCGTTCAAATCGGCCAGCGCCGCCTCGTACTCCTCCCGCCGCGTCCGCAGCCAGGCGCGTTCCACGTAGGCCCCGGCCAGGTCGGGGGCGAGCCGCAGCGCGGCCGCGAAATCCTCCAGCGATTTTTCGTCCTCCTGCTGGTCCGCCCAGGCCAGAGCGCGGTTCAGATACGCGAAGACCAATTGCGAATCCAACTCCAACGCCCGGCTGTATTCGCGGACGGCCCCCTCGTTGTCGCCGCGGGCGCGGCAGGCGTTGCCTCGATTGGCGTAGGGCATGGCCCACGTCGGCTGCATCCGGATCGCCGTCTCGAAGTCCTCCGCCGCCTCGTCCACTTCGCCCATCTTCAGCCGCAAGGTGCCACGCAGGTTGCAGGCCACGGCGTCCTGCGAATCCAATTCCAGGGCGGCCTCGCAGTCGCTCAACGCCTCGTCCATGTTTTCCAAGTCGTCCTGGGCAAAGGCGCGGGCGAGGTACACGTCGCCCGAGGCCGTGTTGTGTTCGATCGCCGCCGTGCAGTCTTCGATCGCGTGGGCCGAGTCGCCCAACCGCTGGCGGGCGATCCCTCGCAAGGCGTACGCTTCCCCGGACTCCGGCTCGCGGGCCAGCACAAAGCCGCAGTCCGCCGCGGCGCCCGCGAAGTCGCCCGCGCCCAACCGGATCTCGGCCCGATACAGATGATAGCCGACGTGGTCCGGCTGGATCTCGATCGCCTTGTCGAAATCGGCCAGCATCGCCTGAATCGCCTCGTCGCTCGGAGTGGCGGTCGCACGCCGCCGGGCTAACGCCCGCCAGGCGTGAGCGGCGTCGTGGTGCGGGTCCAAACGCAGCGCCTGGGTCAGCGTCTCGACGGCGCGGGAATAATCGCCGCGGGCGATCAACACCCGCCCGCGGTGCAGTTGCAGCGACGGATTACGCCGGTCGCGAACGATGGCCGCATCAAAGTCGGCCAGGGCTTGCTCCCAGGCGCCCAACTGCAGATAGATCATCCCGCGGCCCACGAGGGCGGCGACGTGCGCCGGATCCAACTGCAAGGCGGCGGTGAGATCTTTCAAGCCCTGCGCATGGCAGCCGGCCGCACAGCAGGCCGTCGCCCGGCGGGAGTAAATCTCCGGCTGGCCGGGCCGCAGGCCCAGCCACGCCGTGTAGTCCTCGACCGCCCGCTCGTATTCCTCCCGCTGCTCGAACAACTCGGCCCGCAAAGCATACAGCGGGGCATACCGCGGATACCGCCCGATCAGTTCCGTCAGTTCCTCGAGCGTGTAGCCGCGGGCCGGATCGGCCGGATCGGGAATCGGCAGCGACTCGTCCGGGGACGCCGCAACCGGAGCTGACCGCGCCGGCTCTGCGGACCGTACGCCGGCACCGCCCAGCCAGCGTTTGGCACGCCGCCAAGCGGAAAGCAGGACGCCGCTCCACTTTCCCCAAGCGGCCATCGCACTGCGCCCGGCAATCCGCTCGCCGGATGCCAGCCCTGCCGCCTCCATCAGCAACTGATCGAACGACCCGGCCTCTCGGGTGAACTGCCGCGTGAACGGAAACAGGAACGGAGGGTGCTGATCGGCCGCCCCGCCCCAGAGCATCGTGCGGCAGCAAAAACTGACGGGCCCGCCCTCGATCGGCGGTTGTCGCAGCTCTTCCAGTTCCATCCGTAACTCGGCCACGATGTGCGGTGGGAGCGTCTCCGGGCGAATCTGCAGATCGATCAGACGCTGGTCGCCGGGAAACATGGCGTACCCGATTTGGACGTCGACGCCTTGCTGGGCTTCCGTCTTGCGGACAAAGGACTTCAGCGTCCGGTCGAAGGCCGCCACAAAGTGGACGAAAGCTTCCTGATGCACGCGCTGGGCGATGACATGGTCGGGAGCCAGAATCATGAAAAACTCGCGGGGCACGTCCTCGCTGGCCACGTCCTCGCCGGCCACGTCCGCGTCCGCGTCCCTGTCTGTCGGTCGCTCGCGGTACTCCTCGGCATCGCACGCCTGCTCCGCGTCCGCCGCTTTCCGTAATTCCGACAGGGGGGGTACGACGACCGTCCGGCCGCAGGCGCACGGCAGCAGTGTGCCGGCACGTCCCGCCGAGACGTCCAGCGTTTGACCGCACACACATCGGATCGAAAAAGTCATGCTCGCCTCAGACGCAGGATTCGCTTCCGGAGCGCGGAAGCCGAAACCTGGGAAACCTCGACTTTCCAGCGCTTTGCGGTTTTCCGGCGTCCCGCCGTCGCCCCCGCCGGCCTGCGCCGCGGGGACCTTGCGTTCCTGATTACCCCTATGATTATACGCCTGCCGCCTTCTTTCCTTCAATTGGCCGGCAAAATCGCTACTGCCGAAAAATTCCGTCCCCACCGGCACCGGTTACCCAATCTACGGCATCGGCGGAACTGGACTGACGCCTTTTATCACGCAGAATTCCAAAGAGCATCATTTCTGAAAGACCGTCGTCCTGTCCGTCAAGCTCATCTGGATCGCAGAGGAGACAACGATGAGAAAATGGATTCTGGGGTTGCTGGTTGCCGCCAGTCTCATGTGCGTGTGCTCGACCGCCGCCGCTCAAGAGCCCGGCTGGTCGGCCAATATCATCGCCTTTGGTCAGCAGCGCGCCCGGATCGAGGCCACGCCCATCGTCCAGCGGAGTTATCGGCCGCTTCATTTCTACGGGAATACGGTCCGGCGACGTTACTACCACGGCTCGGCCCTGGTCCGCGGGCGAACCACGGTCCGCAGCTCGGCCTCGCCCGCCGGTGGCCAATAGTGCGCCGTCCGGCCACAGCCGGTTTCCTTCTTCATGCTTCATTCGGCGACACGCAAGATGCGCGTGTCGCCCTTCTTCAGGTCCAGGGTCGCCTGGGCGTCTCGGCCGACTGCTTGGCCGCTCAACAGATCGACGATCTTGCCGCGGCGGCCCGTGTCGACGACCAAGGGGCCGTCCTGGGCGGCGTGCAGCACGAGGTAGGGACCGTTGGCGCAGACGTTGCAGTCCTGCTGGGTGAACAGGTGGACGCCGGCCTTGCGGGCCGCCAGACGCGCCAGCTCAGACGTGAGGCCCGGCGGTCCGACGAACAGCGACCAGCCGTCGGCGGTCTGTCGCAGGGCGACGGCGGCGGAGCCGTCCGGCCAGGTTGCCAGCGTCTCGGCGGGCGTGGCGTCTGCCGCGGCAAACAGCGGGGTGACTGGCTGCTTGACGCCCAAGCCTTCCTGAAATCCCAGCGTCTTGGCCGCCTCGGTCGGTTCGGCCCACGCGGCCTGACCGGCGACGGAGGTCAGCTTGAATCCCGTCAGTTCCTGCATCGCGTCCAGCGACGTGCCGCGCTCCTCATGATAGCCCGGCGCGTAGCACCAGACGCGCAGGCGGCCGCGCGTCGCGGCAAGCAGTTCGCGCCGCTGCTGGGGCGACAGGCGCCAGGAGGTGAGCAGCACGACCATCCGGGCCGGCACTCGTCCGGCCAGCAGATCGTCCTGCAGGTACTGGCCGTACGGCGCGCCCAGGCGGCCCAGCGCCCGGCGGACCTCGTACACGCCGGGCACCGTCACGACGTGCCCGCCGGCTGCGACGCGGCACATGCTGGGCTCGTCGATCACCGCCGCCACCTCCGGGCGGAACGGCAACGGCCGCTCCAGCAGCGGCTCGTCGAGCGCCTTCAGCCGCTCCATCTCCGCCCACATCCGCGGATCGTCAAACCAGCCGGTGGCGCCCAGATCCATCCACCACGTGCCGAAGTTGCGGACGGCGCATTGGCCCGTGTTCCGCAGCAGCAGCCGATTGGTGTCCTCGATCGTCGAGACGCCGTCACTCCAGCCGGGGAACCGGCCGCTGCCCAGGTAGGTCCGCGTATCGTCCTCGTACAACCACATCTTGCCCGCCAGGGCGACGCTTTCCGCCGCAGTCATCGCCGGCCCGCTTTGCCCCAAGCCGCGGTCGAAATAGGAGATCGGCGAGCAGAGCACGTCGATGTCGGGGCAGTCCAGCACGCGCCGCAACGCGTAATGCCCGGCGGTGGCCGGACCGTTGCGGACCGCGCCGAATTCGAACACGTAGCCGTAGAAAAAGACCACCAGCTTGCGGCCCCGCGAAGCCTCCCGCGCCGCGCCAGCCAAGGCGCACACACAGTCGGCCATCATCTGCTGCTGGAACTCGGCAAAGTCGATCAGCGACCGGGCGGCCTGCGGGTCGTGCAGGATGCCTGCCGGGGCGGCGCGGCGTGACGCGGGCGTCGGAACGGCGGCCGAGGCGAGCGTGACCTGCGGGTCGCGCCACGCGGCCTGCAAGGCGGCATCGCCGTGATACCGGTCGGCCAGCCAGTCCCGCCAGGCACGCAAGTCGCCCGACGCATAGCCGTTCAACGCCGGCCCCCACGTCTCCTGATAAAACCACTCGCCCGTGTTCTGGCCGCAGGGATGATAGCCCGCGGTGCGGTCGCCGAATTTGTCCTCCAGATGGGCGATCAGGGCGGCCAGACGCGCTGCGGCAGCGCGGCGGTAGGCGGGCGAGGCCACGACCGCGCCGGTGTGCTTCTGCGGCCCCCGGTCCCAGACCATCACGTCGTCCGGATTCGCCTCCCGCCACCAGGCCGGCGGCTCCATGCCGATCCGCGGCAGGAGCAGCGCTCGAGGATTGGCCTTCAGCACGGTCTGGCATTGCGCGTCGGGGCCTGTCCAGTCCTCCGGTTGGCCGGGCTTGGGCCACGGCAGATGGACCGGGAAGCTGACGAAGTCCACGCCTACGTCCGCCGCCAGTTGGATCTGCCGCGAGAACGGACTGGGCGGACCACCCAGATACGTAAACGTCTGTCCCGGGCGATAGAAGGCCAGCGTGAGATCGCGAGCCGGTTCCGCCCGAGCCCACAGACGGACGCGGTAGCGGTGGCCGGAGCGGAGCGCGAGATTGGCATGGTGGTAGATGTGAAAGTCCGGCCAGCGGCCGTCCGGCGGATTCTTCAAGGTGACGCACAGGGCGGCGGATTTCTCGCGTCCCTGGCCGGGCTTGACGTCGATGGTTCCGACGGTGTTTTGCTCGCCGGGCGGCCAGAACGTCCAGGACCGCGTGAAGCTCTCCAGGCCCGACTCGAAGTCCTGGAGCGGCAGCACGTCCCGGCCCGTGGTCAGATCCACGACTCGGAGGTCGTCCAGGCAGACAACGCCGGGCGTCTGTCCGAAGCGAAGGTGCATGGTCGCGCGGGCCGGTTCGTCCTGGGCGGGAGAGAATTCAAACTCGATGTCCTGGCCGGCAGTCGCCAGCGGCAGCGGCCGCGAACCCGGCGCGCCCCAGAACATCCGCGCCCGAACCGGACGCCCGTCGACGACGATCCGCGGCGCGCCGGAGGCCGCATCGACGCGCACGGTCTCGACCGCTGCCGCCGGCTGCGCGAGCCACAGCAACAATCCGCCCGCAAGCCCCAGGTTCCAGATTCGGGCAACCGAGAATTTCTCCCCGGTTCCCTGCCAGCGACACGCCCGTCCGCCTCCAACGCCTTGCATGGAATCCCCTCCGTCCAGCCAATCCTCGATGGTCACACCCGCGGTCAGGCTACCGGAACCGGCCTGATTTTGAAACCGGGGGAAGCGTTTCCGTCTCGCCCGCCGGTCACGCGATCAGGGGGAAAGGCGAAAGACGTACAGCGTCTGGCCCGCAGCGCTGGGGACGGCGGCGACCAGCGTGCCGTCGGGCGAGACGGCCATGGTCTGGACGTACAGAACGGTTCCCAGCGAGATGCAGGCGGTCTGTTGGCCGGTCTGGATTTCCCAGACGCGGAAGTTCCCCTGACCGCCGGAGAGGAGCCGGCGGCCGTCGGGCGTAAACACGAGGCTCCATTGGATTTCGTGCTTTCCCGTCTCCAGCGAACGCATCCGCGAAGTCTCTGTCTCCCAGACACTGATCGCGTAGCTGTGGCTGCAGGCAATCTGCGAACCGTCCTGGGCAAGGGAAACCGCGTGGACGGTCGATGGGGCCAAGGACAGCTTGCGAGTGATCGTGGAGGTCTGCAAATCGACCCACACCAACTCCTTGCCATCGCTGGCCAAGGCGACTTCGCCGTCGGACGTCAGGCGGATGGCCCGGATCGATTGTTCGAGCGAAGCCAGCGTCCGCGCCTGGAACGTCGGCCCCGGTCGCTGCCAGGCCAGGCGGTTGTCTTCGCCGCCCGTGACGAGGAAGCTCCCGTCAGGGGCGGGGGCGATGCAGCGGACCGCCTTCTGATGGACGCTCAGGGAGTCGGACATGCCGGCCGATTCCAGCAGGCCGCCCGCGCCCAGATGCCACACCTGAATCATCCCGGACGACCCGCCCAACATCAGACGCAGGCCGTCCGGAGTGAAGCTCAAGGCCGTGATTTGTCCCAACGGTCTCAAGTTGGTCTGCTCCGACAAACGGCGTCCGGATGGGACCTCGAAGAGGATGACCGCCGAGTCCATCTTGCCCACCGCCAGGACTCGGCCGTCGGGCGAGAAGGCCAGGGAAGTGACGTTCCAACCCAAGTCCGAAAAACGCTGAACCACCCGTTCCGAATCGAGAGGTGCGACGTCCGGGGCGGAGGCGGGAAGCGGCATGAACTCGACAACGGCGGGGGGACCGACCTCGCTCCGGGGCACTGGCTGCGCGGCCCGATCGCGGGCCGGCGGGAAAGATCGCGTGCTGGAGATCGCGGGCGTGCGCGGGGGCACTGGCTGCGCGGCCCGATCGCGGGCCGGCGGGGGCGCCGGGAGCGGTCGCGGCCCATCGCCCGCTGGACGCGAATTCACCGGCACCTCGAGGGGACGCAGCGGCGAGTCCGGCGACGCGCGATCGGCTTTCGGCCTGCCCGGCCAAAGGATGATCGCGGCGTTGATGGCAAGAACACCCGCCGCAACGAGAACGACAATCCACGCCGCCGCCGACACGGGGGTTCGAGTGCGTTTCGCAGGCCCGCCAGCCACCTGGATTCTGGCCTGGGCGACCTTCCAGCGAGCATGGAGCAGATCCCGTTGGCTGCGGATCTTTTGCAGCGTGGCGTTGACCTGGGCCAAGCGCACGCGCATGGTCTCCAGTTCCCGCTGCTGCTCCGCGATGTCGTCCGCCAAGTGGTCGCCGGCTTGCCGGCACGAGGTTTCTTCCTGCTCTGCCTGCCGGACGTGGTCTTCGTCGGTGGCAGAGTCGGCTCGGCGGCGCGCCGCGGCCGCCGCGCGGCGCTGATCGGCAAACTGCCGCTTCAACTCTTCCAGAACTTCTTCGGCCTCCGTCACCAACTGCTGCAGGCTGGCGTGACGGCGTTCGTATTCGGCGACTGCGCCGTCGACTTGCTGCTGTGTGTCCTGCCAACGCTGGACGAATTGGGGAGTGCGTCCCCGCGTCAAGCCAAACAACCAGCTGCGTACCCGTTGGCCGCGATCGCGCGCCGCGCCGGCCAGTCGTTGCCAGCCCCTGACGGGAGCCTCGCCCTGGTCCAGGTCGGCGGGCCACGGCGGCGACTCCACGAACACCGGGGCCTGGATAATCACCGTCCTGGGCCGGCTACGGGCAACGGGCGCGACGCCCGCGGGCTTCGGGTCGGACGACACCGCTTGGCTGGCCCGGAAAGCCCGCAGGTCGGCGAGCGTTTCTTCGGCGGTCTGGGGGCGGTCCGCAGGCGACTTGGCCAGCAACCGGTGGACGATCCTGCAGAGCGAGTCGGGAACTTGCGGCGCCGCATCGCACAGCGGCGGGGGCGGCTCGTACACGTGCTGAAAGATCATCGCCGTGGGGCTGTCGGCCTCGAACGGCAGTTTTCCGCTCAACATCTGATACATCAAGACGCCGATCGAATACAGGTCGGACCGGGCGTCCAAAACCTGGCCTCGGCCTTGTTCCGGCGAGATGTAATCCACCGTACCCATGACGACGCCGGTGGCGGTCATCTTGGTTCCGGCGACGACCGACTTGACCAAACCGAAGTCGGCCAGCAGCGCGCGGCGGTTCACGCGATCCAGGAGGATATTGGCGGGCTTGACGTCGCGGTGGACGATCCCCTGCTTGTGCGCCGCCGCCAATCCGGCCAGCGTCTGCTCGACGATGGCCAGCGTCTGCTCGACGCTCAAACGCTTGCAGCGGGCCAGCAGTTCGGCCAGCGATTCGCCTTCGACGCACTGCATGGCGAAGAAGTGCAAGCCTTGGTCTTCGCCGATGAAGTGGATTTGCACCACGTTGGGATGCGTCAGCCTGGCGACGGCGGCGGCCTCGGCCCGAAATCGCCGAACGAAATCCTCCTGCCGCGCCAACTCCGGGGGCAGCACCTTGATCGCCACCTTCCGTTCCAGCGCCGGATCGTAGCCCTGGTACACGTCACCCATGCCGCCGCGGCCAAGTCGGGCGACGATCTGAAAGTGCCCCAACGATGAGAAGGGCAGAGCCTCGTCCGCGTTCTTCCCCAGTCCGGTCGCCGGCCCCTCGCTGGGGCAATCACCCACTGCTTGCCGGACGGCGGACGCAAATTGGCTCACCGCCGTAAAGCGGGCGTCCTCCTGATAGCCCAGCGCGCGGTCGATCAGTGTCCGGACCGCGTGGGGAACCGCAGCCTTCGTCCGCGGGCTGCTCAGATAGGCGGAGACCGGTTCGCCGGTGCCCAGACGGCACAGCAGCGTTCCAAGCTGGTAGAGGTCGATCGAGACCGGGTCCAAGGAGATGCGCGCGTCGGAGAGGACTTGGCGCGCCGCATTGGCCTCCGTGGGAAGTTCGATCACGCGGCGGCGGCGCAGCGGCGGAGGACAGTGGTCCGGGGCGGAGAAAGGACCGCCGAACGAGCACGAGGCGCCGGGCGACGCCAACGTGACGGCTTGCGATGACACGTCGGCGCGGACGGCCGCCATCGAGATCGTCCCGTGCAGCCGTCCGGATTCGTGCAGCGTTCGGACGCTCTGGGCGGCGCCCAAGACAATCTGCAAGGCCACCGTCCAAGGGAGTTGTCCCTGTGCCTGCAGCAACGACGACGCGGCGGCGAGTTGCGGCTGCTCGTTGAGCTTCTCCGGCATGGCGGCTCCCGGAAACCAAACAGGATTGTGCGAAAGGAGGCACAGGCCTCCTTTTGTGCGAAGCACCTCACGGGCCGTTCCGGCAAGAGGTTCCTGTGGCCTTTTCACGCAGCCGGAGACCGCAGTGTCTTGCCGGCCCTGCGCCGGGCAAGGGAGTCGCTATCTCGCATTGCGAGATGATTCTCTTGCTGTCCGCAGCGCGAAAGGGCTACTTTTTCCTCTTCAGTTTTTTCTTCAGTTCCAGCAGTTCGGCTTCGGTATCCGAGAACTCGCCACTGGACTCGATGTCGTCTGCGACGTCCTCGGCCTGGCGCTCGTTGCGGGCGAGTTCCGAGAACGCCTCGGCTTCGGCTTCGGCCATTTCCACTTTGCGGGCCAGGCGGTCGAACTTGTCGAACGCGTCTTGCTTCAGCTCCGGTGTCAAGCCGGCCTGCGACTGAGCGGCTTTCGCCCGCACCTGCGCCGCTTTCTGCCGGGCGGTCAGCGTGCCCAGACGCCGCTGCGCATCCTTCAGCTTGGCCTGCATGGCCTCCAGTTGTCGCCGCAGCGTTTGGCTGGCCTCCACCGCCGCCTCGTGCTGGTCGCGGAGGGCGGCCGCGATCTTCTCGTATTCTCGCTTGCGGGTGATCGCCTTGCGAGCCAGATCGTCGTCGCCCGCCTTGACGGCGGTCTCGGCGCGATCCGTCCAGACGGTGACTTGGGCCTCGTTCGAGGCGAGTTCCTTGGCGACGTTTTTTTCGCTCGCCATGGCCCGCACCACGTCGGGCTTCGCGGTGGCAATCGCGTCCTCCATCTCGCGGATCGCCTGCCTGAGCATCTTCTCAGGGTCTTCGTATCCTTCGACCATGTCATTGAAATTCGCAGAAATAATGTCGGAAATTCGTTTGAAGAGTCCCATGTTCGTGCTCCCGGTACGTGTGGCTGAAGTGCAAGACGTTGAACGTGAGTTTCCCTGACGGCAGCCCCGGTCACAGCAGCGCGGCTCTTGCGAGCAGCCGTGGCTCTTGTCGCCGGGAAGAGCTTTCCCCGATATTCCCCTGCCTGTCGGTATTCCCCTGACTGTCACTTTCTTGATGTAGCGAGAACCGTCGTCCAGTAAGCCCGTTGGTCTGCCACGCGGAAATTTCTGCCTGGCAGGATTCCCCGGCTGCGGCCGGGAGCGAGTTGACCTGGTGCCGTAACCATAAGGTATCGTGGTGTTTGCAACGACGCAAGATTTCGCCGCTCGCGTTGAACGTCCCGCTTTGGGTTCATGTGCCCGTTGGGCTGGTCGTGGCTACCGCAGCGATCAGCATGGCCGCCGTGTCGGCCCGGGCCTGGGAATCTGGAGACGGATGCGTCCCGGAGACCGTGCGCTGATGACATTCCCGCACAGCCTTCTCGATGCCGCCATGTGCCCGCAGATAGTCAGACAGTTGGCTCCACTCGGCGCGGAATTCGTCGTCCTCGGCTCCTTCGCCGCCGTACTTCTGCACGTGCTGCCGCACCGCCCGTTCCAACTCGCGCGCCAGGCGTTTCGTAGCCGCCTTGTAGTAGTTCTCCGCCGTAGCCGCGGGAATCTGCAGCATCGAGGCGACTTGGGACAGCGGCAGCTCTTCGCACAGCCGGCCGTACAGCACCCGGAAGTAATCGCCCTTTCCTGCCCCGTGCAGGTGCTCCAGCAGCGTCTGGACGCTACGTTCCAACAGGTCGTCGACCCACGCCTGATAGAAGACATCCGCCTGTTCCTGAGACGGTTCGTGCGCAGGGAGGATGGAGGGCGGCAAGTCGTCCGCGGGGCCTTGGGCCAGCCCGCGCAGCACGCGGTTTCGCCCATGTTCCACCCGAGCCCGATTGGAGATGACATGGCGGGCCACGGAGCAAAGCAGGGTCCGCAGCCGCGCTGCCCGATGGGCCTGCCAGCGCGAGAGCAGTTGATTCCGGACAATCGCCTGCAGCGTCTCGGCCGCCACGTCTTCGGCATCGGCCAACGACAGTCTGCCCCAACGTCCGGCGAAGGCACACAAGGCCAGCCAATAGTCGTCCAAAAAGTCCAGCCAATCGGTGTCACTCCCGCCGCTGGACAGCCGCCGAATCAACGTCAGTCGCGTTTCGGGAAAAGTCATACCAAGAACCGGTTCCAGAGGGCGAATGCACCCCGACTATTGAAGCACCGGATACCGTTCCTGTCCAGAGTCAGACCGCCCCACTCGGAACGTCGGAAGCGGCTGATGCGAGTCAGGCCAAGATTCTCTGCACGATCGGGACCCAGGAGAACCATTCCCGGAAGAAGGCTCAACTCTTCCAGGACTTCTTGCCAGCGGCGTGTTGCTGCGGCTTCCGGAGCCGATGCGGCGCGCCCGGACGTTGGAGATCGGGATGCAGAACGCCGGCCTGGGCGCAACGCTGGCGACCCAACTGTTCACCAGCGACGCCGTAGCTCTGACGCCGGCCATGTACGCCTTTGGCTGCATGTTGACCGGGACGCTGTTGGCCAAGCTCTGGTCCTACCGGCCTTCGGCTGATTTCCAGATGTAGCCCGCACGCGGCACTATTCGCCTGAGCCGCAATAAACGTGCCTGCCCACGCCGTACGGCGGCAGCAGGCGGTGCAGGACGACCGGGGCGGCGTTGCGATGGACGACGACCTCGCGGCCATTGCGGATCTCGACGTGTCTGCCTGTCGCTGCACAGCCGGGCAGAGCCAACAGCAGCAAGAGAAGCAACCAGTCTCTCATGGGTGAAACCCTCCTTGGCACTGCTGCGAACCGGGGCTTGCGGGTTCTTGACGCCCGTCCAGCCGCAGTGCTCTTGCTCCAGTCACGGGTGCAGAATGGCGGCGTTTGCGTTTCGGATCGAATTTGGCGAGTGTGCCGAATCTGGCGGTTGCATCGCCGGGTGGGGAATTCGCGTCGCAAACAGTGACGCGAAACACGCCGTCCGCCGCCTCTGCCCTCCCTGGATGTGTCTGTTCCCTTTTCTATTTCGGACGGAACCAAGGCGTTCTTTGGCCTTTGCCCAGGTTGCCGCCAGCGTCGCGGAACTGCAGCCACTTTACCTGCCACGAACGGTCTATCTTCCGGCGCGTTTTAGCATCGTTCGAGAAACAACTGTCCAGCGTTTCGTGCTGATCATCCCACGGAGAGTGATGGCTACTCTGACAAGGCGACAGTTATTTCTCGAACGATGCTCACTTCACCAGGCCGTTGGGACGCGACCACTTGACCCGTCCCAGCCAGACGGTGCCATCGGCGCCGCGGGGATGGGGCTGGTTGCCGAACGCGAACTCGGCGTCCGTCACCCACGACTCGTGCGGCGTGACGGCGGCGGCGCCGAAGTTGCCCAGCATCACGCCGCGTTCCGGCAGCAGGGCCTTTTCGGTCCTGCGGATCACCTGCAACTTCAGCGGATCGACTTGAGCGATGAAGATGGGCGCCCGGTTCCGCGCGATGTGGTCGTTGTTCGCTCCGCGCCGGGTGTAGGTCAGGAACAGGCCGTCGCGGTGGACCAGCCAGTGCGTCTGGGTATTGTAGCTGCCGAGTTCCTGGCCGTCGTCGAAGGTCCACGCCCGGATCGGCTCGAAGTGCAGCCCGTCCGGGCTCGCGGTGACGTAACCCCGCGCGTCGTTGCGCAGCGTCAGGTAGTACTTGCCCTGGAAAAACGCCAACGAAGGCTCGCACAGGCCCCGGCCGCCTTGCAGCGCCAGTTCGTCGCCGTGCTTGACGTACTTCATCTCTCGGCCGTCAAACGAGCAGTGGAGCACCGTGCTCCGGTAATCCGAGCCCGTGGGGCCTCTGAAGTACACGGGCACCAGCAGCGTGCCGTCCGGCTGGACCAGCCATTGCACGCAGCCCGGCGCGACCAGGAAGAACTTGCCGTCGGTCTCCGGCATCGCCAGCATTTTCCACGCCGTCCAACGGTTCGTTGGCGGGTCGAACGTGGCGTAGGCGCATTCGTGCGAGCGGGGCTGGTCGAGCAGCTGTCCGCCCTGGGGGCTGTAGCGGAGTTTGACGCCCACGGCGATCAACTTGCCGGTCGGGGCGTGCCAGCCGGGCGTGACGTCGCAGACCGCGATCGTTTCGTTGTTCGGCCCCGGCCGCCAGGCCAATTCGGGAATCTCCGTCGGGCCGGTCCAGGTCTTGCCCAGATCGTCGGTGCGGAGGAAGTACATGCCGGAGTAGTAATCGCTGACGACCAGGTGTTTTTGGATCGTCATGATCACCGCCGGCTGTCCGTCGCGGCCGAAACCGGGCAGAGCGGCGACGCGTGGATGGAACCAGCAGAAGTCCGGGGCCAAGTGCCGATGCGCGACATCGGCCCGGGCCTCGAAGGAGAGCGCCAGCGACTGGCCCGCTGCGTTCTCGGCGCCGCCGACCGACGCCCCACAGAGAGCGCAAAGAAAAGCGGCCCAGGCAACGATCAGGCCGTTTGCCGGGAGCGGTGTTTGGGGACGACGATTCATGACTGCATCCTTTTTCTGGTCAGATGGCCTTTTCCTGGTCAGATGTCGTTCAACAGGGCTTTCAGTTTCAACTCTGGCAATCCGCGCTCCCACTGGCCGATGGTCTTGGCCGCGTTGGCCTCGGCCATGATCGCCCCGGCGGAACCGGCATGAATCAGCTTCAATTGAGCGGTCAACTCCTGAGCCCAGCGTTGGTACCGGGCCGCGGCTTCCACGTCCTGCGGCAGCGAGGCCAGCGACTGCTGGAGCTCCGCCTGTTTCTGCGGCAGCGGCCAGTTGGCCAGGCTTGGATCGGTGAACGCAAACGCCGCCAGTTCCTGCCGCAGACGCTCGGCCCGTCCCCGCAACGCGGCCTTCGCCGCCTCGTTCTTCTGGCCGGCATAGTCGAAGAAGACAAAACGGAAATCCCGCCGGTCGGGCTTCAAGGTCAGCACCGTGTCGATGCCGTAGCTGGCCACGGTGAAGCCGGCCTTTTCGGTCTGGTCCGGGACCCACAGCATCGCGCACGGCCCGGCGCCGCGGTGCGTGGCGCTGATCGTCCCGGCGTCGTAGATGCGGTCGTAGTACAAGGTCCACCACTCCTTGGCGACGTCCAGTTCCGCACGCTGGCCCTGGGCGAGGTCCCGCCGAGGCGTCAGCACATGCCGCTCGGCGTCGCTCACAAACGCCGAAGGATAACAGCGGACCGAGACGCGCACGGACTGGATCGCCATCTTGGGCTCCAGCAACGCTTGCGCGTACAGGCAATCCCCGCCCGCCAGCGCGACGAAGCGGACGCGGACCACGGCCTGTGCAGTATCGAAGACGAAATCCGCGGTGCCGCGAGACGCGGAACCGCGCCCGGTCAGCGAATGGACCAGCGTCCTGCCGATGCTCTGCCCGTTGAGCTGGACGTCGAAGAACCCGCCGCCGTACCAGTTGCAGGAGACGGGCTGAGTCATGCCGATGTAGCCCTCGCCGGGAATGGCCGCCAGCGGGTTCTGCGGGTCCCGTGCGACCACATAACGCACGCCGTACGTGACGGCGCCGGTGTCCAGCGTGATGGCCTGACGATGACCTTGCAGGCCGATGGTGTGCCGGGGCGCTCCCGGACCGATCGTGACGGTCTCCACGCCGGAGTCGCTGACCAGCACCTGCGGCGACTCCTGGGCCAGCGACGCGTGGCCCAGGATGCCCGCCAGACACGAGACGGCGGCTAGTCGAAACAGCTTCATGGGAACGCCCTCTGCAAACTCTGGAAACTCGAAACGGCGGGCAAGGAGAGTGGCCCCGGTCACCGCACTTCAAACCGCGACGTGGCCGTGGTCCCGGTGTACAACTCGGTCACGTGGACGGTCCATGTCCCCTGCGGGTCGTTGTACGCCACGGGCACATTCACGACAACGCCCTGCTGGTCCGCGACCGCCACCGTGTCCACCCAATCCGCGGCGCTGCCGTCCGGCAGTCGGACTTGAACTTTGACCGCTTGCCGGCCCTCCGGCAAGGTCGCACGTACGGTCACCTGGTGAGCGCTTCCCGCCGACGCGGACGGCGCCGCGTTCAACGCCACGGCCTTCAGCGGCTGCGGCGACAGCGCGTAGAACATCGCCCGGTAGGGCGTGACCGTCAAGCTCACCGCTGGCTGCCGGCCAAGATCCTGGCGGGCCTTCAGGTCGTAAGCGTACATCGGCTGCGGCAACTCCAGCTTCGCGGCCTCGGACAATCCCTGATGGCGGAACACCGAAACGATCTGCACTGGCCCGTTCAACCAGCGGGTGAGCTCGACATTCCGCACACGCTGGCCGTCGGCGCCGGACAAATTTAGCGGTGCGGCGACTCCCGCCTGGCCCAGCGTGTGCCGCAGCAATCGAGCCGCTGTTTCCGGCGTGCTTTCCGCCGTCAACGCCGGAAAGCTGGCCATCGCCAGGTTCAGCAGCAGTGTCCGCCCCTTGCCGAAACAGTGGCTCAAGAACAGGGGCGTCTGGCCGGCGGAGCCTGCCGCCGTGGCCTGTGCGGCCTGGACTCCGGCATCCGCTCGCACCGTCGTCACGTTCAGCGGCTCCGTTTTGCCGCCCGCTGCGGGCGTCTCGATCGCGCCGTCGCTGCTGACCGCCGGGGGGGAGCCCGTCCGCCGCACTCCGAACACGTCGTCCAACTGTCCGGCCGCCAGCGGCTTGACGTGGCCGTCGTAGATCGCCGGACGCACGTCGGCGATCAGCATCCCGCCGTCGCGGACGTAGGCGCGGAGCATTTCCGCCTCCTGCCCGCCCAGCGCTTGGGTCATCGGCAGGATGATCAGTTTGAATTCGTTCAGGTTCACTTCGCCCCGCCGCATCTGCCGGTCGGTGAAGTACAGGAAGTTCAGTCCCAACTCCCGCAGGGCTCTGTGGAAAGCCGTATGGCTGCCCTCGTAGCTGCCGAACGAGGGCGCGGCCTGCACCTTGGCCGCGTATCCGGAGGCCTGCGAGTACAGGATGCCGACGCCGTCGGTCTGCATCGTGGAGGCGAGCAGCAGGTCGCCCAGGCCGTCGCGCACGATTTGCGTGTCCCGCAGGATTTCCTGGACCGCGGGATACGGGTCCAAGCTGGGCGAGAGCCAGCCGTGGAAGCGGCCCAACGCATCCCACCGCCACCACCATACGCTGTCGCAGCCGCGGGTGATCATCCGCCAGTACTTTTCCAGCAGCGAATCGGCGTCCTTGGTGTAACCCATCCAGTTGGAACGCGGAAAATCGCGCGGGGCAAGCGAACGGACCACTTCGTCGGCCGTGCCCGGATAGGGCGACCAGAACGTGTTGTGACGCACAAAGCCGTCCAGGTCGTCGGCGCGGCCAAAGGTCCCCGCTCCTTCGAACCCGCAACGGCTGTCCGGATCGATGCGGCGGAAGCTGTCGCCGAACCGCGCGCAGAGTTGGCAGAAGTTGTGCGACTGGTACGCTTGGCGGTCGAACCAGCGGGGGAAGTTGCCGGATTGCAGCGCCTCGCCCTCGTCGTTGTCGTCGGGCTTGCCCAGTTGCACCTGGTCGAAGCTCGCGTAGCTGCTGCCCCACGAGGCATTCAGGGCCGCGATGTCCGCGTACTGGTGCTGGAGGTACTGGCGATAGGCGGCCAGGCACGCGGGACTCAGACACGAGCCGCGCACGGCGATCTCATCGCCCAGCGAATACGCGAACACCCCGTGCTGGCGGGCCGGGAGGTGCTTTTCAGCGATGCCGTCTGCGTGGGCCTGGACCTGGGCCTCGTCGGCCCAGCAGACGGGCTTGCAGGCGGCGCTGAGGTGCGTCGTGTAGGGAATCCAGGCCATCTCGTAAGCGGCCAGCTGCGGCGGCGGCGAGCCGTGTGCCAGGTGGACGGTCACCCCGGTGTCGGCCAAGGCTTGTTCCGCCCAGGGCGCGAGCGTCCCGTGCGGCGTGTCCCACATGACGAAATTGAACCGGCCGCGACGACGCTTGACGACACGGGCGAACTGCCAATCCGAGGCGACGTCCGCGGTTCCGGCCAGAAGCGTGGCGCGGACGGTCAACAGCATGGGAAACCACGGCTGGACGGCGAAGTGGAACGCTTGTCGGGCCGCGTCGGCCGGGCCCGTCTGCCGGGCGATTTCGCGTCCTCGCCGGTCCAGCAGACTGACGACCAAACGCTGGTTCGCCCCGCCCTCTCCCGCCAACTGCACCTTGCCCGAAAGCGTCTGGCCGATCTCGGCCCAGTCCCGATCCAGCGTCAGTTTTGGCTCGCCGCGGTCACTCGCCACGGCGAAACGCACATTCCCGAACCCCGCCACGCGGTCCCCGTCGCGGGCGATCACATCCAAATCGTACCGGCCGGAACGCACCAGCGGAATGTTCAGGTCCAGCGTGCCCTGGGCCTGGTTCAGCGGTTGCCTGGTCGCGTGGACAATTTCCCCGTCGTCGCAGCGAAGCCGGACGTCCGCGACGCTGCCGGGCGCCGCGCCTTGCCATTGCAGCGTCGCCGCGGCGGCCGGCAGCGCCGCGCGCGCGATTTCCTTGCGCTTGGTTTGCAGGGTCAGGCTCAGCGTTGGCTCCTTGCCCGCGGCCCACAGAATCGCCTTGCCCGCGCGCATCGCCCACTGGTCATAGTCCACGTACCAGCCGGGTCGATACGCGATGCCGGGACGTTTGGGCAGCCGCACGCCCCGCCCCTGCCGGATCGCAAAGGCCGCCGCGCCGTCGACGTCGCGGAGCAGCGGGGGCAGGTCCGGAAAGCGGTTCTTGTCCTTCAGCACGCGGCGATCGTCGCTGCCGATCAGCACCAGTCCGGCGCCGTCGGCCACGGCCTTGAGCAACGTGTACTGCTGCTCCACCGGCAGCATGTCCGGCGCGACATCCCGCACGCCGGGCGGCTCCGGCGACAGGAACACGAAGGCGTCCCATTTCTGAGTCAGCAGCCGCGCCATGCGTTGGATGCCCCGTTCGTCGCCGTGCCAAATCTCCTGGGTATGGTCGATGATCCGCGTCCAGAACACCATCTGGGGCTCGAGGTCGAACCGCTGTGCCAATTCGATGACTTCGCGAGGTTCCGTATCGCGGCCGCGGAGGAAGAACAACACGCGGGTTTTGCCCCGCGCGTAAGGCACGGCCCAATCGGTGTGCGGCGTCGCGAACTCGGCTCGCACGTTGTGATCGACTTCGAGTTCGGCCAAATCCTGGCCCAGACACGTCCCGCCCAAGAGCGCGAGAGCCAACAGCTGAGAACGACAACGCATCACGGCAACTCCTTTCCTCCTCCTTCTTCTTCTTCTTCTCGGCCCCAGGCGGCGCACCCGAAACTGAGCCTGGGAACACGGAATCGGGCCATCGTAGCAACGCTCACGAAATAACTTCCTCATTCCAACAAGCCAGCCGCTGAGCGCGAGCCGAAGCTTCCGGTTTGGTGAGTTGGATGCCACGGGCTTGCCCCGTGGAGGCTCCCGTTTCCAGCTACACGAGGCAGCCCCACGTCGTCCTTCCTCCCCCGCTTCGGCCGCGGCGGCGAAGCCGCCGCGGCCGAAGCGGGGGAGGCGGGAGTAGAACCCGCGCGTGTAGTGAGAAACGTAAGGATCCCCCGGACAAGCCGGGGGCATTCACCAGCTGCAGCCTGTCTCCCGAACGTCCCGCATAAACGGGGAAGTTATTTCATGGGCGTTGCTAGCGGGAACGCGCCCGCCTCGACTGCGTCCAGCAGTATATCTTGTTTGCGGACCGTCTGTGCAATTGACAGAGGCCGCCCCCAGTCCTTATTTTGCCGGCTGCGGATATTGGACGCCGCCCCCCTGGACTAAAATGGGCCTTTCGTTTCCTTGCCTTCCGTCGCTCTGCCCTGGAGGATTTGCCATGCGTTCTCTTTCTCGCCGCACATTCCTGAAGAAGTCGGTCGCCGCACTCGGAACGGCCGCCGTGGCGCCCTACGTCGTTCCCGCCTCGGTGTTCGGAGCCCACGCGCCGAGCAACCGGATCGCGGTGGGCTTCATCGGCAACGGCAACCAGAGCACGATCGACCTGCCGGCTTTCCTGCAACAGGAGGACGTGCAGGTCGTCGCCGTGTGCGACGTGAACACCGCCAGCTACGGCTACAAGACGCCGCAGCAATTCCTGGGGCGCAAGCCGGCACAGGACAAGGTCAACGCGTTCTATGCGGAGAAGCAGGGGGCTGGCCAGTACCGGGGCTGCGACGCCTATACCGATTTCCGCGACGTGCTCGCGCGCCGCGACATCGACGCCGTCGCCATTGTCGTTCCCGACCACTGGCACGGCTTGATGGTCGTCATGGCCGCCGAGGCCGGCAAGGACATGTACTGCGAAAAGCCCCTGTCGCTCACCGTGCGCCAAGGCCAGGCGATGGTCAAAGCCGTGCGCAAGCACCAACGGATTCTGCAGACCGGCAGCCACTACCGGTCCAGCCCCGCCAATCGGTTCGCGTGCGAACTGGTCCGCAACGGCCGGATCGGCAAGGTCGAGCGGATCATCACCCAGGTGGCCGAGAACAACGCGGTGGATCCGGGTCCGGGCTGGCAGCCGATGCCCGTGCCGGAAGGGTTCGACTATGAAATGTGGCTGGGACCGGCCCCGCAGGCGCCCTACCATCTCGATCGCTGCCTGTACCGGTTCCGCTTTATCCTGGACTATTCCGGCGGCCAGACTACGAACTTCGGCTGCCACTCGAACGACATCGCCCAATGGGGACTGGGCATGGACCGCAGCGGGCCGGTCGAATTCGAGGACACGGGCGCCGAGTGGCCGGCGCCGGGCGGGCTGTTCACCACGGCCACCAAGGTCAGCTTCCGCGCCCGCTATGCCAACGGCACGGAACTGATCTGCCAGACGGCCAAGCCCGGTTTCGGCACTCGGTTCGAAGGCACCGAGGGCTGGGTGGAATTCGGCTATCGGGGCGTCAAGACATCGCCCGAATCGCTCCAGACCACCCGGATCGGTCCCCGCGAAATCCACTTGCCGGTCAGTAACCCGGCGCGGCAAGAGGACTCGTCGCGAAACTATATCCCGGATCACGTGCGGAACTTTATCGACGGTGTCAAGAGCCGCCAGGATCCGATCGAGTCGGTCGAAGTCGGCCACAGCACGGCGACGCTGTGCCACGTGGCCAACATCGCCATGAAGCTGCGCCGCAAGCTGCGCTGGGACCCCGCGGCCGAACAGTTCGTCGGCGACGACGAGGCCAACGCCCTGCTGGGGCGGCCGATGCGCGAACCGTGGACGCTGTAGCAGCGAGTGGGGAAAGAATCTGGCGTTTTCGTCCACCGGCTGGGGTCAGGCTTACAGATTTCAATTTTCGCGGTCGCAGGCGTTTTCCAAGTGTTAAGTCCTGCCCCGCGAAAATTGAAATCTGTAAGCCTGACCCCTTGCCCTGCCGAAACCGGAATGTTATTTCGGTCACCGTTGCTGGGAGAGGTCTGAAGGATGCGGGATGCAAGCGAGTTAGAGGGGAGCAACACGATGCAGAAGACCCGTTCACAACAGGGGCACTGGTTGGGCCTTGTCGTAGCTTTCGTTATCGTCTGGTCGGCGTCGTTCGCCGTGGCGGGCGATGCCGGGGCGATCACCACGAAATCGCTGCTGGCCGAGATGACGGACCTGGCCGGCATGGCCCGGTTTCCCGCGCCGGCCTACACCTGCCGCCAGTTCTCGTCGTACGACCGGGCGGCAGTATCGCCGAAGGAAAACTGGTTCGCCAACGCCGACTACGGCCAGTTCCTCCGCGTCGAGGAGCGGGACGGCCGCAAAGAGCACGTCATGATGGACGCAGACGGTCCCGGCGCGATCGTCCGCATCTGGTCGGCCAACCCGGCGGGAACGCTGCGGATCTACATCGACGGCGCCCCGCGACCCGCGCTGGAAGCCGAAATGGCCGTCCTGCTGGGCGGCAACTATCCCGGCCTGCCTCGTCCGATCGCGGGCGAGTACAGCAAGGGCTGGAACCTGTACTTCCCGATTCCCTACGCCAGGCACTGCAAAGTGACCAGCGACCAGCCCAAGTTCTACTATCACGTCAACTACCGGACCTATCCCCAGGGCACGCCGGTCGCGTCGTTTGCCGCCGACCAGATCGCGACTTGGAAGTCGGACCTCGAGGCGACCATCGCGCGGCTGGACTCGCCGGGCCAGGCGGCGGACAAGGCGGGGACGGAGACCAAGCCGTTCGAGGTCCAGGTCCCGCCCGGAGGAACCGCCGAACTGGCGCGTCTGGCTGGTCCGCGGGCGATCAGTCGCCTGCGCGTCCAGTGGACGGCGTCCGAGGACCGCGACCAACCCGCGCTGCGGTCCACGGTCCTGGAGATGGACTTCGACGGCCAGACCACGGTCGCGGCCCCGCTGGGCGATTTCTTCGGGACCGCGCCGGGACTCAACCCTTACGAGTCGCTGCCGCTGAGCGTGACGAAGGACGGCCGGCTGGAATCCCGCTGGTTCATGCCGTTCCAGACCGCGGCCGACGTCCGCGTCCGCAACCACGGCGGCCAGCCCGTAACCGTGCGGGGCGAGATCGCCAGCCAACCGCACGCCTGGACGGACGCCACGATGCTGTTCCACGCCAAATGGCGGGCCGAGTTTCACGTGCCGACGGAACCGAAGATCGACTGGAACTACCTGACCGCCCGGGGCCAGGGCGTGTTCGCGGGCGTGGCCTTTGCGATCGACAACCCGGTCAAAGCCTGGTGGGGCGAGGGCGACGAGAAGATCTACGTCGACGGCGAGACGTTTCCCAGCCACTTCGGCACGGGCACCGAGGATTACTACGGCTACGCCTGGTGCTTCCCCGGCCTGTTCACCCACGCCTACCACAATCAATCGCGATGCGACGGGCCGGGCAACTTCGGCCGGACCAGCGTCAACCGCTGGCACATCCTGGACCGCATCCCGTTTACTCAGGACTTCCGTTTCGACATGGAACTGTGGCACTGGAAGAAGTGCCTGGTGAACCTGTTTGTGATCGATTACTGGTACGCCAGGCCGGGCGGCCAGGACACGTTCCAGCCGCTGCAGCCGGCCGACCTCGCCGTGCGCCCGCTGGAGGCGTACCAGGCGCCCCGAGTGGCGGGCGCGATCGAGGGCGAATCCCTGAAGATCTTGCGGAAGACCGGCAAGGTGGAACCGCAGGAATGGGACGGGACCAGCGGCGGCTATCACCTGTGGTGGAAGGGCGGCCAGAAACCGGGAGAGACGCTGACGCTGGGATTCCCGGTCGAAAAGGCGGGCAAGTACAAGGTCACCGCCCAGTTCCTGAAAGCGGTCGACTACGGCATCGCCCAGGTCGCGATCAACGGGGCCGCAGCAGGCGAGCCGATCGACTTCTTCAACAAACGGGTGATCGTGACGGGCCCGGTTGCGTTGGGAACGTTCGACCTGCAGGCGGGCGAGAACACGATCGCCTTCACGATCACCGGGGCCAACGCCCAGGCCGTCCGTTCGTACATGGTGGGCTTGGATTACCTGCGGTTGGACGCGGCAAAGTAGCCTTGCGCGAGCCTTCGCCCGCGCCGGGGCCGACGTCGCCCGGTGCGGTTTTCGTGTTACTTCACCCGACCTTCGCGTCTGTGTGGACGGCAGATGGCAAACGAAACTGAAAACGCTTGGGAAGCCAAATACCAAACCGGCGACACGCCGTGGGAAATGGCCGGCGAGTGCGACCGTCTGGCCGGGCTGGTTCAGGCGGGCCTGATCCGCCCCTGCCACGCCCTGGAATTGGGCTGTGGCAGCGGCGCCGTGGCCGTCCACATGGCCCAGTTAGGGTTCCAGGTCACGGCCTTGGACATCGCGCCTACCGCCATCGAACAAGCGCGGCGACTGGCTGCCAACAGCGGCCTGGAGGTGAACTTCGTCTGCGCCGACGTCACCCAGTGGCCGGGCGAGGGCGAGCCCTTTGATTTCGTCTACGACCGCGGTTGCTACCACGTCATCCGCCGCGACAGCGGGGCGGGCTATCTGGCCACCCTTGTTCGAGTTACCAGGCCCGGATCGCAAGTGCTGCTGCTGGCTGGCAACGCGGCTGAACCATCGGGCATCCGGGGCGGTCCGCCGGGAGTGACGGAGGACGAGATCCGCACCGACTTCGCCCCCTGGTTCGACATCGTAACTTTGGAGCCCTTTCACCTCCAAGGCCGCCAGGGCCAACAGGGCCCGTTATTCTGGTCCTGCCGGATGGTGCGCGTCTGCCGTTGACTCGCTTGCCGCGAACGGCCAACGAGGCCCGGTTCGCTCCGCCCCGCCCCAGTGTCTTGCCCGCGTGGGAAACGGTCTGATTGGTCCAGCCGGCGCAATGAAAAAACCCCCTATTTTCGCCAGGATTCCTTGCATCGGCGATTTCGGGCCCTAAGCTACCTTTGAGTAGCTTTCGGACACGCTTCAATCGGAACTCAGCCGAGTTTGAGGAGGGATCTGCCAAGACCCTTCGCCCGTTGCCTGCAGAAGACGCCGGGGCGTTTTCCAACCTAGACCTTCGGAACATCCGGAGAGCACTCGCCCCGGTTTTAGCCGCAAAAAATGGGGCTATCGCCCTCCGGCCGATTGGTTCCAGCCCAGTTTTACGGATGACAACGCACTCAGCCCAAGGATGGCACACGGACGCTGTCGAGATGTTCAGGCGGCGTCGATGGCGGCTGTCCGAGTGACTACGACAGCAACTGTGCCACTTGCCGCTCGACCAACAGTCCACGTTGGCAAACCCTGCCAATTTACTCTCCTAGGCTGATTCCACCGCCAGATTCGGTGCCCAATCCTAGGAATGACAGAGAATGTGAAAAGGGGGAAAAGTCGAAAACTGTAGAAGTCAGAGAGTTCAGGAATCACGGCTACCATTACTCAGGCCTGCCAGAGTCTTTCCTCGATCTTTCGACCTGTTAGCCTTTTGACTTATTGACCCATTGACTTGTCGACCACTGACCACCGTTCACCAATCGAGATGTTGACCATGACCAGCCGTAAGAACATGCTGACGTTGCGGCACAGAAACCAGTCGAGGAAGTTGCGCAGCCGCAAACTGCGGCTTGAACCGTTGGAGGATCGGCGACTGCTGGCCGCCGACCTGAGTTCGCTGCCGTACGAACCGTTTCCGAACTCGGACGACGGGCTTTCCTCCGATCCCGTGCTCATCGCCGACGGATGTTGCGCCGCGTTGTTCGGCGATCTTGGCAGTCTGGCCTTCGAAGCGGATAACATCACGGGCGATGTCTTCCTTGTTTCGCTCAGCAGTGCGACCACGGGCGTGTCGGTCGTCGGAGACGATTTGCTCATCGCCGACAGCAGCGGGGGCGACACCGACAACCAGTTCAAGCTGTCCACCGACGGCACGTCCCTGTTCGTTCACGATGCGAACAATCTCCTTACGACGGCGATTCTCGGCGCCGACGGGAACGGCACGAACACCGTCACGATTCCCCTGACGGCGTTTTCCGGTGGGATTGTGGTCAACGCGCTGGCGGGCAACGACACGTTGACGGTGGACTTCAGCGGCGGCAATCCGATCCCCCAAGGCGGGCTGAGTTTTCATGGCGGCAATCCGACGAGCGGGCCGCCGGGTGACGCCCTGGTCCTGGACACGGGGACCTGGAGCGGTTCGTTCCACACGATCACGCACACGTTCCTGAACGAGAGCGACGGCGGCATCAGCCTGGACCTTGACGGCTCCGACGGGGACCCGGCCTCGACGATCAGCTACACGGGCCTGGAACCGGTCGGCGACAATCTGGACGCCGCTCACCGCGTCTTCACTTTCAACGTCGGGGCCGAAACGATTACGCTGCAGGACATCGTGGACGCGGGCGGAAACCAGATGCAGATCGATTCGAGTGTGGGCGGCGAGACGGTCCAGTTCGCCAACCCCAGCGGGTCGCTGACGATCAACGCCGGATCGGGCAACGACGTCGTGGTGGTGGCGAGCGTCGATTCGGCCTACGTGAGCGTGGGCGAGATCAGGGCGGGATAACCGGCAGAATCTGCGCAAGTTGCCTGATGGGCGCGAAAAAATTCCCTC
>ENA-UOUL01000061-UOUL01000061.1-bioreactor-metagenome-genome-assembly--contig:-NODE-61-length-162709-cov-9.127792_pt1 | contig 162709 bp, 159 predicted proteins | sample MGYA00249838_ERZ747220 | MGnify/ENA primary metagenome ERZ747220 (study PRJEB28778, sample SAMN05720191) | bioreactor metagenome | isolation source: Anaerobic biogas reactor | place: USA:Washington... | reverse complement strand
TGTTCGCGAGGTTTTCTTCCGTCACCGTACGGTCATCCTGCTTGCGGAGAATGTTCTCGACGAGAATACGGATGGAATAGGGGAGCCGCTCAATCGAAGTGTTGTGTGCCTGTGCCGCGGCGTATATGTCATAATAGTAGAACGAAGAATCGCCGATTGATAATTCTTTGATATAATCACGACTTGTCATGTGAACCTCCCGGTACTGGTACTTCAAATGGTACGGCTCATCAGGAATTATTTCAAGAACGGGAGAAGAAAAATCTTGGGACACAACGCGCCATGGAGGACCACGCATATCAGCGACAACCTGCAGCCCTGGCGGGAATATTCTGCTCCGGCTGGTTCCCCTGTCGGAAAACTAAAGTGGTGCAGACTCGTGTCCAACAAGGCGTACGATTCGTTCGTGGGTACTGCTTAAACCGGACTAGTTATCCATCGCCTGTATCTCGTACTCAACGGTGACCTTGTTGTTTCTCAGTACTTGTATGAGATTGTCATGTTTGATAATTTCAACGCCTCGATTGTGCTCATCACTGAAAATGAGTCCGGTTTGTGTCATATAGCATTGCATCGTATTGGATAACCCGAAAATGCCGGAGTAAATGATGCGTATGTAATCCTGCTCGTTCTTGATTTCGAAATACTTGTTGAATATTGCGTGCCCTTCGGACAACAGCCGGATCTTGTCGTCTTTCCAGAAGCGTGTCAATTCCAGAGTCTTGTCATCGATTCTTTTTGCTTCTTTTCTGTGTCTATACCCAGAAAGCTGTCACCCAATATCACTGAATCTCCGGTATGGGTAATAGTCCGGACCGACTTGAATAATCCGTATTCAATGCTGACCATATCTTGATCGAATGTTATGGTTCTCTTTCCCTCATAGTCGGACGTGAAACGGGCATCCTTCAGGGTAAAAATGCTCTTCCATGCAAGTAATCCCTTTGGTGATCTTCTGATCGCAAATGAACGTGCTTGATCAAGTTTGGAATAGTCAATATTAGTTCAGTCTCCAAACACCCTAAATGTATTTAAGCAACAGACTTTGCAGCTGATGCTTTTCCCTGGTAAACAGACGGAGGGAATCCATCTTCAGTCACGGTAGTTATTCTAACCGTATTGTAATATGCAAAAGTATATCGCCAGACCTCCTTCTTTACTTCCTCGACCGTCATATGCACCGTGTCGAGCTTGTAGATTTTTTCCTTCTTGAGCGTTGCGAACCAGCTTTCCATGCGAGCGTTATCGTAACACTTGGCGACATCGCTCATGCTTTGAATTGCATGAAAATCTCCGAGTGTTTTCTTGTACTTCCTGCTTGTATACTGGCTTCCAGCATCGCTGTGGATGATGACTCCGTCTCCCGGCTTTCGCAGTTTATAGGCATCGTATATTGCCTTGATGCAAAGCTCTTTTTTCATGTTCGTATCCATTGCGAGACTTACAATCTCGCCTCTATAGCAGTCAAGTATGGGTGAAATATAGAGTGTCCCATCGCTGCACTGAACTTGTGTAATATCTGTTAACCATTTCTCGTTCGGTTCTGCTGCTGTAAAGTCCTGACTAATAATATTGTCCGGTCGATCTGCTTTTTTGTCTGCCTTTGTAAGTCCATCGGGACTTCTACGGCTTTCGTGGAGCAGATTGCCCTTCTTCATTGCTCGTTTTACGGTTGAATACGATCGGCTTATCCCCCTCTGCTCAAGTGCTATCATCATTCGTTCAACCCCGTAATTGTTATTGTCCTGATGTTCGGCAAGTATCTTATGTATTTCAGCAAGCAGAATTTGCCAGGCTTTCGGACTGTTCCGGTTTCGTTTCCATTTGTAGTAGCCGCTTTCACTGACCGAAAGGGAAGAGCACATCTGGCGGACGGAATAGGCTTTTTCCTGTGCACGTACAAGAACGTATACAAACCGTCCGCAGGCCTCTATCTCTTCCGGTCTTCTACGAAAAAACCGAGTGCGTCCTTCAGAATCGAGTTCGCCTTCTGCAACTCGCTGTTCTCCTTTTTTAGCCGCGCTATTTCATCGTCAGGATTGATCGAAATCGTTTTTTTGTTTTTATTTTTCCTGACACGCTTTTTTCGCCAGTCGGCAAGGGTTCCGTATACGACGCCAAGCTGCTCCGAAGCCTTTCTAATACCGACTTCATCTGAGAGTTTCAGCGCCTGTTCTCTAAATTCTTTGTCGTACCTTTTCATCCTGATACCTCGTTATGTTTATTTTCGGATGTTTTGGTACTGAACTTTTATTGTATCCCTCCATACCGCCCACCGCGTAGATATTGCGCCCGTACCGCGTCCACTTGCAAGCCCCCAAATCAGGGCTACGTTCGCGAACTCGTGTTCATCACGCAGGGATGGCGGAGAAACGAGAAGAGCCTACGCGGCACTTCTCGGTTCGGAGCCAGGGGATTCTCAACGAAGTTTCCAGAGGGCCGCGTCTGCAATGTATCGGAACGGGGAACCAGCTTTCCGGGCCGCGGCCCTGAGAGGCGTCTCCCCTTTTAAAGTAGGTCCTTGAGCCCTTTTGAATTGACTCATCTCGCGCTTCCGATATATACTTTTATATATTACGACGTTCGGTAAGGCGGTTTTTTATGCTGAATTCTGCGACCTCGGGAAAGGGCCCCGAGAATCGGAAATTGCTCATAGTCATTCCTACGTACAACGAGGCGGAAAATATACAGCCGCTCATCGATGAAGTCTTGGCGCTCAAGACGTCCGCTCGCGCGCTCCATATCCTGGTGGTGGACGACGGCTCTCCCGACGGTACCGCTTCGCTCGTTAAAAAGGCGCAGACGAAATACCCCGACGCCGTTCATCTGCTTGAAAGAACCAAAAAGAGTGGCCTCGCGGACGCGTATATAACCGGATTCAAGTGGGGACTTGAGCGCGACTACGATCTCTTCCTCGAGATGGACGCCGACTTCTCCCACAACCCGAAATACGTTCCCGTGATGCTCGACGCCGCGCGGGACAATGACGTCGTGATCGGTTCCAGGAACATCGCGGGCGGGAAAGTGGAGAATTGGTCGTTCCTTCGAAACCTCATATCCAAGGGCGGTAGCCTGTACTCGAGGATCGTGCTGTGGTGCCCCGTCAGGGATTTGACGGGCGGCTTCAACATGTGGAGCAGGGAAGCGCTCGCGGCGATAGGGCTCGACACCCTCATATCCAAGGGATTCACGTTTCAAATCGAGATGAAGTACAAGGCGCATAGGCAGGGACTCCGTATCAAGGAAATCCCGATAGTGTTCCCGGACAGGGTGAAAGGCGAGTCCAAGATGGACAAAAAAATATTTATCGAGGCCTTCGTGGCCGTCTGGAAGTTACGAAAATGCTTGAACTAGTAAAATTCGGCGTTACCGGCGGGTTGGGAACCATAACCAATCTCGCGATTTTTTACGTGTTGGCGGACCGGTTGCATTTTCTTCCGCAGGCGGTCAGCGTCCTCTGCTTTATCGTCGCGGGCACGCAGAATTACTTCATCAATTCCGCGTGGACGTTCAACCGTAAGGATTCCGACAATGAACGGCCGACCTTCCGCAAATGGATTTTATTCATGAGTTCATCGCTTGTGGGCCTCTTCGTCAACATCACCGTACTGACGCTGCTCTTGAGGTTTTTTTCCTTTCCGCTTCAGACGATACCGCAAATGATAGGAATACTTTCCGGGATGATGTTCAATTTTCTTCTTTCCAAATACGTCGTCTTCAAGAAAAAATAAACGGGAGATATTCATGACTAACTCCGCAAAGGGCCTTCTGTCTTTCGCGCTCGTGTTGTTCTTCGTCAACGGCGCGCACTTTCTGTCCGACCCGCCGCTCGCGTACAAGACGACGCTTCCCGTCTACATGAATATCGAGCTTTCGGAGTCCCGCGTTTGGGATGTCGAGGTTCGGACGGAGAGCGGGAAGAAACTCAATTTCGAGGATACCATTCGGTACTATGCCAAGGCGATTCGCGGGAAAAAGCAGTCCAGAACCGAGATTACCCGGCATAAGCTGCTTCCGACGACTGACTTGACCGGTACACGCGCGCCGGTCGTGATCGCCGCCGAGATATCCGGCGGAAGGCTTGTCGAAAGCGTTTCGCTCGCGTTTTCGGGCGGCATGACGGCCGATGACCTTGACGCCGTCATTTTTTCCATCGGCGAAAAAGTGACTCAACTCAACGCAGAGGATCTGCTGCTTTTTCCCGAGAATAAGGACGGAAGTCTGACATTGCCCGACTCGATACGGTATACAACCTCGGGCTTTTCCGGCGGGATTAACCGTATGGGCGCGCTTAATGACGTGGTTCTTTTCTTGACGCATCCCTTGGCGTCCCCCGCCGTCCTTCTGTATGCCGTCCTGCTCTGGTTGCTCGCGGCTTTCTTTTTGAACCGCAGACAGGGCGGTTTGGAGAACGCGATATCCGGAGTTTTTTCGATTAAGTTCGACGTCTCCGTCAAAACCGAAATCGTCGCGCTGGCTGCGCTTGCCGCGTTGGCTTTTTTGTTCAGGATAAACGGAATAACCCGGATGAACGTCTTTAGCGACGAGATATACGCCGCCATAACGGCTGACCCGAACAAGCCCTTCATGACCACGTTCAGCGATCCGGGAAACCCTCCTTTATACTACATTCTGTTGCGCTGCTGGAGTTCCCTTTTCGGTTGGAATGAATTGACCGGGAAGACGCTCTCGGTATTGACCGGCTCGCTTTTTGTCGTAACCATCTGGTATTTTGTCAGAACGCTCTTGGGAAGAAAGCAGGCCTTGATTGCCGCGGGCCTCGTGACCGTAAGCGCGTACGCGATTTACTGGAGCCACGTGCTGAGAACCTACTCGTTATTGCTGACGCTGACGCCGCTCGCATTGGCTTTTTTCCTGAACTACTTTCGAAATGGGAAAATCAAGTATTTGGTTTTATATGCGCTGACGTGCGTCGCGCTCGTTAACTCGCATTACTATGGCGTTTTCGTCGTTATGGCGAACGCCGCTTTATTGGTCGCTTATCAACTGAAAGCGCGAACCTTCTCGATCGGGAAGAACGTGCCTTTTTTCGCCGCCAACGCGCTTGTCGCGCTGTCGCTCGTTCCGTTTCTCATGTACATGGGTTTCGGCGGCGGGTTGATGAACGGCGGGTTCAACGATATGAGTGTGCCCTCGGGCAAGGTTTCGCGGGCGGTTTTCTTCGCGTACAAGACGATCGCGTATATCGGCGGTTTTTTCTCCTCTAACATCGCGCTGTTCGGCGGCTTTTGCGTCATGTGCGTTTTCCTTGCGCGTACCCTCTTTCGGAATGATAAAAATGAAAAGATAGCGTCGAAGTATCGATTCGCGCTCTGGTACTCCCTGGGACTCTCCGCGATCGTCATCATTCTGGCGTTTTCCATATCGATGATCAGGCCCATGATGAAGGAGAAGTACTTTATCGTGCTGTATCCTTCCATCGTGACGATACTGATTTTGTTTTTCTGCCCGATTCAGGGCGCTTCACGAAAACCTATTCAGGCCATCGTGTTTGTTTTGCTCTTGCTCGGCATTTCGGGCGATATGTACTTTCCAACCGAATCCGCCATATTCAACGAGACGGCGCGGTATATCAGCCTGGATAACGCGCGGTACGAGTCTTTCGCCGTGCGCGAGCACATGAAAGTCGATAAACCGCACGAGCATAACTATAACGAGTATTACTCGTTTTTCATTGAAGAACAGGGCAGCGATGCCCCGGTGTATTATGCGGGTGAGAAAACGCCTGTTGTTATGTACGGGCATCAGTTTGCGGACGGACCGATACCGGATGACATGACGCATTTTACCAACGTGAACATTCGCGGACGGTACGTGACCAAGTATTATTCTGACGGTTTAATATCCAGTTATTAGGGTGGAAGGAGCGTAAATAAAAAACGCCCGCATCGCGCGGGCGTTTTTTAATTTCCGTTGATGTCATGCGACGTTTACGTGCCGATGCCCTTTTTCTTTCGAACGCTGAGGATCACGCTCTGGAGGAGGATGAAGAAACAGAGCATGAGGCCGGTGGTGATGCTTTGCCAGTACGGCTCTCGCAAGCCCGATGCGATGACGATATTGCTGATCGTCTTGAGCGAGAGCACGCCGAAGAGCGTCCCGATCACGCTACCGACGCCGCCCGAAAGGAGCGTTCCGCCGATTATGGACGAGGCGATGGCCTGAATCTCCGCGGCGGTGGCGTTCGACGCGTTTCCCGCGCCCGTGTGGAGCAGGTAGATGTAACCGCCGACTCCGGCGAGGACGCCGCAGAGTACGTAGGAGAAAAAACTCGTGCGGCGCACGTTAATGCCGAGCATGAGCGCGCTTTGGCTGTTGCCGCCCACCGCGTAGAGATTGCGCCCGAACCGCGTCCACTTGCAGATCGCCCAGACCAGAGCCACGATCGCGAGCGCGATGATCACGCCCGGCTCGATCCTGACCGGAATGTAGTTTCCGGACTTGCCGTAGGTCCCGAGACCGGGGATGACGATGCGCATGTCCTTGAGCGCGAGGAAAGCCTCGTTCGTTATGGTTCGGGGCGCGCCGCTGACGATGGTCGTCATCCCGCGCGTAATCGGCAATCTCCTGCAGCACGCCTGTCGCACTCCGGCACACAAAAAACTGCTTGCGCTCCATGAGCGCACAAATATAATCAATCCCGGGTTCAACCGAATTATTGGCTTTTACGCCGCCGGTTATTTCCTGAATCCGTTCCCCGCCTGCCGGATCACAGTAGGTCGGAAACACATTCGGGGTACCGTCGTCATTCCGGTACCATCCCCGTTCAATCAATTCCTCGTTAAAGGTTCTCGTCGGCATGTTGTATGCGCCATGGTCTGCGATCACATAGACCGTCTCGCCAATCCAGCCGACCTTCACATTCGTGCAGTTCAGTCCGAAATCCTGTCCGGCACAGACAAAGTCAAATCGCTCCGGCATTTCTTCCGGTGCAAGGATCATGTCATCGTCAAACTTCTCGTAGACGACACCGTCTGCCTTTACCCACAGCCCGTCCCGGAACCGAGCCCGCTGCTTCTCCGGCATCGTATCAAGGATGTCCCCGATGTAGTCTTCCGCAAGGTTCTCGGCATTGTCCTGCGGGTTCAGCATCATGGACACATACAGACTCGGCTTCATCAACGGCTCGTCCGTTCTCGCCTCAATCTTCCGGATGAACACCTTGTACGCCCAGTGCATCGGACTTGCCGGATTACAGTCATACAGGAACAGGTTCCGGCAGCCCGGCACATTCATCGCCAACCGGCTGTACGCCACGTTCACCGCGGCATACGAAATCTGGCTTACCTCGTTGAAGTAGATCGTGTTGTACTCATGGCCCAGAATCTTGTCGACCTGTTCCCGATCACCCAGACCGCCAATCCAGATTTCAGACCCGTTCCACAGGCGCACATAGTTGTCATGCACCATGAGCTTGAAACGATTCTTGCCCAGGATCTTCGAAAGCCAGGGCAAAAGCGTTTCATGCAGGACCGAACTCTTTGCGTCCTTTGTCCGGAGCCGGCAAATCAAATGCCGGCTTCCCGCATAGCGAACGGCCCGATACATTATCACGATAACCAGAATCGTTGTCTTGCCGCTCCTCGAGCCGCCGAACAACAACACATGCTTCGCACCGCTTTTCAAGAGTGCCAGTGCTTGCCGTTGCACCTGCGTCGGCCTGAACACATCCGAAGCAAACACCGCACAACCGTTCACGCTCACAAATCCCTGAAACTCTCGTCAAAGATAATCTCGAGCTGATTCGGAACGTCATCATCCGATTTCTTGGCATCCTTGCCGTAAATCGTCCGCTCGATTTCAAACGCCGTCTTTATGTACTCAAGGGCATTGTTTTGCGTAACCTCGTCACGCTCCATCGACTCAAGCTTTTGCTTGCCCTTTTCCAGAAGAAGCCCGGTCGCCTCAAGATACTTCCGCTCCTGCTCAGCGTACTCTTTCTCGCGTTCCGCCCGGCGTATCCCGTCCAGATGCGTGTCATAGGCGCCGCACCGTTTCACCCAACCGTACTTTGCCGACCACTTGCACCATGCACCGTACCGCGAAGAGGGAATCCCGTTCAGCGTCAGCGTCTTCAGGATTCCCCGATCACGTCCATAATCCCGATAAAGACAAAACGCATTCCACGCCGCGTTCGTCTCATCTTCCATTCGTTCCCACTCTTCGGAAATAAACCACCTCCCCCCGGGTTTCTATTTGTCCGGTTCCAGCTCCAGCACACACAATGAGCGGATAATCCTGATGGCATTCTCAAATTCAGATGCCCATTCCGTATTACCCGAAGTTGTCGCTTGTGCTTTCCGCTTTTCCAGAAACTTGACCGCACGCTTGATCCCGTCAAGCGAAAGATACGGCTTCTTCATTTCCTGCGTACCTCCTTCCCGGATTGTGTCCCGTGCCCTACTCACGAAACAGATCCGGAACACTTTGTACGTCCAAACAAAGAATACCGTCAGAGAAGAATTGATTTTTTACCCAATTATTCCATTCAGATCAGAAAAAGATGAACTAATTCTATTTTTCTATTATTCGCTCTTGCAAAACTACTGCATACCACGCATTTCTTTTTCCCCGGGGGTATAGCCACATTGTACGGCCAGTGACGGAACCCCGCAAGGCCTGCCGGACCTTCGGTCCGGCTTGCAAGCTCACTCCGTCGCTCCGCTCCTCCGTTCGGCCTTGCGTGAACCCGCCCCTGGCCCTGGGGAACTTTCGTCCCCCGGGGAAAAAAGGGGGGCGGCCCGCTTTTCCATCAAGGCCTAAACAGCTTTGAAATCTAAAGGGCAAGGAGTTTCGTATGGGAGATTTGGCAATCATTGAACAAGATGCCGTCGAGTACATCGAACGAGCACAAAGCCGGTTTGAACAGAAATGGACACACACACTCTACGCACAAGATCCAATCTTTCTGTTTTCAAGTCATCGGGTAGAACCGGGGATCCTGGAACACAAGATATCCAGTGTCGCCTGGCATTGCGGGATCCAGTCGCCGGTATTCGTATCACACACCCTGTACTACAAACACATCATGAACGGCCTGCAAAATCCGGTCAAGAATGTCGAAACCTTGTGTCACGCGTTTCTCTATGCCGTGGACTGCGATACACAAGACCGCTGCATCCTGGAGTTTGTCGTACCCGGTAATAACTCGCCGGCATACAAGGCAACCGCCTATCTTCGCCGGCACCTCAACAACAGCATCTACATCGAAAGCACCACTTAACGCAAAAAAGGCCGGAGCAACCGCTCCGGCCTTGTCCCTTCTGACGAGACACCTACTTGGTTTCAATCCCGCCGGAAATCCGCTTGAAGGTATTCCGCTCATTCTTCGTAATCGACACCGGCATACCCTCATGCATGGTGATCTCAACTCCGAACGTCCCGTACTGTTTTTTCTCGACCTTCTCAAGAATCCAGTTGACAACTTCATCAGTGAACGACTCTTTCGAATATGTCATGACACCTGCCTCCCCGGCGGCACGAACCCCACCGGATCCCGCCGATACAGATCGAGCCAGACCAGCAGATCCGACCGTTTAAACAACGTTCGCGACCCCATCTTGATACACGGAATGGATCGATTACACACATACCGATAGAGCGTCGACGTTCCACACTTCAAAAACCGTGACGCTCCCTCGATGTCCATAACCTCATCATTTGAATCATTCACCTGACATACTTCAGAATCAGACATTTTCCCGAACCTCCTTGGCATGCTTCACATGCTCACGGTTAGTCTACGGGCACCATCGAGACACCAAACTACCATAATGTTACAGAACAGGCGCAAAACATACGAACTAATTCTATATTAGCCCTCAACCGGACAACACCGAAGAAAACGCATTACCCAACGCCAACTCCACCGCCTGCAAATCACCCTCCGTCCGATGATTCGCATAGTGCTCCGTCATGGCCGCCGTCATGTGCCCCAGCGCAAGCTGCGCTTTTCTCTGGTCAACCCGGTCCGCTACAATCTTCGCATAATAATGACGCCACGAGTGAAAGACGATGTTCCGTTCCTTCCGCAAGGACTCACTAATCCCGATACGCGCCAACGCCTTCTTGAAACCCTCATTGATGACATTGATGACCACCGGACGATCCGGCATATTGCCGTAGAATACAAACCGCTCCGGATCCCAACCGAACGGATTATCACGGGCCAGGCGGAGGAGGGCAGAGCGGACAAACGGAATGAGCGGGACTTCCCGGACAAATCCATTTTTCGGACTCTTCAAGCCATCATAACTGCTCCAGGAATGACGAACCATCAACCGGTTCTCAGTAATATCACAGACCCGTAACGCAAGAATTTCGCCAGCACGAAGCCCCGCCGTCATGGCGACCAGCGACGCAACTCGGGCCCGCTCATCATCCCAGGTAACCGTAAACAACTTTTTTGCCTCCGGCTCAGACAGAATACCCCGTGACCGGGCATCATTCCGGTACCGTGTCAAACCGGCACACGGATCCGCCGGAATCATTTCGTTTGCTACAGCCCACTTGAACGCCGTCTTTCCCGCCAGAATAATATGATTCAACGACGCCGCAGAAAACGATTTCTCAGCCAAAAACCGCTCAAACTCTTTAAGTTCCTTCGTCGTTACATCCTCAAGCATCTTGTCAGTCCCGAAAAACTCATCCCAGTACTTCAACCGTAACCGGGTAAAGTGACAATGCTTTTTACTGATACGCTGCTTGTGAATCAACTTGTCCTGAATATATGGACTCTCGTCATACGTCCAGAATTGATCCAGAAAGGCAATTAACGGCGTCCTGACGCCCGAACCCGCCCTTGGGGTACTCTCCGACCGTTTATCAAGAGAAACGCCATATCGGGCCAATTCTGCTACAATCCGGGAAATATCCGACTCGAGCAACGTGCCCTTGCGAACAGAATCCAGAAATGCCTTGATCACCGAATCCGATTCAACCGCCCGGGTTTTTCCCCCTGAAACCGGTATCCCTGAATTCAGCCACTCACAAGCGACCCTGAAAGCTTCATCATAGTTTTGCTTGAAAGTGGAATGAGGTGACCCACGCTTTCCAGTTAACTCATTGGAGAACTGAACGTAATAGATACCACGCTTTGACCGGTACAAATAAAACGGGCGCATAACAACCTCCCTTTTGCAAAGGTCAAGGATCTTGCCTTAACTTTTGCCTTAAGTGATGCTATTAGACGCCCATCATTTAGGGGTAGCCTTATAATTCGTTACCTTGTAAGTACTTAGTAAAAACCACTTAAAACACCCCAAAAATGGGGGTTTTAAGAGTAAACTCTTACATAGTAAGGGTTTACGGATGCGCCTGGAGGGAGTCGAACCCCCGACCTACGGATTCGAAGTCCGTTGCTCTATCCAGCTGAGCTACAGGCGCAATTGCCAGTTGAAAGAAAGGCAGAGACAAACCTAATCAAATACCCTTTGAGTGTCAAGGGAGCTGTATGGAACACAATATAGTCAGAAAGATGATATAAATTATATATAACTTAATAAAATGACGATTAATCCAGCCTTTGTCGCTAGTACCCTTGACCTGCAGGCCGGGGACGCGTAGAATTCATTTGGAGTATTTAGATTTTTTTCCTTGCAGGATGTGCAATGCTCAATGATAGCTTTACGAAAATATTGAAAAATTCACCGCTTGGATGCACCTATAATCGCATCATCATGGATGATAACGGTAAGCCGATTGACTATATTTTTCTTGAATCAAATCCCGCTTTTGACCAAATGCTCGGAAAGGAACCGGGTAGTGTTCAGGGGAAGAAAGTGTCAGAAGTCGCTCCTGAAGTCTTTGCTGATTCCTTTGACTGGGTGTCTTTCTTCGGAGTTGCCGCGCTCACGGGTCAAAATGTTGAATCCGAAGCTTATTCGGATGCACTCAGGCGTTGGTTTCATCTTTCGGTGTCTTCCCCGGAGCAGGGGCATTTTGTTGTTGTTTCCTTTGATATTACCAAAGCCAAGACAACCGAACAGGAGCTGGAAAAAAGCCGGGAAGAGAGCCGTCAATACATTGAGAACGCACCGGACGGTATTTTTGTTGCCGATTCCCGGCAAAAATACGTGGATGTCAACGCCGCTGCGTGTCGCATGCTGGGGTATACAGCCGAAGAGCTTACTTCCATGTATATTACCGATCTGATTCCCCCGGAAGACAATCCGGGACACAAGAAAACGTATAAGGAAATCCTTCAAAAGGGCAAAGCCAGCAGAACTACCCGATTACGAAAAAAGGATGGAACCATTATTACTGCGTCTCTGGAAGTGGTTCGCCTCCCGGATAGCAAGGTGTTGGCTTTCAGCAAGGATATAACCGAACAACAGCGGCTCGAATCCGAAAAAAACAAGTTTTTTACGGCGTTTAAAAGCACCGCTCAACCGATACTCATCACGGATCCCGACGGAACAATCAATGCAGTAAACGACGCATTTATCGCGATGTACGGCTATGACCGGGATGAACTGATCGGGAAGAATCCGCGGATGCTTAATCCGGGTCGGGATGTGTACGAAAATCTTGGCGTGTTTCCCTTTGAATACGCCGCAAAGTTCCGGGATCTCTGGGTCGCTGTTCAAAATCCTGCGGTCGGTACCTGGAAGGGCGAGCTGATAAACCGCAAGAAAAACGGTTCGCTAGTCTGGATCGATATGGTGGTAAATGCGGTATATGATAACGACGGCTATCTGAAAAACATTATTGGCTGTCCGGTAGATACGACCAGTACCCACGAAAAAGCACACAAGGATCGTGTGCAGATGTATCAAACCATTGCCGACATGGCGGAGATGCGGGACGATGATACCGGCAATCACATGAAGCGTGTCGGCCTTTTCGCCAAGATAATGGCGAAGAAACTGGGCTTCCCTCAAAAATACTGTGAGGATATTGAGGTTTTTGCGCCGCTTCATGATCTGGGAAAGGTCGGTATCCTCGATTCAATTCTTCGGGCCCCCCGGAAACTGAGTTTTGATGAATTCAATGTAATCAAGACGCATACCATTCTCGGGCATAACATCGTTAAGGGAAAACCCGAATTTGAAATGGCCGCGGCCATTACCCTGTGTCATCATGAAAAATTTGACGGTACGGGATACCCCAACGGTCTTGGCGGCAAACACATACCGCGCTCGGCGCAGATTACCGCGGTATGCGATGTATACGACGCATTACGCAGCAAACGTCCGTATAAAGATCCCTGGTCACACGAGAAAACCGTTACGGAGATCTTGAATGGCTCCGGAACACATTTTGATCCGGATGTTGTTCAGGGCTTCGCCGCGGTACAGGAACGGTTCAATTCAGTCTATCAGGAACTCATGGATGTTCATTGATACTGTTCTAAACTTCTCACCGGATCGCAAAGAAACGTAACAGTCAGTTCGGGCAATCCTTCCGGTGGTGTATTCTGATACCATTCAAGGGCCGGCCGTGTGTGGTCGGGAAGCCAGCCCCCTGAATCAAAAAATGATAATCGCAAGGATTCCCAAAATGGTCCGATGGCCTCGCAGGGACCGGTAAACGTGGTGACGGCATAGAGGCCGCCGGGGAGTGTGTTTCCCGGAATTCCGGGTATACTGTACGTCGTTTCCGGTACGAGGACTGCCGGGGCGGCAAGCGGTGGTGTATCCTGCGAGAACACCGTCAAAAACGATCCGGTCGTCGGCTTTTCTGAAAGTTCCTGAATTGCCTTTCCGAACGATTCCCACAGTGCGGGAAGCTGCCAGAAGTCCGGAGTGCCCGGTATCGTCAGTAGTTCCTGCGGTGGAAGTTCCAGTACCCGGGTGGAATCGGTTGGGGCTGAGCCCATAACCGCGGAGAGATGCCAGCGGGGCATGACGCCCGGCCGCCAGTGAAGCCCGTTCGGCGCGGGTAATTCTCCCCGCCACCAGGGTAGCGATGAAACCCGTGACGGCGCGAGACCGAAAGCACGCCTGAACGCCCGGCAAAAGGATTCGGCGGACTCGTAGCCCGCATCGAGCGCGGTTTTGAGAACCGGCTCGCCCTCTTGTAACCGGTACGCCGCCCGTTCGAGGCGCAGACGGCGCACACAGGAGGCGAAGGGCTCTCCGGTAAGGGAGCGGAACGCGCGTTCAAAATGCCACCGGGAACTTGCGGCATCTCCGGCGAATTGTTCCGCCAGTACCGCCTCGTCGAGCGAACCGGTCATTTTTTCAAGGGTACGGTGCACCCGGCGTTCCCAGTCTTCGCGCGTTTCCTTTCTCATTGAATGTCAGTACTCCTTTGCATAGATGACACAGGGCATTCCGTCCTCTGCCGCCTGTTCCCCGATTTTCTTGAAACCGCATTTTTGTTCGTAAAACTTGTGGTTGGACTTTGCAAATATCGGTGTATCCAGTTTCCACGATGATCCCGGAAAGGTCTGTTCCACGTATCCGAACAATGCCCGGCCTATTCCCTTCCGTTGCCGGTCCGGGTCGGTAAACATGCAGTCCAGATAATGATTCCCGTCCTTGCCGAGAAACACGATAATGACTCCGGCAATCAACCCGTCCACGACTGCCTTGAAGGAGCGGGCCGCACGGTTGAAACCGTTTTTCCGCAGGAACTCGCCCGTGTCATAGCCGGGAGGTCCCCCCGTTTCCTGGTTGAGGTGACGCCTTGAGTCATCGTCAAAGGCCCGTTTCATGACGGCGGTCGCTTCCGCGATATCCTGCCGTTCCAGCGGCCGGATGTCGGCCTGCAATGCGAGGTTTGTATTGTTCATGAGTATACCATACGCGGCATTCTGGTATGAGGCCTGACCGATTTTGCGGTTTTTTCTGGCTTGCCATGCTATAAATTAAGTAAGACTAACCGGAGATAAGGAACCAGCATGATTGACGCGGTCATCTTTGACATGGACGGGGTGCTCATCGACAGCGAACCTCTGCATTACCGGACAGACCTTACGCTGCTCGGGAAACTGGGTATTCAGGTTCAACGCGATTATCTGAACCGGTTTGTAGGAATGACCAATCCCGAGATGTGGAAAACAATTATCTCCGAACAGGGAATTGCCCGGGATATTGATGAAATACTTTCCGAACAGCTCGAGTTGAAGCTTCAACTCCTCAATGACGGTGACTGGACTGCTCTCTCCGGTGCTGTTGAGCTGGTAGAAGGACTTGTCGTGAAAGAGATTCCGGTCGCGGTCGCTTCATCATCATCGCTTCCCTTTATTGAGGGTGTGCTGCGCAAGACCGGACTTGACCGCTTCATTCACCGGTATGTCTCCGCGGAATCAGTTGCGCGGGGAAAGCCCGCACCCGACGTATTTCTTGAAGCCGCCCGGATGCTTGCCGTTTCACCCGTACAGTGTCTTGTGGTGGAGGACTCTCGGAACGGGGTTCTTGCCGCAAAGGCTGCAGGAATGCGAGTTATAGGCTACCGTAATCCCTCGTCGGGGGATCAGGATTTGTCCCGTGCGGATGCGGTTGTTACCGATCACCGGGATACCATGCGGGAGCTTGAGAGACTCGGGGGAGGGTTCCAATGACAGACGCAACAGACGGTATAAGGCTCAGCCCTGTTCCCTGAAATACTGCACCGAGAACGGCGGCAGGGTGATACCGCCGGAAAAATGGATAGCGTCACCGGTAAAGACGTTGGTGAATTGCCCGTGGAGTCCTTCGAATTTTCCGTACCCTTCGTGTACGACCGGGATCGGTTCGACACTCTCCGTGAGATTGACCGCCACAACGACCCGTTCGCGGTTCAGGTGACCGGGTTCGGCATGGACCCGCTCAAAGAGATACTGTCCGTTCCGCACGCAAAGTTCCCGGAAGCTGCCGCCTGAAAGCGCGGGAGAGCCTTTCCTGATGCGCGACAGGCGGGCGATGAAGTCCGTAAGACCCGTCCACTGTGGATTCGTCGGGCAGGGCCGGAGATCGTTGTCTCCTTGTTCCTTTACCCCCGCGATTCCCCATTCGCTGCCGTAGTAGACGCAGGGAAAGCCGGGCAGGGCGAAGAGGAGGCCGTATACGATGGGCAGATGTTCCGGTGTTTTCAGTTGCGAGGCGATGCGGGTCACATCATGGTTGTCGCAAAAGGTCATCATGCGGCCAGGTTGGTACAATTCCTGCTGTTGGTTCAGGGTCCATGAAGGTTCGAACATGTTGCGGTCGTTGCATCCCGAGTAGAGCGCCTTGTAGAGTTCATAATTCGTACAGGCATGGAGCAGGGTATCGCTGACCAGGGGATAGTCCTTGCCGTAAATGGTTTCACCCACGAGGGCAAGGCCCTTCTGTCCGCGGGAGTCGGGAAGATTATTGCATCGGGCGCGGAGTTCGGAAAGAAAGTCGCGGTCCAGGCAGTAGGCAACATCGAGTCGGAGACCGTCGATATGAAACAGGTCTACCCATTTTTCCACGGCGCCGAACAGGTGGTCCCGGACATCAGGGTTTTTCAGATCAAGTTTGACAAGGTCATAGTGCCCTTCCCAGCCTTCATAGTGAAATCCGTCGGAGAAGGGGGAGTCCCGATTCCAGTCAATATGAAACCAGTCGGCATACGCCGAGTTCCGGCGGTGTTGCAGTACGTCGCGGAACGCCCAGAATCCCCGACCAACATGATTGAACACCGCGTCCAGAACAACCCGTAAACCCGCGTCATGCAGGGAAGCGCAGACGGCAGCGAAATCTTCATTGGTGCCGAGCCGGCTGTCGATCGTGTAATAGTCGCGGGTATCGTACCCGTGGCGGTCAGACTGGAATAGCGGCGTGAAATACACCGTATCGGCGCCGGTACGCGCGATATGGGGAATCCATTCGGCTATTTTTGCGAGCCGATTCGTATCCGGGGCCGCCGCACCGTTCCAGGTCGAGAAATCGAACCGGTTTTCATCCGGGGCGTCGCAAAAGCGAAGGGTATAGAGCTGATAGAACTGCGATGTGTACATCCACATGGTAAAACTCCGTCTTATGAAAATATGCCGTGCATGAATTGCCGGGCCAGTGCTTCGGCGTCGTAGCGGGACGTGGCGCCAAGCGAAATATATGAAAATATCAAACCGGGAAAACTCGCGGCAAGAAGGGGTTCCTTCCCGGCGAGATTCCCGTGCGCGCGGGCAATGTCGGTAAAAAGGGAGAGTAACAGGTCGAATTGAAAATCCCGATACTCACGCGCGAGAACGCTCGCCGGAGAGCCGTCCGGGGCGAACAGAAGGGACGAGAGAAGCCGAAAAAATGCCGGCTGGGCCTGGGCAAAATCGCTGTAAACCACGATGATGCCGGCAAGCACCGGGAGTACATCATGGTGATAGTCTTCTGGCCGGGGCCGATACACCGCAGCCGCAGTGAGCGAGTGGCGAAGGGGCGCGAACTTTTCCTGCCAGAGCGCTTTGTAGAGCCCTTCCTTGCTGGAAAAATGGTAGTAGAGTGTCGGCTTGGTAATGTCCGCTGCCGCGCAAATTTCCGCAATACCGACTCCGTCGTATCCCCGTGTGGAAAAAAGGGTCAACGCACAGTCCAGAATACGATTTTTGCTTGATTCGTCATTCATGATCTTGTTATATACCGAACGGTAGGTATAAGTCAAGAAAAAAAGCAGGGAAATTGATTGAATCCGGGACTATACTGATTACAACTATTGTCCAGGAGGCTCTGTATGGATAAAGCAGATGTACTGATCAAGGGTGTTCCCACTTCGCTCATGACCATGTTCCGGGGTTTTTGCTCGATTGAAGGAAAAAACGAGAGCGAGGGGATGATTGATGTAATGATTGACTACATCGAAAAGAACACCGGCGGTGACAAGGCAAACCTGAAAAAGGTCATAGAAGAATACCGAAAGTCGATCAGGAAATAGCGGTAAAAAATGAAAAACGCCGGCGAGCTTGCCGGCGTTCTTTTAGGGTGGGTGACGGGTCTCGAACCCGCGACAACTAGATCCACAATCTAGTGCTCTACCACTGAACTACACCCACCATGGATAACGAGAGCAATACTGCCAGAAGGCGGTGAAAAAGTCAATATCAGGTATTTTCCCGTTCATTTTTACCGGTGTGTGCCGATAATGAACTGAAGGAGTATACCTGTGAATACGTCTAAAAATCTTGTTGGCAAACTTGAATCCGTTCTTGAAAAGCAGATAACGCTTCTTACCGATTTGTATGCGTGCCAAAAGCGTATGTATGAGTCCGTCCTGGTCCGCGACTGGGAACAGCTGCAAAAAGAACTGGCCCTATCCGCCGATATGGCAGAAACATTTAAACATCTTGATGATTCACGTCTCGCGGTTCTGCGGGATATAGCGCCACACATCGAGGTGGAAAACGGTTTTTATCGGGTTACCGCCCTGCTGGGCGAAGCGGATAAAACCGTGATAAACAGCCGCTACCGCGAAATGAAGCGGCTCCTGCTTCTTTCAAAGTCCGAAAATGATGTTTTTACCACGTACATAACCAATGCCAAGACCCTGCTCGCCGGTATGCTCGATACCGTTATCAGCGGGCGGAAAAGTAAAATTTATACCCGGAACGGAGCGCTTGCTTCCACAAATGTGGAAAGCGTCGTGCTGAACCGGTCGTTTTAGGAAGGAGTTCTCATGGGCAGCACCTTTTCTGCGATTGAAATGGGTAAACGGAGTCTGTTCGCGCACAGTCAGTCAATGCAGACTGCGGGCCATAATCTTTCAAATTCCTCAACCGAAGGGTATTCCCGCCAGCGGGTTGAACTCAAGGCAACAGATCCGCTCTATCGACCTGATCTGTCGCGTGAGGAAACTCCCGGCCAGATTGGTCAGGGCGTTTCCGTGGGATCGATCCGGCGTGTTCGCGACGAGTTGCTCGATCAGCGCATTGTTGCCCAGACAAACCAGGAAGGCTACTGGAAAACCCGTGACAACTACATCCTCATGATGGAACAAATCTACAACGAGCCGGCGGAAACTTCCGTACGGACCCGCATGGACCAGTTCTGGGATTCCTGGGAAGAGCTTTCCTTGTATCCCGAATCCCGGAGCGCCCGTCAGGCGGTTCTGGCGCGCGGAGAAACCCTCACCGACGCCATTCACCAGCAGTACCGGGGCCTCAAGGGCATCAGGGACATCATTCATGGTGACGTTGAAGGTGTTGTTAGGCAGGTTAATGATCTCTCCCGGCAGATCGCCGCGGTAAATGAGGAAATCGTCAAGGTGCGCGCCATGGGCGATTCCCCGAACGATCTCATGGACCGGCGGGATCTTCTCGTTGAAAAACTGTCCGGGCTCATCAACATAACCACCGACCAGCGTGATCCCGATGAATTCGTGGTTCATACCGACGGTATCGAACTGGTTCAGGGAAAGACCTTCCGGACCTTTGAACTTACCGGCGGTATCGAAAACGATGGATACGGCCGCGTTATCTGGTCCGATACCGGCACTACCACCAATTTCTCCGGCGGTACATTGGGAGCTCTCCTCGAGCTCCGCGACGGCGACGTGCGGGATGAAATACAGAAACTGGATACCATGACCATGAGTTTCGTGGATCTTGTAAACGACATCCACCGGGACGGTATGGGATCGAACGGAAAAACAGGTGTCGATTTCTTTGTAGAACAGAACTTTATCAACAACATTGCGGGCAATTTTGACCGGAATGGCGACGGGGAATTCGATTCTTCTTACTTGTACCGTGTTACCGGAGGCAATAAACTTTCCGCCCGTGAACAGATAGGTCTTGAAGGAACCCTTACGTTATCCGCGGCAAACGGTACGGTTGACGTTCCCTATTTCTCGACCGACATGGTTGCGGACGTTGTTGAACGCATCAACAACGCCGGCGCCGAAGTGGTTGCCAGTCTGGACCGGGACGGCAGGCTCGTGCTCAAGGGAACTACCGCATCCAACGCGGATAACCCCGACTTCGTGATCCGCTACATGGCCGACTCAGGCCGGTTTCTTGCCGGGTACGCCGGTGTTCTCGCCGCGCCCGGCGTAGACAACGCGTATACCTGGGAACAGGCCAATGCCGTAAACGCCCTCGCCGGCGATGAGCTTGCCTGGGCGGTCGCGCCGATCGCGCATCCCGCCGGCTGGATGGAAGTGAACAACGCCATCAAGGCCGATGTACAGACTATCGCGGCGGGATTCCCCGCGGACGACGGTGTTGTCTTTGCCGGCGACAACCGCGCCGCGGTCGCGATCGCGGCCATACGAAACACGCCGGTCATGGTGGGGAACACCCGTACCTTCGACGACTATTTCGCGGACGCGGTAACCAATATCGGCCTCAAGGGTGAACAGGCCGAGCGGTCGCTTGAAACGCAAGTTACCATCATGACCGAATTGCGCGGTATGCGGGATGCCATTTCCGGCGTCAATGTCGACGAAGAACTCGCCGACATCATAAAATTCCAGCACGGCTACAATGCCGCCGCGCGGTTTATCGCCACATTCAATGAAATGCTCGACACGGTTATCAACCGTATGGGCGTGTAAGGAGTAATACATGAGACGAATCAGTTCAAATATTCAGCATCATGATCTTCAGGCTGCGCTCAGGAAGCAGGAGTTTCGTGTAAACGATATCAATAGCAAGATCGGTAATCAACGCAGGATCGGAAACCTCCGGGATGATCCGCTCGCAGCCGGTCACAGTGTTCGCTATAAATCGCATCTGGCCCGCCTGGACCGCTTCGAGCGGAACACCAAAACGATCCAGGACCGGTTTTCGATCACCGAAGGGTACTTGAACCAGTCCCTGCAGGTCATGCAGCGTGTGCGCGAACTGAGTCTCACCGCGGCACATGGTACGTTTACCCCCGAGGACCTCAAGAACATGGCGACCGAGGTTGACGAACTCCTGAAAGAGCTCGTTTCAAACGGAAACGCCGTCGGCCCCGACGGTATACGTCTGTTTGCGGGAACCAAAAGCTTTACCGAACCGTTTGAGCTGGTATTGGGAGACAATGACCACTCGGAAGAACCGATGATCATGCAGGTTCGTTATAACGGATCGGTGGACACAAAAGATATCGAAATTGACAATCAGTCGTACATGGCGACCGGAGAAAGCGGAAACCGGACCTTCTGGGCGGAACAGCAGAGCCTCTTTTCGGAAGTTGACGCCCGGTCCTACACGGTACCGGCGGATACGTCGATTGAGGTGGACGGAATTACCGTACCGCTTGCCGCCGGCGATAACGTGCACGCCATCATCGCAAAAATAAATGATTCTGGCGCAGCAGTGAAAGCAAATCTTGACCCGGTAACCAACGGACTGAACCTGACTACCACCGACGCACGCCAACTCTGGCTTCGTGACCGCGACGGGGGAACGGTGCTTTCTTCTCTCGGCATGGTGCATGACGGTCAGCGACCGCCGTACAACATTGCGCCCTCGGTACGGGTTTCCGGAGGATCCCTGTTTGACTCGGTTATTACGCTCAGAAACGCCATGCTGTCGGGCGACCAGGAATCAATCGGCGGACGTGTTCTGGGTTCAATCGACTCTGCAATAGACAACCTGACAACCCGTATGGCCGGAATCGGATCGAAGTATGAGCGGGCAACCGTTACGCTTGCCCGTCTGGACAATCAGATTCTCAATACCACGGCGGCGGAGTCGCGTGAAGGTGATCTTGACTTTACAAAAGCCGTTACAGATCTTAAGATGTACGAATACACACACCAGGCAGCGCTTTCGATTGCCGGCAAGTTGTATTCGAACACGCTGCTTAACTATATGAGATAAGGTGATATTCATGGAAATTGAAACGAAAGCAATGGGTACGGTATCCATTGTGGAAAAACAGATTATTGAACTTGAAGAAGGGTTTTACGGATTTTCCCAGTATCACCGTTTCGCGCTTGTGGACGCCAAAGAGAACCCGTTTATCTGGGTTCAGTCCCTGGAAAAAAAGGATCTGGCGTTTCTGTCAGTTGATCCCTTCCTGTTCCGCCCGGATTATGAGCTCGATATTGACGATTCACTGTTGCAGCCGCTGGCGCTGGAATCTCCCTCCGATGTGATAGTTCTTTCTCTGATAACAATTCCGGCGGATGGCGGCTCCATCACCGTAAATCTTCAGGGACCGCTCGTTATAAACAAAAAAAATAACCGGGCCATGCAGGCCATTCTGACTGATCCCCGCTGGCAGACAAAACATGATCTTCTCGCGGAAGCGTCGGTGAACAGGGGCGTGCAGTAATGCTGATATTGTCCAGAAAAACCAATGAAAAAATCATGATCGGTAATGAAATATCACTGACTATAATTGAAATACGCGGTGATCAGGTGAAGGTGGGAATCGAGGCGCCGAAGTCGGTGAAGGTGTTTCGTCAGGAGGTGTTCGAGGCCATCCAGAATGAAAATCGCGCTGCGGCCGGTTCCGGAGCCAACCTCGAAACACTGTCAGGGATACTTGCCCGTCAGGATTAAAATGCGCTGTCCGATATACCGGAAAATTCCCGGTCGCGGTCGCGAATACTGCTGCCGGATTCTTCCGGGTCGCGCATCAGGTTCCAGATTGAATTGAATTCCTCATGTATCGTACTGAAAACCTCTATCAATGCCGGATCGAATTGCGTTCCGGCATTTTCAATGATTTTCGCTACCGTTTCTTCATGGGCGAATTCCTGTTTGTAGGTACGCTTCATTCTCAGGGCATCATACACGTCCGCGATGGTAACGATACGTGCAGAGAGCGGTATCATTTCGCCTTCGAGTTTGAAGGGGTACCCCGATCCATTCCACCACTCATGGTGTGAGAGTGCAATTTCCTTTGCCATGGGATCGGGATGGGACGCAAGAATGAACGTTCCATTGATCGTGTGTTCCCGCATTATGTCCCATTCAAGATCGGTAAGCTTACCCGGTTTCTGGAGAATGTAGTCGGGCGTGCCGATCTTGCCAACATCATGCAGGGCCGCAAGAAATACGATGTTTTCTATAAAGTCCGGGTCAAGCTGGGAATAGAGTTTGTTTTCAAACAAGTAATCGCACATCTTCTTGCTGTAATAGCCGACACGTTCATTGTGCATGCCCGTATCGTTGTCTTTGAGTTTTGCGGCCTCCATGATTCCCTGAAAGGTATCACGAAGCCGCTTGTTGTATTCGTTCGTGATATCGGAAAAATGAACTACGTAGCCGCTTACGCGCAAGTTGTCCCGGATAAGGGGGATAAAAGTAGTATTCGTATATAGCGCGGTGGTGGAAGGTGTCTTGTGGCTCAGCGTTCCGCTCCAGGAAAAACCGGTTGTATGGGAGCGTATCGATACAAGAAGATCCTGAAGCGCTTCCTGATCAAGACTCTTACCGAAGACATTAAAGAAGGGTTTGTACAGATTGTCATGATGCTTGCTGAAAAGGCGTGAAACTGATTCAGTTACACGGACTATCATGAGATCCGGATCAAGAACCATGACCGGGAGGTTAGGATTCTCGGAATTCCCTGCAATTTGTTCGATACAGGGAATATCCGCTGCAGTCATGTCGTTATGATACAAGGACAGTTCTTCTGCGTCGGTATATTCACCGTACAAGAGGAACTGTGATGTGTCCTGATCATCGGGCGGTTTCTGCATCACTTTTTCTCACATAGATTGGCGCTGAATAATCATCTCTGTTCCCAGTATAGTCTGTTCGCTCGCGTAATGCAATTTCGACCATGGTACGGGAGATGCCGTCGGTTCCGCAGGGAATGACGGTGAATTGGCCCGTGTTCAGGACAGTACCGAGAGACGCTGCGAACAACCCGGCATCCGGGCCCGTAATGATCAGTGGAAGCGCCGGGTCAAGAGACTCAACCGCTTCTTCTGCGGAACAATCGCGTACTTCTCCGGCCGGAGCACCATTGGAAAAAAGCTGTACATAAAATCGCTTTTTTTTGGCGTCCAGAACGGACAGAAGGCTTCCTTTCCAGGCGCGGAACTGTTCGGCATAGCAGGTGAGGGTGGGCACGGGAACAAGCGGGCAATCCGACGCGAGCTGAACACCTTTTGCCGCGGCAAACGCGATACGTAATCCGGTAAAGGATCCGGGACCTTCGGCGCACAGGACAAGTCCGGTTTCCCCGGCAGCAAATCCTGCCTGGTCAAGTGCGGCATTCATCAGGGACAACAGGGTTTCAGCGTGTTGTATTTTGCTGGCGAATGAAACGGTACACCGTCCCCGCGGCCCATCGGCAGTTACTGAAACTGTTCGGGACACGGTATCTATGGCGAGAAGGTTCATTATTCAATATCTCCGTAGGGCCAGTTTTTAATGGTGATAACACGCTGATCGGTGGTATCCGGAATGGATATACTGATCGTAATTGTTGAGTCAGGCAGGGTCTCCGATATTTTCTCGCTCCATTCAATGATGCAAATTCCGTCTCCATAGAGCATATCTTCAACCCCGAGATCAAGAAATTCGTCTATCGAATCGAGGCGGTATACATCCATGTGATACAGGGGAAGTTTTCCATAGTATTCGGAGATCAGGGTGAAGGTCGGACTGGTAACCGGTTCATCAATAGCGAGCGCCCGGGCGATTCCCCTGGTCAGTGTTGTCTTTCCGGCCGCGAGCGTACCTTCAAGGGCGATCACATCGCCCTTTTGCAAAAATGAGCCAATTCTTGCACCAATCTCCATGGTATGTTCTGCGGACAGGGAAATCAATTTCATCGTTTGAAACTACTCCATTCAACATTAACGGTCAACATTATGGTCAGGGAAGTGAGCCGGCATTCTCAAGATTCAATATATACTCCTTGAGATTGCGCATTATCGGTATGAGGGGGTAGTCAACGGTGTCAAGCAGGGTAACTGAAATTTCTTTTTTACCTGTTGGCGCGGTTTCAATGGTAAATTCAATGGCGCCGGTATGTTTTTTACCGGGCAAGTCAATAAGAGCATGTGCCTTGAACTCGCGCCGATAATAAATGAAATTTTCCTTTCGTTTGATGTCGGAAATATCCAGTATGGTCACGTCTATCGGTCTCCAAGGTTTAATGTTAACGAAAAAATGCGGTTCATGGTAGCCCTGGGCATTTTAGCGAATTTGATATGAACAACAGTTCCCGAGCTTCCTCCCGAATCGGCGAGGTTTATTACCTTTCCCGTCATGGTATCAGGGCTTTTCCCGTCAAGAGTACACTGTATTTCAATATAATCTTTTACCTGCGGAGGGTAAAGGGTTTTAAGCGAACAACCGCCCGCGGATATGTCGCAAATGGTTGCCGGATAATCCGTTCCTTCGGGATAGAATTTGTGAATGGTCTGCTTTCCACTGACGACGTTCGCGACACGAACATGCCGGAACCGGCAGGAAAGGTTGATTTCCATCCGTTCATGTTGCCGGTTCGGTAATGGCTTGAGTGAATCGGTATGGGCGATAATACCATACGTTTCCCGGGTTCCCGATTCATACCGCAAGATACGGGTTGTACAGCGGTAGGATTGGCCGTTATCCGTTGAAAAGAAAAGACCGACCTTGGACCAGATGGGCAGCCGTATTTCATTCCCGAATTCATCGCGGGGGAGGCGGCAGACCAGGCCACGGGCGGAGTTTTCCAGCACAACCGTGGGATATTGTTCTTCCTGCGGTGTTACCAGTAAAAGTTCCATCCCGCTTTCCACCGAACGGGTTGATTTGATCACGGTGCTCAGCTTCCGGTAGTTGTCTATCGCTTCCCTCAGGGTAAAAAGAATGGTTTTGCTTACTTCCGCGTCTTTGGTAGCCGTATCGCCGGTTTGGAGGGCATGAAACGCTCGTGAAAATAATTCGTCAAGAATCTTCTCGTTACGGAGGAGATACAAGGGATTTGAGATGCGGTACCGGGCGCAAAGACGCATAAAAAAATCTGCTTGATTGTCGCTCAGGTTGCAACGTGCGGCAACCTCGCGTATTTCCTTCCGGAAATTGCGGGTTTGCAGGAAAACACCCGTGGCATGTACGGTTCCCGGTTTGGAAATTTTTGAACCATCCTTGCGGCTTTGCGTATACTTGTTCGCATAGACTACCAGGACAATGAGAACAACAAAGCCGAGGAGAAAATACAAATAGGTAGCGTCAAATGATGTGCTGTAAGGTATTACCTGAAGGAAAAGAATACGGGTCATACAGACCTCCCTGGTTATACCGTGGCCAGAACCGATGCAAGTGACTGAAGCTTGGGCGCCAGTTCGTATTCGGAAATATCTCCGATAAGCACGGTATCATTGGATTTTATAGCCTCAATCAATTCACCCAGCATCGGTGTGAGCCGGGACGGGTACTGTTCAAGCGGGATGTCTTCCACCAGCACTGCAGCAATATCACGTTCAGAGATTGTTTTCATGAGGGGCAGACTTTGGCAGAGGGATTCGAAGTCCTCTGCAAAAGAATGAATGGATTCCATTACCCGGGAATCTTCGCCGGTTTGCAGAAGTACCGGAATTTCGATGAGACTTTCGGCATGGGCCGCCATGCGTTCACCGATGCGATGAATAATTGCGACAATGTCCGGTCCTGACATGGTTTCCAGATCCAATGTGGTAACGTCATCCGGTGACCGAGAAAAAAGACCGTCGAGATCGGCTGAATGGAATGCTTCGCCGTCAACGGATATGCTGGTTATGGTCATGCCGTTTTTTTCACATTCATGTTCGAGGACGCCAAGTATCTGACCCAGTGTTTCTTCCCGGTCAAGCTGGTAATCGATGTCGTTTCCGTTGATGCGAATGTTCATGGTATCTCCTGGTTACTTCGGACTGTTTTGCCGGTTAAAGTTGTTGATGGAATCAGACTGTTGTTCAAGGCTGCGGAGGGCGCCCTCCATCTGACCGTATTTATTCCGCAAGTCAGCTTCCTTGCGTTCCAGTTGTTGATCGAGCTGTGTTATTCGCTGTTCTGTTGCAGTAATACGTGTGCCGAGACCGTTTGTCCGGGTAGCGAATATTCCGCCAGTCTGTACATAGGGGGTAATTTGAGCGTCTATGGCATGGCCGACTCCGGAATCGACTACGAGATCGCGGTCGGTATCATAGCCGAAAAGCGCCTTGACCTGTGGCATTGACGAGGAAAGCACTTCGTCAAGCTTCTTCTCGTCTATTTCCAGATACCCGCGCAGCCGGGATGCTTCAACTCCGCCTCCGGCGGTCGCCTTTGTTGAAATACCGATTTGGGTAAGACTGGTTACCCCGGACTGGTCCGGAGCAGGGTAGATATTGCTGGTTATCCGCTGGAGCGACGCCTTGATGCCGTTCAGGGTGGTATCTCCAAAAAAGATACCCAGCTTTTCTTCGGCTCGAGCCCGCTCGTCATCTGTAAAGTATTGCAATTCGGTTATTATTTCCGGGCGTTTCTGCGTAAGAATGTTCAGCTCGGCCAGAAGACGGTTGTATTGTGCCACAAAGGAGATTATTTCGTTTTTCGCCGTTTCGGTGTCGGGCTTGATCGAAATGGTTTCCTGTTTTTCGGTAGGTTCATGCAGTTCTATGGTAATTCCGGGAACGAGATCATCGATTGAATTGGTCGGCCGGGTTACCGAAATTCCCTCGTACCGAAGCTCGGCATCACCGGCGACAGACACCGGATTAACCGGTACATAGTCTCCGGCGACACGGGGATCAATGATCTTGACTGATTCAACACTGACTGTTCGGTGGGTGTTTCGGTTTTGTATCAGCAGTGCGTCTACATCACCGTATTCTGCAAGCGGAATACGGAATGACTGCTTTTGGTCCCCTTCAACGGCGGGGAGGGGAAGGGCTACCCCGCGGACCGAGCGGAGCGCGAGAACGGAATTGTCTGCTACGGGTTCCGGTGGAACCTGCGGCGCAGATTCCGCAAGCGCTGTTTCCGAGGGGAGATTTTCAATGGTGATGCCCTTGAATTCGATTGAACCGGGTTTCCCGAGATCGGGACCGTCTGTTGTTTCTTCAGTAATCGCGGTTTCCGTTGCATCCGTTACGGTGACGGTATATTCCAGAACAAGGCTGTCCCGGGCGCGGGCAGTGCGTGAAAAATCAATTATTCCGTTGGATGTTGCTCCGGTCTGTAAAGCATCGGGGGCGACAGCAATGGCCGCTTCGTCATTTTTTTTGATAATGCCGTTTTCAAGCGCAAAGGTGAGCGCCGCGTCGGAAAAAGAAAGACGGTTGTTTGCACCGGTTTTCAGTGACTCAACAAGGAGCGAGCGCGTTTCAGGCGTAATCTGTATGACGGATGCGCGAAGGAGCGATCCTCCCCGGCGGTTCAGCGCTTCTACAAACGACGTAAAGGTTCCGCCCTTCCAGTTAAACTCGATTGTGCCTTCGCCGACACCGAACACATAGTGTCCTTCCGGCACTTTGGCGTCCCGGGGAATTTCCGACGAGAGAAAACTGTCTACCGCTGCAGTTTGGGTAACCGAAACACGGAACGACTGGTCCAGCGCTTCGCGTGTAGCGGTTGCGGTAACGGCCCGTTCATTGGTGGATTCGGCAATTTTTTCGCTGAATGGATTGTTGTAGGAAAACAGCTTTCGTGCGGTGTCCCGCAGGGTAATGGAATGCTGGTTTACCTCACGCCAGGCTGTTTGTTGTTCACGATATTCCTCAAGTTCCGTATTCGCCCGTTCCCGGGGAATGCGCTCAACCTTCATGAGGCCTTCTATGAGTTCATCTGTTTTGTATTTGCTTGCCGTTACGCCCGGAATACTGATATCGGACAATACTACGCCCCTCTATCCGTCGGTCCGAGGTGTCAGAAGTACGGCATTCAGTACGCTAGATCGACTCGTCAAAGAGAAGACCCAGAGTTTCCTTGATTCTGAGCTGGAGCTTCTGTATCTCGGCAGACGGGATTTCCCTGATTATCTTATCGGTGCTTGAATCGATAACCTTGACTATTACCTGCTCAAGCTCCTTGCTGACCTGAAACTGGAGTTTCCGGTCAAACATGTCAGAGATTTTTTGAATCTGCTCGGCAATTCTTGCAACGTCAGCTTCGGAAAGCTGGGTACTGACTACAGGATTATCCTGTCTTGACGGTTGTACTGCACTTGATGCACTTCTTGTTGATGTATTACCTGTACCTTCAAGACGACGATCCATCGTCGCAACATGCTGTCCGATGCTCGAAATTTCGATACTCATCGACAACCTCCTTGAAAGAAACCTCTGTATCATCCGTGATACAGCCCCGCGGGAATTGTTTTCCGCGGTAATATTGGTACCGGCTTGTGCCGGAATGTTGTAGGCGGAAGAAGAAGGGCGCATCTTCTTCCTCCGGAATGGTGTGTAAATCAAGAGATGACGTCCAGAATTCTCTCGATTTATCCGAGTGATTCGCGGTCGGCTACTGGATCAGTCTCAGAACTGACTGAGGCTGTGTGTTCGCCTGTGCGATCATTGCGTTGCCTGCCTGACTGAGGATCTGGTTCTTGGTGAAAGAGACCATTTCCTGTGCCATATCGGTGTCACGTACCCGTGATTCCGCTGCCTGCAAGTTCTCGGAAGCAATTGATATACCCTTGTATGCCATTTCGAACCGGTTCTGATAGGCACCGAGATCGGCACGCTGCTTTGAAACGGTTTTGAGCGCAGAATCAAGGGTTGCGATTGCCATATTTGCGCCGTCAACAGATGAAAGTGAAATCATAGAATCTTCCGTTCCCTGGGTTCCGGTAATACCAAGAGCCTGAGTGGTCATGGTCCCAATAAAGATCTGCTCATTCTGGTCGACGTTTGCGCCGACGTGAAGCTGCATGGGATCCATAGCGGAGTCTCTGGCAAACCGTCCGGTAAGGATATTCATACCGTTGAACTGGGCATGGCTTGCGATGCGGTTAACCTCATCAACGAGCTGCGATACTTCTACCTGAATCTGCATCCGGTCTTCGGCGGAATAAATTCCGTTTGAAGCCTGGATCGACAGTTCGCGAAGCCGCTGAATAATGTCGGTCGTTTCAGTAAGGTACCCTTCGGTTGCCTGAATGAACGACACGCCATTTTGAATATTCTGCCCGGCCTGATTGAGTCCCCGGATCTGGCTGCGCATCTTTTCAGATACGGCAAGTCCGGAAGCGTCGTCTCCTGCACGGTTGATGCGTTGACCGCTTGAGAGCTTTTCGATGCTCTGCTGCAGAGAGGATTCTACAACCCCGGTCTGCCGCTGGGCATACATAGCGCTCATGTTGTGGTTAATAACCATCTATGACCCTCCTTGAAGTCTTGTTTTCCGGCAATCCTTTTGCCGGAATACCATATGGTTACCGAAACCGGAACGGAGACGAAAGCGCCTCTCCGCGCCGGACACGGCTCACACGGTACGGATAGTTCCGCTTCAGGCCCCGAAAAGGGGATAGAAACAAAACTGTCCATACCGTGCCATACAAACCCAAGGAAGGGTATTTTTCAAAGAACACTGTGTATGACTGGCTGCATATTGGCTGCCGCCATACAAAGGAACACCGGGGGCACAAAGCCCCCAGTAATCCCTAAACCATTATACTACGTTATCTCAGAAGAGACAACACTTGCTGACCATTTGCGTTGGCCTGGGCAAGCATCGCAGTACCGGACTGCGAGAGTACCTGGTTCTTGGTGTATTCAACCATTGATTTGGCCATGTCGGCATCCCGGATACGAGATTCGGCTGCCTGCATGTTTTCCGCACCAACATCAAGACCGGCCACTGCGTGGGTCAAGCGGTTCTGGTATGCACCAAGATCCGCGCGCTGCTTGTTAATAACCTTCAGCGCTTCATCGAGAACACCAATGCTCCGGTTCGCGGAGTCGGCATTTTCGAGGGTCATGATGGTACCGTCGCCCACATTGCGGATACCCAGAGACGATGCAGTCATGGTTCCGATGTACACACGCATGCGCTGGTCCATGTTGGCGCCAATATGGAACCACATGGATCCGGTAATGACGTTTTCACCGGTTTCACGAGCAAAGCGGCCGGTAAGCATGTTCATACCGTTGAACTGGGCTGAACTTGCGATACGGTCCACTTCCGCTACCAACTGGGAAACTTCTACCTGGATCTGCATGCGGTCTTCACCGGAATAAATTCCGTTCGAAGACTGAACAGCCAGTTCGCGAATTCTTTGAAGAATGTCGGAAGCTTCCTGAAGGTACCCTTCGGTTGTCTGGATAAAGCTGATACCGTTAGATGCGTTCTGTGAGGCCTGATTCAGTCCGCGAATCTGGCTGCGCATTTTTTCGGATACCGCAAGACCCGAAGCATCGTCACCGGCACGGTTGATGCGCATACCCGAAGACAGTTTGGAAATGTCTCCGTGAATACGGCCGTTGGTGACACCGAGTGTCCGCTGTGCGAACATTGCAGAGAGGTTGTGGTTGATAACCATAGATATTCCTCCGTGGAATTGTTTTTACCGGGCAGCATCCATGCGTTCCGGCCGGAAAACAGCCGTTTCCGGACCCGTGTCCGGACGTACTCCATCCGCTTGTGATCGAGTCTGTTTCGTTCGCATACACGAACGGACAGACCTCTCCCTATTTACCTTTCGGCACGGAGAATGAATACCTTGAGCATTATTTTTCGGAATTCAGGAAAATTTGCAGTTTTCGGGCGGCTTTTCCCCGGTGGGATACAAGATCCTTTTGGTCATCGGACAATTCCGCGACCGTTTTACCGTATTCCGGCAAATACAACACCGGATCGTAGCCGAAACCCCCGCTGCCGGAGCCTGATTCCGAAACGATGGAGCCCTCAAGCGTTTCCTGGACGGACACGAAACGGTCCGGACCATAATAGAGCACCATGTTGCAGACAAAACGCGCGGTTCGGTCAGGTATTCCTTTCATGCGGGATAGAAGAAGCTTGTTACGGTCTTCCGCGGATAACTCGATGCCGTTCGTTGCACCGTAGCGCGCCGAATAAACCCCCGGTTCTCCGTTCAACGCGTCGACGCAAATTCCGGAATCGTCGGCGATAACCGGTTCTCCCATCAGCTCAAAGAGCGTTCTGGCCTTGATCAGCGCGTTTCCGTAAAAGGTTGTGGCAGTTTCTTCCGGATCAAACATGATTCCCCGGTCTGCAGGAAGGACGATGCGGTGATCTGAAAATATCCGGGAAAATTCTTCGGCTTTGTGACGGTTGCCTGTTGCTATAACGATAGTCATGATACCCGAGAATACTCATGTTTCCTCGCCGAGGCAAGAGTGGAATCAACCGTTCCCCGGCACATTCCGAGAACCTGCGCAAGAAACCGGTTGCTGGGAGCCATCTGAAGTCGTGCACATTGATTTTTCAAGTCATCAACTCGCTTTGTACAATACCGATAATCCCGTTCGAGTATGGCATACCGCGTGGAATCCGGATCAAGATTCTGCATTTCAAGACGGCTTTTCTGGGCGCGAAGATAGTACGCATAGCGTTTTTCCCGAAGAATGCGCAAACGGTCGAGCGACAACATCCAACGTTGACGAACGGTATCAAGACGGTTTCGCAACCAGGCTTCACTGATACCGGTTTGTCGTACAATATTCGCAAGGAGTTCATCGTCGATACCGTTGCCCGATTTACACGCCAAAAGAAGTACTTTCCGCGCCGTCATTTCCTGATTTTTTGATGTGCGGGAGCGTCGGCGTTTAGCGCCATTCGAATGATACTCCTCCACGTTCTCCGAAAGCAATTCCTGCCAGCTGCCGGTATTCGTCTTTTCGGCCATTTCACTCAGGATTCTTGTTTGTTCTTCAAGAAGATAGACCCGTTGACGTGCCTCATTCCCGTATTGCTCCCGGCAGAAAGTTTTGAAATTCAGCAGAACCACCCAATTCAGGTAGGTCCTGAATCCGGCTTTCGCGGGATCATACTGGCTCAACAGCCGGGGAAACCCGGGATAGAGCCAGGCAAGAAAGTCGCTGCGGGTATCTTCATCGCGCAGGGCGAGACGGTAGCGTGAAAGATTGAGGTACAGATATTCACCCAGGGCCTGGATGGCGCAGGTCAGCGTACACGCGTTTTCATCTGTCTTGTACTGTTCAACAAGGTCCGAAAGATCGCTTATGGTCATGGTCCCACCTCCGCCAACCTATAGCAAAAGGCGTGCCAGTGCGGAGATGGGCAAATTGTGGAAATGAACCACCAGAAGTGGGGTAGGCGGGAAAATTCAGGAATTGTGCGCTGGCTGAATTCAGGAAAAAACCTGAATTCAGGTATTCAGGTTTCGGGAAAATCGGGTGCGAAGGCTTCCACAATTCGGGGAAGGAGGTCTTCGATAGTGCCGGGAATACTCAATCCGGAGGCGTGTTTGTGTCCGCCGCCGCCAAATGACTGCGCGACCTTGCTTACATTCACCCGGTGCAGGGAACGGAATCCGACGGTACAGTTATCCGCTGTTTCCTGGCGGATTATGACAATAACTTCAACACCCTGTATTCCCTGGATGAGCTGATAGAGGGAGTCAGAGTCACGGCCTTCAAGACCGAACGCTTCGGTATCCTCCAGCGTTTCCCAGGAAACAATCATCTGACCGTCATAGTGCCGCTGGAGCCGTGACAAAATGCGGGAAATGAGAAAGCGGGATTCAATGGACTTGCCCCCGTTCATGTGCAGAAACGTTTCCTTGGGGCTTGCTCCCGCGGCGACCAGCCGGGCGGTGGATTCGAATGTCCGGGGAAACGATGTATCGAGATGACGGAAAAAGCCGGTATCCGTACAGAGACCGAACAACAGGAGTTCCGCTTCTTCCCTCGAGGGTTTTTCGCCGAAGGATTCAATGATGTCCTGGACAAGAATTGTTGTGGCGGGAGAGGCCGGATTTACATAATCTACCGGATTGTCCGCGGTATTCGTGGCATGATGATCAATGATGGCGGCCGGAAGCGCTTCGAGTCCTTCGGCAGCGTCTCCGATCCGGTCTATGTTCGAGCAATCAAGTACTACCAGCGCAGTCTTTTCTAGACTGACGGTCTCGGGTACGTGCGATAAAAAAAGAGGTTCATATTCACGGATTTCCGGCCTCTTGAAAGGGCCTGAAGAAAGGAGAATTGTTTTTTTCCCGCGCCGGGCAAGAAAGGAGGCGAGCGCAAGGCAGCTTCCAATCGAATCGCCGTCAGGTTCGCGATGTCCGGCAAGTACATATTGATCATACGCTTCAAGGAAGTGTTTCAATTCGGGAGACAATGTATTCATGAATCAGTCCTGTAGTTCAAGGATGGTGTGCTGGATCGGTAACCCCGATACAACCGGTATGCCATGGCGAATATATACGTTAATTTCTGTTCGCATACCATAATCGTTACAGTATATACCAGGCTCCACGGAAAAACAGCTCCCCTCGAGAATGGGGCGGCTGTCCGGGAATTCGACACTGTCAAGATTTGCACCTGACCCGTGGCATTCCCGGTCTATCGCGTGTCCGGTACGGTGGCGGATCCATGCCGGATCAATAATCCGGTTACGGCTAGTCCCTGACAGGAGAAAGGCGCGAACCCGCTCATCAAGTGCGGCTCCGGTAATGACCGTTCCCGTCCGGAACGCATCATCAACAGCGGAAACAACGAGATCACGGGCGTCGCGGACGAGGGCAAACCGTTCCTGATACTCCTTAGGACAGCGGGGACCGGTATAACCGACCCAGGAGATGTCCGCGTACATGCCGCCGGGCAGTTTACCCCACAGGTCGAACTGCACAAGCGTGTCATGGCCGATGATCGCACCGCCGGTACGGGACGGATCATCCGGTACGCTGTAGTGCGGATTCGCCGTATTCGCTCCCGCGGCGACAATGGGCGGGTGATCGGTAACGAGGCCTTCAGCGGCCATGAACTCGAGAAGGTAATCCCGGATGGTTCCTTCGGTGATCCTTGTTCCGGCATGCAGCGCGTCAGAAATATGCTTCCATGCCCCGGAAACGGCACGGTAGAGAATGACTGCCGCTTTTTCGTGGGAATCGTAGTCGGTATCTGTTTTGAACAGGTTGACCCGCTGCAAAACGCCGGCGGCACTTACCGTATGTATTCCGCAGGATTCGATCGTCGAAAGATGTCCTCCGCTCATGGTGGAAAGTACGGTGAGAACCGGATCATGGAGTACGGCGAATTTCTGCCCTGAAAACCCTGAAAGGGTATCAATCAGTTCCTCACGGCCCGTATAGGTCCGTACCGTGCCGGGGAGAGACGAAAGGACTCCGGTTTCCATCGCATGCATTACTTTAACCGCATCTCCGTTGGCGAAAAGGAGGTAAAACCAGGAACGCGTGGAAACGGCATCAGGATCAAGGCCAAGGGTCTGGTCGGTAAGCCGGTCACGGTGGGCAAAATTACAAAAAAGCCATCCGTCAAGGGATTCCTGGCGAATGGCTTCGGTTAACAGGGACAGGTCGGTCAAAATAGTCTAGAATTTCGGATTCAGTGTTTCAACCTGAAAACGTTCCTGAGGGATGGCGGTTTCGGGAATGGTGCCCCAGGTGCCGTGGCGGGTATTCTTCATGGCGCAGACCCGGACATGGTCAAATTCACCGTTCCGCAGGACAAAGGTCAGATAGGGATTGACATTGCCCTCAACGAGGTTGAGTACGGCGCGGCTGTCACGCCGGTCAAACCATTCATGGGGTATAAAAACTTCCCCGGTTTTAAGCCCGGCGCGCCGGTAAATAACGTAGTATCCGTATTTATGCGGAAAAATCCGCAGAATCTGGGTATTTATCGTGTACAAATCCGACTCTTCCGCGGCTGCGGGCAACAGGGCAAAACATCCGAACACAAGTATGAAAAACAGCATGAGGAGCATAGTTTTCTTCATGGTAAAACCTCCAGTCTCATTTCAATTATATATCTGCCTTTCAGATTGTTGCAAGCATAATTGCTTTTATTGTATGTTTCCGGTTTTCAGCCTGGTCCCAAACCCGGCTCATGGGGCCTTCAATGACTTCGGTGGTTACTTCTTCTTCTTTTACCGCGGGAAGGCAATGCAGGAAAATGGCTGAATCGTTTCCGCATTTGCTCATGAGTTCTCGGTTGATCTGATAGGGAGAGAGCAGGGCAATCCGTTTGTCCCGCTTCGCTTCTTCGCCCATGGATACCCACACATCGGTATAAAGCGCATCAGCGCCGGCAACCGCGTCGAGTTTGTCCGTAACACTGATCTTTGCTCCCGACTCGGCAGCCCATACGGCGGCCTCATCGAGAAGACCTTTGTCTGTCGAGAGTTCCTCCGGGGTAATAATGGTACAATTAACCCCGAGTTTCGCGCAGATAATGATCAGGGAACGGGCCACATTGTTGCGTCCGTCTCCCACAAAACAGAGATTTTTCCCCTCGCTTTTCCCGAAGGACTCTTCAAGAGTCATAATGTCGGCAAGCACCTGGGTGGGATGATAGTCGTCGGTCAGGCCATTATAGACCGGGACGCCCGATTCTCTGGCGAGAATTTCTACGGTTTCCTGCCGGAAGCCGCGGAATTCGATTGCGGAAAACATCCGTCCGAGAACCCGGGCGGTATCTTCCACGGATTCTTTCGAACCGAGCTGTATATCCTGGGTGGAGAGAAATACGGGATGTCCGCCTTCTTCACCGAACGCGGTTTCAAACGCACACCGGGTGCGGGTTGAACGTTTTTCGAAAAGGAGCGCGATGGATTTTCCGCGGAACCGTTGGTGAATGTCTCCGGTACGTAAATCTTTTTTGACCGAATGGGATAATTCCAGTAAAAATCTGATTTCTTCCGGTGTCCAGTCTTTCCAGTTAAGAAGACTCCGTCCTTTCAACGTTGTCGGCTTCATGCATTTCCCCTTATTAGGCCCTCGAGTATTCACCGGAACGTCATTGCTCAAATAACACTCGATATTTTTCATGTATCGGTTTATACTAACAACCCGCAGAAACGCTGTCAATCCAATATTTTCTGCGTTCAGGGGATCCAATGCTCTATCTCTACGTTGAACTTCGCTATCACCGCCAGCTGAACAAGATTTGTCCCGATATTCCGGTCCGTTTTTTTTCCGCTGTTGGCGACGCTGTCCGGAATAACGGCGGAAACGCGGCTCGTATCGGTCATGCCATGGTATACACCTTTGACCGGAAATCCGCCGGGTTCGCTTTTTCGGCCTCGCGGGTGATAGATGAAACGAGGATGCTTCTGGGAGAGCTTCGGGAACGGATACGGGAGTACTTCATTCTGGTTGACGCAAGCGATGATCCCGTTGAACCGGAAGGGTTCAAGGAACGGCTCCAGGAATATACTTCCGTGATTTTGCCGGATGAAAGTATACTGTTTACCCCGACAGCACTGGAACATCTTGGGGCGTATGTAACCACGGTCGCGCTGGAAGGCACCCGGCTGGAACAGTATTCCGGACAGAAAATTACCGAATACACCGTTCCCGAACAGGAAACCGGGGACGCGTTGATACCGCTTGTGCTCTATACGGACACTGCGGAGGATCCGATAAAACTGCTCCGGGATATGCTTGCGACAGCGCCGGATATAGAGGTGCAAACCCTTCTCGACGAAGACTCGTTGGCCGCGTACCGCGAAAACACCGCGGCCAAAGAGGTCTATTCCTGGTTCCGGTTCGAAAAGAATCAACCTGCGTACCGGCGGGATGCGGTTATTTCACTTTTCTCCCAGCAGTTATACGCATTGAGCCGGGTGTCCGGTAATCCGGTTCCGGTTCGTCTGGCAGGCCGGAAACCGCTTCCGGCTGAATGTACCGCCCTCGAGGAAACGCTTTCGCCCGTTTGTACCGTAACCGGCCCCGAACAACAGCGCTATCTTCCGCCGGATGTACTGTCAATGCCGCGGGACCTTCTCGAGATGACCTATCTTGTGTACCGTGCTCGACAGTTTCTGTATCATGATGAACTGCCTTCTTTCTTTCAATTCCTTGACAAGGACGCGTCATTTCTCGTCTCTCTTGGATCCTGGCTCTACAGTTACGGGATTCTGGCCGATCCGGCGGATTTCCGGTCGGTGAGGATTTCACTTGAAGAACAGATCCTTGAACGCATGGACGGTGCAAAGGTGGAAAATGACCGCCGTATCGCCGAATTCCTCTGGTTAAAATATGAAGCCGGACAACTTATGCCTTCCATCGATCTTCTTGAAATCTTCACTACACTCGACTACCACGTTACCGATTCATTTTTGGTCGGATGTTTTTTTACTTGTTGCGACAATTATGACAACGGGAACGACTGTCTTTCGCGTTTCTCCTCTGACCGGGTGCGGGACGCCGTACTACGGCTCGCCGATGGAGAAAAGGCAGCAATTTCGGCCGATTTTCCCCGGGCGGAATCCTGTGCCCGCGAAGTTCTGCATACATTTCAGCGTGAAAAAATAGCGTATGGTGAATATCGCTCCTTTACACTTTTATCCAGACTGGCATACAACAAGAATAAAAAGGACGACGCGGTCGTCTATCTTGAATATGCCTTCGAAAGCGCCATGCGGACACGGGACAGTTTCGCCATTCTTGACTCCGGGATTGATCTTGCCTGTGTTCATTTTGGCGTGGGAAACTTTGATTCGGCGCTTTGTGCGGCGGAAAGCGCCGAAAAGACCGCGAAGAAGTGCTTTGCCCGTGATCGTGAAGCGTTTCTGTTATTCATCAAAGGACGCATCTTTTTTGAGACCGGCGATTATCACACGGCAGAACTGTTGTTCCAGGCAGCGGTATCTCTAGCCACGCTCTATAACTTTTCAGAGCAAGCCGCCATTGCCCGCACCTGGTACGGGCGGGTACTGGTTCATCAGGGTCGGTATCATGCCGCTGAACCGATCTTCAGAGAATATGCCGAAACGGTACCTGAAGCAGCGGCTTTCCTGCTTGAGTCTGCGATACTGTCCGGTCACCGTCTGGACAATGAGGCGTCCCGTAATCCCGCTGATGTTGTACGTGTCCGGGGAGCCGCATCAAGCGGGTACTGCCGGATTGAAGACCGCTCCATTCCAGGAGTGAACGACGAGTATACCGCTTCCACCGTGTTCAAGGTTTTTGATCTCTATTATCGGGCCCGGTTCGGTACGGGTGACGATGTGCTTGATTGTCTGTCCGGACTTGATTCCATGGCCAAAGCGGCACAAACCCGTGATGATGCTCAAGCTGCTGTGTATTACTATCTCTGTTATGAACTCGCACAGCATGTACCGTCCGTATCCCCGTCCGACGGGACCGCCTACCTGAGCCGCGGTTTCAAGTATTTGCAAACCCGCGCCAAGGAAATTACCGATACTACCCTGCGCGAACAATTCTTGCGGAATCCGGTGTGGAACAACCGTCTGTTCCGTGCAGCGCGGGAAAACATGCTTATATGATTGAACCGGTGCAATCTTGACTTTTTTTTACCGGTTTGCTATTCTGCCTTTCGTTACGGCGGCATAGCTCAGTTGGTAGAGCATACGGCTCATATCCGTCAGGTCATAGGTTCAAGCCCTATTGCCGCTAACAAACCCGAAAGATACCCTCTTTCGGGTTTTTTTTATTTCCTGAAATACCTGCGCACGCCGGGACCGAAGCCGGGTGCCATGGCTGTTTTGGGGACAAGCGTACAATATCAAAGGCCGGAGCTGATCAATGCGGTCAGTTCCGCGGCAGGCAGGTTCGCATCAAGCACCATCACATCGCCGTCAGGATCTTCGCGCGGATCTTCGAGTGCGGTCAGCTGACTGTCCAGCAACCCGGCGGGGAAAAAGTGTCCGCTCCTGGAAGAAAGGCGAGCCGAGAGCCTCTGGCGGTCAGCATGAAGGAAATAAAACCGGACAGCACACCCGCAGGCGCGGATTCTGTCCCGATGTTTTTTACGGAGACAGGAACATGCCAGCACGGTATTCATTCCGCCGAGCGTTGCGACCGTGAGTTCTTCAAGTATCCGGTCCATCCAGGGCTCGCGCATTTCATCATTTAACGGAATTCCGCGCCTCATTGCGGCGACATTTTCCGGTGGATGGAGATCATCCGCCTCGATGAAGCGGGTGCCGGTTTGTTCGGCAAGGAGACGGCCCAGCGTCGTCTTGCCGGATCCTGCGACACCCATGATAACACTGAGACGGGGTGTCATGGTCGAATTTGCGGGAAGGACGATGGAAACCGCGTGAACCGCGCCGGACGATACGCCGGTAATGACATCCCCTTCGAGACGTTCCCCATTGAACGTGATCATCATGCGGGACACGGCGGGATCGCGGGTAATCTCCACGTTGAACGTGGAACCGCGAAAGCGGCGGGTAAGGCTTGTTCTGGTCCAGTCGGACGGGAGATTACAGTGAATACGGAGACCTTCCCGGCAACCGGAAAGACCGAAGAGGCCTTCCACGAGCGAGCGGTATAACCAGGCACACGTTCCCGTATTGAAAAGTCGGCTCGACTTGCCGGAAACCTCCGGAAACTGGCGCCATGCGCCCCGGTAATAATTGGGAATGTATACGGGAAGCTGTCCCCGTTTTTCAAGATCCTCGTGTGACGGACCGGGGATCATGGCACGCAGGGTCTTCCATGCCCGGTCGGTGTGTCCTTCGCGGAAGAGGGCGTACACCCAGAAGATCGATGCGTGATTATAGACTGAGCCATTCTCCGCGGCACCGGGGTATTTCTGGCTTACCCGGCCGACATCTTCCCGGAATGAAGTATAGGCGGGCGCGAACAGCTGGGTGCCCCAGGGGGTATCAAGATTTGCCGCTACGGCGTTGAGTATCGCCTTTGTTTGTTTTGCATCGGCAATCCCCGCGAGGAGCGCCCAGCTTTGGGTATTGAGGAACATACGTCCTTCACGGTCTCCGGATGTACCGAATACCGTTCCCTCGTCGGTTATGCCGCGAGCATACCAGTCGCCGTCCCAGAGAACGGTGTTTACCGCTTGCGCGAGACGATTGCTCATTTTTTGAAACCGGTTGGCAATTCGGGCCTTTCCGGCCGAGCGGGTTATGTCGGCCCAGAGCGAAAACGCCCATGCCGCGGCTTCGGTGAGCCAGCCGGATACGCCGATGCCCCGGGGCCCCACCATGTTCATGGGATCGCACCAGTCGCCCTGCTCGATGAACAGAAGATCCCGGTGGTCCCGGCGCGAATAGAGGCTGGTGAGTGCCCGGGTAATCCGGGTATGAACGGTCTGTGTCCGTTTGTCGTCCCGGCCGGGGATCATTTCATCGAGAAAGGTGTAGTCGCCGGTTTCATCGAGCCAGGCGGAAAGGCATACGGGTAGCCAGAGACTGTGGTCAGCGTGAGGAACCCGGTTAATGTACGCATGTTCGGTCGCATCACCGAGGAGGATGCCGTCCGGCATGGAGCCTTCGGGGTTCTGACGGGACAGCGCGTAGCGGAATGATTCCTTCGCGGCTGCAGGGTCGAGCCAGGTCATCCCCATGGCGTCTTGCAGAAAGTTTCTGGTTTGGGGATCGCTGGTCAGGCGGTTCGTGAGGCCGTGGTAGCGGATTTGGCGGGGCAGCCAGGTGTTGACGAATGCGTTGAAGTGGGTATCCGGGGTTTCGCAGTGTAAGGCGGGCACGCAATGCGTTGCGAACGCTTCGGCTTCTTCCCGTGCAGACCTGAAACGATCAGGCGAAAGATACCGTTCACGGAGTTCGAGCGCTTCACCGGAATCACGGACCGGCGCAAGAAGGAACCGGAAAACGTCACTCTCGTCAGGATCAAGATTCATGCGGTACTGAAGAATGGCCGCCGGCTGTTCATACCGTGCGGTTCCCTTTGCGAGCAGTTCTTCCCGGATGGAATCGGGACAAGAAAGACCGCCTTCACCTTCAAAAAAAGCGCGTCGGGTTTCAAAGGAATCGGGTGTGCGGTCGTGCAGGAAGGCTACGCAATCCTTGAGCGCGCGAATCCGTGGCCAGTCTTCCAGGAGCTGGTATGGGCTTACCGAAGATGCGATAATGCCGCCCGCTTCTTCAGAATACGCCGCGCCCTGATTCATCCAGCTCATATACCCGAACGGTATATAGGGGTAGAGAGACACTGACCGTTTCCGGTTCGAGCGGTTGAAAACGCGTACTTCCCAGAGTTCGGCGCTGTCATGTACCGGCAGAAACACTGAAAGTTCGATACGGATACCGGATTTTTCGGTTTCCCAGCGAATGTCTGAAAGTCCGGGAGAGAAAAGGAAGTGGTCCGGTTCTGCTCGTACGGGTTCATGGGGCGCGGAAAAAAGCGCGCCGGTTTCTTCGTCCTTGCAGTAAAAAAAACGCCCGGGATGATGCGTGTAGGTTTCCTGTTCGGGCTGCCGGAATGTTTTCGCTTCGAGCACCGGGGATCGCGTGTAGGTAGCGGTATCTTGCAGCAGGTACTGGCAGGACGCAAAGCCCCGGCACGTCATCTGGAGGATCATGCGGGGATTCCATAAAAATGCGTCAGCAAGGGGTACCCGGGTGGGAGAGTCAAGCGAAAACCGGTCCTGTCCGGAAGTAAAGCCATTCATGATGAAAGAAGTATGGAGGAAAATCACCGCGGCCGTCAATGAAGAGTTTTGCTTTTTTGGACGTAATGATTTTTCGTGACAAGTTTTTTCCGCGTGATAGCTTTGACCACATGAATGAGAACAAGCGACTTATTATCCATCTGGATTCGTTGCCGGACATCAACAGTGTTCGGGATCTTGAACGCTACAACTATCGGGACTATGGGCGGTTTGCCGTATTGCGGGACGGGAAGTTCTGGGTGCAGACGCTCCATTCCAGCTATCCCGCCGATACGGAAACCGGCTGGTTCTGGGCGGTTGATCGGTCGGAACGTCTGCTGGTATCGGCCCGGGGAGCGGTTATGGACGGAGAAAGTCTGTTTACCCGCAAAAAATACGTTCTGGCCTGTCTGATTGAAGAACTCGTCAAGAAGCGTATCCTGGCCCGACCGCGCGCTATTTCGACGGACTGGTAACTGGCGAGCATTCCATGCACGATTCCACCCGATTCCGGCCCTTGTCCTTGGCACGGTAGAGTGCCTGGTCGCAACGACGGAATACGGATTCAAAGGATTCCTTGTCACGGATTTCACAAACCCCGAGACTTATGGTCAACGTGAAACCGTTGAAAGGAATTTTCTCGGTGATGCACCGGATCTTCTCCGCCACGATCATGGCGGCATACAGCGGTGTTTCCGGCAGTAGTATCAGGAATTCCTCGCCGCCCATGCGGGTTATGGTATCCGAATCGCGGAGCTGTTCCCGTACTGTTCCCACCAGCGTGACAAGGACGCGGTCTCCGACCGGATGTCCCCAGGTGTCGTTTATATCCTTGAAGTGGTCAATATCGATGAGGATGCAGGAAAGGGTGGTCCCGTACCGGTTTTTCGCGCTGATCAGCTTTTGTATGTATTCATTAAGAAACAGGCGGTTGTAGGCGCCGGTGAGCTGGTCGTGAAGCGTAAGATCGCGCATCCGTACCGCCGAAAGATTCGCCTTGAGCCGTATGTGTTCGGCATACAGACCGAAGACAAAAATGAGGGACGCGAGAAAAACCATTGTAACGATAAGGCTTGAATCGGCGACGGTGTGGAAAAAACGGAGATAGGCGATGGAAAACATGCCCAGGAGCCAGCCGCTGGTCAGGATGTAGGCAATGAGCGGGCCGCTGAACATGACGGTAACACCGAGCGATGCAAGGAATACGCTGGTAAGGTTTCTGCCGTTTTGAAAATCGAGAATAGTCAGGGTGAGTCCGAGGGAAATCATGGCGAAACTGAACAGCATGCAGAGCAGAAAAACCGTCCGCCGGGAGCCGGAACGGTAGACAAGATGCAGCAGCAACACAAAAAGGGGACGGTCAGGAGTGTTACCACATAAAACTTGATATAGAGCTGGTGTACCCAGTCCGCACAATACCGGTCCGGAACAAGAAGGTGCTGGACGAGGAAAATGACACAGCTACCGAAAAGGAGGGCGGCCAACACGGAAAATGCCCGATAGTTGTGGCTGCTGCGGAGTATGTCGAGTTCTTCTGCGTACTTTTCAGGAATCTTCACTACTAACCAGTATAGTACACTGCTACCAAAATTGTTGAAAAAAAAGGGAATTGGTAAAACGGTTCGGCATATTTCTCTGTATATGCTATACTGATGTTTTCGGAGGTACGTCATGTATGAACCCTGGTTTGTCTGGGCGGTAATCGGCATTGCCTGTATCGGCATGGAAATGCTCATGCCCGGTTTCGTCATTTTCTTTTTTGGTCTCGGGGCCCTCGTGACCGCACTGTTTTCCCTGATACCCGGCGTGGATTCGTTGATATGGCTTCAAATCCTGATCTTCGTGATTTTTTCAATCGTTTCGATTGTTTTTTTGCGTCGTCATTTTGCACGGATTTTTGCCGGGTCGGTGTTTGATTCATCCCGTACTTCGGTTGATGATTCTGACACCGGAGAAACCGCGGAAGTAACGGAAGCAATCGGTTCTTCAGGATCCGGACGTATCCGTTTCCGTGGAACCACCTGGAATGCAACGTCTGACGGTAACGAAATCCCGGCGGGAAAACGGGTTCGCATTGTGTCCCGCAATGGAATGATTTATGTTGTTGAGCCGGTTGTGGATGCGCCGGTTACCGAGAAGGAGTAGAAATGTCAGTTTTTCTTGTCTATTTGACGGCGTTTGTCGTCCTGGTTGTCCTGTTCAAGATTGCCGTCGTCGTTCCCGAGCGGGAAGCGGTAATCATCGAGCGGCTGGGAAAGTATTCCCGTACGCTGTATTCGGGTTTTCACTTACTGGTTCCGTTTATTGACCATATTGCTTACCGGCAAAATCTCAAGGAAGACGCACTCGATGTTGATCCGCAAATCTGTATTACTTCGGATAATGTGCAGGTGCAGGTTGATGGTGTGCTCTATACCCAGGTTATCGATCCGGTAAAGGCGAGCTATGGTATCGAGAATTACCGTTTTGCGGTGACCCAGCTCGCGAAAACTACCATGCGGAGCGAGATAGGAAAGCTTGAGCTTGACAATACCTTTTCCGAACGTGAGGCGATTAACGACAATATCGTCAAGGCTCTCGATGAAGCTTCAGGGAACTGGGGCATCAAGGTGACCCGGTACGAGATTCGCGACATTACGCCGACGAATAACATTCTCGAGGCAATGGAAAGCCAGATGCGTGCCGAGCGCATCAAGCGTGCGGATATCCTTTCGAGCGAAGGAAAGCGTGCTGCCCGCGTCAATGTGTCTCTCGGAGACAAGGAGGACGCAATCAACCGGTCCATGGGCGAGAAACAGCGCCGTATCAACATCGCCGAAGGACGCGCGAAATCAATCGAGATTACGAGCCAGGCAAGTGCCGAAGGGCTCAACCTCATAGCCGAGGCGCTTTCGGTTCCCGGCGGTAAATCCGCGGTGGGACTCCGCCTTGCCGAAAGCTATATTGACCAGTTCCGTGCAACGCTCGCAAACTGCGATGTCTCCGTATATCCCGCCGAACTTGCCGGAATCGCAACTGTCGCGGACATGATCAAGTCCGCGGGCAAAAAGGGAAGCCCCTCGGGGTCGTATGCCCAGTCTGCCGCGAAGCAGGCAAAAGGAGGCGCTGAATGAATCCCTTTACTCCATTACTCGTATTACTGGCGATCTTCGCCTTTGTGTTTGTGGTTACCCTGTTCCGGAGTATCCGCATTGTACCCAACAAGACCGCGCTCATCGTTGAGCGGCTCGGAAAATACAGCCGAACGCTTGAAGCGGGCTTTCATATTCTTTTACCGTTTTTTGACCGGGTGCGGTACAAACAGACACTCAAGGAGCAGGCGATTGATGTTCCCGCGCAGGACTGTTTTACCGGCGACAACGTACAGGTGCGCGTAGACGGTGTACTCTATCTCCAGGTGATGGACGCGAAGAAGGCGAGCTACGGCATCCGCGATTACCTAACCGCGACCGTTCTTCTTGCCCAGACCACCATGCGTTCCGCCGTGGGTCTGCTTGAACTCGACGCAACCTTTGAAGCCCGGGAAAAGATTAACGCAACGGTCGTGAAGGCCGTCGATGAAGCGTCGGATCCCTGGGGCGTCAAGGTGACCCGCTACGAGATCCAGAACATCAAGGTATCGGATTCCATCATGGACGCCATGGAAGTGCAGATGAAGGCCGAACGCGAGAAGCGCGCCGAGATTGCACGTTCAATCGGTGAGATGGAAACCAAGATCAATCTTTCCAAGGCCGCATACGAAGAGGCGGTAAACCTGAGCGAAGGTCAGCGGCAGCGGATGATAAACGAAGCGGAAGGTGAGGCAAACGAAATAGTTGCCGTTGCCCGCGCTACCGCCGAGGGTATCCGCAAGGTTGCCGCAGCCATCAACGCGAAGGGCGGTGAAGAAGCTGCCAACCTGCGTGTCTCGGAAGACTGGGTTTCCGCGGTCGGCGGCATCGCGAAGTCCGGTTCCAAAGTCATGCTGAGTGCCGACCTTACTGATCTCCGGGACATGATCGGGAAAGCCAGCACCATGATCCGGGAAAAGTAAAAAAAGAAAAAAATCCGGCTGAAAAGTTGGCCACCGGATTACATCCTGTCTATATACCTCTTCGGGGAACGTATGTACCCCGAAGAGGTTTTTTATTCCCATCTCCCCGGGCCCCGCGGCCGGGATCATTCTCTGTTCAATGCAAGTATCACTCCATGAAACCTCAGCACCTTCCAACAAGAGTGCCGATCATGCAGTGTCATTTCAATCAAATTCGACGAGTTACCGCGCCCGCGATGGTGTCGTTTGCCGCCCTTGTCCTGTACGGTCAGAGCCCTGTTCCGCTTCCGGATATGGAGTTGTTCGAAACCTGGCTGGATCGGGCGGATTACGCCCTTACCCGGGATCAGTGGGACACCATTGCGCTTGAGGGGGAGCGGACGGTCATGGCGCGTTGGGAGCAGAACCTGCTGATGTTCATTGAAAGCGGACAGCTGAAAGAAATTCCGGCGGAACAACTGGAAGTAATCAGGTCTGAAAACCGCGAAGTGCTGTCAGATGCGCTTGCTGACCGGTTGACAAACTGGTTGCTGGGAAAATTTGTACGGGACTACACTTCATTCGGGTATGCCGAGTTCGTTGATACCCTGCGCGATGAGCGGAACAGCGCCATGTTTGTTATGGAGTCCGGAAGCGTGCTTCGTGATGAGGAGGGGCGGGCCAGGATGGTGCCGCTTGATTCTACACCGGCCTTTGAGGAAGAACTCGCACGATGGAACGAAAAAGCGCGTGACATTCAATCGGGTCTTCTTGACCGGTGGCGTTCCGGTGCGGCGACCGCATTCAGGGAACTGGCAGGCTCTGTTGACGATAAAACCCGGCTGCTTCTGGAATCCCGCAGGGATATCCTTTTCTCCGACATGGAGGGAAGTTTGCGACGTCAGGGTGATGCGCTTTTCTTGATTGAGCAGTCTGAATACCGGAGGTTGAGACTCCAGGACCACCATTCTCTCCGCCGCGGGAGCGAACAACTGAGCGCCGCTGTTCAAACGGAAGAAATCCTCGAAAAAACTGAATCTGCCCTTAAAAAGGGTCTGGATACTTTAACGGCCGGCCTTGAAGAGACGGTCATGGTCCCCGAGCCCGGTTCACGTCTGCTGGACGGGGAGGCCTGGCAGGAACAATTCCGTCTGGAATTGGCCCGTGGTCTGGAACTCTGGAATGAAGCCGGAGAAGCTATCCTGACACGCCGGATGGAATGGGAACAAAAAGCCGGAGAAGATCTTGCGGCGGGAATGGAAGCGTGGGAAGCGGCTCTGCAGACCATTCATGCTGAACAACGGGCATGGCTTGTCGAACTGGACTCGTTGCGGCAGGAGGGAGAATGATATGAAACGATTGATATTTGCACTTTTATTGGTATTGTTTGCTGTCAGTCTTACAAGCGCGCATGAATTAACAGGAACATGGGTCTTTATAGACGTGGAAGAAAGTATAAATCAAGACGACTACATCAAGATCGATGAAGAAGGATACACTCATTTTAAGTATCAAGGACAACTGTCCACTGGTAAACTTGAAAAAGTAAAAGATGGGTGGGTGCTTCGTTCTGATAGGGGAGATTTTAAAATAGATCTTGCTCGTTCTTCAAATGAATTTAGAAATGGATCGATAGGGATATTTATTATGAATGATTTTGAAGATGTAATGCTGGGCTTTTTTAAAAGGTATGAATTAGTGGAAGAGTGATATTTTATACTATAGGTCTGATGTAGTCTGCTTTTTCAATAGAATGCGATATCAGCGATATTACTAGAGCAGGAGGATGGTGAAGAATAGATTCTTCCAATCAGTAAATTCGAGAAAAAGCTACAATCTCGATGGTATGTGTGGTGGGAGTCCTTCCGGGCCTCTGGCGTGGTTGTCAGCTTGTACGGCTTTGATGTCTTCGTCAATGGTTTTTCGCACCGCATTAAGTATCTCTCCCCGGCACTTTACGACCGGTTCGCTGCCGGATATACTTGCGTATGCTCAGCTATCAGCACGGTTATCATGCGGGAAATCACGCGGATGTTCTCAAGCACTCAATTCTTACTCTGATATTGACGCGGTTAACACAAAAAGACCGCCCGCTTACCTATATGGATTCACACGCAGGAGCCGGATTGTACCACCTCGAGGGGGATCAGGCACGTAAAACCGGAGAAGCGGAATCGGGAATTCTCAGACTGATCGGGATGAATGACGCGCCGAACCAGCTTGTACCCTACCTTTCACTGTGCAAACGCTACCATACGGACGGAGCATGGTATCCCGGTTCCCCCACGATAGCCGCGGAGCTCACTCGCCCCGGAGACGATCTCATCCTCATGGAACTACACCCGGCAGAACACACCCAGCTGAAAGGAGCCCTCGATTCCGACCCCCGCGCGCATGTACACCACCGCGACGGATTCCAGGGCCTTGTCGCGTTGAGTCCACCGGTACACCGCCGTGGCCTTGTACTCATGGACCCCAGTTATGAAACTGACGAAGACTATCAGAACGTTGCAAAAGCTGCATCCGCACTCATGAGGCGATGGCCCGAAGCAGTAGTTGCCGTGTGGTATCCCCTGGTTTCGCGGAGAAAAAACGCGACCGAAACACTGAAGAAGAAAGTAGCCGAATGTGGAAAGGGCGAGACGCTTTGTGCGGAACTCTGTCCCGCGGGCATCTCCGACAATGAGTGGGGCTTGTACGGTTCCGGGATGCTTGTCGTCAATCCGCCATGGAAACTCGAAGATGATATCGCTGAATGTATTCCCTGGTTAACCCGCGCTCTTGCGGATGATTCGCGGGGTACGTCAGACTACGGACGACTTGTATCCCAAGAAGCCGAAGGCGGCTGTTGATGGAAACACAAATACAGTCCATCGCACATCTGGTCGTTTCCTTGTACGCGGGCGTACTCTTTTTTGAAGGTGTTCGGAGACGGAGAGACATTGACCGTTTCAGTTATGTTTCTATAGTCAATGCGGGATTAGCCTCCTGGAATTTTCTCCTTTTCCTGTATTACGGACTGGACAACCCCGACACTGTCTACCTCGTGTCACAGTGGGGTTTTGTCAGTGTCAACAGTACGATATTCGGTTTGTTTTTCTTTGCCTGGCGAATATCGTTCGGACGCAAGCATGACCGTCTTTTGCCGTTTTTCGCAGTAGTACTCGTTGTAAACTGTCTATTATCAATTACGTCAAATTTTCAACCCTTATTTCTTTCCGGTCACCGTGGATTTCAATTCTTTCCCCTCAGGGAACTCACAATTATCAAAGGGCCATGGTTCATCGTTCATGCGGTGTACAGTTACCTGTTGCTCACCCTTTCACTGACTCTTCTTGTCATTCTGTATTTCAGGGCGATAAAAAAGAACCGGGCGGCGAAGCTCTTGTTTGTCGTTTCCGCCATGACTTTTTCCATTTTCCTGTTTTTGACAAACTTTACCAGCCTGAAAAGCGCGATTCAACCCTATGCGTTCATTGGCCACCTGTTCTGCGTCAGTATTTTTTACTGGGCGACGTTTCTGGACGAGGATGATTCTGTGGTGTATTTCGGTATTCATCGATTTTATGACACAGTCGGCATGCCCGTTCTAATATTCAACGACGGTGGAGAATTGCTCCATTATAATGATGACGCGCGCCGCTATTTTGAACAGTTCAATGCTTCTTTAGAGAAGTACAACCATTTTGGACGAATTTTCGACGGATCATTTTTGTCGGGAGGTACACCGGATTCCGCTTCCGGGGACGACCGGTCATTCTTTGCTCAAAATACCCAAAACGCACAAACACTTTATGTAGGGTGGCGGGACATAGTCAACCGGCGAAATGTGCGTATCGGGTATGCATTGATCCTGTATGATATTTCAAGGATGGGATCCTTCGTCAAGGATCTTGAAAAGCGCGCCTATACTGACGAGCTTTGTCAGTGCAAGAATCGTAATTGCTTTGAACAACAGCGGCAGAGAATACTCGAAGATTCCCCGCGTCCTCTGGTGCTGTTTATTGCCGATATTGACAATCTCAAAGCGGTTAATGACAAGTAGGGGCATTCGGCGGGAGATGAGTACATACGCGTATGCGTTACGATCATGAAAAAAGTAACGCGCTCTACCGATTATCTGTACCGGATCGGCGGTGATGAGTTCGCCTTTTTTATTCCGGGTCTCGACGAAACAGGGATTGTACGTGTACAGCAATCGCTTGAGTCCGAATTGGCCGCGCTTCATAAAGAATTCCCTTGTAGCCTTTCTGTCGGTTATTCGGTATTCGAAGCGGATGATTACGATTTTGAAGAGCATTTCAATAGAGCCGATAAAGTAATGTACGCGCAAAAGAAACAGAAAAACCGCGGATAGAGAGCTAACCGGTCAGTGACCTGACCGGTTAGCTAAAAAGGTTTATTCCGGATAATACATCCTGATATTGTCGGGTTCAACATTCTCTGAAAAACTGAACTTCAGCTGATCAAATGACCATTCGCCCTTGAGTTCTGCCGGGTTTACTCCCATGGCAAGACCTTCCACGGCTTTGTTGTTCTTGAAGTCGGGCTGATAGTTCCCGTTGAGATCATGAAAAGCGACAATCGCGTATTCACCGTACGGAATGTTTTCCAGAATGATGTTCTGTGAACCCTTTGTAACAGTGAGCGCTCCCGAGTTGATGAAATTCCCCGGGCGGATGGGATCACTCGCGTAGAGTGCGTAGACAAGCTGACCGCCAAGTGATTCGTCTATATCGGTAACCTTGACCGTGAGGTACCCCGATTCCCGGCCTGATCCTTTTTCAGTTTTATCCGGATTGTATCGTACTTCCTGCAGCAATATGGTGAGCCAGCCCGGTTCTTTTCGTATGTTCAACATCGGTCCGGCCGGTTCACGGAACGGAGCCTCGGTAAGTTCAGCCCAGGGAGTCGAGTAGTATTCACCGGTACGGCTGACTGCCCAGATAGTAACCGGTTCTTTGGTATATTTGGCTAGATCGGATCCAATTTCCACATTCGGCTGGAATACCTGATGGTTCCCCATCGGGATAAAGTCTGCCGGGATGTACAGGTAGTGAAAATTGTCCGGGAAGTAATACCGAAGGATTCCGAAGGTATGTTCGCTGCCGTGGACAAAAATGTCGTCCGGTTTCACGCGGTCGGCGTATTCTTTCGCAACAATATCCCCCGCGCCATTCACCTGCATGGTGTAGGTGCTCTTGAGAATCGGAAAGGTGAAGAAGAGATACACGGCGCACAATGCGATGAGAACACGTTTTTTTCCGAATGAGTGCGCGAAGAACGCGAAGGCCAGAATGAGCGAACCCATGCAGGTTACGAGGTAGCGTTCAACAAAAATCGGGCGAATCGCCCATGAAAGGAAAACCCCGCCCGCGAAGGTTAGCCAGTATACGAGAAAGGCTGAAAGGGGAAGAAACACTTCCCGGTCTTTCCTGAGCAGCGCCCGGACAATACCGACTATGACAATGAGGTGTACCGCGATGAAGAGATAAAATGAGGTCATGCCGTGCGGTCCGCCAAAGCGCTGTCCGAAGGGGAACGTAAGGATGGCAAAAACTGACCAAAGATTGAGCGGCTGAATCCAGAAGTTTTTCGCGACACGGGATGCCTGGTTTGCAAGTGCGAAGACCCAGGGCAGGAAGAGGACGATTACCGCGCCGCCGACCACGAGGCACCGGAAGAGGGGCGTACCGCGCGCGAGTTTCTTTTCTCCCTGTTTGGCGGGTGTTATGAGAATTTTTATGAAGAGTAAGCACCAGTAGAGTCCGGCGGCCATAAGGGCAAAATAGTGTGTCCAGGTCGCGGCGAAGGCAAACACGCCGAGGGCAACCCAGTCCCGCAGACGGTTATCGGTTGCCGCTGCGTATCCCGCCAGGACCATGCCGGTAACAAAGAATGACGCGAGTGAGTACATGCGCGCTTCCTGTGCGGCGCCGATTGCCATCGGCGTGATTATGAAGAGGACGGCAAAGGCGAGTGCGCCCGGGCTGCCCCAGCGTTTCCTCAGGAATACATAGGCGAGCACCACGGTTCCGATTGATGCAAGCGCCGAAAGACCACGTATCACTGAAAGTGAATTACCGAACAGTACGACCAATACCCGTAACAGGATGTAGTAGAGCGGGGGATGGCTGTCCGTGGAGACGAGCTTGAGTATGTCGCCCATTGAATGGGTTACCGTAGCGACAGAGTAGCTTTCGTCGTACCACAAAGCGTCCGCGGAAATGTTGAAAAACGTCATGCCGATAGATATGACAAGAATTGCGATCCAGAACGGCCAAAAACGGCCCAAATCCTGATCAATCTTTTTCAAGAAATTCATGTGCTGTGCTCCTGATTGTACGGGTACATGGATTTACCCGGGAATTATTGTATTGTAACGGTGCGGGACCCGCTTGTCGAGATTAATCTTTTCCTTGACAGCTGCCGGTGCTGCACGTACTATCATCAAATGATTTACATAACAGAATTTCTTGTTTATCTTGTCGTTCTTCTTCTGATCGGTTTGTATTCAATGAAGAAACAAACACTCGGCAATGAAGGATTCATTATCGGCGGGAGAACTCTTGGACCTCTCACGACAGCGGTCAGTGCCGGTGCGTCGGATATGTCCAGCTGGCTTCTTCTCGGTCTTCCCGGTGCGGTGTTCGCGAGCGGTCTCGTTGAGGGTATCTGGATATCTCTCGGTCTTACGATCGGCGCGTATTTCAACTGGCTCATCGTGGCAAAGCGGCTGCGTCTCATGAGCGCGAAGTATTCCGCGATAACACTGCCGTCGTTCATTTCGAAACGGTTTGACGATCCGAAGGGGATACTGCGGTTAATCGCCAATCTGGTAATCCTCTTTTTCTTTACGCTCTATGTCGCCTCCGGCTTCAAGGGCGGCACGCTTCTTTTTGCACACACGTTTGGCGCGACAGAAAAGCTCTCCCTGCTGGTTACCGCAGCAGTTGTTATATCCTATACGTTCCTGGGAGGATATCTCGCCGTGTGTCTCACCGATCTTCTGCAGGGACTGCTCATGCTTACAGCGCTGGTATTCTGCGCCGTGCTCGGCTATGTCGCGATATCCGGAACCGGTGTTGACATCTCTGCAATCCGGCCCAATGCCTTTTCGATTACCACTGGCTGGATAACGGCGGCTTCGCTCCTGGCCTGGGGATTCGGCTACTTTGGACAGCCGCACATTCTTGCGCGGTTTATCGGAATAAAAGACACTGATTCGGTACCCAAAGCACGGCGTATCGGTATCGTCTGGATGATCATCTGTCTCGTCATGGCGATCTCAATCGGTCTTGTCGGGATTGGGTATGACGCGGTACACGGGCTTCCCGGTGTCGGCGGAGAGGGCGGAAACCCGGAACGGGTATTCCTCGCGCTCACTACTGCGCTTTTCCATCCCGCGTTTGCAGGTTTTGTCCTCGCGGCCGTTCTTGCGGCGGTCATGTCCACCGCGGACTCCCAGCTACTGGTACTCACATCTTCGCTTACCGAGGATGTTCCCGGCATCAAGGATCTGGACTCAAAAAAGAAAATGATCATTAGCCGGGCCGGCGTTGTAGGGTTTGCCCTGCTTGCCGTTCTCATTGCCGCGACAGACAAGGGAAACATCCTTTCCATGGTAGGATACGCATGGGGCGGTTTCGGCGCGGCCTTTGGTCCGCTCATGATTCTGTCTCTCTGCTGGAAGCGTACAACCTGGTGGGGCGCCCTGAGCGGCATCGTAACCGGTGCGGCAACCATATTTATCGTGAAGAACTTCATCTCGATCCCCGGGGAGTACTTTTATGAACTGATGCCCGGCTTTATCGTCAGCTTTATCGTGGTTGTGGTGGTGAGCCTGCTTACCAAAAAACCGTCCGCCGAAGCGCTGGCCGTGTACGACGAAACGGTACAAGAACTCGCCTGATACCACCGTTGATACTCGATGTCTCATGAAAAGCATGCAGCCTTTCATGAGACCTTTCGTTTGCTTGATATACGTGAGTCAAAACGCGTATACTTTACATATGGACCGGGTATAAATGGCAAACAGTGTGTATTCCGGGAAAACCGGAGAATGGTATTATCCGCTGGATAACAGTGCTGTTTTTATGGCCGCAACGACCAGCACCGCGAAACCTTATGTTTACCGGCTGTCTTGTGAACTGGATCGACCGGTGCATCTTCCCGATATTGAACAGGCACTCGCAAAGGTTAGTGATCGTTTTCCCTCGTTCAAGACGGAGCTTCGGCCCGGAGTGTTTTGGTATTATCTTGAACCATTGAAAAAGCCGTTTACCGTATTGTCCGACAGTATATATCCTTGTGAGTATCATCGCCTTCGAAGAATGAACCGGTATCTTTTTCGTGTACGTGTGTATGGAACCCGCATCTCGTGCGAGTTTCATCATGCGCTTACTGATGGTACCGGAGCAGCGGAATTCCTGAAATCCCTGGTTGCCGAGTATTTGACCATTCAGGGAATTGTGTGCGCACAATGGGACGGTATTCGCAGGGCAAATACACAACCGGACCCTGCGGAACTGGAAGATGCCTATGCAAAGTTTTCACGACGTAACGCACCTTCGCCGGAGACACTTCCACGCGCGAGCATGCTTCCCGGTAAACGGTATTCTGGTCCCGAATATCGTACAATAACCGGAACAGTTTCTGTCGATGCGATCAGGAAATTGGCTCATGAAAAAGGTGCCTCAATAACGGAATTGCTTGCTTCTTTTCATCTGCTCGCGATTCAGTCGGTACTTGAAACTGGTTCTGAAAAAAAATTCGGTCCAGTGTGTCTCCAAATCCCGGTTAATATACGAAAATTTTACGCTTCTGATACCGTGCGGAATTTTTTTCTTTTTGTTCCGGTTTCAATTGACCGCCGCCTTGGTCATTATGAATTCCGGGAGATTCTTGAGCGGGTACAGTGTCAGTTAAAGCTTTCGTTAACCCGGAAGGAACTGGATCGCCAGATCTGGAGGAATGTTCGGGGCGAATCGCTTATCATGCCCCGCCTGGTTCCGCTCTGTATTAAAAACTGTGTACTTCGTACCATTGCCCGTGTAAAAGCGGATACACCTTTTTCGGGATCCCTTTCCAATTTACAGCGCATCACCATGCCCGAACCGTTTGCCGCTCACATTCGTCGGTTTGATCTTGTTCCTTCCCGGAACAGGTCCGTCGGAGCAACCATTGCCGTAATCAGCTGGAAAGATGTTCTTTCGATTACGGTGGGCAGTCTTGTTCAGGACCGGTCTTTTGAGCGGTTTTTCTTCAGAGCACTTTCGGATACCGGGATACCGGTACTTGTTACGTCCAATATGTGATGAGGAGTTGACCATGACCTATTGTCCTTCCTGCAGGGTAACACTTGCAGACACCTGTACGCAATGTCCCTTGTGCGGGGGACCGTGCGTTGCTTCTGATGATCCCGTTCCGGATTTTCAGGCAGTACGCAACGGGGATCCGGAAGTTATCCGGTATCCCACAGTGGTTATGAATGCTGACCAAAGGGAGAAGCTGACTCTTGAGGAACAACGCCTGGTAGTCGTTGAATTGCTGTCTGTCAGTATTGGTATGATTTTGATACTGACAACTGGTATTGACATTCTTCTTTCACGGACATTGACCTGGTCGAAATATACGTCGCTCATTCTTTGTCTGGTATGGCTGGTTTGTGCCATACCGCTTCTTCTATGGGGTAAACCCTGGTCAGTTTTCTCTGTTCTCGCGCCTGCATTACCCGGTGGAATACTATTGTTGGCAGTTTTCTCGGGAAATTTGGGATGGTTCCTTATGCCAGCCCTGCCGATCATCCTCCTTGTCGAGGCCGTTGTATTGGCGTCGTTTGTAGTGATTGCCCGTGAAAAACAAAAGGGACTCAATTGTGTCGGGGTTGTTCTCGCTGCTTCGGCAGTGGTCTGTGTCGGCGTTGATGTAATCGTCAACAGATTTCTGACCGGTTCAATAGGGCTTCAATGGTCGGTAATTGTGCTGATTTCCCTTATTCCTGTTACGGGATTATTCTTTTATCTGCATTACCGGGTTATCAACAAGGCCTCTTTGCGCAAATTGTTTCGCCTGTGAAAACGCGGATAATTCGTTACATCCTTTTAATCCTGCAGTACAAGAAAAGAAAATGTTCAGGGGGATTCCATGAAGAGATACAAAGTAATTCCATTAGCCATACTGATTTGCACCGTTCTCGTTGAAGCTACCTGTAACGGTAAAAATGAGACTGTCGAAGTTCCTGCCACTGCATCGTACCGTGATACCGCGCTTCCGGTGGACGAGCGGGTGGAGGATCTCCTGTCCCGGATGACCCTGAAAGAGAAAGTTGCACAGATGGCGCAAGCGGTTATCTACCGCGCCTCACCACAGGATACAAAAACCTGGGCGCTCGGCTCGATATTGAGCGGCGGCGGCGATCATCCGCGATCGGGAATATCCGCCAAGGACTGGCTTGATCACTGCAATGAATATCAAAAAGCCGCCATTTCCACACGCCTCGGCATTCCAATACTGTACGGCATTGATTCTGTTCACGGATGTGCAAAGATGGGCGGTGCCACGGTGTTTCCCCACAATATCGGTCTCGGAGCGGCAAATGATCCGGAGCTTGTCGAACGCATAGGACGGATTACCGCAACCGAAACGGCCGCCGGGGGTATTCACTGGAATTTCTCACCCTGTATCGCCGTGTCCCGGGATGAACGCTGGGGCCGTGCGTATGAAAGCTATTCCGAGTCGCCCGGGATAGTCGCCAGACTGGGCTCGGCCTATGTCCGGGGACATGAAGCGGGACGCCTTTCAGACCGGGAAACCATTGCGAGCTGTCCCAAGCATTATTTTGCGGATGGCGGCGCGGAATGGGGAACGAGTCCTCACGGGATTGACCGGGGGAATTCATCCCTTCCGGAAGATGAACTTCGCCGGATTCATCTCGCACCCTACATCGCGGCCATGAAAGAAAACCCGGCAACGGTCATGATCTCGTTCTCAAGTATCCATAACGAGAAAATGCATTCAAACAAACAATGGATCGACGTACTCAGATCGGAGCTCGGTTTTACCGGATTGATCGTGTCCGACTGGGCGGGCCACACCGAGATTGACGGTCCGGATAAATTCGCACAGGCCATCAATGCCGGAATAGACATGATCATGATTCCGGAAGACTATCAACTATTCATCACCGAAGTCGTAGGAAATGTGGAAGATGGAACGATTTCCATCACCCGTATCGATGAAGCTGTTCGACGGATTCTCACATTGAAATTTGAAATGGGGCTCTTCGAAAACCCGTTCGCGGACGATTCTCTCATTCCGCTCGTCGGAAGCGATGAACACATGGCTGTCGCCAGGGATGCGGTCCGGAAAAGCCTTGTGCTTCTGGAAAACAAGAATACGGTGCTGCCCCTTTCAGCGAATAGTACCATCGCCCTTGTGGGAACCAAGGCAAAAGATCTCGGCGCCCTCTGCGGGGGCTGGACCATCTACTGGGGCGGGTACAGCGAATACGAAACGCTCCATCCCTGGCTTGAACAGAATTCCGCTCGCGCTGTCGCGAATAATGAACGGGTGAACGGCATGGACCTCCTCACTGCCTTTACGGAGCGTCGCGGCAGCACTTCCATCCTCTATTCCGAAGACGGCTCGGACATCACCGGAGCGGATTGCGCAGTGGTTGTTGTCGGTGAAAAGCCCTATACGGAGATGACGGGAGATACTGACTCACTTGCTCTGTCAAAGCTGGATATCGACCGGGTACGGACCGCGAAAGGGCAGGGTCTTCCCGTTGTCGTTGTGGTTATCAGTGGACGACCGCTCATTCTGGACAGCATCCTTCCGTACTGCGACGCCGTGGTGGCTGCCTGGCTGCCCGGTTCCATGGCGGGCCCCGGCATTGCAGACGTCCTGTTCGGAGATTATAATTTTACCGGCAAGCTGTCTGTTACCTGGCCGGAAAGTATGGATCAACTCCCGATAAACGTTGGGGACGGTAAAGAGGGGCTGTATCCCTTTGGCTACGGACTGAGCTATTAGGTCCTGCTATCAAAATTGTTGAAAAAACGCGCTGGTTTTACCGGATTGTGGTAATGTACCGGTTTTAATTTAGTAAAAACTAAAACATAAAATAAAATACTAAAAAACATTTGACAATTTGAAAATAATGACTCTATACTTTCGTTAGGTTGATTAGTATCTATAAAGATTGAGTAGATACTAAATAAAAGACGGAAGGAGGACAAATTATGAAATATTTGTCAAAGATTCTTGCGGTGACAATGATGTTCTTCATTGCCGCCGCCGTGTTTGCCGGCGGAGCGACTGACCAGAGCGCTTCGGGAGACAAAGTTACCACGCTGACATTCTGGACCTTTCAGGAACTGCACAGCGCGTTCATGCTGGATGCCGTGGAGAGCTGGAACAAATTGCATCCTGCAGAGAAAGTCACCCTGAAGGTTGATGTTCTTCCCTATGATGAAATGCACAACAAACTGCTCATTTCTCTTCAGGCGGGTACCGGTGCTCCTGATATCTCCGATATCGAGATTTCCCGGTTTGCCAACTATCTGAAGGGTAAGAATCCGGGACTCGCACCGCTCAATGATGTTCTTGCCGCGGACCTGGACAAGTTTGTCCGTGGACGGCTGGACAATTACGCGAAAGACGGCAAGTTCTACGGTCTTGATTATCATGTCGGTGCTTCGGTCATGTACTACAACAAGGAAATCATGGATCAGGCGGGCGTTGATATCGATTCCATCATTACCTGGGACGATTATTTCGAAGCAGGTAAAAAGGTTGTCGCGAAGACCGGCAAGCCCATGTCGACCATCGAATCAACTGAACACTGGTCCTACTACCCGCTCATCTCCCAGCAGGGTTCCGACTTCCTCGACAAGAACGGTAACGGGGTACTGGATAACGATATCAACGTGAAGACCCTCGAGTTCCTCAAGAAGATGCTGGATGCCAATGTCGTTATTACCGCTCCGGCCGGATTCCACCATTCGGAGGAATACTGGAGTTTCATGAACAATTCCGGTGCTGCGTCACTGTGGATGCCCCTGTGGTACATGGGCCGGTTCACGTCCTACATGCCGAAGCTCAAGGGCAAGATTGTTGTCCGTCCGCTTCCGGTCTGGAAGAAGGGTGGATCGCGGTCTGCCGGTATGGGTGGCACCGGTACCGCAGTTACCAACCAGTCAAAGAATCTTGATCTTGCCAAACGGTTCCTTGCGTATGCCAAGGGCTCAAAAGAGGGATCGATCAAGACCTGGACAGTCCTCGGTTTCGATCCGATCCGCTGGGATGTATGGTCCGATCCTGCCATGAAGGCTCCGAATATTTATACCGACTACTTTGGAAACGGTGTATTCGACATGCTCGTAAGCATCAAGGATGAAATCGGCGGCATCAATGTCGGCGAGAAATATCCCGAGGCGGTCAGTATCGTACAGCGGAATGTCATGTTCAAAGTACTCGGCGAAAAGAGCGCAACGCCCAAAGAGGCATTGAGCGCTGCGAATAAACTGCTCAACAGCAGATAACGCGTAATGGTTTTACCGCGGAGCGATAGTCTCTCCGCGGTAATTTCGTTACAACCTATTGGAGGAGTACATGCCGGGGTCATCCTTTTCACGACGCATCATTACGCAAAAAAACGCTCCATGGATTTTTGTTTCGCCGTTCATCATTGTATTTTTTGTTTTCTTCCTGTATCCACTCATTTCAACATTCGTGATGAGTCTCCAGGAAATTCATGGTCCGGGTGATGTAACTTTTATCGGACTGCAGAATTACCGGGCGCTGGCAAATGAGCAATTCGCCCACGCAATTATGAACAGCGCGGTCTATACCATTTTGACAATTGCCATCCTGGTACCGCTTCCGCTTGTTCTGGCGGTATTCATCAATGCCCAAACAACACGGCTTCGGGGTTTTTTCAAGTCAGCCTATTTTCTTCCGGCGCTTACCTCGGTTGTTGTTGCCGGTCTTTTTTTCCGTTTTGCTTTCAGTGCCCAGGAAACGGCTTTTATAAACAAGCTTGTTGCCACCATCGGGGGAACGCCAAAGGATTGGCTGTTTCAGCGGTGGACAACCATGTTCGTTCTGGTGCTTTTTTGTACCTGGCGATGGTTCGGTGTCAATATAATCTATTTTCTTTCCGGGCTTAACGCTATTCCGCAAGAACAGTACGAGGCCGCCGAGATTGACGGCGCGTCTCCATTTCAGCGTTTTTTCTTTATAACGCTGCCGAATCTGAAGGCCGTTACCGTCTATGTGGTAACTATAAGCGTTTACGGCGGATTCGCAATGTTTGCCGAAAGCTTCACCATGTTCGGTTCTGCCCGATCACCGGGGGACATCGGTTTGACCATAGTCGGGTACATCTATCTTGAAGGATTCAATTTTGCCCGGCTCGGCATGGGTTCAGCCATCGGGGTGACCCTGTTTGTCATCATCATGACCGTTAATCTGATACAACTCAGCTTTACGGGTACGTTCAGGAAGAAGGGGAACTGAGTATGACCTACCACAATAGATCAATTCTGATACAACAAATTCTGAAGTATATGGTCATGGTCGCCATGTCAGTTTTCGCCCTGGCTCCATTTCTGTTTCTGCTTCTCTCCTCGCTCCGGCCCGGCGCTCAAATGGTGCAAAACGGACTCACGCTTGATTTTGACTTGCGGACAATGAGTCTTGAAGGATACCGGATTCTCATGAACTACAGCGAAGGGCTGTACTTTAACTGGTACACAAACAGCGTGATCATTACCATTGTCCAGACCTGTGTTTCCGTTCTGCTCAGTTCAATGGTTGGCTACGCGCTCGCCGTGTACGATTTCAGGGGACGGAACCTGGTTTTTACCGTGGTTCTTGCGGTCATGATGATTCCCGTCGAGATTCTCATTCTTCCGCTTTTCAAACTGACAATTCTTTTGAAGATCATTGACACAAAAGCTGGAGTCATTCTTCCGTTCGCCGTTTCTCCGTTCGCGGTATTCTTTTTCCGTCAGTATTCCATGGGGATTCCGAAAGATCTCATCGACTCGGGACGGATCGACGGATGTAATGAACTGGGAATATTTTTCAGAATCATTACTCCGGTGCTCTTGCCTGCATTCGGGGCAATCGCCATTCTCCAGGCAATGGGAAGCTGGAATTCATTCCTCTGGCCGCTCATTGTACTGCGTTCTAACGAAAATTTGACATTGCCTATCGGACTGCAATCGTTGTTGACGCCGTATGGGAACAACTACGACGTATTGCTGTCCGGATCGGTTTTGTCGATAATACCAATCATCATTGTCTTTCTGCTGAACCAGAAAGCGTTTATTACCGGCCTGACTGTCGGAAGTGTAAAGGGATAATTACTACCATGAGCAAAGTATCAATGACTGTCGAGAAAAACTTCGTACGTTCCCGTGTTGACGACCGGTTATACAGCTCCTTCATCGAGCATCTTGGCCGTGCGGTGTATTCAGGAATCTATGAACCGGACCATCCTCTGGCAGATGAACAGGGCTTCAGAAAGGACGTGATTGCCCTGGTGCGGGACCTCGGTGTTTCGTTGATCCGGTATCCGGGCGGAAACTTCCTTTCCGGGTATGACTGGAAAGACGGGATCGGTCCGCGGGATAGTCGTCCGCGTCGTCTGGATCTTGCATGGAGAACCATTGAGCCAAACCTGGTCGGTATTGACGAGTTTGTTGACTGGTCAAAAAAAGCCGGGACCGGCATCATGGGCGCGGTAAACATGGGAACCGGCACGCCGAAAGAAGCGGGCGAGTTACTGGAATACTGCAATTTTTCCGGCGGAACGTACTGGAGCGACTTGCGAAAAAAGAATGGGCACCCGGAACCCTACGGAATAAAAACCTGGTGTGTGGGAAATGAAATGGACGGGCCCTGGCAAATTTGCCATCTCGACGCAGTCGACTACGGAAAAAAAGCCCGGGAAACCGCCAAGATAATGAAATGGATTGACGAGGATATCGAGCTGGTTGCCTGTGGAAGCGCGACCAGTCTCATGCCGAGTTATCCCGAGTGGGACCGGATCGTTCTAGAGCATACGTATGAGCAGGTGGATTATCTCTCGCTCCACCGGTACTACGAGAATCACGGGAACGACCGGGATTTTCTCGCGTCCTTTGTGGACATGGACCGCTTCATAAAAAGTGTCGCGTCCACGGTTGATTACGTGAAGGCGCTCAAGCGGAGCTCCAAAACGGTGTACCTTTCATTCGATGAGTGGAATGTGTGGTATCAGCAAAAGCAGACCCGCTTTGATTGGGAAGTGGCACCGCCCATTCTGGAGGATCAATACTCCCTGCTTGACGCGCTTGTATTCGCCGGTTTGGGTATTACCCTTATCAACAATTCCGACCGGGTGCGGATTGCCTGTCTTGCGCAGTTGGTAAATGTTATCGCGCCCATCTTTACCCAAAAAGGTGGACCGGCGATCATGCAGAGCACGTACTGGCCGTTCAGGGATATTTCCCGCTACGGACGTGGTTCGGTACTTGAACCGGTAATCAAGGCCCCAACGATGGAAACCGTGTACGGCGACGCGCCGGTACTGGCTCTTGCGGCGGTACACCAGGAAGATTCCCGTGAACTGACGGTGTTTTGTCTGAACATTGACGAGACAGAGACCCATCAACTTGATCTCGCGCTCGGATCTTTCGGCGATATAACCATGATCTCGCGACAGGAGCTTTCGGGCAAAGACCGCCATGCGAAAAATGATTTTTCCATGCCGGACAGGATTATACCGAAATCTCTGGAACCTGTTCAGGGATCATGTCCGAATTGTTCTTTGATCATACCGCCGCTTTCCTGGAATGTGTTCCGCTTTTCCTATAGCTGATTGAAGGGTCGTGAAATGTATGGTGGTCAGGTAAAAAAAGGTACACGGTTTTTTCGTGTACCGGCGATCATGGTTGCGGGGGTGCTTCTGGTTTGTTCCTGTGTGTCCTCCTCTCACACGGGTACGGAGATTGCTTCTGCCAATCTCCGGTTTCCTGAACGCCCCCCGGAACTACGTCTTTTCGATTACACGGGATTCCGTGATCCGGCCACCTGGGGATTGTTGAATGGACACGATCCGTCGGTTATCCGGGATCCGGAAACCGGATTCTGGTACGCGTACTCAACGGATGTTCAGCGCGGCATGCTTGCGGAAAGCGGCATTCAGATCAGACGTTCGTCGGATCTTGTTTCCTGGGAGTTCATCGGGCGGGCTCTGGAAGGAATCCCTGACGATGTGGATGACTGGGCGAGTCCTGCCGGATTCTGGGCTCCCGCCTGTATCCGGGTTAATGGTGAATACCGACTCTATTATTCCGCGTCAATGTTCGGAAAACAGCGTTCCGCAATTGCGCTTGCGGTATCGGCGAATCCTGAAGGGCCTTTTGTGCACCGGGGAATCGTTCTGAAAACGGATACCGGTGATCCGGTGAATGCGATAGATCCGGCGATTGTCATTGACAATGAAACCGGCGCCCACTGGATGGTCTACGGTTCGTTCTGGGACGGTATCCGTATGCTTCCTCTCGATACGGAAACCGGGTTTCTTCTTTCCGGACAAGTTGGGGATACGTTCGGTATTCCTGTTGTCACACGAAGCCGTGCTGTGGACGGTGCCGTTGAAGGGGCAGACATTGTGTTCAATTCCGGGACCGGATATTATTATCTCTTTGTATCGTACGGTTCGCTTTTTTCCGATTATCATATACGGGTTGCACGGAGCAAGACCCTTACCGGTCCGTACCGTGACCGGAACGGCCGTGTAATGACAGATACCACCTCGCCGGACAACCCTGCAGGACTGAAAATAACGAGCGGTTTCAAGTTCGGGACTACTCCGGGGTGGTTCGCCCCGGGACATTCTGCAGCTTTCAACGATGGTGAATCCTGGTACCTTGCCCATCATGCCCGTCCGGAGGATGGTACCTCCTGGCCATATCTTCAGATACGGCGGATGTTCTGGACCCCTGACGGATGGCCGATAGTGAATCCGCTCAGTTATTCCGGCGAGACGGAACAACCGGTCAGTCCCGTTGATGTAGAGGGTGCCTACGACATCATTCTTTTTGAAGACAATCCTGAATCCACTATAACCGGATCCACCGTTCTGGAAATGAAAGTATCCGGTAAATTTACACTGTTAACGAAAGATTCGGGAGAGAAGATCCGGGGAACATGGGGTCTCTCCGGTAGCAACACGATACGTTTTGCTGCGGCGGAGTGGAGTGCCGAATGTGTGGTGATTCCTTCATGGGACCGCACCGCGGACAGCGCGGCAATGGTGCTTACCGGTCTTGATTCGCGGGGACGTTGTGTATGGGCCTGTTCACTCCGGCAAGCGTTGTGACAGAGGGTGTTGCCGTTACTCCTCGCTGAAGATGGTTCTTACCTTGATGTCCTGGTTGTAGTTTCCGAAACCCTTTCCGAACAGCGTGCAGCCGCCCACATGCGCAGCAGTGTCCGGGACGGCAACCCGGAACGTGATGGGACTTGTTGAGTCAATACCGAGTTTGACTGTGTTTATATCCGATATTTTACCACCATCTATATAGGTACCTTCATTATTGATGGTTAACAGTTTAAGAAGCCCGTAGGAATTCCAGTGTTCATCCCACCACTCGGGAGTAAACAGGCCCTTGACGGCCCCGCCGAAATCTCCGGGACTTGTCCAGAAGCCCAAATCAATACCGTTAATCGAGAAATAAATATCGCTCGGCCAATTGGAACATACCCCGGGAGCTTCAGAGCAGATCTCGAATGAAATCTGCAATTCTTCAAGTGTCTGGCTATCCTTCAGATAATTCGGTATCCGGTATTCAACAAAGCCTTTGGTGAACCAGAGAATACCCGCTTCCTTCTTGGACGGATCATCGAAATATCTCGGTTCATCCACTTCTCCGATTACAGTACGTTGAGTCGCGATACCGCAGGTGGGCAATACAAGATACTGGGTAAAGGTTCCGATTGGAATTTCTGTTTCATACATGAGCGTATGATCCAGGTCTGAAAGTATGTCTATCATGAAAAGATGATCTTTCAGTGTGCAAATCTTCTGCGAACCACGTTTCCCGGATGTATAGATAAATTCGACCAGATCGGCTTCCAGGAGCGGTTTCATGTGCTGGGTTATGGCTCCGTTCGTTACATTTACCGCCTCGGCAAGTTCATTCAGGTTGATCTGTCGACGTTCGGCAATCGTTTTTAGCATTTGTAGACGCACCGGTGAACTCAATGCCTTGCTGAGTGTCAGTATTCCGGAGTGGGTGTTTATATCTCGCATGAAAATATTATAGCAAACACTATAACTTTTGTATACTGCTATCAAAATTGTTGAAAAAAATTACCGGAAAGACGCGGTCGGAACGAGGGTTTTCGCGTATTTGAAGAGGCGGTCTTTTTCGGATGGCGGATAGGGCTCACGGTCATTCCATGCGGGATCGAGACAGTTCCCCGGGGCAAACGCGGTCAACTGCCAGTTTGCGTTTGGCGGCAGAAGTCCGGCAATGACGGAAAGGTCCCGTTCCGTTACCAGATCGGGGACGAGAACGGTGCGGAATTCCACTTCGAGGGCTCCGGCGCGGACTACACGGTCGAGAAGGGCAAGGCTTTTACGAAGCTCTGTCGCAGCCCGTTCTCCCGCGGCGCTTTCAATGGTAAGTTCGCCGTAGCGTTCGGGTGTTGTTTTCAAATCAATGGCGATCATGTCCGGGCGGAGATCGCGGTTGGAGAGAAGGGTTGCGAGGCGGTCGGAGAGGGTTCCGTTTGTGTCGATTTTTACACCCAGTCCGAGTTCACGTGCTTTGTGTATGCAGATTTCCAGCGCCGGTGAAAGGAGCGGTTCTCCTCCCGTTATGGCGAGTCCGCCGAGTACATTTTTCCTTTTTTCAAGATGCGCAAACACTTCTTCAAGCGGGATGTACTCATTTTCGGTTTCGCCATGGGGGCCCGAAGCAACGCTTGCCGTAGCAAGCTCGCCGTTATGGCAGTAGGGGCAGCGCAGGTTGCATCCGGGAAGGAACACAACCGCGCATACCCGTCCGGGAAAATTCACCAGGCTGGTTTTTTGAAGACCAACCCGAAGATTTTTCACGCGAGCGTTCCTTCCGCTGCCGGTACCTGTGCATGAATTTCACGGGTCGAGTGGGCGCGGCTTACTTCCCGTCCTGCTTCGTCAAAGAATATGACGGTAGGCGCGGAAAATACACCGTATTCCTGTGCGCGCTCGAGGCCCGCGTCGCTGTCAACGTCAATCTGTTCCCCGGAGAAGGGAAGGCGTGAGCAGCATTCCTTTACCGGAGGACAATTCGGGCAGGTCTTGCGTACGAAGATCTCATAGCGGGCAATGGTTCCGTCAGCGTTTTCAGGCGCCATGGTTTCCATCGGTTTTTGTACGTCCGACGGCATGGTGTTCTTGTCCATATTTTCAGGCAAATGCTTTTCTATTGATCCGGATTCGGCTATGAAAAGTTTGCGATGGTCGTATTCCTCACGTTTGCCCTTGTTCCAGTTTCGTACAGAGCGGTAGTATCCCACGATGCGCGCGTACACTTCGGTAGTGGTTCCATGTACGTCCCGGAGGTCTTCCTTGACCCGGGCAATGTCAGCCTCAATTTCCTGTATCGTTCTCATCTTTTCCCCTCCCAGGGTTTTTTATATTTGTTGCCGGCAAACTGCCGGCCGGACTTTGTAAGCCGGTATCAGTGTGTTCCGCCGGCGACGGTATTCTTTTCCTTTTCCAGACTGGCCAACCGTTCGGCGAGCATTTCTTCCCGTTCCGCCTTGCAGTTGGGACACTCGAAGTGCTCACCGTCAAGATATCCGTGAATGGGACATACGGAAAAGGTCGGCGACACGGAGAAGTACGGTATGCGGTAATTTGACGCGACCGCTTTTACGAGGTCGCGGCAGGATTCCCAGTCGCGGATCGCTTCTCCCAGGAAGATGTGGAATACCGTTCCGCCGGTATACTTTGTCTGGAGCGCTTCCTGGTGATCGAGTGCTTCGAAGATGTCGGTGGTAAAATTGACCGGCAGCTGGCTCGAGTTCGTGTAGAAGGGATCCTTGTCTCCGGACGTAATGATGTCCGGGTATTTTTTCTTGTCGTGGCGGGCAAGCCGGTAGGACGTGCTTTCGGCCGGGGTCGCTTCCAGATTGAACAGGTCCCCGGTTTCTTCTTGAAAGTCGGCGAGTTTTTGGCGCATGTGGGTGAGCACTTTCTCGGCGAAGGCCTTGCCGCGGGGATCCACGATGTCCACGCCGAGGAAGTTCATGCAGGACTCGTTGAGACCGCAGATTCCGATGGTGGAAAAGTGGTTGTTCAGGTGCGAAAGATACCGGCGGGTATACGGGAAGAGTCCTCCCTCGAGCAGTCGTTCAATGACCTTCCTCTTGAGCCGGAGACTGATCTTGGCCTGTTCCATGAGGAAATCGAGCCGGGCGAAATACTGGGTTTCGCTGTTCGCGAGGTAGCCGATCTGGGGCATGTTGATGGTGACTACGCCGATCGATCCGGTAAACTCGTCCGAGCCGAACAGTCCGCCGCCGCGCTTGCGCAGTTCTCGTTTGTCGAGCTGGAGCCGGCAGCACATGGAACGCACGTCGCTCGGGTCGAGATCGGAGTTGAGGAAGTTCTGGAAGTAGGGCGTACCGTACCGGGCGGTCATTTCAAACAGGAGTTGGGCATTTTCCCCCGACCAGTCGAAATCCTCGGTGATGTTGTACGTCGGGATGGGATACTGGAATCCGCGTCCGGCGGCGTCGCCGTCGATCATCAATTCAATGAAGAGCCGGTTGATCCGGTCCATCTCGGGCTGGCATTCGCCGTAGGTAAAGGGCATCTCTCCGCCGCCGACAACCGCGTATTTGTCCGCGAGGTCGTGCGGGCAAGCCCAGTCGAGGGTGATATTGGTAAAGGGTGCCTGGCTTCCCCAGCGGCTCGGTGTATTGACGCCGTAAATGAAGCTCTGCAAGCACTGTTTTACTTCCTTGTCCGAAAGGTTGTCTTTCTTGACGAAGGGAGCGAGGTAGGTGTCAAAAGAGCTGAACGCCTGCGCACCTGCCCATTCATTCTGCATGATGCCGAGAAAGTTGACGATCTGCTGGATGAGCGTGGAAAGGTGACGCGCGGGTTTCGAGGTGATCTTGTCGGGAACGCCGCCGAGGCCTTCGGCTATGAGCTGGCGGATGGACCAGCCGGCGCAGTACCCGGAGAACATGGAAAGGTCATGGATATGGAAGGCCGCGCTCTTGTGCGCTTCCGCCACTTCGTCGGGATAGACATTCTTGAGCCAGTAATTGGCGGTTATGGTTCCCGAGTTGTGGAGAATGAGTCCGCCGAGCGAGAAGTTGACGTTCGCGTTTTCCTTGACGCGCCAGTCGGACTGACTCAGGTAGCCGTTCATGGTTTCATCTATATCGAGGAGGAGTTTCTGGGTATCGCGGATCGCTTCATGGCGGGCGCGGTACAGAATGTACGCTTTTGCAACGGCAACTTCGTTTGATTCTACAAGAACGGATTCCACGAGGTCCTGAATTTCTTCTATCGCAGGAATCGAGTGTGCGTGGCGTCCCGCCATGAGAATGCGAAGCTTTTCTTCTACCTGATCGGTCAGCTCGCGGGCCTTGTCCGGGTCGGGTGTTTCCTTGACCGCCTGGATTGCCAAGTTGATCGCGCGTTCAATCTTTGCGCGGTCGTATGAAGTAACTTCACCGGAGCGTTTTACCACATTCTTTAGAAAAGATGCGGTCTCCGGGTCTTTGGATGTTCCGAGAAAACTTTTCCATTCGGGAAAAACCTCCTGCGGAATTTCATTTGAATCATTGTGCGTTGCCATGTTCTCCCCCCACTTTATTCACTTCTGCAACAAATTCGTCCAGATTTCCGAAATGACGATATACCGAGGCAAACCGGATGTAGGCCACCTTGTCCACCTCGTTAAGTTTTGACAATACGAGTTCGCCGAGCGTCGTGCTCGGTATTTCATGCGCGCCCTTGCCGGCCATTACGGCCTGATCTTCAATTTCATTGACGATGTTCTCGATCGTCATGGTTGAAACCGGACGTTTTTCCAGTGCCCGCTCTATGCCGTGCTCAATCTTGTGCCGGTCAAAGGGCTGCCGCCGTCCGTCGCGTTTGATGACCATGAGTTGTTTTTCCTCGATACGTTCATAACTGGTGAAACGATATCCGCAGCCGAGACATTCCCGTCTGCGGCGGATGCTCTCGCCGTTGGCGAGGGTCCGCGATTCAATTACCTTGTCATCAAAACTGCCACAATGGGGACAGCGCATACTTTTTCTCCATGTCAAAATCTCCCAGATATGGTGTATCCGGGCCGTGAATTTCATATTAGCACTAATTATGGGGTAATGCAAGGAAAATTGTGCAAAAAGAACGAATTTTGTCAGCTGCGGTTCCGTACCGCCCGGTCCGTGGTTGCTGCCACGTCCAGAAGGCTGATAACGAGAAGGGGAACAAGGGTGACGAGCTTGCGGATTCCTGCGGGAAGGGTCTTGCGGACACTGCCGCCCCGTGCGTCCCAGGCACGGGAAAGGGTGGTCCAGGAGTCAAAGATTCGGGGGATGAACAGGAGCATGAGGGAAAAGGCGCGGGGAAAGTCGGGTATGGTGACGCTCCCGGGGATAATTTTCATGAGGGTCAGGCGGACCGCGGCGAGAACGCCGTGAATCGCAATCCCGGTGGTCGTTTCAAAAAACACCATACCGGCGGTAAAGACGACGGCCAGTTTCCAGAGATAGCGTCCTGTTTCGGACAGTTCATGGATCCAGGTACTGCGTTCTTTTCCCAGAATGCGGACAGCGGCAATAAAAATGCCATAGAACACAATACTACGTACAAGACGAAGAAGGGATTCACCCCGCAGGCGGGATACCGCAGCTGCGGCAAGTACGAAAATCGTCGCCCCCCCGAGAAGATACCAATTCCCGGAAAATATCAGGATGGTAACCGTAATGAGCACCGCGAGCTTGATCCCGGCGGGACAACGGTGGGCAAGGGTTGCTCCCGGCTGGTGTCGGAAAAGGGGGAGGTAGACGCGGCTTCTTACTCCCATAACAGATCTTCCTTGGTGTGGTAGCTCCCGAGCGGATTCCGGATCCCCCACTGCTCGAGCGGCGCTTCAGCGAGCGCTTTTTCCGGGGTTCCGTCATACACAAGGCGGCCCCGATGCAGAACGAGAAGACGGTTCGCGAGCGCGAGCACTTTTTCCAGTTCATGAGTTAAAACAATTACCGTTTTTCCGCTGGTGTGGAGATCCCGGATAATGGCGTTTACCTGGACCACGCCCGGCCAGTCAAGGTTGGCAAAGGGCTCGTCAAAGATTATGACTTTGGCTTCCATCGCCAGAACACCGGCAACGGCAAGCCGCCGTTTTTCTCCACCGGACAGGGTTCTCGCCGGCCAGCTGCTTTTTTCGGTGAGTCCGGTTCGTTCAAGACAGTCCGCGGCGATACGTCGGGCTTCATCCCGGGTACTGCCGAGGTTCAGCGGACCGAATGCGGTATCTTCCTCCGGAGTTTCTCCGAGTATTTGCGCCGAGGCATCCTGGAACACGAGTCCGATCCGGGTTTTCTGTCCGGTTTCGTCTTTATCTATAATAATGGTTCCCGCGTCGGGGCGGTCGAGGTCGGCAATAAGGTGCATGAGTACCGATTTTCCGGAACCGTTCGCGCCGCTTATTACGGCACAGTCTCCGCGGTGAATGGTAAAGGAAACATCATCGACCGCCGGCTGCGGTGCTCCCGGAAACCGGCGGGTAAGGGAACGGATTTCAATCATTCGGTGAAAGGTAGCGGTGTATGACCGGACGGAGGCGCGCCGTTATGGGAACAAGGACAACCAGCTTGATGGCGTCGGCGGCGAGGAAGGGGACGACGCCCTTCGCGATAGCTTCTGCGAAGGAAATCTGGAGTGTCTGGCGGAGGAAGAGAACACCGGGAATGTAAATACAGGCAAATCCCGCGAGCGCGGCGCTGATGATTACCGGAACGGCGTCCCGGGTAGCATGGGGGTTAACCCGGCGCATTGCCTGGCCGGCGACAAATGCGCCGATAAAATAGCCGACAAGATAGCCGCCGGTAGGTCCCGAAAGAACGGCTATGCCGCTCTGTCCGCCGGAGAAGACGGGAAGTCCCAGAATGCCGGCAAGGAGAAAGAGGCCCACCGCACCGGCGCCCTGGACTGGTCCCAGAAGGAGCCCGGCCAGAATCGCGAGCGCATTCTGGATTACGATGTGAATGGGACCGATGGGAATTGAAAAAAACGACCCCGCGCAGATGAGCGCCGCGAAGAGGGACGTATACACGGATCTGAGAGACGATTGTTTCATGATGGCAATCCTTCGCGAAGCACGGAATTTTGCTGGCCTCGTCTGTTTGATATGAGGGGGTATACAATAAAAAGCAGTATCATGGCAACCGCCAGCAACACGGGAAACCAGTCGCCGAAGACGGCATAAAAGGTGCGTATGCGCGGATATACGGGCACGGGAACCCTGATTGATTCAGCCTTGAACAGGGGCATGTCGTACAAAACGGTTCCGAGCGGATCAACCACAACCGTATAGCCGGCGTTTGTTGATCGAACCAGCGTGGTCCGCATTTCTATCGCCCGGAACGAAGCGATTACGAAATGCTGGTATTCGGCACTGTCTGTTTTTGACCAGGAGTCATTTGTCAGGTTGACGAGTACATCGCTCCCGTTTTTATGAAGACGAGAAATGAGTGCGGGAAACGCGTCCTCGAAACAGATGGGCGCTGCAAAATTGACCTCACGCCCTTCAGCATCGGTTACGGTCATTGCCTTGTATTCAGTTCCCGGTATCCATCCGGAAGAAAAACCGACGAGGGAATCGAAAAACTTCCTGACCCATGCATACTCGGTGAAGGGCATGTATTCGGCAAAACAGACAAGCTGGATTTTCGCATACCAGTCCCGCAAAGATCCGTCGCTGCCAAGCAGAATCACCGAGTTTGAATACCTTTGCTCCTCAGGATCAACGAGAACCGGGGAACCGACCAGCAGGGGCGCGCGGATATCGGCGAGAAATCCGGTAAAGGGGTCATCCCGGGGGATACTGTCATAATACTCGCGGTGTTCCCGGTATGAACGGGTAAGGATGGATTCACTCCATACCACGAGATCCGGCGGGGTTCGGGGATCCGGTATCTGTTTGCGGGTTAACTGCTGGGAGATGAGGAGGTTTTTGCGAATTGCTCCCCGCTCCCACGGATCGGCATTATTCTGTACAAGAACAGTATCAAGTGTGGTCCAGGGAACGGGCGGATTCGCCATACGAATCCATCCATAAACAAACGAAAGCGCGAATAGTCCACCGGTAAAAATCATGAGATTCGCCAGGGAACGGCGGTTGACGGACGCGAGTACTTCGGCAACTGTCGCGGAAAAAAGGCACAATAAAAACCCGATCCCCCAGGTTCCCGCAAGATCCGCTATCTGGATGAGGGGTGCGAGATCACGGGAGGTCATGACGAGGGTTCCCCAGGGGTAGGCGAGAAAGCCAATGGATTTTACCCATTCCCAGAGCGTCCAGACGGCCGCAAAAAGAAACGGCCTCCATGCGGAGGGAAACCTGAAACTGTAGCGGAGCGCCCAGCCAACCGGGATTCCCAAAAAGAAGTAGGCGACCGCCGAGGCTCCAAGGGTAAAGACGGCAAAGTCCTTGAAGTTTGCAAGCCAAAAACTGGACATAAGATGAACCAGCAAAAACATGGCACCGGTCAGAAATCCGGATTGACGGAATGACCGGGTTTCCCTGATTGCCAGATAGAGGGGAACAAGGGCAAAAAGGCCGAAGAGGGAGGACCCAAGTTTAAACACTTCGTTCGGAATGCCAAGGGACAGCATGATTGCGGAGAGAACCAATAAAAACAGGGGCCGTAAACATCTCATAATTACCACCATTTTACTCATTTTTCTTGAATAGTTTCAATATTGCCCGTATTATGGTCTTATGCGGAAAATTGCGGCTTTACACACCGAAGAATACGAATCTGCGCCTGATTCCATGGTTTCTGTCCCCGGCAGGTTTCATTTGCTCGGTGATCATACCTGGTTTGCCCGCGGAAATACTCTCTCGATGGCCATAGACAAAAGTCTCTTTCTGGCCGTATCCGCACGTACCGACCAGAATTATCGCGTGTATTCCGCGTCCCTCGGCGAGCGGAAAAAATTTTCCTCCTCCAATCTCAAATACCGCAAGGAAGATCGCTGGGCCAACTCGGTTAAAGCGGTTGTGGCGTCCTTCATGGAATACGGAATACAGATTCCCGGTCTCAATATTACCATGCTTTCGGAAATACCGCCCGACGCCGGGCTCGGAACTCCGAATGCCATGAAGGTTGCCGCGGGAATCGCCCTGAAGCGCCTTTTCGCCCCGCAAATTGACGATTCCGTACTGGTTGCCCTTCTTGAACGGGCGAACACCCATTTCCTGAAAACCTATGCGCACCGGGCGGACATTCTCTGCGCACTGACCGCGAAAAAAGGCTACTGCATCCGCACCGATCATAACCGGGTTACCGCCGATCTCGTGCCGGTTCCCGATGACGGGTATTCCATACTGCTGACCGATTCCCGTGTTCCCCGTCTTCTTGCCCGCGAAGAGCTTGCCCTGCGCATCAGGGAATGCATCAAGGCGTATGAGATTGTCCGTACGGATCCCGATGCGCCGTCGGACTTCAACCAGATGACCGAGTCCCTCCTCGAGGAAATAACCGACATCCCGGAATCGGTCCGCCGCAGGGTTATTTTTATCATCCGTGAGTCTGAAAGTGTCCGCGAAGCGGTGAATGCCCTGAGCGCCGGCGACTATCTGCAGTTCTCCCGCATTGTGAACCGTTCCCACGAGGGGCTGCGTGACCGCTTTGAAATTTCCTGTCCCGAACTTGACTGGCTGGTAAAACGGGCGCTCGAATTTACGGTTCCCGATGTTCCCGACCTGATCTGTTCCCGCATGACCGGCAGGGGCTTCGGCGGCTGTACGTATACAATTCTCAGGAATGAGTATGAACAGGAATACATCAAGAAACTTGATGACTACGAGCGCATCTTCGGCTTCAAACCGGTAGTCTACAAGGTTACCCCGTCTGACGGAGTACGGTTTTTGTGATATACTCGGTGCCATGAGAATCCTTGTGACCAATGATGATGGACTGACAAGTGAAGGAATCCAGGTTTTGGCTTCGGTGCTGCGCCGGGATCACGAGGTTTGGGTCGTCGCGCCTTCGACAAACCGTTCGGGAGTTTCTCACGGTATCAGCATGACCGATCCGCTGCAGTTCCGGCCGTTCGGAGAACGGGAGTATTCCTGTTCGGGTTTACCGGTAGACTGCTCCATAACCGGATCGTTGGGAATCATGCCGACTCGTCCGGATCTGGTTCTTTCCGGCATTAACCGCGGTGCGAACATGGGGACCGATATCGTCTATTCCGGGACAGCCGCCGCGGCGCGTCAGGCTGTTTTTTCCGGTCTGCGCGGGATCGCGGTGTCCCTTGTTGCGGAAGAAGATCCCTTTTTCTGGGAACCGCTGGCGTGTTTTGTCCGGGACAACCTTGCCACGCTCGTTTCGCTGTGCAGCGCGGACTGTTTTGTAAACATCAACGCGCCATCACGGCAGGAGTATCGGGGTGTCCGGATGACCAATGTTTCACGCCGGAATTATCGTGACAGTATTGTCATGCACGACGGACCCGACGGCAACAAGTACAGTTTTTTCCACGGCGGCATAATAGAAACCGACGGGGACGAGAATTCGGACTGGCGGGCGGTCGAGGACGGCTATGTGTCCGTTTCCTGCATTTATGCGCATCCGGTCAGTATTCCTGTAGCGGATGTGCCATCGTTCAGGATATAAGATCCGGCAGAACCGGAGGGGCAGTATGACTGAAGTAATGAAAAACGGAATAACACTCTACCGGGACGGGCGCTATGCCGATGCCCTGCTTGAGTTTCTTGAACAACCCGCCGGGGAAACCGCGAATAATCTTGAACTGGCCTATTTTATCGGATTGTGTTATGCGCGTCTTGAACGCTATGAAGACGCGCTGGTATATCTCGAACAGGTTGTTACCGCTGACAGTGATCTTGCACGGGTCTATCAATGCCGGATATTGCTCGCCGTTGTCTATTCCCTGACCGGCCGTACCCGGCTTGCGGCCTTTGAACTTCAAAAACTTCTCGAAGCCGGATACGAGTCTGCCCAGGTATTTTGCTCGCTCGGGTTTGTCGCTTTTGAAAACGGAGAAACAGACGAGGCCGTACACTGGTATGAAAGAGCCCTCGAACTCGACGAGGGAAATACCACGGCGCTCAACGGCCTCGGATTCATTCTTGCCGATACCGGCGGGGATTTCACCCGTTCCCTCACCATGTGCAAAAAAGCGGTTGATTCCGATCCCGATAATCCTGCCTATCTCGATTCCATCGGCTGGGTATATCATAAACTCGGGTTTGAAAAAGAGTCGCGTACCTTTATAAAGCGCGCTCTGGCCAAGGCGCCGGACAACCTGATCATAAAAGCGCATCTCGACGAGATCATGTCTGCCGGAGGAAAAAAGTGAGAACACGGACAATTCTACGGTACCTGATGACCGCAGGTATGGCGCTGATTCTTGCGTTTTCTGCCGCGGCACAAAGCCCTGCCGTACCCTCCAGCGCCGACCGTGTACGCGCTGCCGAGGAATTCCGCCGGGGTGTTCAGGCTTATTACCGCGGGTATTTTAACGAAGCGGTTCTGGTGTTTGAAAAAGCACTGTCCTATCTTCCCGGCGAACAGCGGATTCTGGACTGGCTGGGAAAAGCATATTACCGTACCGGTGTTGAGGGAGCGGCCCTTCAACAGTGGCAGTTTGCGCTCAATGCTTCGGGCGGTGACATTCTGCTGCAGAACAGAATAGAAACCGTACGTGAACGCCGTACCATTGCCGCCGTTTTCGATGAAACAGTCCGATATGTGGAAGCGGGACTCATCAATTCCCGGACGGAAAACGGGTATCTCTTCCGGCAGCCGGTTTCCATTCTTCCGCTTTCTGACGGCACCTTCTGGGTGAGCGCGTACGGATCAAACGAACTGCTACATTTTGATGTAAACGGTGTAATACTTGAGCGATCACGGGGACCGGTCGGGGGCTTTGACCGTCCGTTCGGTCTCGCGCGGCTTTCAGACGGACGAATCCTTGTCGCCGAGATGGCCGCAGACCGTGTTTCTGTACTGTCTCCGGGCGGCACGTATATGTCCTCTTTTGCCGGCCGGGGCCGCGAAGGCGGTCAGTTGCTTGGTCCGCAATATCTGGCTGTCGATTCGTCAGAGAATATCTTTGTTACCGATTTCGGCAACGCGCGGGTATGCGTATTTAACCGGGAAGGCGAGTTTCTTTTTTCTTTTGGTACGAAGGGACCACTGTTCCCCGGATTTACCGCGCCCACCGGTATCGCCATTGCCAACGACCGTGTTTTTGTAGCCGATTCGGTAACCGGAGCGGTACATGTTTTCGATACTTCAGGAAATTATTCCCGGCCCCTTCTTCCCGAGGGCACCGTTCCCGGTTGCGAGAGTCTGGAATTGTGGAAAGGCGGACTCATCGCAGCGCTTCCTTCGAGAGCAGTGTATATCGATACCGCCTCCGGCGCACACTTTGATCTAGCCCGCCTCGGCAACGCGCCCATACGCATTACTGGGGCCGCACCCGATGCGAACGGAAATCTCGTACTTGCCGATTATCACGGCGAATCCTTGCAAATTGCTTCCCGCATGAGCGAGCTTGTAGGCGGACTCTTTGTTCAGGTTGAACGGGTCTTCTCGGATTCATTCCCGTCGGTAACGCTTGAGGTACGGGTTGAAGACCGAAACCGGAATCCGGTAGTCGGCCTGAAGCCGGTTAACTTCATGATTACCGAGGATAAACGCCCGGTTGCCAACATGAATCTCCTTGGAGCCGGATACCGGGATGACGTATGCGATATAACCATACTCATTGACCGGTCAACAGCATCGGCGGCGTATACCCGGCAAATTCGGGACGCCATAGCGGAAATAGCCAATGCCATGAAAGGCCGCGGAACGCTCCGTCTTGTATCCGCCGGAGCGGTACCGGTCCAGGAAGGATCGGGAAGTCCCTCGACCGGTGCATGGGATGCGTTTACGGCTAAAGCCGCGCCTTCGGAGCAATGGGCCTTTGATCTTGGATTGCGTCTTGCGGCGAATGATCTTGTTACCGCGGCAAAGAAACGCGCGGTGATTTTTCTAAGTACCGGCACAACCGGGGACTTTGCCTTTGACCGCTACAGTCTCAATGATCTGGCCGCCTATCTGAACAATAACGGAATCCTTTTTTCAACGGTCTATCTTGAACAGACGGAACCTCCCGCGGAGTTTGACTACCTGACCAGAAGCACCGGCGGCAACTCGTATTATGTGTATCGTCATGAGGGGATAGCCTCCGTTGTGGACGACATGGTAGAAGCCCCGAACGGTGTGTATGTACTTTCCTTCGACTCGGCGCTTCCGACCGATTTCGGTCGGGCCTACCTGCCGGTGGAAATTGAAGTATACCTCATGAACCGTTCAGGACGGGATGAAACCGGATACTTCGCCCCGCTGGAATAGCATCAGTACATTAGTTTTCCGCCGACACCCAGGGTTAGTTCGAGCAGGGCGTTTCCGTTCCGGAACCGTGAATACGCGGTTCCGCCCGTAAGCGATACTTCTCCATTTTTCCCTATACCGACAGCCAACGTATGTTTGTAATCAAGAGTAAACGAGAGATCCTCATCGAGGGTTACCGTACACTGCAGGTTGTCCTCGCGCCGGGCTGAAAGAGGCAGGGTTGTTACACGCATGAGTACATCACTCAGAAAGGATGATGCTATCGGACGTTTCCATATACCCATGATGGTATTGCGGTAAAGCTCTCCCGATCCGGATATTGCCGGTGAGTCATAATGAAACCCGTTCTGTAACGATACGGTTCCCCCGTCGGTAAAAAAGAGCAACAATGAATGCCAGGTATCAATACTCCAGGTAAAGAACCCGGTACCCCATGAAGACGACCAGCGGTACAGTTGTGAAATTTCATCCTGTTCATACCAGGAGAAGATCGGCAAAATTCCGAATGTTCCAGCCAGGTTCAGTGCGGTGAATGACGCCTGTATCGAACTTTCCCATACATCCTGGCGGTTGTCCGCAGTTGCGCTCGTGGCTGTTGTACGGGATACGGCAGTTTCCACCGAGCGGGGAATCCAGAGATCGGCCAACTGTCCGCCTCCCTGACGTTGCCAGGAAAGCCGATAATTGTTCATGAAATACCGGCTGTTTTCCAACTCGTCATCACGGATTATCCGGTCAAGATCCTCCATGAAAAGATCCTGAAAAGGAGAGACGGAAAGGAAATATTCCATGTCTCCCAGATCGGAGAAGAGATTCTTCGTGTCCTCCGCGTAGTCTCCTCCGGCGGATACCGGACGTTCTCCCCCCGATTTCCGGGTCCAGGAAGGAATCAGCGTTGTTCCGGCAATTCGGATCGGGAAGGAAAGAACTGCTTCAGCGGTGGATGTATGCACGATCACGGCTGTCGCACGATATGCGGCTGCCGCTTTTCCTGAAAGACGTACCGCACTCAAAGCTGTGCCTGACGAGGATTTTTGACCGGAGTCAGATTCCGGATCTGTTTCAGGAGCTTTCCCGAACGGTGTATTCCAGTCAAAATTGAAAGAGAATGTGCCGTTCCGTTCGGCCGCGTCCTGTTCGCCCGGGGAAACCATATACTCAAGCATGTCAGTCCAGAGCTGTTGCCAGCCGGTATCACCGATATCGGTACGTTCCGGCAAACCGGACTGATCAAAGGAATTTTCAAGCGAAAGGGAAAAGGAACCGGCTGATGCCGTACCAAGGCCGGGGTTCATGGTAGCGGATATGGAACGGTAGAGGGTTCGGCCCGAAAAATCGAGCATTGATTCTACCTTGAACGGTACCGGTCCCGAAAGTGAAAAGCCGGTATCACGGCGGAATGCGTTGCCGGAAAAGTCTGCAAAACAGGATTCCCGCATGTTTAGAACATACATCGGGATTTCAACCGAATACCCGGCGCTGTCCGCGAGGCGCGCCGTTTCGGTGCTCGCGGTCATTGTTCCGGTAGTCTTAACGGTGAAAAGGGTAACGGACGCTTCTGCGGTTCCTGCTGCGGACGAGGTTGTTTTCCCGGCGGCTGAATCAGCGGTCAGGGACAGTGCTGCGTCGGAAACGAGTGGAATCCCTCCAGCGCTGGCCAGAACCCCGGGACGGTCCCAGGTGAAGGCCGTTTTGTTTCTGCCGGCAACTTGCATGTCGGTTCCTTCAAGATGGAATTCATCCAGATAGACCATGTATTGCGGCGCCGAGCGGGTTCCGCCTGAAGAATCCGGAGGATTGGTACCGGGGGCCCAGCCAGAAAGAATGATGTCCGCCCGGGCGGGATTTCCGTCACGATTGGGTATTTGTACGCGGCCCTGTGAAGACGGGAGCTGTTCGTCGTCAAGGTACATGGTGGCGGTATCAAGATCAATCCGGACTTTATGCCAGGTTTGCTCCGAAAGAACCGCTGTATCCAGTACGGCCTCCAGGGCCCGTTTGCCGTTATTCGCAAGTCCGGAAGGGCTGGAGAGTGTCAGGGTAATCTCCGCGCCCGGAGGGGGGAGGGTATCAGCATAAAAATAGAAAACAAGGGACTGGTACTGTTCGAGAAAAAGCTCACCCATGTACCGGTACAGCCGGATGGATTCGGTGCTGTTCTCGGGAGTGAAACCGAGCGCGAGTACGCGGTTTACGCTTCCCGGATTGAACCGGTCAACGACCGGGCGGTCAAAACTCCGCAGGGAGACTGGGTCATCCGCTTCCTCGACCGAAAGCCGGCCCGACCCGCTGTATTCAGGTTGGGCGGCAGCCGTAAACGGGGCTTCCCGAAGTTCTATGCGAGAAGTCTCTATGGTGAAGGATAGCGGTACCACGGTTGCGGGAACACTGGTTATACCATCCCTCGGGCGGGCAATTAGCCGGATATTCTGTCCGGCGCCAAGAGCACGGCGATCTTCATCGGTCAATTCGATCGTTTCGCTTCGCCAACTGCTTCCTGCCGGAGGTGTGTCCAGCTTCCAGGTCCTGATGGTTCCGGGATCATCATAATAGTCGTCGATACGGGTGCCGAGCTGCAGGAACAGATCAAAGTCATCCCGTGTACCGGGGTTGCGTATCATGAGTGAAAGTGATGCAACGCCCCGTAAGTCGTATCCACCTTCGGTTCCTGACAGGATATCGGCCGCCGACCACTGGTTTACCAGGGTATGGGTAGCGCTCATGACAAGAACGGCGCCTCCGTATGTGGATCCGCTGTGGGACGGTAACTGTTCGTCTTCAGTATTGGCAAGCGGAACTCTGTTGTCGCGGTCAAGTGTTTCACTCAGGGGAAACAGGGACGAAGGTCCGCCGAAGGCCGGCAGCCCGAGTACGGGTTCCGTCTGCGCAGGGGGCGGAACATACCAGTCTTCCGGCGGATGGAGGAGGACCGGCGATCCGTCCATGCCGAAAATACGGTAAAACCCGGTGGTATCATGCGTGGAAAGATCGAGCGCGAACGCTGTTTCCGCCGTAATGGTTTCACCAGTCCATACTGTTCCGGCTGAAACCACGAACGAACCGGGACTTGATTCCGAAGCGTCGGTGTATCCGTCATCTGAAAGATTCCAGCTCAATGCGGAAGCCAGGGAGAAGTCAAGGCGATCGGTTGCGTTCCATGCGATACCGGCGGCCATGGTAAGGGTTGCGTTCCGTGCCGACGTTTCGCTGTCCATCCAGGTGATACGGATCGTTTCCCCCGTTTGGGGCGGCCGCACCAGGGTAAGCAGGGAACTGGATTCATCATAGGTAAATGAATTGTCGGTAATACCGTTTCTGACAATCTGAATGGTTCCCGGAATTGCGTTTTCTCCCAGCGAGATGGTTCCAATGGGGGTATGGGTTCGGGAGCGGATAACCAGAGAGGTATCCGTGTTTCGCCCTCCGCCTGCCGGCAGATACATGAGCGGCTGTTCCGGAGCAAGGGGAAACCGGGATGAAGGAGAACGATAACGACTGCTGCCGTTGGACGGCGCGTTTCCGTCCGTTCGGAATACTTCCGCAAATTCTGTTCCGAATTCCTGTACCGCAACTATATCGACCAGTTTTTCCGTTTCACGATGAATGATTTCAAGCCGGGTTCCGTAACTCCGGTAACGACTTGCGAGAGAGAACGGAGAGAAGTATCCCCGTTCCTGTACCACAAGCGACTCGTTTCCATCGACTCCCAGAATGTAGCGTTCGGCACAGTCGTCACGATAGGATGGATCATCCGGATCGGGGAGATACTCCTCGGGCAGGGCTTGTGTTGACGATTCGAACCATGCACGGGTTTCACTGATAAAATCGGTCAGTTCATCGCCGGCGGTTCCACCTGCGGACCATGCGCCGTCATACACGACCGCCACCGTACTGGTTGTATCGAATTCGAGTTCAAGGATACCTTCAATTCCATGTATGGTGAATTCGGCAGGGTTGAGCTTTCTCCATCGCCTGTTTTTTACCCGGGCTGAATCATCGCGCAACGGGCCGTTCTCATCTTCGATGTAGACGGAAACCGTTCCGGTAATCCGTGAGGATGGCAGCACGAACCATTTGCCTAGTACCGGAGTTTCAAGGGGAATAAACTCATCGGTAACTTCATTCATGCCGGAGAGAACCATTTCACGTTGTACGGCGGTATCATATCGGACCATGGCGTCCGCTTTCCAGGAATCGCCGCCAAAGGTTCCCATGATACCGGGGCTGAGAATGTCGCCGCCGCCGGCCGTAATAAACGGATACGTATCGGGAAAAATGATACCCGAATTACCGATCCGAACATGTTTGACCACGGTTTCGTCATCGCTCACATAGCCGGCGGCAACGGTATTCCGGGTGAATTCCTCCGCAAACGTTGCTTCGAAGTACCAGGTTTGATCAAGGAAGAGCCAGGTTGACAGGTCAACCTGTTGCTCAAATACCGGCGGGGAAAAGGAGATAGTATCCCCGTCCGTGGAAAAGTTGATGGCCAGCACACCGGTAAGGCTGCTTTCCCAGGTTCCGTCCAGGAAAAACTCGACTTCGCGGTCCCTGATTTCAAATGAGTACAGGGAAGCCGGATCCTCAACACGGAACAGTCCGCTTAACCGGGCAAGAAACGCCGCTTCGGGGCTCAATCCCTCGGGGAGCTGGTACGTTCTGTCAGTATCCGTCGGTTCGGAAGAAGTATCCCCGGGTGTTGCGGGTTCCTCCGTACCGTCGGAAGTGCCGGCGGGGATGGACGGTACTGTCAGATCAGATTCCGTGGGTTCCTGTGCAGAGGATGAAAAAGCAAGCAGAATGACTAGTATGGTGAACAGAATACCCCTATGGTTCATTCATCCGTCCCCATACCGGGCTGTACAAGACGGGCTCGGGTGATCAGCCGCTTGCCGCGCTTTTTTTCCAGCTTGTGCATTGCCTGTTCAACAAGACGTTTTTTCTTGGTCGATCCGTCGTCAAACAGGGAAAGTTGTTCCATCGGAGGTTTGTCGTCAAGCCGATTAACCGCAAGTCCGATGAGTCGAACAAGAGCTCCCGGTTCCAGCTTTTTACGCATAAGGGTTCGTGCTCGTGAAAACAGATCGGAAGAATCCCGTACCGCGTTTTCACCGGTAGACTGAATTGATACCGTGGTAAAGTCGGCATAACGAATTTTGACGGTTACCGTTTTACTGTACAGCTCTTCATCAAGAAGCCGGTACATGAGCTCGATGGAAAGTTCGAGGAGCATGCTCTCCAGCACTTCACGATCATGGATGTCCCGGTCAAAGGTGCGTTCGGCGCTGATGGAGCGCGATGCTGTCTCGCCGGACATGATGCCGGGATCTATGCCCCGCACCGCCTGATACAGAAAAGAGGCGCCGGCGTCTCCGAGAATTCCGGCAAGAAGTTTTTCGGGGCAGGCCAGTATGTCCTCCACGGTTCTCAGTCCGGCATTTGCGAGCCGTTCACGGGATTTTTCTCCTACACCCCAGACATCCTTTAAAAGCCTTGCGCGCATGAAGGAGGCTTCTTCGCCCGGTTCAATCATGGTCAGTCCGTCGGGTTTTGAAAGACCCGAGGCGATCTTTGCCAGATAGCGGTTGGGAGCAACGCCCACAGAAATGGTAAGACCTGTTTGGTCATGTACCCGCTGTTTGAGCAACAGGGCCGCTTCGCGGGGAGTACCGAAAATGCGTTCGGTTCCGCTCATGTCGAGGAAGGCTTCGTCAACGGAGATTTGCCGTATGTCCGGTGAAAACCCGTCGAGGACGGCCATGACTTCACGGGATTTTTCATGATAACGGTGCATTCTGCCCGGAAGAAATATGCCCTGCGGACATAATTGATGTGCCCTGAACGAGCTCATTGCCGAATGGATGCCGAACTTTCGGGCTTCATAGGAACAAGTGGATACAACACCGCGTTTGTCCGGATCACCGGCAATTATGACCGGTTGCCCCCGGTATTCGGGATGATCCAGTTGTTCAACGGCCGCGAAAAACGCGTCGAGGTCAACATGAAAAAAAACATTCGGTACCGGCATTATCCATCCAGGGCGGCTGCGGAATTTTCTCCCTGGGGACGGGGAAACACAACCGTTTGTACTACTTCAAGAAGATAGTCCATTTTGGCGTTTTCGTCTGAAAGTTGTACACCGAAAGGGTTTTCCCGGGTGTACAACCGGACGGTTGCCGTTATTTGGGACCGGGAATCCGAAGAAAAATTGAACGAGAACGCTCCTTCGGGATCATCGGGTGAAACAAAAAGTGTATCCTGGCCTGCATTCTGGTAGGTAAAGGGAATTGTGGCCGAATAGACCGAGATTCCCCGGTTTGATGAAACAAGTACTTCAATCCGGTTGACCGGAAGCATAGGGGTTATCGCGATTTCAAGGAGCTGTTTGTCCAGGAACCGTTTGTTCCGGGTTTCAACTTCCAGAAATGAAGCGGGAATCTCCGGCGGTGCCGATTCAGCGGTCCGGATTGTTCCGACGGTCCCGGTTCCGGCAAGCGATGAAATCTCCATGCGGCTTCCCGTTTTGGAAATGATGTGCCACACCTGTACCGGCAGCGGTCGTTCTGAAGACCATGCCGGGAAAAAGAGCAGGGTCCCCGCAAGGATGAAGGCGCAAATGGTGGCGGGAAAGAGTTGAATAGGGAGATAAAAATCATTCTTGCGGCCGAACAGTCCCATCGCGTTGAGAAATCGGGAAATCATGAACTGGAACGGCAGCGCGAGGAACGCGAGGCGTATATTCCATCCGTTCATACCAGTAAATACCGCTTGCACTGCTTCGGGCGTGCCGGAAGCGAGAATGCGTGCATACGGATACAGCGGGAGCATGAGGATGACAATTCCCGCAAGCGTAAACAGGGGATGACGAAGATGATAAAAAATGAAGGCGATTCCGTAGAGCAGAATAAACAGGGGTGTAAGGGAGAAATCGAACGCGGAGAAGACAAAAACATTGATCATCGCGCAAAATGTGCTCAAATAACCGTATACGCTGTTGTCGTCCGGAAAACGAAAAATCTGGTTCAGGGAAAGGATCGCCGTGGTAATGAACCAGGCGAAAAAGAATTTTCCCGCGAGCGCCAGTACGGGAAGAAGGGCCCAGCTTCCATCAGTTCCGAACCTGAAGCGAAGCAGGAATGAGGAAACAGCCTGTCCCGCATACAGTGCGGTTATATTCACCACGAGGAAAAGGAAAGGAAGCCACCACAGGGAAAGGGTGTAGCGGAGCCGTCGTTCCGCGGTTGTACCGCTAAGGAAACTGAAGACGAACAGAAACAGGAGAATGAGCGCAAACGCGGTAATAATGAAGATAACCATGGACCGTTCACCGATAAAGAATATCCGGTCCCGGAACTGCTGCAAGAGGTAGTGTCGGTCCTGGTCTTCCGGAATTCCCCGGGAAAAGGTTTCCGCCAGGCTCTCCAGTACCGCCGAGATGTCGTATGACGTTTCAAGGCAGAGTACGGGTATGCCTGCGTCGTGATAGGGGCGAACAACGGGCAATTCTTCATTCCAGCCCATCCGGTATACCTGAAGCCGGGACTCGGCAATTTCAAACGGAACTGCATGATCCTGGATGGTTTGAACGACCGATTCCAGAAGCCAGCGGGGCGGGGTGTCAAAACGGACGCCGGGATGTATTCTCACCCGATCGGAAGGACCCGGCAGAAGAACGATCATGACTACGGATTCTTCTATGGAAAGTTTCTCAATGAGCGAACCGGCTCCCTCGGGAGGAATTTTTTTAAGATTTGCGGGGAGATCGGAAAAGTCCTGCACGGTAAAAGCGGCAAGGAGGCGGCCTGGCGGCGGAGCGTCTTGTTTCTGCTCCATGAATGATTCCAGCAGGCGGATTGCGGCGGTATCGGCATGGTCCGGTGCTACAAGGACAAACAGCGGAGTATCCTGCCCGGTGCCGGAAGAAAAATACCGGTTTTCACGAGCCGTCAGGCTTGCCAGGAACGAGAAAATGAGTATCAGTACAGAGAAGAATGTTCGCCGGCCCATTGGAACAGAATAAAGTTTCAACAGCGGTACCGTCAAGTACAGCTGTTGAAGAAATCCGCCGATAGTATAAACGTGTACAAATAAAACTATCTGGTATATACTGGTGTTCAGTATGTACCAGCGGGGGATTGCATGGCAGCCGGCGAAAAAAAAAGTATTTTGAAACTTCCCTTGAAGATAATTCTTACACAGGAAGGCTCAACATTCTTTATACGACAGAACAAGAAGCTTCTGAAATTCAAGCTGGCGGACAATGTGGAGGAATACGGTATATTTCTCGATGAATTTACGCCGGCGACCATTCAGCGCCTCCTTCTGATAGACTACATTTCAAAAATTGAAACATCAAAACCGGAGTTCATATCTTCCCGTCAGGAAACGATGGATCTTTCAAAGCTGATTGTGTATTCAGTGCTCTACCGTCAGTATGATGCCTATATTTTCAATAAAATTCTCAGTTCGGACGTTATCAAGCGCTGGAACCGCCTCAATCCTGCGAACATCATTGACGAAAAAACGCATATTAACGAAAATTTTCTCCGTAATGTGCTGAAAAAGAACGAAAAACTCATTTCTGAAGCAAAACAGGAAATTCTTTCACCCCTGTATACCTTTATCAATAAAAATACCTCCCTCCTTCCGGAGGAAAAAAATATCCAGCTCCTGCTCAGTGAAAAGTTCATGAACAACCTGCGGCCCTTTACCTGGTTCATTATTACGAAGTTCAAGGACGCTGACGGATTCGAAAACATTCTCCGCACCATACGGTCAAGTCTTACCGAGTACATGGACAAGGCAAAAATCGCCGAATACATTTCACTCATGCTCATGGAACTGGTTGTCAACGCGGAGAATACCAATCTTCGCAAGGAAGTTAAAAACATGTACAAGGGATCGGTTGACCCGAATACGGTCATGTTCGATCCCAATATCCGGAAAAAAGTTATCGCCGAACTTGAACGCAAGCACGAAGTGGTATTTGTTTCATGGAAACTCGGCGGCGGTAGTACCTCGATCGGTACCCAGGGAAAATTGCAGATAGTTGTATATAACAAGGATGATCAGTCAGAGACCGTTCGAGAGAGCATTAATGACAAGAAGAACGCCGATCTCAAGAAAAAATCGCTCATCGACTTTTACCGTGAAATCCCCGAGGGAGACGAGGATACCAGCCTGGGAATGTATTACCTTTCATACCTGAGCGAGGCATGCGAAAAAGTGAATGTCAGATTCGAATCAAATGCGAACCAGTTCCGCGACTCTGACCTGACGGTTATCAATCTTTCCTTTATATTCTGAGACCGTTGTCATGGGTATCCATTTTCGGGCAATTTCACGAATCATCAGTCTCTGTATTGTTTTATTTCTGGTATCCTGTGCCCAGTCGGGTCCCGTAATCCATACTTCAACGGTAAAACTGCTCCGGGTTCAGGAAGAATCCGGCGAGTTTGTCGAGCGTTTGTCCGTGTTTGTCCTCTTTGAGGATGATGACGGAATCGAGGATTTCGCGTCGATAACGGTACGGCACGACGACACCGGTCTGTTCTGGCTTCTTGAAGCCGATGATACCGTTGTGCGTCTGCGCGGCTCGGACCGCTGGAACGGTTCAAGCGAACTGGCCCCTCCGCCCGGCGGTGTCTTTCCCGAGGGTGATTACACCATTATCGCGCAGGATCTTGCCGGCAATGAAGCACTTCAAACCTTTTCCCTGAGTCGCATGGAATTTCCGGAAACACTGCCGGTCCGTTTTTCCATGGACGGAGATCTGTGGACCATGGAACGCAACCCGGATGACGGCGGTTTTACCGAAAACTACCTGTTCGTGTACACGGACGGGAACCGGCTCGTACACGTGACGAAAATGCCCGCCGGGCAACAAAAATTCTTCGGGGATCTTGATACGTTCCGTCGCCAGTATGAAGGCGCCTCCCGGGTACAATGCTACTCGGAAACACGCGACGGAAAAGCCGGGGTATTGTTGAGTCCTGTTGATATGGAGTAGAATGAGCCGGTATGGCTACCGAAACAACCGGCGATAAATTCCTTCGAACCGTTCGTACCTATGTCCTTCGCGCGGGCAGAATGACCGATGCCCAGAAACACGCGTACGAAGAACACGCAAAACAATGGTGTATCCCCTTTACACACGAATCGCTTGATTTCCACGGTATTTTTTTCAATGACGCACCGGTGGTTATCGAGATAGGGTTCGGCATGGGCCAGGCAACTGCGCTGATTGCGCGTGACAATCCCTCCATCAATTACATCGGCATTGAGGTTCATCGCGCCGGAGTGGGCCGGCTTCTTTCAGAAATTGAGCGCATGGGTCTTTCAAATCTGCGCATTATCGAATACGACGCGCTTGAGGCTCTCGAGACAATGATACCGGACAATGCCGTTTCAGCGTTCCATATATTTTTCCCCGATCCCTGGCCAAAGAAAAAACACCACAAGCGTCGTCTGGTGCAGCGTCCGAGAACTGATCTGTTCACACGGAAGCTGGTATCCGGCGGCTATATGTACATGGTAACGGATTGGGAACCCTACGCGGAACACGCGCTGGAGGAACTTACCGCAACCGGTGGTTTGACGAACCGGTATGCGGGATATGCTCCGCATCAACCCTGGCGGCCAGAAACCCGTTTCGAACAGAAGGGGTTGCAGGCACAGCATGGTATTTATGAATTGATGTTCACTAAAACGCTGGAGGAGTAATCCATGGCGGAAAAAACCGGCAAAAAAGCGGTCCGGGCACGCGAGCTTGAAAAGAACATACGCTATCATCAGAACCGTTATTATAACGGAGAACCGGAGATTACCGATGACGAGTTCGACGCGCTCTGGGATGAGCTTCGCTCGCTTGATCCGGATAATCAGGTTTTTACCGAAATCAACTCCGAAAGTACCGACGGTTTTCCCAAGGAATACCACCTCATTCCCATGGGAAGTCAGGAAAAAGCTGCCGATCCGGAATCGTTTACCGCATGGGCGGTGAAAATGCCGTTCGCGCACTTCATTGTCCAATACAAGCTCGACGGCGCCAGTCTGGAGCTTCAGTATGAAAACGGGGTGCTGACTCATGCCGTAACCCGGGGAGACGGGCGTGTGGGTGATGACATTACCCGGAACGCGCGGAAAATGAACGGTGTGCTTCCGGAACTTCCCGGCGCGTATGGTCCCGGCGGCGCCACGCCGTTTTCCGGCGGGGTACGCGGTGAGGTAATCATGACCCGCGCCGTCCATCGTGAACGCTTTCCGGACAAGGCAAACTGTCGAAATGCCGCGAACGGGCTCATGAAACGAAAGGACGGAACCGGGTGCGAATATCTCGAGGTGCTCTGTTACGACGCGGCGCCCGGTATACCCGGCAGTCCCTTTACGGGCCATGCGCCTTTTTCCGACGAAATTGAAAAACTCGACTGGCTCGCTTCGTGCGGGTTTTCCGTGGTTCACACCGAACACTGCGAGGGTGTTCAGGCGGTCATTGACTACCGGGCAAAGGTTATGGATATCCGTCCGGAGCTTCCGTTCGATATAGACGGGCTCGTTATCAAGGGCCGCGAAATTGATCCTGACGATCTTTCTCGGCCGCGCCCCGAAAAACAGATAGCGTTCAAATTCAGCCTTGAAGAAGCGGTTACCGTACTCCGGGAAGTATTCTGGAGTGAATCGGGCGCGACCTATACGCCGATTGCCCGGATTGATCCGGTCCGGCTTGCCGGGACCACCGTACAGCGCGCAAATCTGGTCAATCCAAACATGATCGCCGAACTCGGTCTTCGCATCGGAAGCCGCATCGTGGTAACCAAACGGGGCGAAATCATTCCAAAAATTGAGGCACTCGTTGAAAATCCGCCGGACACAACCGCGATTGTCCAACCGGATACCTGTTCGGTGTGCGGAACCGCGCTTGCCGATGAAGGAACCCGTTTGTATTGTCCCAATCCGGACTGTCCGAAACGTCTCCATCACCGGCTGGAAAAATGGATCGACGTGCTCGATATCCGCTCATTCGGCGAAAACCTCATACGCCGCCTCTTCGAGAGCGGACGGGTTCGGAGAATTCCCGATCTGTACACCCTGACCGTTGATGAACTCGCCGCGATGGAACGCATGGGGAATCAGAGCGCGGAACGGGTTCTTCGTTCGCTCACCGCGAAAAAATCCGTGTCGCTTGCCGAATTTGTCGCCGGTTTCGATATTGAAGGAATCGGGGTGACCATGATGGATAAACTGGTGGACGCCGGCTATGATACCCTGGACAAGCTGTTTGCGGCGAGCGGAGATGATTTGCAGGCGGTGTACCAGTTCGGATCAACCCTGGCGCAAACCCTGGTCAGTCAGCTTGCCGTGTTACGGCCGGAAATGGAAGACCTTGTCGATTCGGGCGCCCTGGAAATAAAGCCTCCCGTGCGTAATGGCATTTTCGCCGGCAAGAGCTTTTGTTTTACCGGAGAACTTGCGGGGATGAAACGGAACGAAGCGGAACGTCTCGTCAAGTCGCTCGGCGGTTCCGCCAAATCGTCGGTAACCCGTGACCTGTCGTTTCTGGTTACCAATGAGCCTGCGTCCTCGTCGTCAAAAAGCCGCAAGGCGCGGGAGCTGGGTATTCCGATTATCGATGAGCCTGCCTTTCTCGCGCTGGCCCGGGGAGAGACAATCGCGGTAGAACCGCCGGAACCGGCTGAAACCTCCCCGGCGAAAAGTCCGCAGAAGGATCCCGGAAACCAGATGGAGCTCGGGTTATGAGCAATGCGAAGCGAAGCCTCGCGTCGAGTATTGTTTCCATCCTGGTTTTTTCCTTTGCCGTTATCGCAATTGGGGCATGGTACTCGTATTTTGTATCATCCCGGAAGATTCTTGCACACATGGCGCCCGGAAACGTTATTCTGCCAGTATCCATTACCGTATACGGACGGGGAAACGATACGATAAGCGCGCGTCTCGCGTTTTATTCTTCGGACTGGACAATTATCAACACACTCGAACGGTCCTGGCCGGGTTGGGAAATAAGCATTGATTCCTGTATCATCGAAAGCGGTGAAGGCTGGATTGTATTGCCGCTGGTCATTCGAACCGACGAAACCCGGGAAGGGCAGGGCGTTGAAGTTTCCCGTTACTATGACCGGGACGGATTCCCCGCAATTTATGAAAGCGTCCGTATAACACCGCGGGAGCGAAAGGCCCTTGTACGGCTCTTCTCGCTTGCAAAAAGCGGGTTCCCGGCGGTCTTCGCGTCCGGACGGTTTTCCCGCCGAACAACCACCCTGCGCCAGTTTGAATCCGGAACCGAGCATTTTCTCCATGTGGATGAGTCCGGTACTCTTTCGTTCCGCTAGCCGGAAAACTTTTCCTTCATTTTTGCGAGAATATCCATTGCTTCATCAGTTTCCACCGGCTGGCTCGGTTCATGATACTCAACCAGGGCCGGGGGAATTTCCTGCAAGAAAGGCGAGGGGGTGCATTCGATTACACCGCCCATTTTTCTCCGGCGGTGACAGCTGGAAATGTAGAGCTTGTCGCGCGCGCGCGTAATGGCAACATAGAAGAGCCGCCGCTCTTCCTCAACCGTTCCGTCGCCGTCCTCCACGCTTCTCGCGTGCGGAATTATGCCGTCTTCGGCGCCCACAATGAAGACTACCGGAAACTCGAGTCCCTTCGCCGCGTGAATGGTCATGAGGTTCACCTTGCCCTTGTCGGCGTCGTCTTCAAGATCATCGCGGCTGATGAGGGTAATGCGGTTGAGGTAGTCGTAGAGGGATTTCTTGAAGTTGTCGGGATCTTTTTCCCAGGTGGACATTGAATTGATGAGACTGTCGATATTCAGGAATTTGTAGCGAGCGGCTTTTTCGTTCTTCTGGTATTCCTGGACCAGGTAACTCCAGTAATCGATGGCGTCGACCATCTTCTTCACCTTGTTCGACAAATCCTTGCCCGAAAGCATGATCGTGCGTTGTTCGCCGATAAACGCGACAAATTCTTCGAGATCTGCCCGTGATTTTTCCGTGAACGTTGACCCGGCGTCTTTCAGGAGCTGTTCCATGGCGGACCAGATGGAACAGGACCTGGCTGTCGCGATTGCGGACACCTGTTCAATCGTCTTCTTCCCGATTCCCCGGCGGGGCGTATTGATGATGCGCAGGAGGTTTATGTCGTCGTCGGGATTCGCGATAACGCGCAGATAGCTGATAATGTCCTTTATTTCCTTTCGCTGGAAAAAACTCGTACCGCCGGACATGAGGTAGGGGATGTTCTGTTCGAGAAAGGCTTCTTCTATGGCCCGGCTCAGGGAATTGGTCCGGATGAGAACGCCGAAATCGTCGTACTTTCTTTTTTCCTTCATGCGGATGCTCTGAATCATGTCCGCCACAAAGTCCGCTTCATCGGCTTCGTTTTCCGGAATGTAAATTTCAATGGGTTTCCCCGAATCGTTTCCCGACCAGAGCGCCTTTACCTTGCGGTTGGTGTTGTTCGCGATAACTCCGTTCGCCGCGGCAAGAATGGTTCCGGTGGACCGGTAGTTCTGCTCGAGCTTTATTTCCAGCAGGTCGGGAAAATCCCGTTCAAACATGCGGATGTTTTCATAGCTCGCGCCTCGCCAGGAGTAGATGGACTGATCATCGTCGCCGACGACACAGATGTTCCGGTCGGCGAGAAATCGCATGAAATGATATTGCTGGATGCTCGTGTCCTGGAATTCGTCGACCATGATGTACTGATACCGTTCGCGGTACTTGGAAAGGACATCGGGATGTTCGTTGAACAGTTTGATGGGAAGCAGTATGAGGTCGTCAAAATCAACCGCGTTGTACAACTTGAGTCCCTGCTGGTATTCTTCGAAGAGTCCGCGGTACTGGTCGTTCGCAGTTTCCCAGTTCCACCGGCCCATCTTTATGTTTGAAAAAAGATTGCCGATCATGTAAACATCGAGCGCGTCCTGGGTGAACCCGAGTTCACGACCGGCGTCCTTTATAAGCTGATTCCGGTCAACGTCATCGTAGATGCTGAAATTGTCGCGCCAGCCGAGACGGTGTATGTCTTCGCGGAGAATGCGGACGCCGAACGCGTGAAAGGTGCTCACGGTGAGCATCTGGAGTTTCTTTCCGGTCCGCTCTTTGACCCGTTCAGCCATTTCGCGCGCGGCTTTGTTGGTAAAGGTCAGCGCAAGAATTTGCGACTGCGGTATGCCCGCTTCGAGCATATGGGCCATGCGGTAGGTAATAACCCTGGTTTTTCCGGAGCCTGCTCCGGCGATTATAAGAACCGGGCCGTCTATGGCGGTAACCGCGTTGTATTGTTCGGGGTTGAGTTCTGTGCGGTAGTCATTCTTCATGTGGTCACCACTATATTGGAGAAAAAGACACTTGTACAGACGCGGGGACTGCGGTTATACTGACTTTCAAGGGAGGATTCTGTGGCAGCAAACGGTACCATCGGCAGGGTTGTAGTTCTCGTCATCCTGATTGCGCTGCTCGCAGCCGGCGGAGTGCTCTGGTTTGACTATCTCGGTATCGTTGAATCCCGTCAGTTTTTTTCTCCCCTGTACAAACTTTTCGGTCTGGAAACCCGTACCGGAGTCTCGACCCTTCCGGGAGAACCCGGGGATCTGGACGGAGACCGCCTGGCGAAGCGGCTTGAATCCGTGGAGCTGCGTGTTCAGGAACTGGATACCCGTGAAGCGGAAATTGAGCGCCGTGAAGGTGAGATACTCCAGATGGCGCAGGAGCTTGACGACCGGCTGGTGTCGGTTGAAGAGAAGGAACGAACCTTCTCCGAAATCATGCGCCAGACCGATGACCGCAACGCGAACATACGCAAAATTGCAGAATATATGAACGGTATGCCTCCTCAAAATGCCGTGGACAACCTTCTTGCCATGGATGATCAGGATGTTATTGACGTGCTCCGCATGGCCGACATTCTCGCATCGGAGGCGGGACGGGGATCGTCCGTTGCCTACTGGTTCTCCCTCATGCCTCCCGAACGCGCCGCAGAAATTCAGCGCAAAATGGCGAACAAACCCGTTACGCTCAACTGATTTCCTGAAAAATTGATTCAACTCATCACCTCTTTCTCTCGACAATTGAAGTGCAGGACTATGCTTTTTTCAAAACACCGGTCCTGACGTTTACTTTTTCTGGAGGTACGTACGTGATGCAAACGCTCGACGTTCAGGTACACACACCTCCCGGCAAATCCGGTGCCAGGGGCATCAAGGGTCCGCAGGGAGCGATGCTTGCACTGCTGAACGGTGAAAAGGGAGCGGAAACTGCACGAAACGGAACTTCATTCCTCGCAATCATCCAGAAGATGCTTGCCGGTTCCATGGAAGGATTGGACGGACAGACCCTGTCGCGTGCCATACGAGATGCCGGAAGAGGAGCAGGGAACCACTTGGTTCCGGGTGAGATGGACACCCTTATAAAACCGGGATCTGCCGGGCTGAAAGCCGCGGGCAGTAAAACAAAAAAGGGCATTGAAGATGCGGAAGCTCTGACCGCCTCATTGCTGGGCGGGACCACGCTCCGTGATCCGCTCAAGGCCGCGTTGCCGGAAGAAGGCGGAGCAGATGTAATCCGCCAGGCCTTACAGGAAGCCGGAGAACGGTTGCCGGAAGCCGGCATTGAAACCGCGGCCCAACCGGGACAGACGGTGCCGGCGGAACAGATCGCTGAACGTGCTTCCGGGGAACAGCTGACGCTTGTGGCGTCGCCCCTCCAAAAGGCCGAACAGAAGACTGACGGTCCCGAGGCGGAACGCGAGAGTCGGGGAAAGGTTGATAAAACCGCCCGGCGCAACCGATCAGCGGCTATCAACGTTCGCGACGAACGTATTCAGGCGGAAGCGGTCCGGGAACGGATTGAATCTCCCGCGGCGGATACTACTGTGCGCGACAACGGAGACGGCACCGCGGACATGAGCATCACGTTCCGCTCTGACGGAAACAACCCCCGTCAGGGAACGACAACCGCAAGCCTGTACACAAATCCGGCTGCCGACGGGCAAAGTTTCTCCGCGTTTCTCTCGAAAGAAGTGAATGAGGGTGCCCGGGACTTTGTACGGGCGGGTCAGATTGTGCTCCGGGATAACAACACCGGAACGATCCGGCTTACCCTGCATCCTGAAACGCTCGGCAATGTACGCATAAGCCTGGAACTCGGTTCTGACCGTAAAATTTCCGGACGTATCGTGGTGGACTCAAAAGAGGCCTACGACGCGTTCAGCGAAAACCTCTCGGGGCTTTCGGACGCATTCCGTGAAGGCGGCTTCGATACCGCCGGGTTCAACCTGTCCTGGTCCGGAAAAGATCAGGCGGAGTTTGCCGCGGAACAACAGGAAGCGGCGGTTCGCGCACCTTTTTACGCGCAATCCATCCCCGATGTAATGTCCGGGACGGAAACAGCCGATAGGGTAATGAGTGCGTACGGAACCGACGGTACGCGCGGCGTGAATTTGTTTGCATAAGTTTTTTTGAGACCCAAACGGGTCTTGGAGGTGAGGCAAGAATGGATATTGGATCAATGTTGGGGAGCACAGCAATGAGCTCGCAGGAGAAAACCCTTACCCAACTCCAGGTTGATTCGTTCAACAAGACGCTTGCGGTCAACGGAAGGACCCCCAAGACAGAACTCGGCAAGGATGATTTTTTACAGCTCCTCATCACGCAGTTAAGCCACCAGGATCCCACTGCGCCGATGGAGGATACCCAGTTTATTGCGCAAATGGCGCAGTTTTCGAGCCTTGAGCAGATGACCAACATGTCAAGCAGTTTTACCAAAATTGCGTCCATGATGGGCAGCTCCGAGGCAGCGTCCGCGGTGGGAAAACCCGTGGATATCGAATCGGGTGACTCGATCGTTTCCGGTACGGTAATGGCCGCCTCGCGCGGAGATTTCCCGCAGGTACTGGTAAACGGAACCTGGCACGACTGGTCGTCGGTAAAGACCGTATACGCATCCAACGGAGGTGAACAGCCATGATGAGATCCCTTTATTCCGGTGTTTCCGGAATGCAGAACCACCAGACACGCATGGACGTGATCGGAAATAACATTTCTAACGTAAATACCACCGGATTCAAGCGGGGCAGGGTCAATTTCCAGGACCTTCTTTCCCAGCAGATGTCCGGCGCGGCAAAACCGACCGACGAACTCGGCGGTGTAAACCCCAAGGAAGTGGGACTCGGTATGAATATCGCCAGTATCGATACCATTCATACGCAGGGTTCCCTGCAGACCACCGGAGTACAAACCGACGTCGCCATTCAGGGAAACGGATTCTTCATGATGAAGGCCGGTGAAAAATCCTTCTATACCCGTGCCGGAACCTTCGGCCTCGATAACGAGGGAACGCTCGTAAACCCGGCAAACGGCATGCGCGTACAGGGATGGATGGCCCAGGATATTGACGGTCAGCTGATCCTCAATACCTCTGCACAGCCGGAAGACCTGGTTATCCCGGTCGGATCAAAGATTGACGCCCGCGCGACAACCAGTGTCAATTACGCCTGTAACCTGGACAAACGTCTTCCCGAAATTCAGGAAGGCGCCTCACAGGCAGACATCCTCATGTCTACCTGGAGTACTGAATTCCAGGTGTACGACGAGTTCGGCCAGACCCACAACCTGAACATCAATTTTGCCCGGGTTCCGGGAACCAACAACCAGTGGCAGGCTACGGTAAACGTAAACCCCCAGGCGGCCGAAGGAACTGAAACCCGTGTAGGCGTGGGTACCACCGACGGAACCGGCAACACCTTCACTGTCCAGTTTGACAACAACGGCATGCTCGCCGGAGTTGTGGACAGTGCCGGGAACGTGAGCCCCGCCACGGGGCAGGCAATCATTCAGGCATCGTTCAACGTGCCCGGCGCCGATCCGGATGAAACGGGTGCCCCGACCCGCCAGACCTTCGACATTAACCTCGGTGAAATCGGTAGCGTTCGCAACACCATTACCCAGTTCAGCGAAAAGAGTTCCACCAAGGCCTACGAGCAGGACGGGTTTACCATGGGGTATCTTGAAAACTTCAAGATCGACCAGAGCGGTATTATCACCGGTGTGTATTCAAACGGTGCAAACCGTACCCTCGGTCAGCTGGCACTTGCGACGTTCGCGAACCAGGGCGGTCTTGAAAAAGCCGGCGAGAACACCTATGTGCAGTCGAACAACTCGGGAATCGCGAACATCGGCGTTTCCGGTGTAGCCGGAAAGGGAAAACTCATCGCCGGTGCGCTTGAAATGAGTAACGTCGATCTTACTGAACAGTTTACCGACATGATCGTTACCCAGCGGGGTTTCCAGGCCAGTTCGAAAACCATACAGACTTCGGACACCATGCTCGACACGGTGTTGAATCTGAAACGGTGATTTAAGTAACAGGTGGACGGAGTAGGTGCCGTATGGTAAAATACTCCGTCCTCACCTGAACGTTAAGGAAAAAATGATAGCGGTAACACAGTTGAACGGCAAACAGTACTGGATAAATCCTCATCAGATAGAAGCGATAGAAACCAATCCCGATGTAACACTCGTGATGCTCTCCGGCAAACGGGTGGTTGTGAGGGAAACTCCCGAGGATATTATTGACCGTATTGTCGAGTACCGCCGCCAGATTGGCGCATTCAAGAACGAGGAGTAGGATTCTATGGATATTGCATCTTGGATAGGGTTGTTTGGCGGACTCGGCGTCGTAATGTTCGGCGCCTTTCTCAACGGATCACTCGGAAGCCTTATACATATTCCGTCGCTGTTCATTACCGCCGGCGGTTCGTACATGTGTCTGTATCTTACCTTCCCCCTCTCCTATGTTATCGGTATTTTCAAAATAATGGGGCGGGTATTCAAAACCTACGACTACGGTGAAAAAGCCCTTGTTCAAAAGCTTGTCTCCTTTTCCGAGAAAGCGCGCCGCGAGGGTATCCTGGCCCTTGAAGAAGAAATTCAGGATCTTGACGATGAATTCATGCGCAACGGGCTCCGTCTCGTGGTAGACGGTACCGACGGCGAAATAATACGCACACTGATGGAAAATGAGCTGAACCAGATGGAAGCCCGGCATAATACCTGGGTTACCCTGGTTAACTCCTGGGCAACCCTTGCTCCCGGTTTCGGAATGCTCGGAACCGTTATCGGTCTTATCGGTATGTTGACGAACCTTGAAGACAAGAGCTCGCTCGGTCCAAACATGGCGGTCGCGCTCGTAACCACACTGTATGGTTCTGTTATGCAAAACTGGCTCTTCGTTCCCATGGCCGGCAAGCTTACCTACCACAACAACATGGAAGCAAAAGCCCGTGAAATGATCATTGAAGGGGTTCTGTCAATCCAGGCCGGCGACAATCCGCGAATTCTCGCACAGAAGATGCTTACGTATCTCTCACCGAAAGATCGTCGCGCTATTGAATCCGATGTCATGAAGGATTAGGAAGGGTATGGCAAAGAAGAAACGGGCACCGTCAGAATCAAAGACTCTCTGGCTGAACACCTACGCGGACATGATTACCCTTGTTCTGTGCTTCTTTGTCATGCTGTATGATCCGTCAGAGGCCGATGTAACCCAGCTTGCCACCATGACCGCGTCAATCAGCAATGAAGCCACGGGCGGCGGGCAATCTCTTGCGGCGGGCCGCCTTTCCGATCTGGGAAACAATATCAATTCGCTTCCTTCGACCGTAAAAGGAAAGTCTCTCGGCCTCGCGGTAAAGCGGGCGGTCAGTCTTTTTGCTCCGGAAGTAAAAACCAACAAAATCAGCATCACCAGCGATGAACGCGGACTCGTTATCACCCTTGCCGCGGACGCTTTTTTCCGGACCGCGAGCGCTGAGCTCAACATCAACGAAACACGGGACACCCTGCTCAAGATAAGCCAGTTCCTGGCGGATCCCGAACTCAAGGACCAGGAAGGCCGTCCGCGAAGATTCCGGATAGAGGGTCATACCGATACGGGAGACACCGACCCGGCGCAATGGCCGAGCAACTGGGAATTGTCCGCCGCGCGCGCGGTAAACGTGTTGCACTATTTGACAGACTTCGGCGCCGACGAAGAACGCTTCTCGGTCGCCGGATACGCGGACACCCGACCTGTTTTTACAAACGATACCGCCGAGGGTAGAGCTTACAACCGGCGGGTAGACATTATTATTCTGGACGAGGGGCATTTTTAATGCTATCATGTAGCCTAAAAAAGGATGAACGCTATGAGTGATCAAGACGATATCAACCTGGAAGGCGGAGACGTCGGGACGACGGAAACCGGTGGACGAAAGATCAGCGGACTCATTCCCCAACTGTTAAAATGGGTAGCCATTGTGCTGGCCGCGCTCATATTCATTGTAACCGTCGTGGTTATTACGGTGAATATCATTGGCGGATCGGGCAAAAACATGACTACAGTACCGGTTTCCGAGGAATACACCGGTGTTCGCGAGATCCTGCAATGGTACCGGGAACCGATCGGAGTCATCCAGACCAGAACCAGCGATGAAATTCCCGCCTCGGTTGTCGCGGAGATTGCGCTTGGCTATACTGCAGACGATAAAACCACCCCGGCGGAACTCAGTGCCCGTATAGTCGAAATAAAGGACTTCCTCCGCTCATATCTCCAGAGCAAGACGGCCATGGAGCTCAAGAACGAGGACAAGATAAAGATAGAAATTCGGAATCAGATAAATGACAACATATTGTCGAAGTCCCGGATCAAGGATGTTCGTTTCACAAAATACGAGATTGTTGAACAATAAAGGATGCCATGACTGAAGTTCTTTCACAGGACGAAATTGATCAGCTGCTCACCGCGATAAGCGCCGGAGATACGGATACTGAGGATTTCCGTCCGGTCAATGATACGCGCAAGATCAAGATCTACGACTTTAAGCGCCCCGACAAATTCTCGAAAGAACAGATCCGTACCGTCTCCATCATGCATGAAACATTCGCGCGTCTTACCACGACGGCGCTTTCCGCACAGCTGCGGAGCATGGCGCATGTACATGTGGCTTCGGTTGATCAGCTTACCTATGAGGAATTTATCCGGTCGATTCCCACACCGACAACCCTTGCGGTTATAAACATGGACCCGCTCAAGGGAAACGCGATTCTGGAAATAGATCCGTCGGTAACCTTTTCGATCATTGACCGCCTTTTCGGCGGAACCGGACAGGGAACCAAGGTACAGCGCGATCTTACCGATATTGAACAGTCGGTTATGGAAGGCATTATTGTGCGCATTTTGGCGAACATGCGCGAAGCCTGGACCCAGGTTATCGACCTTCGCCCGCGCCTCGGCCAGATTGAAACAAATCCGCAGTTTGCGCAGATCGTTCCGCCTTCGGAAATGGTTGTTCTCGTGACCCTGGAAACAAAGGTTGGCGAAGAAGAGGGAATGATGAACTTCTGTATTCCCTATATAACCATTGAGCCGATAATTTCAAAATTGTCCAGCCAGTTCTGGTTTTCCTCGGTGCGCAGAAGTTCCACCACCCAGTACATGGGTGTTCTCAAGGAAAAACTGTCGACCGTTGATATGGATGTTGTTGCCGAAATCGGATCCATCAATCTTCCCGTACGGGACGTACTCAACCTCCGGGTAGGAGATGTTGTACGCCTTTCGAATGTGCGTGTAGGCGATCCGTTTACCCTGAGCGTCGGCAACAAGAAGAAGTTTTTATGTCAGGCCGGTGTAATCGGAAAGAAAGTAGCGGTTCAGGTACTGAAGAAGCTTGCCGATATTGAGCAGGAAGAGTTTGAAGAATTATCGGTAGAAGGAGAGGATGCATATGAGTGACGGTTCCATATCTCAAGACGAGATTGATGCCCTGTTGGCAGGTGTCGACATGGGGGGAATGGGTGCCGCTGCTGCTCCTTCCGTCCAGTTTTCCGACGCACAGCTGACTGCAGTAAAGAAATACATTGAAGAAAACGTTCCCGCGCTCAAGAGCAACCTTGAGTCGATGACCGGCGAAACGATCGGATTTGATTCCCCGGTTATCGAAATAATGAAGCGCGACGATTTTTTGCGGAAGATTCCGGAAATGGTTGTCGCCTCCGTGATCGATTTTAACGAAACGCTGGTTGGTGATCACATTTTTGTCATGACCAACGAGCTTGCGACGAAAATCGTGTCGCTCGTAAACCATGAGGAAAACGCCGATCTCGATGAAATGTCGCTTTCCGTAATCAGCGAGACAATATCACAGCATGTGGGAATTGAGTTGACCGCCCTTGAAAAAGCCGGTTTTTCCGGTGTGGCGAACAATCCCGCCGAAACGTTGAATGTCCCCAAAGCCATGGTCCGTTTCCCGCAGCAGGACTTTGTCGTATTTACCTTCCCGGTTACCATCGGCGATTCTGCCTTCTCCCTGTGGGAAATCATGTCCTACCAGATTGGCGGCGAAATTGCCAAAGCCTTCGGCGCCGCAGACGGAGACATACCGAATCTTTCAGCCGCGTCCGGACAGCTCGATATGAGCGGAATGCAGAACATGGGCGGCATGGGTAACGGTATGCAGAACATGCAGAACATGGGCGGCATGGGCAACGGTATGCAGAACATGCAGGGTATGGGCGGTATGCAGGGACAGATCATGGGCATGAATCAGAATGTGCAGTCCGTACAGTTTCCCAATCTCCAGATGAACTCCATGTCCGCCGAACAGGGCAATATCGGTCTTATCATGGACGTTTTCATGGAAATGACCGTAGAGCTCGGGCGTACCCGCAAGGTAATCAAGGAAATTCTCGGAATGGGCGAAGGTACCATCATCGAACTCGATAAACTGGCCGGTGAACCGGTAGACATACTGGTTAATCACAAGCCGATTGCCAAAGGTGAGGTAGTGGTTATTGACGAAAACTTCGGTGTTCGTGTAACCGAGATTCTCTCGCCGATTGAACGGGTAACGGAGATGTAAGCCGGACCAAAAAAAAGGTGGGGGAATGCAAAATACGATTATTCACGGAAAAGCCCTGGCCGCTGCTGCAGCAGTAATGCTGTTATGCGCGGCTTCTCTTTATTCTCAGGACACTTCTGTAACTGCCGGTCGGGAATCCGCGGAAACCGCCATTGTACTGGATGAAGGTCCCGCTACGGCGCTTACCGGGTCTCCCGAATCAGATTCTCCGGGATCAGTGTGGGTCCTGTTACGGATTGTTCTTGTCCTGGTCATTGTATGCGCAGGAATTTACGGTGTTGTGTATTTGCTCAAAAAAAGCTCGGGAACCAGCGCCGCGAATGATCCGTATATACGGGTTGTCGCTCAGTTGCCCCTTGCGCCCGGCAAAAGCGTCCAGATACTGACGGTTGGATCCCAGGCCTTTCTTGTCGGTCTTTCTGAAAGCGGTATTCAGAATATCGCGGAAATAACGGACCGCGAACTGGTGGATGCCATGAATCTGGAGGCAGACCGGAATCCCCGTGAACCCGTCCCGCCCTTTTCCGCGCTGTTGTCCCGCTTCATGCCGAAAACCGGTAGCGGCGGCGAAACTGCTGCGGCTAAACAGAAAAATGAAGAATCGGCGGAGCCCCTTTCCGCCGGTGAAACGGCAGATTTTATCCGACGCCAACGGGAACGTCTCGGTAAAACCGGCCGCAATGAATCCGGGAGCCGGACAGGGCGGTCTGAATGAACGGGTCACGAACATTCCGGCTGGTATTCATTTTTCTCCTGTTTGCGCTGATCATGCCCACAGTCCTGGCATCCCAGGAAGCGTTTCCGCAAGGGACAACGCCCGGTACTACACGGATGAATCCCGACCGGGACGCTGGCCGCATACCCTTTATCGATTTGCAGATACGGGATCCGGAATCAAGCAATGAAGTCGCTTTTTCGGTTCAGCTTCTTCTTCTCCTTACGCTCCTGTCGCTGGCGCCGAGTATACTCATCCTTACAACCAGTTTTCTCCGCATATCCATCGTTCTGGACTTCGTAAAGCGCGCATTATCTCTTCAACAGGTACCGCCTACCCAGGTATTGAACGGCATTGCGCTTTTTTTGACCTTGTTCATCATGTGGCCGACCTTTTCCCTGGTATACGATAATGCGTACCGGCCGCTCGCCAACGGCGAGTTAACCGTTTCCCAGGCATATACTGAAGCGGAAGGCCCCATCCGCATGTTCATGTACCGCCAGATGTCGCGTGACACCTCCGCCATCGCGACGTTCATGACCATCGCAAAACTCGACAAACCGCGCACGCTTGCCGACGTACCGACCCGCGTACTCGTTCCCGCGTACATACTTCATGAACTGACTGTCGCCTTCAAGATAGGAATTCTCCTGTATATTCCGTTCATCGTCATTGATATGGTTGTGGCGAGCATCCTCATGTCCATGGGCATGATCATGCTGCCGCCGGTTCAGATTTCAATGCCCTTCAAGCTCATCCTGTTTGTGCTTGTTGACGGATGGGGATTGTTAACCCAGCAATTGTTCAATTCGTTCATGTAGGAGGTGGTCATGTCCCTGGGTATGGTAATAGCGCTCATGCGCAACGGAATTTTCGAGATCCTGGTACTATCCGCTCCGGTGCTCCTTGCGGCCCTTGTCGTGGGTCTGGTGGTCGCCATTTTTCAGGCGACAACATCAATCCAGGAACAAACCCTCACCTTCGTACCAAAAATCATGACCATCCTTGCCATGTTGGCCCTGCTCGGCGGATGGATGTTTTCCTCACTGACGGATTACACCATAGCCCTGTTCAACATGATTCCCCAGATGGTTAATTAACGCTTTATGGGTCCCTTTGATACGATCATCCAGAATGCTCCATTCTTTTTCCTCGTTGCGGTCCGCATTTTTGCCATGATACTCACGACCCCCCTCTTGTCGATACAGTCTGTTCCCCGTGTCGCGAAGATTGCGCTTGCCGGCGCTACCGCCTATCTGGTACTGCCGTACGCGTATAGTACGGGCTGGAACGTTGATCCGTTCTCCCTGCATTATGTGTTGCTGGTTGTGGGCGAGGGACTGCTCGGTGTCATTACCGGATTCTTCATCAGCGTGCTCTTTGCTATTTTCAGCTCTGCCGGTCAGTTCTTTTCCTTTCAAATGGGGTTCGGCGCCTCCGCGGTCTTCGACGCGCTTGCCCAGGTAGAAAACCCGTTGATGGGACAATATCTCAATCTGATTGCGATGCTCATTTTCTTGCAGATAAAGGGATTCCAGACACTGTTTATCGGCGGTGTGCTCAGAAGCTTTGAATCCCTGAACTGCTTTGCACTGGTGGGTAATCAGGAAATGTTTGTGTCCTTCTTTCTGAAAGGACTGACCACACTCTTTTTCAATGCCATGGTAATAGCCTTTCCCATTTTCGGCACGCTCATACTGATTCATGTGTGCATGGGTATCCTTTCGAAAGCGGCGCCACAGATGAACCTTCTTTCTGAAGGTTTTCCGATAACCATCCTCACGAGTTTCTTCCTGCTTGTGGTTGCGTTGCCCTTCATGGCCAATACATTCACCGCAATGATGGAACAGGGGTTCGAGGCGCTTGAACAGCTGCTCCGCAGCGCGGGTGGGGGTATCAGATGAAAAACCCGGTACGTATCCCTGAAAATGACCTGCTCTGGATTGATCTCCAGTGGTTCGCCGCGGAAGATGAAGGACGAACCGAAGACCCGACCGAGTACAAGCTCAGGAAGGCCCGTGAAGAGGGACGTGTTGCCAAGAGTCAGGAGCTCAACGGCGCTCTCGTATTGCTGATCCCCGCGTTGGTGCTGGTCGCTCTCGCACCCGGCATGATGAATACCTGCACGGAAATGATCCGCTTTTTTTTGCTTCGTTCAACGACAACCGAGATCAACGATCCGGTTCTGGCGCAGGCGTTTTTACGCTATTTCATCAAACTGGTTCTTCCCATAGCCGCGTCCGCAGTTCTTGCCGGACTCGCCTCGAATCTCGTTCAAAACGGCGGATTCATTTTCAGCGTGAAGCCCATAGCGATCAATATGGGAAAAATCTCGCCAAACTTTCCCAAGTACTTCAAGCGGGTGTTGTTCTCGTCGGAGGGATTGTTCAACCTGGCAAAATCCCTCATGAAAGTGGGAGTCATTGCGTTTGTTGCCTATTTGACTATACGGGGAGAAGTTCCCCGCCTCGTTTCGATGCTTTCAACCAGTCTCTGGCAGGCCATCGTGTTCGTGGCTTCGCTTGCCGCTCGGATCATACTGGTTTCTGCGATCATTTTCATCGCCATATCAGTTCCGGATTATGTGTTCCAGCGCCGTCAGTTTATTGAATCCCTCAAGATGACCCGGCAGGAAATCAAGGAAGAATACAAACAGATGGAAGGGGATCCCCTCGTAAAAAGCAGGCTCCGCCAGCGGATGCGCGAGCTGTTGAGCCAGAACATGATGGTCAATGTTCCAAAGGCCGATGTGGTTATCACCAACCCGACCCATTTCGCCGTTGCCATGCAATGGGACCGTTCGACCATGCGCGCTCCCATGCTTACGGCGAAGGGCGCCGATCTGCAGGCACAGCGCATCAAACAGCTCGCCCGTGAAAACGATGTTCCGATCGTGGAAAACAAACCGCTGGCGCGCGCGCTCTATGCGGAAGTGGAAATTGGTGATATGATACCGGATGAATACTATCAAGCCCTCGCGGTAATTTTGGCGAAAGTTTATGCGCTTGACTCTCGTAAGCAGCGTATGCTCAAGGAACTGTAACATACACTATGGCTGAGAAGGGATTATCAGTACAAAAAAGCGACCTCTTTGTAGCAGCCGGCGTGGTTACCATCGTGCTCATGCTCATCGTTCCGCTTCCAACCGTCATTCTTGATCTGTTCATGGCCCTCAATCTGGTCATGAACCTGCTGGTCCTTTTGATTGTCCTGTATACCCGAAACGCAATCGAGTTTTCCGTGTTTCCGACCATTTTGCTCGTGAGTACCCTGTTCGGTCTCGGGTTGAACGTATCAAGTACCCGGCTCATTCTTACCCTGGGCACCAAATTTGACGGTAGAATGGTTCGCGCGTTCAGCACATTCGTAATCGGATCCAGCGGAACCGACGGTCTTGTAATCGGTTTTGTCATATTCATTATTCTCATCGCCGTGCAGGTCTTTGTTATCACCAAAGGATCAACCCGTGTCGCGGAAGTTGCCGCGCGCTTTACCCTGGATGCCATGCCGACCAAGAACATGGCAATCGAAGCGGAGTACAATGCCGGAGCCATTACGGAAGACGAGGCCCGACAAAGAAAAAAGGATATTCAAAAAGAAGCCGACTTTTACGGAGCCATGGACGGTGCGAGCAAGTTCGTCTCCGGGAACGTAAAGATCGGTATATTCATTACGATCATCAACCTGGTTGCCGGTCTCATATTCGGCATGATTTTCCGCAGCGAGCCCTTTTCAGTCGCCATACAAACCTACGCATCCCTTACCATCGGCGACGGACTGCTGTCCCAGCTTCCGTCACTGTTTGTCTCGGTGGCAACCGGTATCATCGTAACCCGGGCGGTTTCCGACGGAACGTTCGGTACCGATGTAACAACCCAGTTTTCACGTAATGCCTGGGTCTATTTTGTCGGCGGCGGAACCCTGGCCATTATCGCGTTCCTGCCGGGTTTCCCCTGGTATGTACTGCTCCCGCTGGCCGGCTTGCTCGTTTTTACCGGTTACCGGCTCAAGAAGGGGCAGGAGCGGGATTTCAGAAACACCCTCAGAAGCGAAGAAGAAAAGCAAAAACAGAAAACGGGTGAAAGCCCGGCGGACATAAGTCCGGTTGTACCTCTTGATCCGCTTTCCCTCGAACTGGGCTACGGTCTTATCCCGCTGGTGGACAAGGACAAGGGCGCGGAGCTCCTTGAACGGGTCACACGAATCCGCCGGGAAAGCGCGCTGGACCTGGGCCTTGTGGTTCCGCGAATACGGATTATCGACAACATGCGGCTTGAACCGAGCGAATACTGTTTCAAGATCAAGGGCGTTGAAGTAGCGCGCGGAAAAATCCGCATGGGTTCCTACCTGGGCATCAATCCGGGTGGTACGCTTGAAGACATACCGGGAGAGAAGACAACCGATCCCACATTCGGGCTCCCCGCTGTCTGGATTTCGGATGAAAACCGTGAACGCGCCGAACGGGCCGGCTATACGGTCGTTGATCCGCCTTCGATAATCGCGACCCATCTTACCGAGATAATCAAGCGTCACGCGGCGGAAATTCTCGGACGGCAGGAAGTACAGTCCATTGTAGACGCGATCAAGAAAGACTATCCCTCTGTTGTGGATGAAGTTACCAAACTGTGTTCGATCGGAGAAATTCAGAAGGTGCTTCAGGGCCTCCTCCGGGAACAGGTTTCAATTCGCAACATGGTCGTTATTCTGGAGACCATCGCCGATTATCGCCCCATTACCAAGGATACGACCGTTCTGGTAGAGAAGGTCCGTCAGTCCCTGGCCCGTCAGATCTGTCTCCAGTACGTTGACGAAAACACCATGCTCCACGTGCTTACGGTACAGCCGGAACTCATACAGAAGATTGTTGACAGCAGGGTTGATACCGTAAACGGTCCCATAGCGGCCCTGGAACCGGTTGTACAACGGACGTGGATACGCTCGGTTTCTCACGCGGTGTCTTCTGCCCAGCAAGCAGGATACGTTCCGGTTATTCTCTGTCCCGAGGAGGCGCGTATACTCGTCAAGAACTCTACCGAGCGTGAAATACCCGATCTCGTCGTGTTGTCGGTTCCGGAAATCGCAAATGATATCAGGGTTGAAGCTATCGGTGAAATCCGGCAGGAAGAATAGGAAAACAGGAACGTATGGATATATTGAGTGAACAGGGCGCAACCTATGATGAATGTCTTGCCAGAATACGTGAAAAATTCGGGCCGGATGTTCATGTTCTCCGGCAGAAAAAGGTGAAAATTGGCGGATTTCTCGGGTTTTTTGAGAAAGACGGCATAGAGCTCTATTTCATGCTTTCGAAAAATCCCTACCGCCAGACGATTGCACAGAATCCTTCCTCGACAAATTTCAATGACGAGCGGAAGCGTATCCTCCAGCAGGCGATAAAGAACGCTCCCTCACTGGCAGGACGGATCCCCGAAATTCCGGACGAAGCGCCGCGACAGAACGAAGAGGCTACTGCCGCAGTCCGCGGACGGGACCAGCTTGAAACCATACTGAAAACGGTAAAAAAACTGGAGCAGCGGCTCGACAAGTCGGATATGGACGATGCCGACAAGGCCGGTGAGCATGAAACCATCAGCAAGATAGAAATGCTTCTCGAGAATAATGACTTTTCCTCGTCTTATATCCGTAAACTGCTGACGCGCGCACGGAATGAATTTACCCTGGAAGATCTGGACAACTACGATCTGGTTCAGGAAACAATCGTGAACTGGATCGGAGAGTCCATACAGATAGCGCAAAACCGGAGTACCGTGCGACCCCGCATCATTGCCCTCGTCGGTCCTACCGGCGTGGGTAAAACCACAACGGTGGCAAAACTTGCCGCGGCCTATTCTCTCGCGGCGGCAAAAGGAAGCAGACCGCTCAATGTCCGGGTAATTACGATCGATAATTATCGTATCGGTGCAAAACAGCAGATTGAAATTTACGGAAATATCATGAATATACCGGTTTCCTGCGCGGAAACGCCGTCGGATCTGCAGACGCTCGTAGCAATGTATCAGGATGTTGACGTAATCCTGATTGATACGATAGGAAAAAGCCCGAAAGATTTTTCACGGATCGCGGAAATGCGTCATTTCCTTGACGCAGCCGGTCATTGCTCCGATGTGTATCTCGCCTTGAGCGCCACTACAAAATCGAGCGACATGCGCGAGATAATGCAGCAATATGAAACCTTCGGCTACGGGTCGGTCATCGTGACAAAATTCGACGAGACAACCCGCGTCGGGAATATTGTGAGCGCGCTGGATGAAAAAAAGAAGCCGGTAGCCTACATAACCACCGGACAGCGGGTACCGCTCGATTTCGAGCAAGCCGCAGTTGTCCGGTTCCTGACCAGCCTTGACGGCTTCAGAATTAACCGCGCACGTGTTGAAGAACGGTTTCCCGTAACGGAAACAACGTTTGAATGGAGATAATATGGAAGACCAGGCAGAGAACTTGCGGGCGCTCATGAAGGATAAAACGGCCCTTCAAGAATCATTCGTCGAAAACGAAACGGACACAACCCCTAAAAGCCCGCGCAAAACACGAATAATAACCGTAACCAGCGGCAAGGGCGGTGTCGGGAAAACAAACGTCGCGACCAACATGGGAATTGCCTACGCACAGATGGGAAAAAAAGTCATCGTTATTGATGCCGACCTCGGCATGGCAAACATCAATGTCATGATGAATCTTATCCCGCAGTACAATCTCTATCACGTTATGCGAAAACAAAAGCGCATGTCCGAAATAATACTTGATACCGACTACGGAATAAAACTCATTGCGGGCGCCTCCGGTTTTTCCAAAATAGCGAACATGACCGAAGATGAACGCAATTCGTTTATCAGCGAGTTGTACACCCTTTCCGATACCGATATCATCATTATCGATACGAGCGCCGGTGTATCGAAAAACGTGCTGGGCTTTGTGGCCGCGGCCGATGAAGTGGTTATTGTTACAACCCCGGAACCAACGTCCATTACCGATGCGTATGGAATAATCAAGATTATCGCTACCGAAGTGGACAACCTGAACATTAACCTGAAGATGATCGTTAACCGGGTGTCTTCGTCGCTTGAGGGGAAGCGGGTCGCGGAACGGATGATCCAGATTGCCGGACAATTTCTCAATCTGAAAGTGGAGTATCTCGGTTTTATATACGACGATCACATGGTTTCCCAGTCCGTGCTAAAGCAGAAGCCCTTTTTGGTAAATGATCCAAAAGGTAAAGCGTCGGTATGTCTCAAACACATTGTTGCCCGACTCGAGAAAACGGAATTTCTGGATACTGAAGGATTCGGCCGGTTTGTACGGAAATTGTTTGCCCGGGACTGGAGTGATCCGTACCGCTAAACGGCTTCCGATAAAAAAACCTTGACCAGTAACACTTTTTCGCATAGTCTAGTAGGGGGAGGGGTTTTATGTTCGAGCCGAAATTGCCGGTTATAGCTGCTGCGGTCGGTTTCGTTCTGTCCTTCCTGGTCGGTTTGTTCAGTGGAGCCGCCTTTCCTGCATTTTTGTTACGCGCTCTCGGTATGGCAGTGTTTTTCGCTGTAGTTGCGGTGCTGCTGCACGTTGCTGTGCGGAAGTTTCTTCCGGAACTTCTTGACGGGGCAGAAACGCTATCGTCGAACGCCGCGGTACGGGATACCGGTACGCAGGTTGACCTTACCATCGGAGATGATGCGGAGCCCGTATCGCCGTTTAACGGCGCTGACACTGAGCAGGAACCGTCTCCGGTTTTGGACGATACGGAAGAATTGCGGTATGATGAAGCTGTATCATGGCAGGATGACATGACAGCCATGCCCGTAAAGGATTCCGGACCGGCTCCGGAAGCCTCGCCGCCGGCAAGTACAGACGGCCCGGTGCCGCGGGCGGATCAGGAAAAACCCGGGGAAAAACCGAAAGGCGGTATTTCGGGGCTGGACATCCTTCCTGATATACAGGATTTTGTACCGGAAGAAAAAGTAGTGGAAGAGGATGCCGCCGATTTTGACGACAGCGTTGTTGTGCAGTCGTCCGGGAAAGGGTTTTCAGTGCCCGATATAAAAAGCGACGGAGTGGAGACCGAAACAATGGCAAAAGCTATCCGTACAATACTGTCCAGGGACAATTAACGTATTTGATACAAAAAGGGTGTGTACATGGGGAATGCGCTGTTGGAGCAAAAAACAGAAGAAGAACTCTGGTCTGAATACAAAAAGACGCGCGATCCGGCAATTCGGGAGTTTTTCATAAAACAATATGCTCCTCTGGTTAAATATGTCGCCGGTAAGGTTGCCGTAGGCATGCCGAGCAATGTTGAATTTGACGATCTGGTCGGGTTCGGCGTATTTGGTCTGCTCGATGCCATAGACAAGTTCGATCCGGAAAAGAATGTAAAATTCAAAACCTATGCCGTTACCCGTATACGGGGTTCAATTTTCGACGAACTCCGTTCAATTGACTGGGTCCCCCGGTCGGTACGTCAGAAAACACGTGAAATTGAAGACGCAATAGTACAGCTTGAATCCAGACTGGGACGGACTGCAAGCGATTCGGAAATCGCTCAATCACTCGGTGTAACCGAATCTGATTTTCAGCAAACCCTCTTTAAAATATCGGGAACCAGCATTCTGTCGCTGAATGATGTCTGGTATGCCGGCGATGAATCCGAACGAATTTCAATCGGCGACAGTATAGAATCGCCCGCTTCATTGAATCCTGATGTTATCGTCGAACGGGAGGAAATCAAGCGGGTTATTGTCGAGGCGATTAACGAACTGCCCGAGAAGGAAAAAATGGTTCTGGTCCTGTATTATTATGAGGATCTTACCCTCAAGGAAATAGGGCAGGTGCTTCATGTAACGGAATCACGGGTATCACAGCTGCATACGAAAGCCAATTTACGCCTTCGGGCAAAGTTGACCAATATCCGCAAAGGCATTATCTGACAAGGGAGCCCGCCGTATGGTAAATCTGGAAAAAATCCGCGAAGCTATGGCCCTTCGCTATGAAGAAGACCAGAGCCGGGTTTTTATTGAGGTTGAAGCAGCTACTCTCGACGAGGCACTTGCCGATGCCGCCATTCAGCTTGATGTACCGACACGGGATATCGACTACGAAGTTCTCCAGAAAGGCACAAACAGTTTTCTCAGTTTTAACAAGCGGAACTGGATAATCAGGGCCTATGAAATACAGAAAAAGCGGAAGAAAAAAGCGCAAGCAGCGGCAGGCGGAGCCGGAGATGGAAGTGCGATTGATCTCGGACCGGTTATTGAGGATAAAAACGGCGACGCATTTGTCTTCTGCGCTCCCGACGGTGTGTATCTGAAAGTGATGCCTCCGGTCGGAAACGGAACCAGAGCGACTCTGCGGGATGCGATGGAAAGGATTAGGGAGCGGGGTATTACCAACGTTTCAGAGGAAAAAATTGCTCCCATAGTCAAGGACGCCGCCGGGAAACATGTACGTATCGCACCATTTACGCATAATCCCGGACAGGATGCCCTCATGGCGGTTGATATTACCGATCAGGAAATGAAAGCCTGGCTCTATGTAACGCCACCGGGACCAAACGGCGCGGATCTTTCTGTAGACGTAATCGTCGCGTTTCTCAAGAACAATCGGGTTCTTGCCGGGATTGACGAAACCCGCATACAGGATTTTGTGGACCGACCGGTATACAAACAGAACTATCTCGTCGCCGAAGGCATAAAACCGCAGGACGGCGCCGATGCACATATTCTGTATAATTTTGAAACAGACCGCTCAAAGATACGGCTCAGGGAAACAGCTTCCGGTAATGTTGACTTCAAGGAGCTCAACCTTGTCCAGAATGTGGTAGAAGGACAACCTCTTGCGCAAAAAGTTCTCGCGGAGCGCGGTAAAGCCGGAAAAACAGTGACCGGAAAGTACCTTGAAGCAAAGAACGGAAAGGATATACCGCTCCCCGTAGGCAAGAACACCCGGGTCGCGGAAGACGGCCTCACCATAGTCGCCGAAACGAACGGTCAGGTTATCATGCTCAACAACAAAATCAATGTTGAGCCCATACTCACCATTGAAGGGGATGTATCCCTCAAGACCGGAAACATCATGTTTCTGGGCACCGTGTATATATCCGGCAATGTTGAGGACGGCTTCTCCGTAAAGGCTTCCGGCAACATTGAGGTCAAGGGCACGGTCGGCAAGTCCGAACTGGACGCGGAAGGAGATATCGTGGTCAGCCAGGGTGTCGCCGGAAAGGGTGAAGGGTATATCCGCTCGGGTAAATCCATATGGGCCAAGTTCATTGAAAATACCCGTGTTGAAGCCGGCGAGTTTGTCATAGTCTCCGACGGTATCATCAATTCGCAGGTGAGTGCGAACCGAAAAATTCTCTGTCAGGGCAAGCGTGCCGCTATCATCGGGGGAAATCTCAGCGCGGCCGAGGAAATTCACGCGAAAACCCTGGGAAGTTACGGCGGTGCGAGCGAAACCGTTCTGAGCGTCGGTTTCGATCCGAGGAGCAAGGAGCGTCTTGATATTCTTTTGTCAAACAAGCAGACCGCGGAGCGCGAGCTTGAAGATGTTCAGCTCAATTTCAATACGCTCATGAATCAGAAAAAACAGAAGAAGGATCTTCCCGAGGACAAGGAAATAGCGCTCAAAAAACTCGGTGAACGGCAGTATATTCTTCAGACAGAGCTGGAAGAAATTGACGGCGAAATCAAACAGATTCAGACGTATCTGAATACCTTGAAGACCAGGGGAAAAGTATCCGCCTCGGTAAAGGTTTTCGCCGGAGTAAAGATTGTTATTCGCGATGTGACCGAAGAAATACGAACTGATTGCAAGGCAACCACATTTTATCTTGAAAACGGCCTCATCCGGTACGGCAAGTATCAGGGGGCGGATGAAGACATGAAGAGGGTGCCCAGTGGCTATTCAGCCAATTGATTTGCAAACGCTGTACGCGCAGCTGGAAAAAGTCGGAAAAACGCAGGTTCATCAGCAGGCCGCAGTACAAAACGCGCGGGAGGCGGAACTTGCCCGAAACCGGGAAGACGCCCAGAAAAAGGTGACTACCGTTCAGGAAGCCGAGGCAGGAGAAGAGGGGACGGGTATCGTCCGGGAACGGAAGGATTCTTCGGGCGACACTGCGAACGATTCCCGATCCGGACCCGAAGCCCGTCAACAGGAAAATACCGCTCCGGAAGAGTCGGATGACCGGGAAGTAATCCGCGATCCCGATCTCGGATCGCATATCGATATTTCAGGTTGACGTATGAACGCCTTATTGTATGCCGCATTGGTACTTCTCATCATAAATCTTGTTGTACTGTTTGCCGCGTTCATACGACTTAAAGACCGGTTTTCATCTGCGCGTATTCTGGGTGATATACGCAGTGAAATAGACCGGCTCATTATGGATCTGGGCAGGGAAACTGACCGCGATGTCGCGATTCTTGAAGACCGTATACGGGGACTCCGTGAACTCATGGACGAAGCTGACCGGAGGATTTTGCTCGCTGACCGTGAGGAATCAAAGAGAAAGACCTTGCCCGAAATACCGGCTCCTGAAGTAACACCTGAACAAACCCCTGAACAAACCGAACCGGTAATCATTTATACAAAACCCCGCATATCACGCCGTGAGAGTCAGATTGAGCCGGAAATACCGGTCCGGGAACGGGCTATCCAGATGGCACGAAAGGATATTTCTCCGGAGATAATTGCAAAGACGCTCGGTATATCCCAGGGAGAAGTTGACCTGATACTCACGATGAATGATTCAAGTCTTTAGCCAGAATGTCGATACTCGAATAGATGGTATCGACAGAAAAGTGTTATGAAACTGACAATTTTCCCGTTCTTGATCACGCGCAAAGCTGTGGAGAGTGGCTTTACCGGGTAGGTGTGTACGGTAACCGCGCACCCTATCTGTCTCCCGAGGCTGGAAACACCCGAATGCGCGTCCTTTTGGGCTTTATTGAAAGCAGATCGGTCGTAATCGATGCCATCGTGCAAAATGACGAGAATCTGCACTATCTTTCGATAATTTGCTCGTCAGGAGCCTCTCCGGATGTATTCTCGGGTATTATGCACAAAACTGTTCCTAATGCCGTAATTGAAGAGATAACCCCGGACCAGGGACGACAGTACCTTTCCACCGCTGTTTTGCATACTGACCGGAGCATTTCAGTACCGCACGCACTGCCCCTGCACAAAGTATACGAGTCGCGAAGCCAACTGCTTTCCCTGCTCCTGGAATACCGTGCGCTGCTTGCGGAATGTCGCTCTTTTGTTGATACCATGGATCAGCTCAGCGATTCCGACGAAGGCTCTACCGGTGATTCCCGATTTACCATTCCCTTTGTATTCTTTGAAACAGAGGGCGTCGTTCATGGAATACCGGAATTCCAGGTTCAATCGCTCGACTCCGGTGTCGCCGGGCAACATCTTATCAGGGTTGCCTATGCATTTGGTCCGCGTGTAATTCTCTGCGACGACATTCTGTCTGTATCCGATGTCAACATGGTACAGTGTCATATCCGAAAAAAAGTCCGCCGGGGATACTATGAAACCATTCCCGGAAAGGATCGTGAGGCTGAAAAGTTCGTTCTGGTTGTTCCTTCTTTCCTCTAACCGCTTGACTTTTTTTCCCTAAAACGATATAAAAATCATGCAACGCCGTTGTAGCTCAGTTGGTAGAGCAATGGACTGAAAATCCATGTGTCGACAGTTCAATTCTGTCCGACGGCACACAGAGCCGGCCGACATTCGCTGTCAGCCGGCTTTTTTTATGCCATTCACGTTTTATCGTTTCCTGTCCGACAATACTGGTATGACAATCGCACTGTTCCATTCAAAAATAAATGCCGACACTGCCCGAAGCATAGGCGCTACCATGGAGAGGCAGGGGTTGCGGGTTATCTACATTGATACCTCCACCAGAAACTCCTCAGCCGATGACACTTCTGTACAGATAATCCTGCCGCCCGAAAGCACCCATGTCCTCTTTTTCTATGCCTCGGATGAAATTTCACGTAGATACTATCATTTTTATTCGGGGTTCTGCCTCGGGCGCGGTTTGCGATTCCTGCTTCTCGATACTGAAGGGGCAATGGACAAGAATGATCCCTTTATTCATCTGGCAACAGTGTTGACCGCAGATACCTTTGAGTCATTCATGATTTCGGAAAAGATCCGTTTCAATGAAGAAGAAAAAATACGTCGCGCGAAGGAACGCCTGCTTGAGCGGGGTATCAGTTGTTTCCCGGAGAGTTTTTTGTCCGTGGTGGTATCGGGAGATATCGATTCCGTGCGACTCTTTCTTGAAGCGGGATTCAGTCCGGAACTGCGGGATGCCCGCGGAGTGGCGGCGCTGTCCCTTGCGGTCCGCTCACAACATCCCGAACTGGTCCGCCTGCTTGCCGAATCGGGGGCCGGAATCAATGATCTTTCAGCGGATCGGGGATATTCACCGCTCATGGACGCGGTCCTCAAAGGGAATGAAGAAATTTGCCGGATCCTGCTTGAGGCCGGAGCCGAGGTCAATCTCGCGAGCAAGGATGGACAGACCGCGCTCATTATTGCCGCGGGCAGGGGAGACGAGATTCTTTCCCGGCTCCTGTACGGTTACGGTGCTGATCCGGAAATAAAAGACCATCTGGGGATGTCTGCCTCCGGATATGCGAATCTGTTCAAGAATGAGAAACTGCTTGCGCTTTTCAATACGCCTCGCTCATGATACACTTCCCTCATGGACACCATAGTATTTGCCGGCGGTGGAACCGGGGGACATATTTTTCCCGGGCTGGCAATAGCAGAATTTCTTGAAAAAAATCATCCTGAACTCCGCTGTGTCTGGCTCGGTTCTTCCCGGGGGCTTGATCGCGGGATCGTCGAGTCAGCCGGACTGACTTTTTACGGAATACCTTCGGGCAAACTCAGGAGGTATTTCAGTGTACTCAACGTCCTGGACTTGTTCAGAATCGGCGCCGGTTTCTTTGTCTCCCTGTACCGGTTATGGAGACTCCGTCCCCGACTCGTTTTTTCAAAGGGCGGCTTTGTCAGCGTACCGCCCTGTTTCGCCGCTTTCCTGTTGCGCATTCCCGTTATAACCCATGAATGTGATTTTACCCCGGGGCTTGCGACCCGTCTGAACAGCCGTGTCGCGAAAATGATCCTTGTTTCCTATGAAGAAACCGCGGCGTATTTTCCCGAAAAATACCGGTCACGCATTCGATACACCGGAAATCCGGTACGAAGCGAGTTTTACGCAGGGGACCCTGATGCAGGCCGGTCGTATACCGGTTGTACCGATCCGGAGGTGCCCGTTGTTTTTGTTCAGGGCGGATCACTCGGTGCCCGTCAAATAAATGAATTGTTATGTGAAATTGCCCGTGAATTATGCGGGCGCTGTTTCGTTGTTCACCAGACGGGAGCAGGAAACCGGAACGATTGCGAGCTGCTCGAACGAGAAATTCCGGGCAGCCGGTACCGGTCTTTTGAATTTATTCGCGGGGAAATGCCGCATGTGCTCGCTTCCGCGGATATTGTTGTCTCGCGTGCCGGAGCAAATTCGGTGTGGGAATGCGCTACTGCCGGAAAACCCATGGTACTCATACCCCTTGATACGGGTAGTTCCCGGGGAGACCAGATTGACAATGCCCGGTATTTTGAAAACCGGGGAGCGGCGGTTGTGCTTGCAGGTGAAAAGGCCACTGCGGGGAATTTGTTGAACACTGTCCGGGATCTACTTGACGATTCCGCACGCCTTACGGCAATGGCTGCCGCGTCGAAGAGTCTCGGTACCCGCCAGGCTGCGGAAATCATTGCACGATATATCGCCGAATTCAATCCTGAGGGTACCGTATGAGCATTACCGCGTTCGATACCGTAATGCTCATCATCATGCTCGTTTTCATCATCAAGGTAACCAGAACCGGGTTTGTAGCGGAGTTTTTTTCCAAAGCGGCGATCATTCTCGGCGGGATCGGTGCGGTGCTTTTTTACAAGCAACTCGCACCCCATGTGGAAAAGATTATCGGCGTGGAAACCTTCCCCGGACTGGTTTCATTTCTGGTGATATTTCTGGTATTGTATCTCCTGGTAAAAACCATTCAACGGATTGTTGGAAGCGCTTTTGAAAGTGAAACCATGAAGAACCTTGACCAGGCGCTGGGATTTTTTCTGGGTATTGTGGAAGGTCTGCTCGTCGTTTTGCTGATCATTGTACTCCTGGAAATACAACCATGGTTTGACAGCACGGGTTTTACCCGGGGGAGCCTTTTGTATCAGGTTTTCAAACCCCTGGTGTTTACCGGCACAGAGTTTATACCGGTTTTAATCAACGGAAACTGATTAACCGGAGGAGGAGATGGACCGGGATGTATGAAAATTTGCTGGCACAGCCGGCGTCAAATCTTCTTGTACAGGATATCAGGACGGACAAGCTCCCTCCGTCCATCCTCTTTTCGGGTGAAAGCGCTTCCGGCAAATTAACTGCTGCGCTAGAAACCGCCCGGATATTGTCCTGTCTTGCAGGGAGTGCCGAATGGACGTGTCCCTGCGCATCATGTCAAAAGCACCGACTTCTTATACACCCCGATCTCCTGCTTGCCGGACCGAAGGATTGTCTTCCGGAAATCCGCGCAGCCTCGCAGGCTTTTCTCAGGAATGGACAGGCGGCGTCCCGGTTTCTTTTTATCCGGTCTGTCAGGAAACTCGTGCTCCGTTTCGACCCGGCAATGTATGAGGGCGATGAAACACGGTATGCACGGTCCATTTCATCGCTGGGAAGCATTGCCGAGGATCTGGAAGATTTTGAGCTGCTGACAGCGGGATCTGCGGAGACTGCCGTTGTTGAAAAGAAAGTCGCGTCCATTGTAAACGAGGCCGAAAAACTCGAAACAGGGACCATGTACGAGGCTGTTCCCGTGTCCATGATCCGTAAAATCGCTTCCTGGTCACATCTCGCGCCGTACGGGAAAAAGAAGATAGTCATCATTGAAAGGGCCGACCGGATGCAGGATTCCGCCCGGAACGCCTTTCTCAAGATTCTGGAAGAACCACCCCGAGATGTCGTATTCATTCTGACTACAAGCCGGCGCGGGGCCATCCTGCCGACCATTTTGTCCCGGGTTCGTACCTACGGTTTCATTTCCCGGCCCATGGATGTTCAACAATCGGTCATAACCCGTGTGTTTCATGACACTCCCCTGGAAAACGAAACACTCGATCAGTATTTCTCCCGCTTCCTCCCGGTTCCGCCGGAAAAAATACGAGAAACAGCGGCCGGTTTTGTACAGCTCGTGCTTCGTGAAGCGCAAACGGCGGGCCGAATACCCCCGGAGAGCATCCAGTCGGTGCTGGCCGGCGAACAAACAGGAGACCGTTCCGAAACCATTACCGATCTTGTAGCGTCTCTCAACAAGTGCAAGCCGGACAGCATCTGGAGACGTTTCCTGGTGTCTGTAACGGCGATTTTTTCACGGGCCCTTCGTGAACAGACCCTGTCTCCGCGGGACAGTCGTATTTATGCCGAATGGAATTCCGGACTACGGGAGGCGCTGCTGGTGGTTGATACCTATAATCTTTCGCCGGTAGCTGCTCTTGAGAAATTGTCCGTGGAGATGCGAAACGCCTTATGAGAGAGTTTATCAGGCGGGCTTTGCAAAAAACATCCCGGATGAACGGGGAGCAGATACAGAGTCTTCTCACCATGATAACCGAAGAATACGAAATGCTCGATGCCGTGCTGGATTCTCTCGGGACCGGTCTTCTCATTTGCGATGCCTACCATGTGGTCGTACAGAACAACAAGGCCGCGACCCGGATACTTCCCATGGACTATCATGATTATCAGGAACGACCGGTGTGGGCCTGTATTCATGATCCGGAAATCTCGGCGTTCGTGGAAGAAACCATAGAAAAAAAAGAAACGGTCACCGCACGGGAATTTCCCCTGAACGATGAGCATACTCCGAAGATCCTCAGCCTCAGTGTCATGCCGCTCGTTAAAAGCAAGCAGGTACGCGGAACTATCATCATGATTGATGATATAACGGACAAGAAAAAGGAAGAGTTGAAAAACAGGCGCCTTGAAAGCCTGGCGAGCCTTACCAATCTCGCGGCAAACGTTGCCCACGAGATAAAGAATCCGCTCGGATCGATCAGTATACATGTACAACTGGTACGCAAAGCGGTTGAGCGTCTTACCGGCGCGGATACCTGTTCCATCTGCAAATACCTGGATGTCGTTGACGAGGAGATGGAACGGCTGAACAAGATAGTAGTGGACTTCCTTTTTGCGGTTCGGCCAATTTCGTTTGAATTTACCGCGCTGAACATCAATGAGCTTATACAGGATCTGGCGCAATTTCTGGCTGGTGAGTTTGAACAGGCCGGCATAAGCATCGATCTGGACCTCGTGAAGGATATTCCACAGATACAGGGCGACGAGCGATTCTTGCGCCAAATGCTCATCAATTTGCTCAAGAACGCCAAGGCTGCCATGGAAGGCGGCGGAATTGCACGCCTTGCGACCCGGTTTGATGATGAGACCATACGCATAACGGTGGAAGATACCGGAACCGGTATTCCAGACGAGGTATTGAACAAGATATTCGAACCGTACTTTACGACCAAGATAGACGGAACCGGACTCGGTCTCACCATGGTCTACAAGGTGGTGAAGGGCCACGGCGGCGATATTACCGTCCAGTCCCGTCCATCGCTTGGAACCCGTTTTACGATTCAACTGCCCATATACCGCCGTGCCCGGAAAATGCTTGAGTACGAGGAGTGATGCTCGTGAAATTTACGATACTGGTCATTGACGACGAAAAGAACATCCGCACCGGTTTGCAGGCGGCTCTCGAACTTGACGGATATGAGGTGCTTCTTGCCGAAGACGGTACCACCGGACTCTCCCTCGCGCTGAATAACGAGGTTGATCTGGTGATAACCGATTTGAGGATGCCCGGCGTGAGCGGGGAAGAAGTCCTGCGCCGCATTACCACCGAAACACCGGGAATTCCGGTTATCGTTCTTACCGGGCACGGTACCGTTGAGAACGCCGTTGAAGCGATGCGCTCCGGCGCCTATGACTTTCTGACAAAGCCGCTCAATCTTGACCGCCTTTCCCTCCTCGTCAAACGTGCCCTGCAGAGCCGAGAACTCGTCCTCCAGAATCGTGAGCTGGAACAGGAGGCCGAGAAGCGGAAGAGTTTCGAACACATCATCGGGAAGAGTCCTTCAATGCTCAAACTCTTCGACGTGGTAAAACGGGTCGCACCGACCAGGGCGTCCGTACTGATAACCGGTGAAAGCGGGGTAGGCAAGGAGCTCATCGCGAATGCCCTGCACAATCTCTCCACGAGAAAAGATAATCCGATCATCAAGGTGCATTGCGCGGCTCTTGCCGAAAACATTCTGGAAAGCGAGTTGTTCGGGCATGAAAAAGGCGCGTTTACCGGGGCGGTTTCACGGAAACGCGGCCGGTTTGAACTGGCCCACGGTGGCACCATTTTTCTGGACGAGATCGGCGAGATAAACCAGTCGGTACAGATAAAAATTCTCCGCGTGTTGCAGGAAAAAATGTTCGAACGGGTAGGGGGAGAGGACACCATCGAGGTCGACGTGCGGGTCATAACCGCCACAAATCGTGACCTTGAAAAGGAAATCGCCGAGGGGCGGTTCCGTGAGGATCTCTTCTACCGGCTCAATGTAGTACGGATTCATGTGCCGCCCCTGCGGGAACGCAAGGATGATCTGCCGCTCATGATAAGCGCGTTTGTAAAGGAATTCGCCGAAGAAAACGGCAAGGTTATCGAGAATATCGATCCCAAGGCACGCCAGGCACTGTACGCGTATGACTGGCCGGGAAACGTACGACAGTTGCGGAACTGTATTGAAAGCGCGGTAGTCATGACCACCGGAACGGTAATAACCCTTGATGAACTGCCCCCGTCGATACGGGAAATGGACGAAATTCCCGCTATTACCATTCCTGTCGGTGCAACCATGGCGGACGCCGAGCGGGAAATAATACTGCAGACACTTGCGGCACAAAACGGCAACAAGAGTAAAACAGCCGAGGTTCTGGGAATAGGACGGAAGACCCTGCACCGGAAACTTGATGAGTACGGTGATGAAGTCCCGCTGCAGTCCTAGGTAAGTTCCCCGGTCTTGTACCAGTGAATGATGCGGTTGTAGGAATTGTTTATCCGGGTTGTAATGCGGGTAGCTTCTCCGCTCTGATTGTTCTTGTCAGGATGATGTTTTTTCATGAGCAGTTTCCATGCGTCGCGGCATTCACCCGGAGTTACACCGGGAAGAAGCCCGAGAATCCTGAAATCTTCAACAAGCTCGGGAGGAACTTCGACACGTTCGGGAGCCGCCGCCCGGATTGGCGCGGGTTTTCTTTGTTTTGCGTTGCCGGCACGTCGGCCGCGTCCCTGATGGGGGTTCCAGCTGTCGAACGGATCATCATCGTTCGCCAATCGGTCACGTAAAATGTCGCCCAGTCGGTCGTACATGTTTTCCACCGCTCACTCCTTCGGGTACTATACCCCCAAAAACAGTTCATTGGCAACATTGTGTACTTGCAAATACGGGTACTCTCAGCTAAACTGAATGTAATCGCTTTCTTCAGGAGTTCTGCATGAAAATCAGGAAACGAACCTTCGGCATGTTGTCAAACGGCCGGAAAGTATCCCTGTACACCATAACAAACCGGAATATGTCTTTTTCCGTTACCAATTACGGGTGCATCATTACCAGTATTGTGGTGCCGGATCAGCAGGGAAAGCCTGAAGACATCGCCCTCGGCTATTCGACTCTTGAATCGTACATCGCGAATCCGGTTTTTTTCGGCTGTCTCGTCGGCCGTTTCGCCAACCGCATAGCCGGGGGAACGTTCTCTCTTGCCGGGAAAGAGTATACCCTGGACAAGAACGACAACGGAAACTGCCTTCATTCGGGCAGCCGGGGCTACCACCGGATGGTGTGGAAATCCAAACCGTTTTCCAACCGCAAGGAAGCGGGTGTGGTCTTTTACCGCACAAGCCCCGACGGTGAACAGGGCTTCCCTGGAACACTCGACATGAAGATCAAGTACGCCTTGACTGCGAATAATGACATCGTCATCTCCTATTCCGCGAAAACCGATGCGCCCACACCGGTCAATCTGACCAATCATACCTATTTTAACCTGGGCGGCCATGACTCCGGTTCAATCCTCGGACAAACCGTGCAGTTATTCGCTGACCGCTATGTGCCGGTTGATGGCAACGCGATTCCGACCGGTGAAATTCTCGACGTTGCCGGTACCCCGTTCGACTTCCGGTCCCCCAAGGAAATAGGGAAGGATATTGAAGCGGTTCCCGGCGGGTATGACCACAACTGGGAAATCAACCGCGCGGGAGATACGCCGAATCCGGTTGCCGGTGTGTACGACCCCGTTTCCGGCCGCGCCATGACCGTATATTCAACCCAGCCGGGAGTACAGTTTTACACCGGCAATTTCCTGTCCGGCGTGGCGGGGAAAAACGGAGCCGTGTACGATAAAAATGCGGCGTTCTGTCTTGAAACCCAGCATTTCCCCGACTCGCCCAACCAGCCGTCGTTCCCGGACTCAATCCTGCTTCCGGGCGACCGCTACCGGCATGAAACCATCTGGCACTTTGACTTTTAGTACCGCACGATACTTTGGAACACTATATCTGGAGAGGTGATTATGGACGTTCAGTTACAGGAACTGGTCGACAAGATTAAAAAAGACGGTGTCGAGTCTGCGGAAGCAGCAGCTGCAGACATTATACAAAAAGCCAATGAAAAAGCGGCCTCGATACTGGAATCGGCGAAAAAAGAAGCGGAAAACATAGTCGCGAAAGCGGAGACTGAATCTGACCGGCTTGAAAAAGCGGCAGAAGCTGCCATCCGGCAGGCCGGACGGAATATTCTCATTTCCTTCCGTGATGCCGTTGAAGTACGACTTTCAGCACTCATTTCCCGCGAAACCGCTGCGGCTTATTCTCCGGACGTACTTGCGGAACTCATTCCCCGGGCAGTCAACGCCTGGATCAAAACAACCGGAACCAATGAGCTTTCTGTGCTGCTCAATGAAAAAGACCTCAATACCCTTGAGGGCACGCTTTCAAAAGCGCTCAAGGATGAAATCGCCTCCGGTGTGGAACTGAAAACAGATAATTCTATACCCGGCGGATTCAGGATCGGAACCCGGGACGGCGGGGCGTATTACGATTTCTCGGCTGAAGCGGTTGCGGATCTCTTCTCCGCCTACCTTAATCCGAGAATTTCAACACTCCTCGATTCCGCCGCTAAGGAGCTGTAATCCGTGGCATATTACTATTTTCTGATGGCACAGCTGCCGGCAATCATTCCGTCAGCGAAGCCCTCGGTTAATTATCAAGAGTACAAGGAATTGGCCTCCCGCTACCTTTCACGGCACGATATAAAAATTCTGGACAAGCTCACTCTCGAACCGCCCCGAACCGGGGAACGTACCGGTTCGGACGTTGTTGACGAGTGGTTTGAACGGGAACGGTCTCTCAGATTGAACCTTGCGAAGCTGCGCGGCCAGAAAATCAGCAGGAATGTGCATATTACCACCGGTGAAACGGAAGCGCTCGCGCTGCAGGTATCCGTGTCACAGGCGGCGCGGAATGCCGTATCGCTCGAAAATCCCCTTGAAGCCGAGCGGCAGTTGCTGAAGCTCCGGCTGCAGTGGCTTGAAGAACTCCGCGGGAATCATTTCTTTGATTCGGAAGCGGTTTTTATATACGGACTAACCCTGCTCCTGCGTGAACGCGGCGACCGCTTCACCGTTGAGGCGGGACAGGATGCATACGAAAGCATTTATACCCAGATTCTTGGAGAAGAAGCATGACGGATACAAAAGGAACGGTAGTCGCCGTCAACGGTAACATGATCAGCGTCAAATTTGACGGAGATGTTACCCTGAACGAAGTAGGCTACGTAACAGTTGACGGCAAAAAACTTAAAAGCGAGATCATCCGTATTCGCGGAGACCGCGCACAGCTGCAGATTTTTGAAATTACCAAAGGTATCGAAGTCGGTGATCCGGTCGAATTTACCGGTGAAATGCTTTCCGTCGAACTTGGTCCGGGACTTCTCGGCAAGGTGTATGACGGCCTCCAGAACCCCCTGCCGGACCTTGCCGAAAAAGCCGGCTATTTTCTTGAGCGGGGACTGTACATGGACCCGCTTCCGGATGAGACAACCTGGGATTTCACCCCGGTTGCCAAGGCGGGCGATACCGTTGTCCGCGCCGATACCATCGGAACCGTGCCGGAAGGAACCTTTACCCACCGGATAATGGTACCCTTTACCCTGCTGGGAACCTATACGGTCGTATCCGTAAAACCCGCAGGAAATTATGCGCTCAAGGAAACAATCGCGGAAATAAAGGACAGTCAGGGAAAAGTAATCCCGCTGACCATGAGCTTCAACTGGCCGGTAAAACGTGCCATCGATTGTTACTCGGAACGTTTGAAACCGACAGAGACCCTGATAACTCAAAGCAGAACCATCGATACCTTCTTCCCGGTCGCGAAGGGTGGTACCTACTGTATCCCCGGACCCTTCGGAGCCGGTAAAACCGTTCTCCAGCATACCACCAGCCGCCATGCCGATGTAGACATCGTAATCATCGCCGCGTGCGGTGAACGCGCCGGTGAAGTTGTAGAGACCCTCAAGGAGTTCCCCGAGCTCACCGATCCCAAGACCGGCAAGTCTCTTATGGAACGAACCATCATCATTTGTAATACATCCTCAATGCCCGTAGCAGCGCGTGAAGCGTCGGTATACACCGGCGTGACCCTGGCGGAATACTACCGGCAAATGGGACTCGACGTTCTCCTCCTCGCGGACTCCACCAGCCGCTGGGCGCAGGCGCTTCGTGAAATGTCCGGCCGTCTCGAAGAGATCCCCGGAGAAGAAGCGTTTCCCGCGTATCTTGAATCCTATATTGCCGCCTTCTACGAACGTGCCGGCATTGTACGTCTCCGCGACGGAACCACCGGATCGGTAACCATCGGCGGAACCGTATCACCCGCGGGCGGTAACTTCGAAGAACCCGTAACACAAGCGACACTCAAGGTTGTCGGCGCTTTCCACGGACTGTCCCGCGAACGCTCAGACGCCCGCAAATACCCGGCAATCCATCCGCTCGACTCCTGGAGCAAGTATCCCAGCGTTATCGATTTACCCGCCGTAACCTTCGCGCGGTCCTACCTGCGCCGCGGAAACGAAGTGGAACAGATGATGAAGGTTGTCGGTGAGGAAGGAACCAGCCTGGAAGACTTCATCGTCTATCTGAAGGGCGACTTCCTTGACGCCGTATACCTACAACAAAACTCGTTCGACGAAGTAGACGCAGCCGCGTCGATTGACCGCCAGCGGTATACCTTCAAACTCATATTGCAAACACTGGGAACAAACTTTGTCTTCACTGATAAAGAAGAAGCCCGGCGCTGGTTCAACGCGACCCGGCTCCTCTTCCTCGACTTCAACTATTCGCCGTGGATGAGCGACAAGTTCAAGAAACTTGAATCTGAAATTGTTGCGGCGCTTGACGAAAAATCAGACGGAATGGATCCCCATGCGGAAAAAATGATCGGCAGGATCAAACCGGTCGGGACTGCGGAGTAACAGATGAAAAAGATATACAGCAAGATAGAATCGATTAACGGCTCGGTAATCACCGTAAAGGCGGACAACGTAAAATACGGTGAACTCGCCGAGATACAAACTGCCTACGGACCGTCTCTTGCCGAAGTGAACAAACTCGACGGCGATACCGTATCACTCCAGGTCTTTGCCGGCGGCCGCGGTGTTTCAACCGGAGACACCACCCGCTTTCTCGGACAGGAAATGCGCGTCAGCTTCTCGGAAAACCTTATGGGACGCATCTTTGACGGATCCGGCGAACCCCGCGACAAAGGACCCGCGCTCAAGGACAACATGGTTCCCATCGGCGGGCCGTCCGTAAATCCCGCGAAACGCATTATCGCGAAACGCATGATCCGTACCGGTATTCCCATGATCGACGTATTCAACACTCTCGTCGTTTCACAGAAACTACCCATATTTTCCATTTCCGGTGAGCCCTACAACGAACTCCTCGCGCGCATAGCCATGCAGGCGGAAGTAGACGTTATCGTTCTTGGCGGCATGGGACTCAAGTATGACGACTATCTCTTCTTCAAGGATACACTGGAAGACGCTGGCGCCATGAGCCGTACGGCCATGTTTATCCACACCGCCGCCGACCCGACGGTAGAATGCCTCATGATCCCGGATATGTGCCTTGCCGTAGCTGAACAGTTCGCCATAAAGGGAAAGGACGTTCTCGTCCTTCTTACCGACATGACCAACTTCGCCGACGCCATGAAAGAAATCGCCATTACCCAGGAACAGGTTCCTTCAAACCGCGGATATCCCGGCGACCTGTACAGCCAGCTCGCCGCTCGCTACGAAAAAGCGGTCGACTTTGACGACGCGGGCTCGGTAACCATTCTCGCCGTGACCACCATGCCCGGTGACGACGTGACCCACCCGGTACCCGACAACACCGGATACATTACCGAGGGACAGTTCTACCTCAAGAACGGCCGTATCGAGCCGTTCGGAAGTCTTTCCCGCCTCAAACAGAACGTAAACGGCAAGACCCGCGCCGATCACCGCGCGCTCATGGACAACATGATCAAACTTTATGCCGCGTACAAGGATACCCTGGAAAAAAAGTCCATGGGCTTCATGATGAGCGAGTGGGACAACAAACTGCTCAAATACGGAATCCTGTTCGAAAAACAGATGATGGATCTTTCAGTGAATATCCCTCTCGAGGGAGCGCTGGACGCCGGATGGAAAATACTGGCTGAATGCTTCCAGCCTGCTGAAACCGGAATCAAGAGTGATCTGATCAACGAGTTCTGGCCCAAACACTAAGGGACACACGAGATGCCTGTAAAGCTGACGAAGAATGAACTGAAGTCGCAAAAGGAAAGCCTCAAACGCTTCCTCCGGTATTTACCGACGCTTCAGCTGAAAAAACAACAGCTCCAAACCGAAATCAGGACCATCGAGGCCCGGGCAGCGCAGTTGCGCACAGAACGGGACCGCCTGAACCGGGCGTTCGAGAGCTGGATAGCGGTGTTCGGAGAAGCTGAAGCCTTCGATCCCGATACCGTACAGATTATGGAGACGCGTGTTTCCACCGGGAATATTGCCGGTGTGTCGATTCCGGTATTTGAAGGCGCCGAGTTTTCCCGGGCGGAATACGACCTCTATGAAAAGCCCCTGTGGCTCGATACCGCTTCGGAAAAACTGGAACGGGTGCTCGAGCTGGACCTGGAGGCGCGTGTACTGGACCGTCAGGTTGAACTGTTGCAAAAAGAACTGAGAATCACCACCCAGCGGGTAAACCTCTTTGAAAAAGTGAAAATACCCGAAACCCGGGGGAATATCAAAAAAATTACCGTATATTTGGGCGACCAGCAGGTTGCCGCGGTTGTCCGTGGAAAGATATCCAAAAAGAATCTTGAACGGGTAATTGAGGAGGGACGCCAATGATTGTACCCATGAAAAAGGTCACCCTGGTTGTCCTTGACCGCGAACGGGAAGACGCCCTGAAAGCTCTGCGAAAAACCGGCGTGTTGCATATCGAAAAACAGGAAGCACAGTCGGAAACCCTTGAAAAACTCACCAGTACCCTTGCGGATGCGGAACAGGCGCTGGCGGTTCTTGGAGAATATGCGGGAAAGAACACCGGAAAAAGTTCCTCACATTCTGGCGATACCAACAACGCGTCCGAAATTGTGGAACAGGTGTTGCAGCTTCGGGAGGAACGCAAGGAAGCCTATGAAATCATGGCGCGGACCGGGCGTGAGCTTGATCGTTTTGCCCTCTGGGGTGATATTGATCCGACCGATTTTGACTACTTCGCTGAAAAAGGCATCTATTTTTTCCCCTTTGAAATGTCTGTTGACGATTACACCGCGATTCCCGAATCCGTGCGTTCAATCATCGTAAACCGCGACAAGAAGAATATTCGTTGCCTGATCTGGGGCGAGGATGATCTGCTCCATGCCGGTATGCCTCCGGGTGCCCGTGAAATTGTTCTTCCCGAGAAGTCGACGGTGGAACTCCGCTCTGATTTTGAAACAGCCCAGGCACGGATTCCCAAAATAGACGCAGAACTGACGACGCTTGCCGCGTCGATTCCGGTAGTTGCGGCCTACATTGACGCGCTGCGGTACGAGAAAGAGTTTGAAACCGTTCGTGCCGGAATGGAAGCTGTTGCAGTTACGGAAAACGGAAACCATCCGGCTGATCTTGCAGCCCTCTGCGGTTATCTCCCCACGGAAAAGGCCCCGGCTATCTCCAAAGCCGCGGCGAAAAATGGTTGGGCTTGCCTCATAACCGATCCCGACGACGAAGATGCGGTTCCGACCGAACTGAAGAACAACCGCTTCGTCAATCTGATCAAGCCGCTCATGGACTTCCTGGGAACTGTTCCGGGTTACCGTGAAGTTGACATTTCCCTGTGGTTTCTGCTGTTCTTCGGCATATTCTTCGCCATGATTTTCGGCGATGCCGGATACGGAGCTATTCTTGCAGGAATCTCCCTCTGGGGCATTTTCTCGGCAAGAGGTAAGGGTACAACACCCCCACCGGCATTATCCATGATGGTCTATCTTGCCCTCATGACCATGGCCTGGGGAACAATTACCTGCACCTGGTTCGGAATCCCGGTGGAACACCTTCCGGATTTTTTCAAAACCATCGCGCTTCCGGCGTTTTCGAACGAAAACCCCACTGCGCCTGACAACATTAAGGTATTCTGTTTCACCCTCGGCCTTGTCCAGATTTCCGTAGCGCATCTGATTGGTATTGTCCGGAACCGGACATCCCTGAAAGCGCTTGGGGAGCTCGGATCTCTCATGATGACCGTCGGTATGTACTTCGTCGTTCTCAATCTCGTTGTATCTGCCGAAAAATATCCCTTGTCGGATATCATTCTCGGTTCGATCGGAGCCGGATTCCTCCTCAATTTCATCTTCATAAACTTTGAAGGAGCGATAGGGAAGGGTATTCTCGAAAGTCTCAAGAATATTATTACCATGTGTCTCGGAGTCGTAAATATGTTCGGCGACATCATGAGCTATATCCGTCTCTGGGCGGTAGGACTCGCGGGAGCGGCGATCAGTGCGACGGTGAATGAAATGGCAGGCCCCTTCCTCGGCGGATTCATCATCTTTGCCGGAGTACTGCTTCTGGTATTCGGTCATGGCCTCAACTATGTCATGAACGCGCTTTCGGTCATTGTTCACGGGGTTCGTTTGAACACTCTTGAATTCTCGAATCACCTCGGTCTGACATGGTCAGGCTTTAAATACGAACCGTTCTCGGAAACGGGTAACAAATAGGAGCAAGAATATGAATTTTGGCATGTTTGGAGCTGCAGCAGCATTGGGAATTTCCGCGGTTGGTTCCGCAATCGGACTCGCTATCGCCGGACAGGCAACTATCGGCGCCTGGAAACGATGTTACATGAACAACAAACCCGCACCCTTCATCCTCGTTGCGTTTGCCGGCGCCCCCCTCACCCAGACAATCTACGGATTTCTGCTCATGAACGCGATGCTTGCCTCCGTTAAAGATGCCTGGTACCTTCTCGGTGTCGGACTGGTTTGCGGTCTTGCGATCGCGGCTTCTGCGATGGCCCAGGGTTCCGCCAGCGCCGCCGGATCTGACGCCCTCGCTGAAACCGGAAAAGGATTTTCGCAGTACATCACGATTGTAGGTTTGTGCGAGACAGTAGCGTTGTTCGTTATGGTTTTCGGATTGATCTCAGTATAACTGCTACCAAAATTGTTGAAACCAAAACCAGATAAATAGCGATCATACAACAAGATGCCGGGCGACCCAACCGTTGCCCGGCTGACCCTTTTCGGGTACCACACCCGTCCGGAAACACACAACCGGCGGGTTTTTCTTTCTTCTCAGCCAAATTTCTTCCATCCACTCAGCCTGCTGCACCTGATGAGTCCACACATGCCGCTTCGTGTATAACCGTTCGAATGCGCTTCGGGCCTCTTTCGCTGCAAGAAGCCCGACTATGTCCGCATGCGTCTTCGTTTCCGCCCGCGCCACCCGGTTGTCAATCCGGTAGGGCTTGCGGAAGGTGTGGTACCCGAGGGTTATCACCATCCGCGCCATCGTCATCCCAACTTCCCGATCTCCCCGGACCGTCTCCCGACAATGCGCCGCCGAGTTTTTCCGGATCTCCCGGTCAAGGTAGTTCACTGGAAACAGGGGATTCCGCCTCGTCCGGGGAAGACGGGAACTGACCGTCCGGTGTTCGACGAGATGAAGCTCGCTCAGATGCCGCCATTCGGGAAGGTCCTTGAGAGCTGTCTTGTACTCGGTCTTTTCGTCAGTATTGATGACAAGGGGCGATAGCTCCGGACGGTTCATGTAGAGCGACAGGACGTCCCGGAAGACGGTCCGGCAAGAGGTGACGAGGGAGCGCGGTTCGGGACGCCAGATGGTGTCGAGGACAGTCCGGTTCTTCTTTTGTACGTCGGTCATCCGTCCACGTCGACGAAAAAGGGAGAGCGTGAAGGCGTACGGCACCTGCGAAGTACAACCGACGGCGATATTGAAGTTGTCCGGGATGTACTGACTTCGAAGATAGGACTCGATACCGTCGAAAGCGATATCTTCCTCGAGGGGGAAGTTGACGAGTGAGGTGTCGAAGAGGTTGAGATAGTTTCGGGAGAGTCGGATGGTACGGTTCTTGATGACCGGGTAGGAAACCCCAAGGGCTCGGGCGATCTGGCGGTAGCCGGCACAGGAATTGAGTCGATCGTCAAGGTCACGAAGGTTAATGGGAAGATGAGTCCAGTAGTGGATGGAGAAGGTCTGGGTTGATGAGGTTGTGCCGCAGTGTTTGCAGCGGAATCGTCGGGTCCTTCCTCGGGCAAGGGATGAGAAGAAGCCATAATGATAGTACCAGGGGCTCGTGCGGGCGAGCTTCCGGTTGTGGTAGGGGCAGTCGGGATTTGGACAGAACGTTGGCCGACGGACTGTGCGTCCGGCGTGTTACGACATATATACCTCCCCGCAGAGAGGTATATAGAGTAAATCAGGGTAGAATGGCCAGGATTTCTGGCATTTTAGGCAAGATTATTTCAACAATTTTGATAGCAGTAATAAAATACAACGCCCTCCCAGGATTCCGGGAGGGCGCTCTTAAAAGCCTCGTTTCAAGGCGGGAGTTCTCTTATTTGAAGTCTTTCGGACGGCGTTCAACACGCTTGCACTGAGTGCATTCCGCAACATTCTTGAGTTTTCCGCTTTCAAACAGGGTTTTCATGATTACTTCACCGCCGCAAGGACATGCGAACTTGTGTGTAGTGACAGCGGTACGTGAGTTCTTACTTGCTCCACCCATGATTGTCTCCTGTAAAATGGTATCACCTAGTACAATATAGAATCCTTCATCAGATGTCAAGTAAAGGGCGACAATTGTGGTTGATATTGTATTGGACTATTGACGAGTTTATCTCCATTTGGTATTGTTTGTGAATAGTTTAGATTTGGGGGTTCCCATTGGCTGTAAAACAGACATCTGCAGAGAAAAAGTACAAGCAGAGTGAAGTTCGGCGGAAAAAGAACAAGGCCGTCAAGAGTATGGTACGCACCAGTGCGAAAAAATACGTTTCCAGTGTTCATGCGAAGGATGCGTCTGAGTCCCAGACCCTTCTGCGCGAACTCATTAAGGAACTTGATACGGCTGCCCGGAAGGGTATCATTGCGAAGAATGCAGCAGCACGCAAGAAATCGCGTATGCAGAAGCTGTATAACGCTTCGTTCGCCGAAAAGTAAGGGTTTCCGGCTTTCCCGCCGGACGAGAACCGCAATAACCGGATAATCCCGTGTTATTGCGGTTTTTTTTTCTTAACATCCTGCTGCAAGTATGGTACGATATTAGGGGTGAGGGTAGGGAATGCTTGATAAGAAAAAAACCAAAAGCGATATAATCGAACGAATCTATGACAGCACGAAGATTGATCTTAAGGATGTACGTCTCGTAGCGGATCTTTTTCTTGAGGAGATCAAGGGCGCACTCATGAGTGGTAAATCTGTTGAGCTCAGGGGTTTTGGTACCTTCGAGATACGGGAGCGCAAGGGCAGGGCTCGTGCGCGTAATCCTAAGACGGGTGAGACAGTCAGTGTGAAGGATCATGCGGTTGTTGCCTTCCGTGCGGGTAAGGAGCTGAAAAACTCTGTCTGGGATCTTTCTGATTCGTTGTCCTGTGAGAAGAAGGAAAAATGACATCATCTGGTGATACTGCGTCGGGCCGTTTTGGGCCTTTTCTTGTTAATTGCGCACTGCTCGTTGTGGCAGTGATTTTTTTTGCCCTGCCGCAACCGAATCTTCTTTCATTGCATGGTTTTCCGATTGTCGGATGGTTCGCGTTTGTTCCGCTTTTTTTGCTCGTCCGTCGTATTTCTTTTCGGTCCAGTTTTCTCTGGGGCGCGTTGTACGGTATTCTTTGTTATTGTGTTTTTACCTACTGGCTTGCAGTATTTCATCCGCTTGCAATGTATATCATCGCGGCTTTGTATTGTTTGTGGATGCTGGCGGTTGTTCCGCTGTTAAAGCTTGCTGATCGTCTGTTTCCGCGCAAGGGGTACATTCTTCAGTGGGCGTTCTGGGTCGGGTATGAGTATCTCAAGACAAAGGGTTTTAACGGGTATTCCTATGGTGTTATCGGGTATTCTCAGTGGTCCTGGCCGGTAATCATCCAGATCGCGTCCGTTTTCGGGGTATGGGGTGTTTCTGCCCTGATTACGTTCCCCTCTGCCTGGTTTGCCGCGTCGCTCAAGGACCGGGTTTCCGGTCCGGTTCGTGGCTGGGCAAAGGGTTTCAGAGATTTTGTGTGGAGGGAGCGTGTTCCGGCGTTCATCTGGTCTGCAGCGCTCGTGGCGACATTGATATACGGGATTGTCGCTCCCCGGGATTATTCGGGTCATGATACGGTGTCTGTAGCACTCATTCAACCGAACAGCGATCCGTGGGTTGGGGGCATACGCGCTTATGAGCGTGATTTCACTACCCTGACCCGGCTTTCCGACGAGGCTCTTGCTGCGTATCCGGAAACCGAGTTGGTTGTCTGGCCGGAAACGGCGTTTATTCCCCGCATCGAGTGGCACTACAAGTATCGTGAAAATCGTGAGTCTTTTGATCTGGTTGTTCGTCTTCTGGACTATCTTGATGCGGCTCCGGTTCCTTTTGTCCTGGGTAATGATGACGGCGTTCTAGAGCCGGCAGCGGATGGAAATCTTGACCGGGCGGATTATAATTCGGTGTTTTTGTTCCGTCCGGGGGTTAATGTGATTCCTCCCGAACCGGAGCGGTACCGCAAGATGCATCTTGTGCCTTTTACCGAGCATTTTCCCTACCGGAAGGCTTTCCCCTGGGTGTATGATCTTCTCGTCGCGAACGACACGCATTTTTGGGAGAAGGGTACGGTTGTGAAGGTTTTCAACGCGGCGGGGCTTTCTTTTTCGTCGCCAATCTGTTTTGAGGATACGTTCGGGTATATTTCCCGCCGGTTTGTAAATGCGGGTGCTCGTGCAATTGTCAATCTTACCAATGACGCCTGGGCCGCAAGCGGGCCGAGTCAGTGGCAGCACATGAGCATGGCGGTGTTCCGCGCCGTGGAGAACCGGGTGCCTCTGGTCCGGTCAACAGCGTCGGGTCAAACCTGCATGGTTGATCCGAACGGGCGGGTAGTGGCGATGGCTCCGGCGTTTGAGGAGACGTATCTCGTGTGCAGGGTTCCGGTTCTGTCTGAACTTCCGAAAACTTTCTATCGTATCTGGGGTGATTTGTGGGGAATTCTCTTTGCGGCGGTTTCAGCGATAACATTGGCGACGGGAATGTTGACAAGACTTCGAAATATATAGGACAATACAGGGTATAACCATGGAAACACGAAAAAAAATACTTATAGTAGATGACGAACAAATCAATGTCGAGTTCTTCGACCTGATGCTTTCAAAGCTCGGGTTCGTAGTGGAAAAGGCGGCAAACGGCCGCGAGGCTCTCGACAAGATCAAGGAATTCTCTCCGGATCTCATCATGCTCGACAATATCATGCCGAAAATGTCCGGGTGGGAAGTAACCAGGATTCTCAAGAATGACGCCGAGTATTCCCAGTGGCGTGAAGTTCCCATCGTCATGTTTTCGGCAATGGATGACGTCAAGGACAAGATCGAGGGTTTCGAGCTCGGTATTGATGACTACATCACCAAGCCGTTCAATTTCTCCGAGGTCCTCGCGCGTATCCGCGCGGTGTTGCGTCATCATGAGTTGATCGATCAGCTCAAGAAGCGGGAGTCCCGCATTGAGCTTCAGGAAGAACTGAATCAGAAGCTGCTTGCCTATGTCGAGATGGTGACAGAGAAGTTTTCGTCGCTTTGCGATACTTCGGCCAGGGAAGACGGCGTGTTGATCAGCGATGATGTTCAGGCCTGTCAGCTTGAATATGAAAAACTCAGAAAGCGTATTGACGAACTGCAGGAAGAGGCGGTCCGGCTTAAAAGCAGGGAGATCGCGGTTACTTCTCTGGAGAACGAGTTGCGCAAGGCATACAGCGAGTAAGGAATGATTACCCCGGAAAAGAGCGCGGTATTGGAATTATTCGCGGAAGGAAGACGGTTCTACAAGCTTATGGAATTCGTCAAGGCCCGCGATGCTTTCGCACGCGCAGTGGCTCTGGACCCGGAAGACGGGCCGGCAAGGCTGTATCTTGACCGGTGCACCTACTATATTGATAATCCGCCGCCCGAAGACTGGGACGGTGTGTTCACCATGACGACAAAATAAGGATTCTAGATGGCCCGATTTCTGGAAAAAGACAAGGAACGGAATGTTACCGTTTTTGGCAAAAATACCACATTCCGTGGGGTTCTGAAATTCGCGGAAGAGCTCCAGATTGCCGGCACATTCGAGGGTTCCATAGAGTCCGGCGGGACTCTGGTTATCCGCAAGGGGTCTGCCTGTACGGTTGATCACATTCACGCCGGGTCAATTACGGTTGAAGGCGCGGTAACCGGTGATCTTGCTGCCGCGGATCGTATCGAAATGAAAACCGGCAGTACGGTTAAAGGGAATGTCTCGGCGTTGCGTCTCAGGATTGCGGACGGGGTTTCCTTTGAGGGTTCCGTGGAAATGGTTACTACTGACGATCCGGTGGACATTTTTACGATGCGTACCGATCTTCTAAAAACCCGCCTTCAGAATTCGGACGGGGAGTAAGTGTCGCTCCGTTCTACGGCAGCTAAACTTTTTTCCCGCCTGCGGGACGGGAATCTTCTTCTGGTAACGGCCGAGTCCCTGACCGGTGGTTTGATAGGTTCGGCAATAACGGCGATTCCGGGTTCTTCCGCCGTATTCTGGGGCGGCGTCGTGGTGTACAGCAACCGCGCGAAGCACGCGCTGCTCGGGGTGCCGGAAGGTCTTATCGACTCGGCAGGTCCGGTTAGTGCGGAAGTTGCCAGTGCCATGGCTGTCGGAGCGCTTTCCTGCTGCGAAAACGCCGTTTCCCTTGCGGTAACCGGTCTTGCCGGTCCCGGCGGCGGAACACGTGATTTGCCGGTGGGGTCCGTATGGATCGCGGCCGCGTGTTCATCCATGACGGGAGAGCCTGAGGTTCTTGTCCGTCTGTTTCATTTTTCGGGTTCCCGAAGCCGGATTCGCCGCAAAACGGCCGGTAAAGCGTTCGCTCTGACACTTGAACTGCTTGACAGGTAACACCCGGTTTACTATAATTTGGATTATCCAACCCGCATTTAACGGAAAATCCGAACAGAAACATGTCTTTACATACTGCTAATTTGTACGCATTTTATGGAGAATTCCCATGGTAGCAATCAGAAAACGCCGAACCAGCGATGAAAACGATGGGGGAGCGGAACAGGCACCGGATCAGGCACAACTTGATCTTTCCGGTGAAATGAATGAAAACCCGGCAGATACGGGTCTTGCTTCCCCGCAGGCAGACGTTGCGCCTGCCGAGAACACGGAAGCGCTTGATAATCCGGATGATTCGCACGGAGCGAAAGAACGACCGGAGAACCGGGGATCTTCCCCGTCCGATAAACGGGTGGTTGTACGGTCCCGCGGAAAACGGCGGAATAACGAGGGTAACGGTCCCGCTTCCTACCGTGACAATGGAAACCGCAATTCAAAAAAACAACGAGATCTTCCAAACGATAACGGCTACACCAACAACCAGACTTCCCAGGATAACGAGAACAAGCCGAAACTGACCATAAACGAACTTACCCGCATGGGCATGCACGCGCTTCGGGATCTTGCAACCCAGTACGGTGTTCCCCACGAAGATATGGTCGCCATGAAGAAACAGGAAATCATTTTCCAGATTCTCAAGGCGCATACCGAGCACGGCGGCATCATCTTTGCTTCCGGTTCCCTGGAAATTCTTCCTGACGGGTACGGATTCCTCCGTTCCCCGCAGAACAGTTATCTTCCCGGCCCTGATGATATTTACATTTCACCGAGCCAGATCCGGCTTTTTAACCTGAAAACCGGCGATACTGTCTACGGACAGATCCGTTCTCCCAAAGAGGGTGAACGCTTTTTCGCTCTTTTGCGCGTTGAAACCGTCAATTTTGACGATGTGGTTGAAGCGCAGAGCCGCATTCCCTTTGACAACCTGACCCCGCTGTATCCGGATGAAAAGCTCAACCTGGAAACCACCAGTACCGAGATTTCAACCCGCATCATAAACCTGTTTTGTCCCATCGGAAAGGGACAGCGCGCACTTATCGTCGCACCGCCGAGAACCGGTAAGACGATCATCATGCAGCGGATCGCGAATGCCATTACCGCCAATCATCCCGAGGTGTACCTCATCGTTCTTCTGATTGACGAACGACCCGAGGAAGTGACCGACATGGAACGCACGGTAAAGGCGGAGGTTATTTCATCAACCTTCGACGAGCAGGCTACCCGCCACGTACAGGTTGCCGAGATGGTTCTCGAGAAAGCCCGCCGGCTTGTTGAACACAAGCGCGACGTCGTCATTCTTCTGGACTCGATTACCCGTCTTGCCCGCGCCTATAACCAGACGGTACCCACGTCGGGCAAGGTGCTTTCCGGTGGTGTCGATTCCAATGCCCTGCACCGGCCCAAACGCTTTTTCGGCGCGGCGCGTAACGTGGAAGAGGGCGGAAGTCTTACCATCATCGCGACCGCACTCGTTGAAACCGGAAGCCGCATGGACGAAGTTATTTTTGAAGAGTTCAAGGGTACCGGAAACATGGAAATCAACCTGGACCGCAAGTTGTCGGACCGCCGTTTGTATCCGGCCATGAGCATCAAAAAGTCCGGCACCCGGAAAGAGGAGCTGTTGCTTACCGAGGAAGAGCTCCAGAAGATCTGGGTTCTCCGCAAGGTTATCAATCCCATGGACGATACGGAAATCATGGAACTCCTTCTTGACAGGATGAAGAAAAGTAAGAATAATGAGGCATTCCTCAGATCCATGAATACCGGCTCCGCCGCAATGGATTAAGGAAAGAAAACAATACATATCACTGGAAGACAGTGTTGGAGGATAGAATGAAAGAAGGTATACACCCCGCGTACAACGATACCAAGATCACTTGCGCGTGCGGAAATGTTATTGAAACCCGCTCAACGGTTAAGGACATCAACGTTGAAATTTGCTCGGCTTGCCATCCCTTTTACACCGGCAAGCAGAAGCTCGTTGACTCTGCCGGACGTATTGACCGCTTCAAGAAGCGCTACAATATCAAGGATAACTGATCCGGCGAACAGGGCTGCCCACACGGGCAGCTTTTTTTTTCTGGTATACCTCGCCAGAGCGGTGTACACTGGTTTTCATGATGACAAACAGATCGGACCCGGTTGTATTTTGCCATGGTCTTTTCGGATGGGGTGCCGACAAGTTCGGCGGATTTCCCTACTTTCTTTCAGTTCAGCATCTTCTCCGAAAGCACGCGGACCGGCTTCCGCCGTGCATCTTCCCCTCCACCGGGCCAATCTCTTCTATCCATGACCAGGCCTGCGAGCTGTTTTATCAGCTCATCGGGGGACGGGTTAATTACGGATACGATCATGCCCGGAAATTCGGCCATTCGCAGTACGGGCGGGATTACACCGGCAAGGCGCTCTATCCGCAGTGGGACGCCGAACATCCCCTGGATTTCGTATGTCATTCCATGGGCGCTCCGGTCGTCCGCATGCTGCAGCATCTTCTGGAATCGGGATTCTTTTCCCGGGAAGACACTACCGATTATGCGACGGATCATTGCTACGTACGCTCCATAACAACCATATCCGGTGTCCACAACGGATCCACGCTCACCTGGATTCTCGGTGTCGATCCGGTCACCGGGAGAATAAACAAGGAATCGCCGGGTTTGCGTATCCTCGTCGGTATTCTGGAACGGTATGCCCGTCTGCAGGCCAAGTTGCCGGGTGTTTCGCGCTTTTACGATCTCATGCTTGACCAGTGGGGCATCACGCCCGGGAAGGTTGAACGTGAGCAAATGAACCGACTGCTCGAGGATACCGCCTACATCGATTCACTCGACAATGCCCTGTACGATCTCACCCCGAACGCCATGGAAGACCTCAACCGGCGTCTGATTGAATATCCGGACACCTGGTACTTCAGTTATGTAACCCGTTCCACCATACCCTTTGGCCGCAAGGCGCTGCCTATACCATACTGGACCCATTTTTTCCTCATTCCTACGGCGTTTGCCATGGGTACCCGCGTCTTTCCCGAAGAAGCGATGCCCCTTCGTGTCCAGCGGCTCTGGCGTGCAAATGACGGCATGTGCAACGCCTGGTCCCAGGACTATCCGAAACTCGGACGGGATGCCTCTTCCCGTGCTGGCCGACGGAGCCGGCGGGAACGCAAGGCGCAACACTGGGAGACCGGTCTCTGGCATGTACAGCATCGGTCAAGGAAATTTGATCACGGTGAAGTTGCGATGTTTCCCCATTTTCTGCGCCGGCGGACAGTCCGGCGCTACTTCATGGGCATTTTCAAAGTTATCGACATGATACGCTCGCGGGGAGATTAGCACCCCGCCGGGGTGCTCAACTGGCACAACGTGCGACCAGCACCCCGCCGGGGTGCTCAACTGGCGCAACGCGCGACCGGCACTTCACGAATGTTTTATTTCAGGGTAGTTCGAATTTCCACAGGCGGTGAATTTTGCGGTTGCGGAAGTCTTCCGGGATGGACCACTCGCTCAGGTCGGTGATGCGGGTTGCGGGGTTTGCCGCGGCGCCGCCGATGAGGTCGGAGTCGAATTTGAGTTTGCGTGAGTTAGTGGAAAAGAGCAGGGTGCCGCCGGGTGCGAGTACGGCAAGGCAGAGGCGGCAGAGTTCTGTCCAGTCGCGGTTTATGTCAAATACATCGTCGAGTTTTTTCGAATTGGAAAATGTGGGCGGATCGCATATGATGAGGTCCCAGCGGTCCCTGGCGCGTACGGCGTTTTTCAGGTAGCTCATGGCATCATATCGGTAAAAAATGAAGGGTGCGCCGGATGCCGGGGGATTTTTTTCGTCGCCGGTCGAGGTTCTGCTGCCGAAGCCGTTGAGGGTCATGTTGTCCGCGGCCCAGCCGAGGTAGGTGCGGGAAAGGTCTATCGAGGTTACGGATGCGGCGCCGCCGAGGGCCGCGTGGACGGAAAACGCGCCGGTGTAACAGAAAAGATTGAGTACCCGCTTTCCGGCGGCTGTTTCGCGCACATGAAGCCGGGCGGGGCGGTGATCGAGAAATATTCCGGTATCCAGATAATCAGAAAGGTTTATCCGGAATTTGGCGCCGCCTTCGTCAATAATGATGCAGGTGCCCCGTTCGGAGACTTTGTCGTATTGTGCTTCGGTGCCCCGCTGGCGGCGGCGTATCTTGGTGTGAACGTGATTATCCGGCACGGACAGTGTTTTTGCGGCGGCTTCTTTCATAACCGCCATCCAGGCGTCTTCTTCGTCGTCGGGTTTGTCGTAGGGTCGTTCATAGAGCGAAATGTGCAGATGGCGGTCGCCAGTTTCGGCGTCAGTGTAGAGGTCGACCGCGAGGGGGACTTCGGGGATATCTTTGTCGTAGAGGCGGAACGAGGACACTGTTGTCCGCTTTGCCCATTTTTTAAGATGGGCGTACCGCTTGGATAGGCGGTTGGCGAACATGACGGCCTGGTTTTCGATAGACTGATTATTCATCCCGGTCAAATCGCATCATGACGGATAGCAGGGCAAATCCGGAAGTAAGGTCTTCTTTTTGGACGACGACATGGTCGGGAACCGACAGTTTCCGGTTGGTAAAATTCCAGATCGCGGTTATGCCGGCGGCAACGATGCGGTCCGCGGCTTCCTGCGCGTGTTCCGAGGGTACGGTGAGGATGGCGATCTTGGCTCCGGTCCGCTTGATCTGTTTTTCGAGGGTATCAAGGGGATGGACGAGAACTCCGTGGATGGTTGTGCCAATTTTGCCGGGGTCGTTGTCAAAGGCCGCGGCTATATCTATGCCGTGGAGACGGAATTCCTGGTAGCCGGCAAGCGCGGTTCCGAGGTTACCGGCTCCGACGAGTACGGTTTTATGTGTGGTATCCCATCCGAGAAAACGGTTTATGGCGTTCATGAGCTCGCCGGTAGGATATCCCTTTTTTGGGCGTCCCACTATGCCGGTTATGGCAAGATCCTTGCGGACCTGGATGGGTTCAAGTTTGAGTTCCTGGGCAATAACGGTTCCCGAAATGTATTCCTGATTATTCTTGTACGCCTGTTGAACAATGTAGAGGTATGAAGGCAGACGACGGACCGACGGCGCCGCGGTAATCTTGTGTTTTGCCATTAACACATCCTTGTATTTCGGTGATTTTTTAACGATATACGCGAAACTGGTGAAAGTCAAGCGCATGTATGGAAACAAATACCGAAATTCGCTATACTCGTTCCCATTCATACCTACAAACAGGAGTAGTATACCATGTATGACCCCGTTGATCCTAAAGTGAATTTTCCCGAACAGGAAGAAAAAATCCTCGCTTTTTGGCAAGATAACCATATTTTCAAGAAATCCATTAGCAACCGGGCCGACGCTCCCGAATATACGTTTTACGACGGCCCCCCGTTCGCAACCGGTCTCCCGCACTTCGGGCACTTTGTACCGAGTACCATCAAGGACATCATCCCGCGCTACCAGACCATGAAGGGTAAACGTGTAGAGCGTCGCTTCGGCTGGGACTGTCACGGTCTTCCGGTTGAGAATCTCATCGAAAAGGAACTCGGTCTCAATTCAAAAACCGACATTGAAAAATTCGGCGTGGCGAACTTCAACGAGGCGTGCCGGTCCAGCGTACTCCGCTATGTAAAGGAGTGGCGCGAAACCATCACCCGGCTCGGCCGGTGGGTTGATTTTGACAATGACTACAAAACGATGGAACCTGACTACATGGAATCCATCTGGCATGTCATGAAGAGTCTCTGGGAAAAAGGGCTTTTGTACGAGGGTCATTACATTTTGCCGTACTGTCCGCGCTGTTCCACCGTGCTTTCCAACCACGAGCTCAATCTTGGCGGATATCAGGACGTGCATGATCCCGCTATCACCATCCGCTTCAAGGTAACCGGGACGCTTTCCGGAAGCGCCGCTGAAAAGAACGCGGCAAAAGAGCTCGCCGGAAAAAACGCCTATCTTCTTGCCTGGACCACCACGCCCTGGACGCTTCCGAGCAATCTTGGCCTTACCATGGGTCCGGATGTTGACTATGTGCTCGTGGCGGATGGCGACGATGCCTACATCATGGCGGAAGCCCGTCTTCCGGCATACTACCGTGAAACGGACGAGTACACCATCCTCTGGAAAAAGAAGGGAAGCGAGCTCGAAGGCATCACGTACGAGCCGCTGTTTCCCTATTTCGCCAGCCTCGCGACCAATGAAGACGGTTCTCCCGGCGCCTTCCGCACCCTGCTCGGCGATTTCGTTACCACGGAAGACGGTACTGGCATCGTGCATACCGCGCCGGGATTCGGCGAAGACGATAACCGCGTGTTCAAGGGAACCGGCGTGCCCACCATCTGTCCGGTGGACGCGGAATGCCGCTTTACCGCCGAGGTGTCGGACTATCAGGGTCAGTTCGTCAAGGACGCCGACAAGGCGATCATCGACCGGCTCAAGGCCGAAGGCAAGCTCGTGAAGCGTGAACAGATCCTCCACGCGTATCCGCACTGCTGGCGCTGTTCAAGCCCGCTCATCTATCGCGCGGTGGGAAGCTGGTTCGTCAATGTGGAAAAAATCAAGGACCGCATGATCGCGGCCAATCAGAAAATAAACTGGCAGCCCGACCATATCAAGGACGGACGGTTCGGCAAGTGGCTCGACGGCGCGCGCGACTGGGCGATCAGCCGGAACCGCTACTGGGGAAATCCGCTTCCCGTATGGAAGTGCGATTCCTGCGGCGACTCAATCTGCGTGGGAAGCCGCAAGGAGCTGGAGGAACTGTCCGGCGTGTACCCGGAAGACCTCCACAAGCATTTCGTGGACGAGATAACCTTCCCCTGTTCCTGCGGCGGCACCAAGCGCCGTATCAGCGAAGTGCTCGACTGCTGGTTTGAATCCGGCGCCATGCCCTACGCCCAGAGTCATTATCCCTTTGAAAACAAGGAATTGTTTGAACAACGTTTCCCGGCGAACTTCATCTCGGAAGGACTCGACCAGACCCGCGGATGGTTTTACACCCTGACTGTACTCGCCGCCGCGCTCTTTGACAGTCCCGCCTTCGAGAACTGTATCGTCAACGGACTCGTGCTCGCGGCGGACGGCAAGAAGATGTCCAAGAGCCTCAGAAACTATACCGACCCCAACAAGGTCGTAAACGAGTTCGGTGCCGACGCGCTCCGCCTGTTCCTCATGCACTCCGCGGTTGTCCGCGCCGACGACCTCAAATACAGCGACGAGGGAGTTCGCGACGTGCTCAAGGGCATCCTGATACCGCTGTGGAACAGTTACAGCTTCTATGTTACCTACGCGAATATTGACGGTGTTACCCCGCCGACGGCTGAAAGCCTGCCGTCCTGCGACAATCCCCTGGACAAGTGGATCCTGTCCGTCACCGAAAAAATGGTGCTCGATGTGGGCGGTGCGCTCGATAGTTATGATCTTTCCAAAGCGATCGACCCCATCGTGGACTTTGTGGATCAGCTGAACAACTGGTACATCCGCCGTTCCCGCCGCCGCTTCTGGAAAAGCGAAAATGACGGCGACAAGGCTTGTGCCTACGATACCCTCTACCGCGCTCTCAAGAAGTTCGCTCTGGTCGCGGCGCCGGTTATCCCCTTTGTCACCGAATCGATCTGGCGAAACCTCCGCGTGGAAGGCGACGCTGAATCGGTCCATCTTGCCGACTATCCCGTGTACGACGAAAAACTCCGGGACGAAGCGCTCGAGTTCAAGATGGCTACCGTACAAAAAGCGGTGTCCATGGGCCGGAGCCTCCGCTACCAGTTTAATCTCAAAACACGTCAGCCCCTCCGGGCGGTGGAACTGGTAACCCGGAATCCTGAAGAAAAGAAAGTGCTTCTGGAAATGGAAGAGAGCATCAGGGAAGAACTGAACGTAAAAGAAGTACTCTTCCACGACAAGGAAGAGGAACTGGTTGAATACAGCGCAAAGGCGAATTTTCGCGTACTCGGCAAGGAGCTCGGCGCGTCCATGAAACAGGCCGCCGGAGTAATTGAAAAACTTTCTTCCGGAGAAATTCAGTCGATCCTTGAAGGCGCAACGCTCAGTATTGAAGTGGACGGTAATCATCTTGAACTCACGACCGACAAGATCGTGGTGAATCGCGAAGAGAAAGCAAACCTCCGTGTTGTAAACGAAGGGACGCTGACCGTCGCGCTCGATACCGAAGTAACACCGGAACTGCTCCAGGAAGGCGCGGTACGCGATCTCGTCCGCGGAGTGCAAAACTTGCGCAAGGAACGGGGACTCGAAGTTACCGACCGCATAGAGCTGACCGTATCGGCCGCCGGCGGGAACACGACCCTGGCGGAAGCCTTTAACCGTTTCCGTGAATACGTGATGAACGAAACGCTTGCCGTAAGCGCCCGCTGGCTGGACACTGCTGCCGAAGGCGCGGTGACCATCGATAGCGGGGAAACCTCCTGGGAGGCGGATATTGTCCGTGTCGCGGAGTAACGCACGGCGGAACCTCGTGACGCGCCGGAGCGGAGCGGGGAGACAACCCTTCGCGTCTCTGGCGGTCTGCGCCGCGTTCTGCCTCGCCGCGATATCACTGTTTTCCTGCGCGACCGGTCCCCACACCTTTACGGCTGACCCGCTTGCCTATCTGGGAGAAGACGCCGCCTGGTACGGGGTCGTGCCGGTAGCGGCGAACCGGCCGATACTCGAAGCGCTGAGCCGCCGCATGAAAGACGGGGACGCGTTTATGGAAAACCTGGACCGGGCGGCCATGCTCTATCTCGCCGGAACAGCGGATACCACTGGCGGCGATCGTCAGGAATTCCCCTTCCGTCTCGTTGCTACCGGATCTTTCCCGCCAAAAATGGCCCGGGTTGCCTTTCCCTCCCGAAAAGGGTGGGAGAAAATCAACTCGGAGGACGGCGCATGGTACCGGAACGGTTCGCTCGCCGCGGCCATTCCCCGGCCCGGACTCCTGTTTTTCGGAAAATCTGAAATACTTCCCGCCATGCTGCGGAACGCAGCACTACCCGCGGAAATCCCGGTACGCGAAGAATTCCGAGCACTGGTGCCCCGTTCGGGAACGGGCGACGGTACGATTGCCCTGTATGTGCGCAGCGGGGATGCGGTGCGGGACCGATTACTGGGGGATGTACCGTTTTCTTTGCCGGTTACGGACCTTTTGGTGACCATCGGGACTGCTACCAAAATTGTTGAAAACCCGTACGTCATTACCATTCGGATCTATATGCCCGATCAGCGTACTACCCGGGCAATGCTTCCGCTCATTCGCCTGGTGTTTTCCAGTGCGGTCCGCCAGGATGGTACTTCGCTGGTGCTGGAGCTACCGGCAGACGCGGAAGATATTGCCGATTTTCTCGAATTTTTGTACCTTTAGTACTGCTATCAAAATTGTTGAAAACGTTTGAGGGAAATTGAACATGCCAACCTATGATTATGAATGCGACAGCTGCGGTCACCGCTTCGAGGCCTTCCAGAAAATGTCGGATACGCCGCTTGATACCTGTCCCGAGTGCGGGAAACGCGTTCGCCGGGTGCTTTCCGGCGGGGTAGGGATCAGTTTCAGGGGCTCGGGGTTCTATGTAACGGATTCGGCGAAAAAAGCGCCGGAAAAAAAGAAGGTTGATTCGTCTTCCTCAACGAGTGGCAGTAAGGGGTGAAAAAGCTCCCCAAGTTTTTTTGTGAGTACTGCGGCACTGAAGTTCGGCAGAACGACAAGGTCTGTCCGCATTGCGGGCGGTTTTTCTCGAGCGTCAAGTGTCCTTCCTGCGGATTCGCGGGTGATTCACGGGCATTCAGAAGCGGATGTCCGGTGTGCGGGTACGCGGTCAACACTGAGGATGCCGCGCGGCAGGGTGAGACTCGGCACGTGCGGGGAACCGGGCAAAAAAAACGCGGATCCGCGACTGATCCGCTTCCCTGGTGGATTTATGTTCTGTCGTTGGCTCTTCTCGCGCTGGTCAGCGCGCTTGTCGTCATGAACGCAAGGTAAGTTCTATCGCGCTCGCGAGTTCTTCACGGTTTCCCGAGACTCCCAGAATCATCATGGGGCCTGCTTTTTTCACCTGACAGTCCAGAGAAAAAACTTTCTCGCCAATTTTCAATGTACAGTCCGCTATGGGTTCTCCCTCGCTGAGGTCCGCCACGGCGCCCGGTGCGTCGGGCTTGAAGCGAATTTCGTCATCAAGAAGGTTTTCCACCTTGCCGGTGATGATGGTGTCGTTGAGGGGATTGGTAAAGAGGAAGCTCGTTCTGTCCCTGATCCTGCTGATGAGTCGTTCGCTCCGGGTGTCGTCCACAAACTGGTAGCGGGAAAACAGGTCCCGGAGTGTTTTATCGTCTCCCGAGCCGGTCCCGTCTTCCCGTATCATGGCTTGTACGCCGATATGGATGGCCTTGTCGGCTTCGTCATTGGAAAAGCGGTCGTTTATGAGCAGAACAATGACTGTTTCGTCCCGCGCGGTATCCGAGCGGATGTATTGAACGATGGTTTTCCAGTGCCGGGGGAAGTCGGCCGTGGAAATGAATACGGCATGGGGACGGATTTCTTCGATGTTGTCGAGCGCCTTCACGGCGGAACGGTACCGGATTATGTCAAAGCCGCATGGAGCGACGATCTGCTCCAGTCGGTCTACAAAGGTGTCGGTATCCGATATCAATAATGCGATCATGCGTCTTCCTTATTCGGTCCCGAGATTATCTACCGTATAATCATACACCCGCCAGATTCCGTCGTGTTGTGAAAGATAGTAGGTAAACCGTTTTTTCTCCCGGAATGTCCGGTAGTCGAACCACTGGATTACGGTTACGGTACCTTCATTTTCAGTGTACATCGTTTTTTCTATGCGGAAGTCGACCGGTATGGTCGCGATTTCTTTTTCAATGGTTGCCTGGCTCAGTTCGAGTTTGTAGTGCTCGATCATGGAAAGCCGGCCGTCTTCTGATTCCGCCCGGAAGCGGCGTTTGCGTGCAGGGTCCCGCGAGAGCATGCGTTCAAGATCGAAGTAGAGGAAGAACTGGTTCCAGTGCGATTTCTGACGTGCGGTGAGGATGTAGGTCAGCACCTGGTCCGGCGGCATGGGTTCGGGCCGGAGTATTTGCGCGCTTTCCGGTGATACGGGAAGAATGGTTGCGGCCGCCGCGGACGGGGAGGGTTTTACTTCGAGGGTGAGTTTGTTGGACGAAACACGCTGTTCGCTTTCGTCGGACAGGCGTTTGAGTTCCGGATAGAAGTGACATTGGAGAATGTACATGCCCGGAGTCGGTATGTCGAGGAAGTCTTTTACGTCCACGGTGAATGAAAGGGACTCGCCCGGTTCGAGGCTCACTTCGCGGAAGTAAATCTGACGGCTTGAACTGCGGGAACGGAGCCAGACTTCGGTGTGATCAAGCGGAAGGTTGCGGGTGGTCAGAGCGGAAAAATCGAGGCTGTAAAAATGATCGTCTGCCATCTTGAAGCGCAAGGGCTGCGGGGTGTTGTTCGAAAGGCTCACCTGTACGAGAACAGGTTCCGCGGGGGAATTGCCCGGATAGTAGATGGTGCGTTCAAAGAATCTGATGGAAAGGTCTGCCCCGTGTACAGCTGCCGTGTCGGCCGTTTCGGCGCAAAAGAGCGCGGCGGTGGCGGCAATGGAAAAAACAATAATCGCAAACAGTTGTTTCACCTGAAAATCTCCCCTTTTCCAGTATATCGGCCTTTTTATGTTCCGTCATTAGTGGTAAAATCCCCTCCGACATGAGCATTACACACCTCAAAAACAGCATACACCGGTGGGACGGCATGACCGGTGTTATCGAGAATTTGAAAGACAATACATGGCCCCGGGAACTCTACGGCGTTCACGGCGGCCTTTTCGCGTTTTTCTTCGCGGAATATCTGGAAACCTTTCCCGGCCAGCTGGTCATTGTTGTACCGACGGAAAAGGAAATTGACGCGCTCACGGCCGATCTGGATCTCGCCGGGGTTGACTGGGAAGTTCTCCCCTGGTGGGGAACCATGGCGTACCGGCCGGTCCCGACCGGCGCCGCGGTCTTCGGTGAGCGGGCGTCGCGCCTCGCCATGCTCGCGCGGGCGGGCGGCAAAACCGGCGCGGGCAGCGCAACCCCCGCGGGCGGCGCAACCGTTCTTGTCATGACCCAGCGGGCGTTTTGCACGCCGGTGCCGCCGCCTGAATACTTTTCATCCCTGTTGACGACGCTTTCGGTGGGCGAAAGCTTTGATTCTGCCGCGCTTGCGGAAAATCTCGTTCTTCAGGGCTATCTCCGGGTGCCGCGGGTTACCGTACACGGCGAGTTTGCTCTCCGCGGCGAGGTGCTCGACCTCTTCATGCCGGGCGGAGACGTGGCGCACCGCATCGTGTTCGACTTTGACACCATCGAGACCATCAAGCTGTTTGATCCGGAGAACCAGAGTTCGGTCGGCACGGCGGATTCGGTAACGCTTCATCCCGCGCGGGAAGTGCTGTGGACGGAAGACCGTATCGACGCGCTGGAGAGGCGCCTCAAAACACTCCCCGAGTTTTCAGACGGCGCGGAAAACCTCATTGATCACTTGCGGGTGTATGAAACCGTGGAAGGGGAGGAACTCTTCTTTCCGCTTGCGTTTGAAAAAACCGCTTCCGTTGCGGACTATCTCGCGATTTCCGGCGGCGCCTGTTTTTTCATCGACTGGGACCGGCAGGAAAACGCCGAGGAAAGCCTTGAGCGGGAATATCTCGGCCTCTACCGGCGCCACCGGGACAGCCCGGACGGCGCGGCGGCCTTTCCGCTTCTTTCGCACGTTCCGCCGCCCCGGCACATCCTGTTGAATTTCAAAAAGACTGCCGAATCGTATGAAAAGCGGCTGCTCTTTCGCACCATCAGCGCGGGGAATACGGAAGAAGCAGGTGCGCTCAGTCTCTCGTGCGATCCGCCGCGGAGCTTTTTCGGAAACATGGTGTACCTTCGCGAAGAGCTCGAGAATCTCGCCTCGCATGACTGGCAGCTCTACTGCTTCGCGGAAAGCGAAAACCAGGCGCTCCGCGTGGCACAGATTCTCAAGGACCTCCCGGTTGAGGTAGTTCCGCTCAATCTTTCGTCGGGCTTCGCGATTCCCGAACTCAAGATCCTGGTCATCCAGGAAAACGAAATATTCGGCCGCCGCCGCCACATCCCCAAGTCGGTCAAACACGCCAAGAGTGCGGTCATCGACACCTTCGTGGAACTCAATCCCGGCGACTACGTCGTTCACGTCAATTACGGCATCGGCTTGTTCAAGGGCATCGACCGGGTAAAGGCGCTCGGCAACGAGCGCGACTACATCAAGCTCGAATACGCCGACGAGGAAACCGTCTTCATCCCGATCGAGCAGGTGAACCTCGTGCAGCGCTACATCGGCAACGAGGGAGACGCTCCCCGGTTGGACCGCCTCGGGTCAAAGTCCTGGGAAAACCGCAAGAACAAGGTCAAGAAGTCGGTAGAAGACATCGCCCAGCGGCTCATCGACCTCTACTCGAAACGCAAGGCCGCGCAGGGTTTCGCCTTCCCGAAAGACGGTGAATGGCAAACGTCCTTTGAAGCGGCCTTTCCCTACGAGGAAACCGACGACCAAATAACGGTGAGCAAGGAAATCAAGGCCGACATGGAAAAACCCGTTCCCATGGACCGGCTCCTCTGCGGCGACGTGGGCTACGGCAAGACCGAGATCGCCATGCGCGCCGCGTTCAAGGCCGTGATGGGCGGCAAGCAGGTTGCCTTCCTTGCGCCCACAACGCTCCTCGCCGAACAGCACTTTGAAACCTGCAACGAGCGCTTCAAGAACTTTCCCGTCCGGATCGCCCAGCTCTCCCGCTTCGTGCCGCCGGCCGAACAGAAAATTACCCTGGCCCGTTGCGCCCGCGGCGAGGTGGACATCCTCATCGGTACGCACCGGATCATCCAGAAAGACGTGAAGTTCAAGGACCTCGGGCTCATGATAATCGACGAGGAACAGCGTTTCGGCGTCAAGGACAAGGAGCGGCTCAAGGAGATGCGGCACAGCATCGATTCGCTCGCCCTGAGCGCCACGCCCATTCCTCGGACCCTCCATATGTCGCTCCTCAAGATCCGCGACATGAGCCTCCTCGCCACGCCGCCGCAAAACCGGCATCCGATCGAGACGGTCATCGCCGAGTACAACCCGGACCGGGTGGCCGCGGCGATTCGCCGGGAGGCCGAACGGGGCGGGCAGGTGTTCTTCCTGCACAACCGGGTGGAAAGCCTGGAGGAAGTGCGCATACAGATTGAACAGCTCGTGCCCGAAATGCTCGTGGACACCGCGCACGGCCAGATGACCTCGCGCGAACTGGACGACATCTTCCACCGTTTCAAGATGGGCGGCTTCCACGTGCTCATCGCCACCACCATCATAGAAAACGGCATCGACATTCCGAACGTGAATACCATCATCATCGACCGTGCCGACATGTACGGCGTTTCCCAGCTCTACCAGCTCCGCGGGCGGGTGGGGCGTTCAGACCGCAAGGCCTTCGCCTACCTCTTTTATCCGAAGGAGCGCGCGATCTCCGAGATCGCGATGAAACGTCTGCAGGTCATATCAGACTTCACCGAACTCGGCTCAGGCTTCAAGATCGCCATGAAAGACATGGAAATTCGCGGCGCGGGAAATCTCCTGGGGCGCGAACAGTCCGGCGAAATTTACGCCGTCGGGTTCGACCTCTACATGCGCCTCCTCGAACAGGCCATCCGCCAGCTGCAGTCAACCGACTATGAAGACGACACCGAAGTCTGGCTGGAACTCGAATACACCGGCTTCATTCCGGACGGCTACATCGAAGTGGCGCAAACCAAGATGGAGATTTACAAGAAGATCGCCTCCATTTCAACGCGCGACGAACTGGACCGCGTGTACAACGAGCTCGTCGACCGCTTCGGCCCCATCCCGGACGAAGTGCAGAGCCTGCTCGCCCTCGCCGAAATCCGGATCATCTGCCGAACACTTTCCATATCCAGCCTCCGCGAACGCGCCGGCCGGGTACAGGTGGAGTTCTCCCGTGTCTCGAAGGTCTCGGTGGAACGGCTCCTCCGTCTCATGCAGGAGTCGGCTGGCCGGGTAAAACTCGACCCCAAGAATCCCAACATGATCCTGCTGGAAACGGGAAAGATCGGCCTCAAGGAGAAAAGCGAGTTTATCCGCGAAAAACTGGAATCGCTGGTTGCGGGGTGAGTGCTATCAAAATTGTTGAAAACTGCTATCAAAATTGTTGAAAAAAACCGCGAGTCCGGCACCCGTGCGGGGTTCTAGTCTACCTTTTTACCTGCAGACCCAAAAGAGTTTCCATCGGGTCAAAGTCGCGGTCGTTATGAATGAGTTCGAGATTGTTTTCGATGCAAAAGGTTGCGATTATCACATCGATGGTTTTGCGGACCGTTATACCGTTTTTGCGCAAGGTACGAAAATTTTCTGCCGTGCGATAAGCCAATTCTTTTCCGAGAAAATCCCGGTATTCGAGACTTTCCATGAGGTGCTTCGCGGCACGGTAGTCTGTATCCTTGCGGAAACCCTGCAGGAATTCGGTAATGATGAGATCCCCGGTAATCACACGGTTGTCCAGAAGTTCTGAATCCAGCAGTCGGGTGTGCGGCGCGTCAACACCGTTTACGTAGTCTATCCAGACCGAGGTATCGGCGACAATCATGAGTCGCTTCTCATTGCGTCGAGATCACCCTCCCATCTGAGTTTACCGCGCAGGGCACGGATCTTCGCCTGGTTTTTGAGGGTGATAAGGAGTTTGAGCGCTTCTTCCACGGTTTCCCGTTTTGTCCTGTTCCCGGATACATCGAGGGCTTCGGTCATGAGATCGTCATCAATTACAATATTGGTTCTCATCGCATCCTCCAATGTGTATAAACTACTTAAAGTATACACACAGTTTATGCGGGGTGCAAGCACAACGAAAGGGAGCCCAACTGTCGCGGGCTGAAAACTGCCGCGGGGTGAAATCACCCTTACGCAAGCAATAACGCCATCAACGGAATCGTAACCACCGAGAACAGCGTCGACAAAAACACTATCGACGAGGCCGTTTCGGTGTCGCCGCCGTAGAGTTCGGCGATGAGGGTGGTGTTGCTGGCGGCGGGCATGCCGGCCACGATGACGGTGATGCCCAAAAGCTGGGGGCTTGCGCCGGCGGCGAGGCAGATGAAGCCGGCAAGGGCGGGGAGGGCCAACAGGCGCACGGCTGAAACGGCGTAGAGGCGCCAGTCGCCCACCACGGCTTTGGCCGGTACATGGGAGAGTATGGCGCCCACCACGAGCATGGCGAGCGGGGTTGTCGTGTTTCCCAACAGCTCGAGCGGCTGGCGGATTACCGGCGGAAGCCGGACCGAAAGCACGAAGAGGATGAAGCCCGCGATCGCGGCGAGTACGTTGATATTAAAGAGTTTTGCCACCGGGAAGCGGAACTTTTCGCCGCCGGTGCCGGAGACGATCACGATGCCCACGGAGAAGGCGAGCAGGTTAAAGAGCACGTTGTGCACGGCGGCCAGGAAGAGGGCGTCGGGGCCCAGTATCGAAATGATGACGGGGAATCCCACGAAGCCCGCGTTCGAGAAGGCGAGCGAAAACACGAGGGCGCCCACCTGGCGTCGCGGGGTGCCAAGGGCGCGTACGGCAAGGTAGCCGAGCGCGGCCGCGCCGAGGTAATACGCTGCCGCCGCTGCCAGGGTTACGAGCGCGTCTCCCAGAAGGTCGTGCGAGAATTCCCTCTGGAGGGAAACGAGTATGAGCGAGGGCAGGGCCACCTTGATTACGAGGTTCGAGAGGCCCCGCACGGAGGCGCGGTCGAGCAACGTCATCTTTCCCAGGGCAAATCCCACGGCCATTACGAAAAAAAGTGCGAATATTTGTACAAGTACGGGCATGATCGTCATTATTACCAATTACCGTAATTGACACAAGCCGGGCCGGAGATTTATAGTGCAAAAATCATTTCATAGGTTTTAAGGAGGTGTGATTACTTCATTGAAAAGACAGGATTACATTACGGATACGGACTGGGAGCGGTTCCTCGAGTTTTCGGACAAACTCGAAACACCATTTGTGGTAATCAATTTACGCACAATCAAAAAGAACTATATCAAGCTGAAGGATTCTTTTCCCTACGCCCAGATTTATTACGCCGTAAAAGCGAATCCTGCCCCGCAGGTAATCACGTTGATAAATGAACTCGGCGGTTTTTTCGATATAGCTAGCCGATTTGAACTGGACAAGGTTCTTTCCCTCGGTGTTGCCCCCGAACGCATCAGTTACGGCAACACGATCAAAAAAGCCAAAGACATACAATACTTCTACGAGAAAGGTGTGCGCATGTTCGCCACCGACAGCAAGGAAGATCTCAAACACATCATCACCTACGCTCCCGGCTCCAAGGTCTACGTGCGTATCCTGGTGGAAAACTCGGGAACCGCCGACTGGCCGCTTTCCCGCAAATTCGGCTGCCACCCGGACATGGCGTACGACCTGATGGTTCGCGCACGCGACAAGGGGCTTACCCCCTACGGCATCTCCTTCCATGTGGGAAGCCAGCAGCGCGACATTGGCCAGTGGAACGACGCCATCGCGAAGACAAAGTACCTCATGACGAGTCTCGAGGAAGAAGAAGACATCAAGCTTCAGATTATCAATATGGGCGGCGGCTTTCCTGCCTCGTATATCGAAGAGGCAAACGACCTTTCCGCCTACGCGAGCGAGATTACCCGCTATCTCCGCGACGACTTCGGCGATGATATTCCCCATGTCGTGCTGGAACCGGGCCGATCCCTTGTGGGAGATGCGGGCATTCTCGTTACCGAGGTAGTACTCACCTCGCGCAAGAACAACACCGCGCTCTGCCGCTGGGTCTACTGCGATACCGGCAAGTTCAACGGCCTCATCGAGACGCTCGGGGAATCAATCAAATACCCCATCGTTACCCGGAACGATACATCGGACAAGAAAACCGGCGACGTCATTCTCGCCGGCCCAACCTGCGACTCCATGGACATCATGTACGAAGACTACAAATACCGCCTGCCGCTCGATCTCAAAGTGGGAGACCGGCTCTACTGGCTTTCTGCCGGCGCGTATACGTCAAGTTACGCTTCCGTGGAGTTCAACGGCTTTCCGCCGATTCAAACGTATTTCGTTGAGTAAGGTCCGCTCCTGAAAGGTCCTGGAAAACCCGAAGACCGAACGCGCCCATGACCGAAAGGATATGGTCAATAATGTCGCTCTGGATCGCTTCGTAGTTCACCCAGGCCTTGTCTGTCGTGAAAAAATACAGTTCCATCGGAATACCCTTCGCCGTGGTTTCAAGGTAGCGCACCATGCAGGTGAGCTCCTTCGAGACCATGGGGTGCGCTCGCAAATACGCGAGTACATACGCGCGGAACGTCCCCAGGTTCGTCAGGTGCCGCGGAGAGACAATGTCGTCGCCGGCGGTGCCGAGGCGCGCGTTATGTTCGGAAATCTCCGCGCGTTTGGCCGCCAGGTACTCTGCGAGCAGCGGCAGCTTTTGCAGCGTGTCCAGCTCCTCGTCGCGTAAAAACCGCACCGCCTTCATGTCCAGATATACCGTCCGCCTTGCGCGCCTGCCGCCCGCTTCGCTCATGCCGCGCCAGTTCTTGAAGCTGTCCGAGATAAGCGCATAGATGGGGATGCTCGTTATCGTCATGTCCCAGTTACGCACCTGTATGGTCTGGAGGGTTATGTCGATCACGCCGCCGTCGGCACCGTACTTGGGCATCTCGATCCAGTCGCCAATGCGTACCAGGTCGTTCCCGGTCAGCTGGAGGCTGGCCACAAAGCCCATGATCGAATCCTTGAACACGAGCATGAGCACGGCGCTCATGGCTCCGAATCCGCTCAGGATGCCCACGGGAGACACATTCAGAATACCGGTTATCACGAGAATTCCCCCCACAATGTAGAGGAAAATCTTTACCATCTGCAAATAGCCCTTTACCGGCTTCCGCTTCGCGATCTCCGGGCTTGCTTCCTTGTAGATTTCATTCGTCGCGTCCAGTAGCCGGGCCACGAGGCGCATCACGAGCAGGATGAGCCAGGCAAGAAGGATCCGGCTCCCCAGCGAAACGAGCACATGCGATTCGGTAATAAAGACCGGATAGAGCGTCATGAGGACGAGCACGGTCACAATGCCCGCGGCGCGCGAAAAAATGCCGTGGTCCATCAGGATGTCGTCCCATTTGGTCCGGGATCTCCGAATCGCTTTTGCCACGATAAACGTGTTTACGAGCTTCCCGGCAAGGTGCACGAGCAGGGCAAGAAGCACCAGAACGGCAAGGGACACCAGAATGGAAATGGCGGGCCGCCAGGTGTCGGGAAGGTTTACAAGATCGAGAATGGGAGTAATATAGTGTTCCATATAACAAGTATAGCACGATTTGCCTTGCGTTTACCGCACGTTTCTGGTATCATCGTTCATAGATTGAACATGATTTCTGTTTCGCCTGTCAGTGTGTTTCGGCCGCGGCATCCGGACGGAATGGTCACTTCTCATCGAATGAAAAAATCGCGTCTTCCTGCGCGACTGGCGGAGCCATGCCCGCAGGGACCGCCTGTTGCCGAAACCGCCAATTGGCGGTATCATTATGGACAGGAGGCGTTGTTATGGCTGATATGTTCATGCATGAAGCGTTAACTCCGTATGCCTGCCGGAAAATCCTGGAAGACGGCATAAAAAAAACCGACTACCTCAAGGTAATCAAATCCGTCGTGGATATGTCCGAAAAGGACTTTGCCGGTATTAGCGGCATAAGCCAGCGAACCCTTTCGCGGTTGCGCCCCGAGCAGGACGTGCCGGCCCACACGGCGGAAGTCGCCCTCTCCGTGCTGCGCATTCATCAGCGGGCCAGCGAGGTGTTCGGTAGCGGCGAGCGGGCGGTGCAGTGGATGAAGGCGCCGAACGGCGCCCTGCAGGGCAAGACGCCCGTCGAATCGGCGCAAAACCGCTTCGGCGCGGAGGAAGTGCTCGACATCCTCACCCGTCTCGAGTACGGGGTCTATTCCTGATGCACGTGTTCCGGATTGCCCGGCGCGATCGTATCCGGGATCTGGGCGGCAAGGGCGCGGAAATCTCCGGCGGCCGCTGGAACCGGAAGGGGGTGCCCTGTCTCTATGCGTCGAGCTCCCTCGCGCTGTGTATCTGCGAGATACTCGTGCACACCAGGTCCGACCTTCCGCCGTCCGACCTCTGGTACGCGGAGTTTCTCCTTCCCGATACTCTCGTTTCGTCCCGCTTTGCCGGGGCGGAACTTTCCACCGATACTGCGGCCGCGGGGACCGCCTGGCTTGCCTCCGGCGAGTCGTGCGCCATCCGGGTGCCGTCCGCGGTTCTTCCGCGCGACTACCGCCACGACTACAATGTCATTATTAATCCGCGCCATCCCGCCTTTGGGCAGGTGGAGCTCGTTGCGGCCCGTCCCTGTCCGTTCGACGAGCGGTTTTTTACCATACAAGACTGAGGCACATAGGGCCACGCGGGTCCAACTCGGGCCGGGCGGAGCCACCGCCCAGTAATGGCCACGCGGGGCGTTCGTTTTGATTATTGATACCGATGTTCCTGAAGGTTGAGGTGAGTGTACGCAGTTTTGTTGACTTTATTACGTACGGAATTATAATTAGTACGTAAGGAGGGTGGAATATGTCGAAAAAACTGACCCTGAATATAGATGAGGAATTGATTTCTTTTGCTCACTCGTATTCCCGTCAAAACGGTTTATCTGTTTCACGCCTTTTTGAGCAATATCTCGATAGATTGCGGACAACTGACCGGACACAGGAGTTGAAGCCAACTATTGCATTCCTGTATGGTCTTTTTGAGGACGCCCCGATACCGGATAAAAAGGAATTGAGAAAAGCGTTTCATGACAAAAATTCTCAACAAGCGGAATTATCACGCGGGTATTGACTGCATTATTTCCCGCAATATTGCGGATTTCAAGCATTCGCGTATTCCGGCGTATACACCGGAGCAGTTCTTTCTTGTATAATATCCAAAGGTTGTTCATGAAAAAAGAATCCATTCTCCGGCGCGTTCCGGCCATTCTTGTGGCGCTGATTATTCTGTATCTTTCAAGCAGGTCCACGCTGCCAATGCCCCTGCCGCCCCTGGTGGGGATGGACAAGCTGGCGCATTTCGCGGCGTTCGCCGTGCTTTCGTTTTTCGCGTGTTTCTGGATCAGCGCCGAAAGCTGGTCTCGCCGTCCGCTGTTTTTCTTTTTCGCCGTGGTTGTCGCGGTGAGCCTGTACGGCGTTCTGGACGAGTTTCATCAGTCTTTTGTGCCGAACCGCATTCCTTCGGCCGCGGACTGGGTCGCCGACACGCTCGGCGCGGTCTTCGGTGCGTTTGTGTTCCGGCGGATATTGAAAAGAGCAGGGAAATTCCGGGCAGAGTGAGCTATATGAGAGCTGGATGGAGGTCATAATGAGTGGCAGATTATCGATCAGTGATGATAATGCTCCTTTTAAGGTCTTTCGAATATTGTGGCGGGGGATGTGTTTTCAACCGATGAATTGCGGCAAGAGCTCGATTTGACAGGTGACAATTGGAAAAACGCTGGTGATCCTTCGTGTTGAATTACATGTTTCGCTATAGTATTGTAAATAGTGTGTTTTTGGGAGGTTGCCATGAAAAACCTTGCATATACCTGGTGGAAAGATGAGTCTCAGTATATTGGTTTCTTGAATAGTTATCCGGATTATGAGACACAGGGAGAATCCGTATCCGAGCTTGAAGAAAATTTGCGTGATATATATATGGACATTCAGGCCCAAGATATACCGTATTTACGGCATGTTTCTGAATTGACCATCGCATGAAACGGAGAGATCTGATACAGAATCTGGAATAATCCTTTTATTTTTCCCCGGGGCAAATCTTTGCGTTCCTGTTGTTCTGCCCATGTCCCGTATGCACGGAGGTTGGCATGGCAAAGATGCGCGGGTTTGTTATTCCGAAGCGGCGGGTAATCCTTTTTTTTGTCGTTCTGGCGCTGGTTATTGCTTCGGGTATCTGGTACTCGGTCGATTCGTTCCGCCGGGCGGAAAAGCGGCGCCGGGAGGCGTTCGACAATGTTACGGCGACGGCGCTCCTCCGCATCGCGGAGTTCGCGGTCCTCGAGTACGTGTATACGGACGTGGTTGAGCTCTCGCGGAGTTTCCCCATCGGGGGCGCGAGTTCGTCGCTCGTGCGGTTTTCCGGGGTCGTAACGGCGGGTATCGCGGATGTTGAGCGTATTGTGGTTACGCCGAATCAGGAGGCGGGCCGCGTGCGGGTCGTCCTTCCCCGCGCCGAAATTCTCGAGAACACGGTGGATGTTTCCACGGTCAAGTTCTGGGATCTCAAAAAGAACATTTTCGTACCCATATCAACCGAGCTCAAGATTCAGGAAATTACCCTTTTCAAGGACCGTGTCCAGCAGGAACTCATGGATTCGGGTTTCCTTGCCGACGCGGATTCGCGTGCCCGGGAACTGGTTGCCTCGCTCTACGCCGGTTTCGGCATGAACGTAGAGGTTGCCTGGGAGTGAAGAGTCAATAATCCGGAGGTTCGTTGATGGAAAGAGGAACAAGCATGCAATTATCCGCAGTTCTGACGATAGCTGAGGAAGGCGGGTATATTGCGTATAATCCGGATACAGGGACTACAACACAGGGCGAATCTATTGAAGATGCTCTGTATAACCTGAGGGAAGCTACCGCGTTGTATTTGGAAGAGTTTCCAATTCTTGTTCCTGCTTCTACGCCTATTTTAACAACCATACAGGTTCCACTCCATGCCTAAATTGCCTGTGGATTTTCTCAACGTTTTATAGTAACGAAAACATTAGATTCCGGGTGATTTGTGCTGTTCGGCATGAACGTCGAGGTTGCCCGGGAATAAGTCCAGAATATACGCCAAAAACAGGACTTGTAGTCCTGTTTTTACGCTAAAAACAGGATTGATCAGGAGGGTTGTATGAGTGAAAATATCAAAAACGATATACAGCCAATGAAGATTCAGATGTGGTATTTTCGAACCTGGAGAGCACGTATTTCAGGAAGTAATATATAATACGCCATATATTCCATTACTAATGGAATATGCCATGCCCTGATTGTTTCCGGTATCAGGTGTTGCTTGACAGAAAGTAACGAAATACGTTACTTTCTGTGTAGTGAGGAAGCATTGACCGGGATAAAGAAATTGCGCCATCTGCTTGAAAGCTTGGCAAACGAGGATCAGTATCTCTTTGGAAAGGCGGACTTTGCGCCCGTCTTTCCCGAGTTGTCTCCGGCTGCGCTCAAGATGCTTATTTCCCGTTCGGTTTCGGACGGCTTGCTTGATCCGGTATGCCGGGGTATCTACCGGTATCCCCGCCTTTCGCCTCCTCACGGTCTTTTGTTGTGTCATACGGCGTCAAAGTTGCGTGCGGGCACGTTCAACTATATCAGTCTTGAGTCTGCATTGAGCGATGCGGGCGTCATATCGCAGATGCCGATTCAATGGCTTACCCTGATGAGCGGCGGTCGCTCCGGTAAGATTTCTTGCGGGAAGTGGGGGACGATCGAGTTTGTTCATACTGTCAAGACACCCGGGCAGCTTGCGCCGGATCTTGTCTATGACGGTCGATGTCGTCTCTGGCGGGCTTCCGTTTCCCTTGCGATACGGGACATGAGGTCCTGCAGGCGTTCGATGGATCTTGTGGATCGGGAGGCTGTCGATGAATCTCTTTGATTCTCTGGTCGATTCGGCCCTCGCGTCCCAACCCTCGCTTTCGGCATGAACGTCGAGGTAGCGTGGGAGTAAAAAGCGGTTATTCCATTACCAACGAAATATATATTCCATTACTAATGGAATATGCCATGCCCTGATTGTGTCCGGTATCAGGCGGTGCGGAAAGAGTACGATTCTTCATCAATTTGTGCGGCGTTCACAGAAGGTCTTTTTTTATCTGAACTTTGACGATCTCCGGTTGTCGGGTTTTTCTCGTGCCGACTATGCGCTGCTGGATTCCCTGATAGCTGCGTCGTCGTCTTCTCTGCTTTTTTTTGACGAAATTCAGTCTGCACCGGACTGGGAACTGTATATACGGCAAAAGCTCGATGAAGGGTTTCAGGTTGTCATTACCGGGTCGAATGCGTCTTTGTTGAGCGGGGAGCTCGGTTCCCGGCTTACGGGTCGGCATCTTTCGTATGAGTTGTTTCCGTTTTCTTTTTCGGAGTATTGTTCTTTCCGCGGGGAAAAACGGAATCGTTCTTCGCTTGAGTCGTATCTGTTTTCGGGTGGTTTTCCGGAGTATCTCAAGACGGGGAATGACGATATTCTTGCCCAGTTGTTGTCCGATATCCTCTATCGGGATATTGCGGTGCGGCATGGTATTCGTGATGTTGCTTCTTTGCAGCGGCTTTTTTCGTTGTTGTTGTCCAGTTCGGCGCATCTGGTTTCGCCAAGCAAGCTCGCGCCGGTCATTGGTCTCAAGTCGCCTTCCACGATTCTTGTGTATTTTTCGCATTTTGAGTCTTCGTATCTGATTCAGCTGGTTTCCCGGTTTTCCTGGTCTGTCAAGGCTCAGTCGTTGTCGCCAAAAAAATTGTATGTTATCGATCCGGGTCTGGTCAGGTCCGGTTCTTTGTCTTTTTCGCCGGATCGAGGGTCGCTTCTTGAGTGTTTTGTGTTTATGGAGTTCAGGCGGCATACAAAAGATATTTTTTATTTTAGCGAGGGTGCGGGGGAGTGCGACTTCGTTGTTCATCCTCATGGTGCTTCTCCGCTTTGTGTGCAGGTTTGTTTGAGTGTATCCGCAGACAATGAGTCGCGTGAGGTTTCGGGTCTTGTTTCCGCGCTTGATTTTTTCCATCAGGTCGAGGGGTTCATCCTGACGCTTGATTCCACCGATACCATTCTGGTTGACGGTAAGACGATTCATGTTGTTCCGGCGTACGAGTTTGATTTTTCCCGGTAGCGGGGTCCTTCGTATCATATAACAGGCAGGTAGTCATGAAAGGCATCATTCTTGCGGGCGGGTCGGGTACCCGGCTCTATCCTATTACGAAAGCGGTTTCAAAGCAGATTCTTCCTTTGTACGACAAGCCGATGATCTACTATCCGTTGTCCGTGCTCATGCTGGCGGGGATTCGCGAGGTGCTCATCATTTCCACCCCGCGCGACTTGCCGTTTTTCCGCGAGCTCTTTGGTTCAGGCAGCTGGCTCGGCATGAAGTTCGAGTACGCGGTACAGGAAGCCCCGCGCGGGCTGGCGGAAGCGTTTATAATTGGTAAAGATTTTATCGGAACCGATTCCTGTGCGCTCGTCCTGGGTGATAATGTATTCTATGGTCAGGGGTTTACCCAGACGCTCCGGAAAACTGTTGCCAGCGTGGAAAAAAACGGTGGTGCTACCATTTTCGGGTATTATGTTAAGGATCCGGTGTCCTACGGGGTCGTGGAATTCGACGAAAACGGCAAGGCGCTCTCCATCGAGGAAAAGCCGGCAAAGCCGAAGTCGCACTACGCGGTTCCGGGTTTGTATTTTTACGACAACCGGGTAGTAGAGTATGCCGCGAACACGAAGCCTTCCGCCCGGGGCGAGCTGGAAATCACCGATGTGAACATGGAATACCTGCGCCGCGGCGAGCTGCAGGCCCGCACCTACGAGGCCAAGATCGTCTGCTACGATCCGGACTACGATTGGCTGACCTTCCACTGGGACATCCGGCCTGAAGTCGAGATCCCGAAGAACTCCTATGCCGGAGGCGGGGAGAAACCTGCTGTGCCCATACCCGGACTCATCCAGGAAGGTCAGGACGCACATGTCCGATTCATCAGCCCTCAGGCCGAGGGCACCTACCGACTCTTCGTTCAGGTCCGTGATGGGCAAGGCCATGTAGGCTACGCCAACACCGCCTTCTACGTGCGGCAACTGTGATCGCTGGGAAGCTCATATGAGCCTGCCCGCTGGGAAGATGGGAGATGTTCAGGTGAGAAGACACGTATTGATGACTGCGGTTGTCATCGTCTCGATTTGCTCCTTCACGCTTGCCGACAAAGGTTCCCCCAACACAGTATCTGGCGGTGGAAACCCGGAACCCAGGTCGCTGCCTGAATGGACTGTGAAGATCCGATCGGATCATCCGCGTCTGTTCTTCAACAGGGAGACCTGGCCGGCAGTCCGTGAGCGGGCGCTTGGTCCCGAGCGCCAGTGGTATAAGAGGTTCCAAAGCAAGGTGGCCCGGCTCGAATCGGAGTTAGCCGGCCAGGAA